>Ga0302321_100003014_pt1 | contig 14432 bp, 15 predicted proteins | sample Fen_T0_1_FD_202505 | JGI IMG/M metagenome (GOLD analysis project Ga0302321, IMG submission 202505) | Peat permafrost microbial communities from Stordalen Mire near Abisko, Sweden - Fen_T0_1 | ecosystem: Environmental > Terrestrial > Soil > Wetlands > Permafrost | place: Sweden: Abisko...
TGCGGACAGGTTGCGCGGGTCCGCTTGTCCCAAGCTGGCTATGCGTATCCAGCGGTACGCCCAACCCGGCATCTCGTCCGGCTTGGGTAATAATTCGGGGGGCAGCCACTTCTCGGGACGCTTGTGCGCGTCGCGTTTGTCCATCACTCTAGTCTCAGCCATTAGCTTTCTCCAATTTTACTACTTCCATTGCATACTGTTCGGGGGTTAGCCCCAGCTTCTTGGCAATCGCCAGTTGACTGGTCTTGAGCACGACTTTTTTAGAGGCTGTGCTGCGTCTGACGGGAGCCACGACGCTTCGACTTCGCTCAGCGCGAGCGCTTACGTCGGCTTCGTCATCGCTTGCGCCGAGCGGAGCCGAGGCGTCACCTTCCGGGTCTTTCCATTCCTCCGGGAAGCGCTGTTTAACCTCTTTAGTGATTTCCTCAAAGTAGGCTTTTGAACCTACAAAGTTGGGCCCGCTGGTCTCCGACAACTCTTCATGAACGGCGAGCGCGTATTTGGCCATCTTCTTTTTGGAAGGGTCGACGTACCAGGGGTTCTCTTCAACCCATTGGGCGACGTTCGGGTCGACCGCGGGTTTGGCTTCGGGCAGCGTGTACTCGGACTCGGTGCTCGCCATAGTAGGCTTGAATTCCGACGCTTTGTCAAGTTTGGCGCTGGCTTTTATCAGCTCTTGCTGGGCGTCGACAATCTCGTCGGTGGTGCCGGCATCATAGGCCTCTTTATAACGGCGCTTGGCTTTGTCGACTTCAAGCTCCGCGGCCGACTTATAGGTGGTCAGAAGTTCTTCTTCACCGGTCTTGAGCAGGGCTTTCAGGCGCTTGTTCTCGTCGAGGATTTTCTGAGCGAGGCTCAGGGCCTCGTTCTGCTCGCGCTGCGCCTGCTCTTTCAGACGGCGCTCATCATGGACGGTCTTCTTAAATTGGAGGAACTTGTTGCGAACAGCCTTGCTATATTCAGGGTCTTCAGGGAGCGTTTCCAACGCATCCGCCATTTCCTTAGGCAGGGGCTCTACCCCCCTATCTTCAAGCGGGACATCGGACTCCTCTTCAATTTCTATGTCGGCGTCGAGTTCTTCGTTTTCTAGCTCATCAGGAAACCGAAATGCCATTAGTGTTCTCCTCTTGGGAAATAAGTGCCGATTAGTTTACTATGGTTCCACTTTGCCGGAACGACCTGAATGTTGGTGTGTTCATGCGTACCGCCTTTTGATATTGGGATAATGTGATCTATATGCCATTTAACCCCCGTCAGCTCATTGCGTTGTCTGGTAAGCTGCCGAGCCTCCTGAAGCACGAATAAATCATACGCTTTTCGGTATTTATCATGAGACTGCTTACACGCATCGCAGGCCTTTACCCTACGTAAAAAAGACTGCGGGTCTTTAGCATACGCCCGCGCTCTTCCTTCTTGTAGTGCTGCTATATTCTCTGCCCGATATTTTCTATAGTACTCCCGCTTCGCTTCGACATTTTCCGCATACTGCTGCCTTCTTTTAGTTTTACAGGCTTCAGACAAATACCATTTTTTTATGCTTACTTTACCTTTATCCGTTGCGTGATACCTTGCCGATACTGCTTTGTATTTATCAGACGCATGGTACTTTACTAAAACAGCCCTTCTATTAGGGTTATTGTGTTGATACTCTAATTTACACACCTTACAGCAGCCTTGGAGCCCGTCTTTTGTTTTGTTTATTCGTTTCTCTTCTTTGCATTTTGGGCAAGTTTTCATCTTTTATTACCTGGGTGAGGTTATTGTGTTCTATGCGCTCATTTAATAACTTCATGCGCGCCGTTTGTGTCGCCGCGTCTTGATAGTCTTTCAGTAATTTGCGGGACTTGTCGTCGCGCTCGAGTATGGGTGTGACCATTAGCGTCTTCGTATCCCTCTTGGATCGAGTGTTACTGCAAGCACGGAGTCATCGGTCAGGATACAGAAGTCTTTGCCATGGATATTAAGGCGCATGCCCGTATAGCTGCGGACAATAATAAAGTCACCCTTAGCACACCACGGCCCGGTCGGGAACTTAACCGGGTCCTGATAAGCGTCAGGGCCTAAATCAACGACAAATAACACCATCGTTAGTATGCTTTCATTGGCTATCGTAGTGTCCGGCTTGATGAGCTCGGAATTGTCGAATTTCTCGACGATCTCCGGCACCGCGCACAGGATATGGTAGCCGGTGGGCTTGGGCAGTTGTGAGGCCAACTTGGCCTCTGATAAGTCAGTCATGCTTTATCCTGCTTTTGGCAATGTTAAAATAGGCTTCGTTTACTTCAATGCCGACAAAGGAGAAGCCCTCCAGTACGGCAGCTTTGCCGGTTGACCCTGAGCCCATGAACGGGTCAAGGACAATGCCGTTGGGTTGCGTGACCAAGCGGCATAAGTAGCGCATTAGTTCGGTAGGCTTCATGGTGGGGTGATTGCTGCCCTCGCGGTCTTTCTTACTCGCTTTGGCGCAGTAAAAGAAGCGTGCTGCGCTACCCGTGTCACCACGTTTACTAGCTGGGATACGACCGTACTCACCGTAACAGTGGGTGTTCTCATCGCCTGTCCTCGAAGGTTCCGTACCTTTTACATCCCCTTGTTGGCCTTTAGAATCAGGAAATAACGCCCGCACTTCATCGCTGCCATCGTGAATAAAATTGGCTGGCCAGCGGCCTAATGCTTCCGCTTTAGCCGTCCTTTCCTTGGATTCTTTCGCCATGTTTGCAAGATAGGCTTCGTCATTCATATAAGGGCGGTTCCAATTGTCGTCAGTAGCTTTACAAGAGCCTGTTGACCTGCCACCATTTAATGAATCTTCAGTCGCTACCCTACAGCCATCAATATTAAGTGCGCCCGTGCCATATTTTAGCACATTAGCCGCCACGGTCTTTTCTGATATCGGCTTACGGGCAACGGTTATCGGTTCGATGCTTGGCTTTAGAGCTGTCCCCCAGCCGTCCCATTGCTTGCTATCCATTACCTTACCGACATTCTGCGACTTCGGAAAGCCAGAGCCATAATTCCAAGTTATCATATCCCTGATTTCAAAGCCGGCGTCCTCGATACGACACGCCATGCGATGCTGTGTGCGCGTGCCCGCAAAGGCCAATAAGTGGCCCCCGGGCTTAAGCACGCGTAAGCATTGCTCCCATATCGCTTGGCTGGGGACATCGTGATCCCAGTGCTTGTTCATAAATTTTAAGCCATACGGCGGGTCGGTGACTATGCTATCCATACAGTTATCCGGCAGTTGTGCCAGTAGCAGTAAACAGTCGCCGTTCTTTATATGGACACTCATGCGTCATCGTCGTCCTCATCCCCCCGCGCGAGGGTCTGCAGTAAGTGTAACAATTGTCGAAAGGCGTCGATTTTACCAACGATATGCCGGTACTCCGCCCAGTCTTTGATAGCGCCTCTACTCAAGGTGTCGGCGTAGACACTCATGCGCTCTTTGATGTGCTGTTCTAATTTAGTTAGCGCGCATCCCTCACGCGTCTGCTGCGCATACTTGCTCGGGAAGGTCTCGTGGTCCATTGCTTAGTTCTTTCCCTTGGCGCTTGAGCGGCTCTTGGCGGCCAGTTTGGCTTGTTCTAACTGCTGCTCCAGAGTCATCTCGTGCAGCCTGACCTCATGGGTCTGGCCGGAGTGATGTTTATGTAAGTCGGTCGCGCGCTTGTTATGGCTGTCCTGCGCCTTGGCGTCGAGCTCGAGCTTCTTGGTATGGATGTTGGCTGCGAGTGTCGCACCCGCCGCCTCGCCCTGCTCTTGAAGTTTGGCGCCTTGCAGTTGCAGGCCGGCTTGCTTGATCTGAATGTCGGCGTCGTCTTTCTTGGCCTTGCGTTGCAGGTCTTGGGCTTTGAGCTGCAGCTCTTGTTGCTGGAGCTGAATCACCGGGTCTTGCGCTTTGGCTTGATTAGCTTGATTCTGCTGCTCTTGGCTGTGTTGCTGGAGTAATTGGGTGCTGGCTTGGGCAGCCCATTTAGAAACTTGTAGCTCGATATCAGCAGGTATGCCAATTTGCTCATCTTCATCCTCCGGAGACCCATAAGAGGGCAATTGTTGTCCCGCAGCCTGCTCGATCTGCTTGCGGTACTCATAGCCCAAATGCTCGGCGATATGCGCGCTGAGGGTCGCCTCGAGCGCCTGCAGCGCTTGGGGGTTATTGCCATAGGCGCCTTGCAGGACCTGCATGACCTTGGGGTCGTGCATGGCGGCCATGTGCACTATGATGTGACTCTCGTGGTCCTGATAGAGGAACGCTTTGACCGGCTTACCCTTGAGAATGTCCTGGTTCTCGGTGACCGGGTCGCGGGGTTTACTGTCGCCGGGCATGGGTATTAACTTTTGGTAGTCCTTGATGCCGAGGACTTCTAACATCTGCCGGTGTAGTAAAGGCAGGTCATACAACTGCGGGGCGCCTTGCGCCAGTTGTAACACCGCCTGGTACTGGACGACCCGTTGGGCGAGCGTGGCGGCGTTGGGGTCGCTGACCGGGATGACGGCAATCTGCTTGTAGTCACTGCGCTTGGCACTGCGGCCGCCTTCTTCCGGCTCGTAGCTGTAAGACTGCGGCGTGTAGTCTCTGATAATATCACGCAGGAGCTGGAGCTCGCGCTTCATTGAGTAATGGATGCGGGCTTGTATCGCCGACATCATCTTCAAGGTCCGCTCCAAGACCGCCAAGGTGGTGCCGACCGGGCTGTTGGAGCTCATGTCGGAGACGGCGAGGTCGGCGCTGCCTGCGAACTTGCGGCCTTCCTCTACTATCGCTTGCAAAAGCTGAAATAAGGTCTGGCTGGGCTCTTTGTAGGGCAGCGGCATGAAGTTATCACGCAATGTACCGGACGGTACGTCGACGTCGCGCCACTCGCCGGGGCCGATCGGGGTATCGTCGCCTTTGACGCGCAGGCCGTTGGCTTTGAAGCCGCCGGGTAAATTAGATAGCGTACCGGCGTCGACTAATTGTCTAATTAAGCTGGTGCCGGACTTGGCGAAGGAGCCTATGAGGTTGACTAAGCCTAAGTTATAGAAGCCGAACGCCGGGATGTAGCCGTAGTGGACGAAGTGGTTGCGGCGGATTTGTTTGCTATCGTCCGGGTCCCAGTTACGGCGGATGGCCAGGATAGTAGTCGTGCCTTTCTCAATGGTGACAATATAGGGCAGCTCGATGCCGGTGGGGTGACCCTTTTTGTCTTTATGCGGGAAATCATCCAGGTCCAGATTGACCTGCATCTCCAGAAGCTTAAAGCGGTCATCCTGGGTGGCGCGGAAGCCCAAGCGCTCGGCGACCTGCTTCTCGATATCGTCCAGGGTATTGGACGGTTCTCCCAGGGGGACGTCGCGGTAGAAGCCTTCGTAAATCAATTTATTGACGTCATTTTTGGACTTGCGCATGACGTGGGTGATGCGCTCGGCGGACTCTAAAGAGGCGGCGCCGTAGGGGACGACTACGTCGTCTGCCGACACGAACATGGAGACTTGGCGGCCTAAATTTATATCGTAATAACATTTCTTAAACGCATTCCCCGCAACCGCCAGCGAGAAGAGTAATTTCTCATGTTCACTGCGGTATTCCACCATGACGTCTACGAGTTGGGTATTCATATCGTCTTGTACGCGCTGTGCTGATTCTTTAAGCGCCTGCGTCTCTTTACCGATTATCTTGGTTTTACAAGGGCCCATGGCAGGAAAGGTACTTTGCATAACCTCAGCCTGAAACTTTACTACTGCCTCGACCAAAAGGGGTGAGGTGACCGAGCAGCAACCAGCCCACGGTTCTGTTTTCTCATCCAAACGCCCCACACCTAACAGCTCAATACCGTCTACATAATTCTGTAACCAATCCCGACGCGACATTTCATCATCTTCGTAATCTGCGATAAGTTCACCCGCTATCTTGGTGAGCTCCGCATCGGAGATGTCTTCGGCCAAATTAGCCCCAAAGTCGTCCTCTTTGTCAGGCGTGATGTCTATACCATTAATGGAGACGGACTCCGGGTCATCAATCTCTATCTCAATTCCAGGGTCGAAACCAGATGGGGGCTGGAGGGCACTGAGGCCTTGTGGCGGTTGGGATAATGAGGGGCTAATGGGCATGGAATCGGCCTTTTTGTAAATTCAAGACTGCCGGTATAACTTGAAGATTGCTTGAAACATGTAATCCGGACACTTTCTTGCCTTGTAATGGGATAATGTGGTCAACATGCCATTCTACGCCAGTTAAGCGCGTGCGCAAATCTCTTCCATAAGCCATAAGTCTAGTGGGGAAAGCCATGTTGGTGTGCGCTTCATTTTTGCCGCCCTTCGTTTTGCGCCCCTTGCTATATAAAGAGACTTGTTGTTTACATAATGGCGTTGGTGTCTTTCTATGATTGTTTCCTTATTTTCATAGTAATACTGGCGCGCTTTTTTACGGCGCGTCTCCAAAGTGCGCTCTCTCCACGCCTTATTGTACTCTCGGCGGATATCTTTATTGCGGTGTTTGGTATTTTCGTACCATACTTTTTTACCTGCACGCACTGTAATGGCATTCTTTAATCGAGATATCTTCGCACGGGCTTTTATTTCTTCGGTATTTTCAACATAATATCGCTTCATATACGCAGAGGTCTTTTCCTTGTGGGTTGTTCTGTAAATGATGCCTTTTGCCACTATGTCCGCTTTATTTGCCTCAATATAGGCTTTGCGCTTATCTTTGTTAGCGTCTTGGTATGCCTTACACGCAGCTAATTCTTTCTCTTTATTAGCTTCGTACCGCTGTTTCCGAAGTGCTTTTCTGCGCTCTCTGTTTGCGTCTTCCCAAACTTTCTTCTTTTCCATGTCTTTATATGCCATTTTGGGGCTCCTAATTTTGGTAGGGGGTAAGGTTAATAGTATGCCATTTTTTTGTGACTTTTGAAATACTTAACTTCATCCGGAAGGTCCATAGACGACCTAATAAACCCCCCCTTCCTAAAATAGGATAAACCTAACGAAACGCAATCTGTATAATCATCATGCTCGGCGTTAGGAAATGAAGCCACTTCCTCGATGACTTCCTCCGCCCAGCGCCTGTCCGGAGCCCAGACACGCTTGGAGTTGAAGAGGTCACTGACACTTGCGAGGCGGGCCAGCTTGTCACCACTTTGACGTGTCGGCGTGAACTCGGAGCAGGGAATACCGGCGCTTCTAAGCTCATAAATGAGCGGTGCTCCCGAGCTTTTCTTTTCAATTAAGAGACAGTCAGCATCATACTGGTCGTATTTCTCTTTGGTCATCTGTTTTAAGCGCGGAAACTCACAACGCTCACGATGCGCGTCCAGCATAATGATATGGCTCTGAGGTAGACCGGTGTCGTCATCGTGGGTGAACACGCCCCAAGTGATTATGGCGGAAAAGTCAGCCCTTTGTGACTTCTCAAAGGCGGTATCCATCGTTTGTAGGACAAAATCGACAGGTGGCGGCGTGTCTTTGGGCCATATTTGCCAATCCGAACGCTTTACTAACGCATTCTCTTCTGAAACGGGATTTTGTTGATACTGGCTCTGCCATTTACCCGGCGCAATGGCAGTTTTCGTAGCGGTTAGTGCTTCAATTGACCAATATTCTGGCCATAACGGATTGCCTGAGGGAAGAATTGCCGGAAACGTGATGAGTTTGTAGGGGTCTCCTGATTTTAGCACCGCTTTTTGGAGCAATTGGCCCGTTAAATCCCGTTTTGACCAGCGGGTCATAACCACCACAATGTTCCCCCCTGGCTGTAGTCGCTGTCTTGGACCTGACTCGAACCACGCATACGCGCGATCATAGACTTCTGGCGTAGAAAGTGCTTGAATGGCGACCTGCTCGTCGACTGGGTCGTCTATTATCAATAGGTTAGCGCCCAAACCTGTGACGCTGCCTGAGGTTCCAACTGCATAGTAAACGCCAGCGAAGTTAGTTGCCCACCGCCCTGCCGCTTTGGAGTCAGCCTGCAATTCTACGGTCGGGAAAATCTCACGGTATTTCTCAGACCCAATCATGTTCCGGACTTGCCGCCCGAAATTTACTGCCAATTCCGCTGTTACCGAGCACTGAATCACCTTGTGGTCAGGGTGTTTGCCGAGATACCACGCAGGCAGGAACACCGACGCGAACATCGACTTGGAATGGCGCGGTGGCATATTAATGATTATACGCCCATTCTCGTGTTCTTCAATAAACTCGAACTCTTTGGCTATGCGTACATGATGCCGCCCCAGCACAAACTCATCCCCCCACATGTGCTTTACAAACGCCAAAAAGGACTTGCGGCACAGCTCCTGATGACGCCGGCGCTTTAACTCCTGGACCAACGCCTCCAAGCGCTCGCGGTCGCCCGGCGGGAGTGCACTAAGACTCGTCATCTTCAAGCCAATCCCAAATCAAAGCAATAAGGGCGCCAAAGACCAAGGCTATTAATAGCGTGTCAACCGTCACCTCTAAGCTCCTCGTCGGTCAGCTCACCGCTCGCCCCAACCTCGCCAGAGAGGGGGGAGGGGTCACCGCGTGCTTCGCGCTCTAAAGACAGCTGGCTCTGGACATCAGACAGCTCGCCCTCTAATATTCCCAAGTCATAGCCGCGCAATAGTCTATGCAACTCGTCCTCCAGCTCCGACGTTGGGCGCTCGGTGATGGCTATCTCGAGCTTATTGGCAAACAGCCCGACCTCGGCGACTTTGCCCAAGAGCTCGATCGACTTGAGCTTGACTGAATCCGATGAGGCTTTTTCTGCGAGATCAAACAAGTTGTACAGCACGTAGTTGCGCATCTTGTTGGTGGCGCCGAGCATCGTGTAGTCGTACTTGGTCAAGAGGGCTTCGAGGTGTAGCGCAGCGCCGGGAGTTTTGGGCGCGTCGGGCGCGTCGGGGTTGCCCATGAAGATAGCCCGCGCCTGGTCGCGGTCGTCTTCGGTGATGTTAATGGGCAGGCCGAAGGCTTTTAAGAACTCGGCAGTGTTGAAGGCGGCTTTGGCGCGTTGGCGCACGTCTTCGAGCTCATGCGGGAGTTTGGGTTTTGGGATTGGGTGATGCCAATCGATTTGGGGATTTAGTGCGGCGGTGGTCATGGTGCGTCGGCGTCTGAGGGTGACAGTGTCCCAATATCATAGACTTAGGGCTCGACGAGTTCAAATTTTTTGCAAAAAATTTTTTGGAAATACGTTGTGGCATAGCTAAATACCACACAGTTTAGTGGGTTTTTGTTGTGGCGTAGGAATCGGGAATCCATTTTAGTATACTAATATAACGGGACTCCTTCGATGGCATTTTGCTTGGGGCGGGGTCGCCAATTGTCCTACGCTAGTAAACTGGGCATTTACTACCAGCTTGGCATGGATTTTGCTACGCGTGTGCGTGTGTGTGCGTAACGCGCGCTACAATATATCCAGCAATCCAAAGTTAGAATGATTATAACTTTGTACATTTATTTTTACTATGCACTAGACAAACTAACTTGACTCGCCTAGAATGTAACACGTGGGGCAATCCTGCCCTGCAATAACCTTTATATATGAGACATAAGACAATGAAAACTAACAAAGTAAAAACAATACCGGCCGCTATTCAATCTGAACTGGGTATAGAATCAATTACAATTGACGCGGCAACCTTAATTCATGAGTATGACTTGGCGACGTACGCGATAGATGACGCCGCGTTAGCTGTTTATACAGCAGGCCGTGGTATGGTTAGCATATTAGAAAAGCTTGTAAAAGCTGGCTATACCAGCTTGCAATCGGGACACACTAAAGCTAAAAAGCTTAAGGCGGGTGAGTTTCCGTACCTTGTAGCAGCTGAAGAGTTTAAAACCAATTACTTGGCGCGCCATGAAAAATTATGGAATGAGCACCAAAACACGCTCGAGCCTGAAAACCGTCTGGGCTGGTCCGCACCGGCCGATATCGACGTTAAAAACGTTGTTAAGCAAAAAATCAGTACGATGTCTTTCTTTTTGGATAGTGGTAAATATACCACTAACGTGGGCAAGGATAAACCACGATTAATGTACGAAATTTACAATGAAAAATGGCTTAACTTGCTACAAGACAAAAAAGCGGCCGAAGCATCAGCCACAAGAGCGGCTGGTATAGCGGCTGAAAGTAAAAAGCGCGCTAGTGAAATACAAGCTGCAGTGATATTGGCACAAAACACACCAAGCACGCCGGCCGCGGTTGTGTGTAAAGTAGAAACTTTGTCTAAAGAAACTTTACAAGTTGCGGAAGTTGATGCAATAGCGGCCGCGGCCGCACAAAACTTGTTGGGTGATATCGCCGCGGAAGTAGCGGACCTTGAAGAGAAGAAAAATGCAGCCGCGGCCGCGGCTGAAGTTAAGAAGACTAAAGGTAAAAAAGCCCCTAGTGTAGCTACCGACGCCGACGGCAAAACCAACCATGATGCAAGTACAGTCATTAGTAAAGATGCTACTATCGGACGGGATAGCGCGCTAAAGGTTAAAAAAGCCATTGCCGCTATCGTAGACAATATGTCACTGATTGAAGTCCGGGAGGTTTACAGGGGCTTGGGGCTTGTGTTACTCGACGCCAAAATGGAATTATAAGTACAACTAAACTTTACAAGCCTCCCACGTCGTACGACGTGGGAGGCTTTTTTGTGCGTGAGCGTTAGTGAACGCACCCGCCAAGTTTTGTAAAGTTAGACACGTCTAACCTTGTGGTATTGTTTCTTTTTTGTTGATAATGGCGGCTGATGTTAGGTGTTATTCTAGCGTGGGAAATCCCCCTGATTTGGGGAAAAACTAACACCTGTTCCCTAAGGTGACGGCGAGGCTGGGTTAAGTATTGCTAACATAACGACGCGCCACAATGTCCAACGCCGCTCGCACTTTTTCGCGGCTTTGTTAAATCAAATCAATTGTTTATGTTATTTTAGAATCTTTATTATTATTATATATTACTACTACTACTACTACTACTCTACTATTAATAATATATAACCCCCTGCGCGACCATTTTTTCGTGTGTACGCTAGTATACGTGTAGTGTACTATGTGTAACGGTACGCAATTACGTACGTCTTGAAAATCGTTAATTTATAAGGCCTATGTGAGATAATACTAGAGTAGCCTAACCGCTACACAATTTATGCCACTTTCAGCCATCAAGGTTAGAACGTTCTAACTTCCGCAAAACCACACCCCACAACAACTGAGACGACCGTCTCACTTTTGAAAAGTGTGAGCGACCGTATGGTTTATGTATAGTACAAAAACGCAAGTTATGTTAGCAATTGTCATAAAAGTGTGTATCATGACCATTCCCTTACTAAAACCGATAGAGGTTTACATGTTATCAGAAAAACCCAAAGTCTCCCCGCAAAAAGCCATCGCCAATTACTGCATTTATGACCCGTTAGCAGGCGGCACCTGGCGTGAGCAAGTCGAGAACTGCACTATCCCACGCTGTGAGCTGTATGCCCACCGACCGCGAGCCAAGCGCGTACGTGACGCCGAGCGTGAAGCATGGCTCAACTCACTGACCGTCGAACAACGCGTCGCCGAACGGCTACGATTAGCCCGAGAAAACACTATGTTCCCCCACCAGTGGGGCAAATGAGACGACGAGCATGACAAAATTCTCCCCGGTCGGCAAAAACAGCCCCTTAACCCCCGAACAAATCGCCGCGTACAACGTCGCCCGCGTACAAGAATGCCGCGAGCGCAAGCGCAACGCCCTGCCCGAACATCTGCGCCCCAAACGCCGCAACCGCTATCCTGAGCTACCCGCAAAAGAACAATTAAACCGCCTCTACAAGGCCATCAATCGCCCCGCCCTCACCTACACCGTGCCGCCAGGCGAACACTATTTCCCCCATCCAAAAGACGACGGCCACAGCGCCGAATACTGGCGCCTCTACAACCTCGCCCGCTATGACCCCAATCCCTTGGGTAAGCCCCGTTCCGAATACATCGTGCCCACCAACCCCAAACGCAAGCCGCGCCGCCGCGACATTCGCCTGGGGCATCCAGCCGTTGAGACCAAATGGAGCGGCACCACCACGCTACGCCCCCACATCGCCCGCCAAATCAAACAAGCCCACGGCCTGATATCTCGCAAACCCCCCGCCATTCCCCGTGGCACCCTCACCCAGACCCAACTGCACGCCGTCCTCGACTACGTGCCGCACCTCGGTGAATTCTGGTGGATATCCGGCCAACACACCGGCAGCGAAGCCGGTTACATCCAACACCAGACCTTCACCCGCCCCCATAAAGGCGCCAAAAACCCCGCTCACGCCTCGAAACGTTTTCCTGACCCTCATCTAGGCCTTCGCCCTCAACGTGCCACCAGCCCCCACCCACCGCGCTCCTACCCCGGTGGCCGCATCCTCACCGGCCGCACCCGCGAGCAGCATCCCGTCGACCGCCACAATAACCCCATCTGCAAACCGTGCGTCAACCTGCCCATCCACACCGACACCCGTGGCCCCGACGGACTTATCCACAGGCACGAAGACCACCACCTGGTCCGCCCCTATAACCCCCTCCGTGTCATCACCGTCGGCGGCGTCACCTACCCGGCCTGGCAACTCGCTATCTTGTGGATGGGCGCCGGCTATGTGTTTGATTTCCAATACAATTCAATACCTGTTCCTTCCCGAGTTGGACAGCGACAGCTGTCCGACGAGGGATGCGAGGTCTTCGTGCCGTCACCAGACAACAATACTCTACTAACTGCAACACGCCTGCCCCAACGTGCAAGTGATTTGTCCAATCTAATTGACAACGCCACCAATAGCCTCGCTCCGCTCAGCTATAAATCCCCCGCAGCCCCCGTGTTCCGTGACGGCAACACCCTCAATCTAAGCTGGGAGAATATCCGCCCTGATTTAGCACCGATATACCCCTCGCCAGAATCGTTAAAACGTGCACAGTGCTTATTTGACAAAAAATATACCAAACTCAGAAATCAGGAGCGCACGTTCCAGGTATTATCCGCCGAAAACAAGCGTAAAGCGATATCTGACAAATATCGCAGGGAGCGAATTAACAAAGACAAACGCCAACTCCGTGAAGCCACAAAATACGACGCAAGCAAATGCATCACCAAAATGGCCTTCAACAAAGTGCAAGACAAATGGATAGTGGCTATTCCGTATCAAGAAAAGCACACCTTTTTCTCTGAGACTGACGCTATCAGGTATCATACCACTACCATAGCGCGCCTAACTATTTGTGGCAAGATTCGCAGCACGCCCACTAAAGATTAAATCATACCAGTAATAATTCTTGACACTTCTCAAAGTTAGACGTATTCTAACCATTCCATTCACTTTAGAGATTGTCACGATGAGCGCCGTACTACAGAAACCACTAACAAAACGCCAGTTAGGATTCGTCGAGCGAAAAGAGCGGCGCCTAACGGCCAAAATAAATACCACCGCCGAGCCGCTGCGCAACACGGAGGTGGACGCCCGCATTGCCAGACTTACCATTGATATAAGCTCCCGCTTAAAGGCAGTGGCATTATTAGAGGGCGATGTGGCCTACCTCGAGCGCCGACTCGCAAAGCGACAGGACATATTAGACAGGCAGGCAGCCAAGATTAAAACTTGGGAAATTGAAGAGGGGAAGTTATTGAGGGCAGTGGACATCAAGCGTGCCGAGCTAGAGTTAGAAGCAGGTCTTTTATCCGACGCGCAAGCACAACTCAAAGTCGCAAACAAATCGATAGTGGCTAAATCATGAGCAGAGCAGCCAGATGTGATGTTGACAGAGTAATTGTGTCAGGGCCGCCTGGGTCAAAAGCGGCCATTAGTTTTAATAAGGACGGGTCGAAGAGTGTAGACTTTACACTAGATGATACACAGTCCGCTACGCCTGAGGAAACGGTAGAGGCTAACACCATACCCGAGACAGCTTGGCCTATGTTTTGGACTGGGACGGAGTATAAGAAACTTGATGCACACTTGTTACCTATGACCCACCCGGAGTACATAAATGCGTCAGGCGAAAAGCTGACAGATGAAGAGCGTGCCAAGATTCGTGCAATCAATGAGACTATTACTGCGCGGATTGCGGCGTATACCGACCCTATCGACGCGTTTTTGGAACATGGGACGTATAGGGAGAATAGTTGGTTGTCCAAATTTAGTATAGGCCGTACAAACTATGACCTCACTTATGGTAAAGGCGAGTACGATAATGCGGATTCGGTGTATTAATATGATGACCAATAACCCCCCTAAAAACAAGAACCACATTCCTGAGAAAGAGCGCAGACGCATGGATGCCACCGCAACTGACGCACAGTTTGAACAGACAAGAACGCTAAAACCCCAATCCGCGCCAAAAAATGCGACCGAGGCGAAACCATGAGTAAGCCACATATTGATTTAATGTCGCGAGGAACAGGTCCGGAGTCATTAGATTACACCAACAATCCGCTAAAAGAGCTATTATCCACCTGCCCTTGTGATTCATGT
>Ga0302321_100003015_pt1 | contig 14431 bp, 9 predicted proteins | sample Fen_T0_1_FD_202505 | JGI IMG/M metagenome (GOLD analysis project Ga0302321, IMG submission 202505) | Peat permafrost microbial communities from Stordalen Mire near Abisko, Sweden - Fen_T0_1 | ecosystem: Environmental > Terrestrial > Soil > Wetlands > Permafrost | place: Sweden: Abisko...
CCGGACGCGCGGACATGACCGCGGTTTCCGCCAAGGTCAAGGCGAAGCTCGCCTGAAAAATGATCCCCACCGACTTCATCCAGACGCTGCTGTCGCGCGTGGACATCGTCGAGGTGATCGACCGGTATGTGCCGCTCAAGAAGGCGGGCACCAACTACGTGGCCTGCTGCCCGTTCCACAACGAGAAGACGCCGTCATTCTCGGTCAGTCCGGGCAAGCAGTTCTACCACTGCTTCGGCTGCGGCGCGCACGGCACCGCCGTCGGCTTCCTGATGGAATACGGCGGCAAGGCGTTTCCCGACGCGGTCGAGGAACTCGCGCGCGACGCCGGCATGGAAGTCCCGCGCGTCGAGCGGCCGGGCGAGCGGGAAAAGCGCGACGAAGCGCAGGACCTGAATGAGATTCTGCTGGCCGCCGCACGGTTCTATCGCTCGCAGTTGAAGGACGCGCCGCGCGCCATCGACTACTTGAAGAGCCGCGGCCTCACTGGCGAAATCGCCGCGCGCTTCGGCATCGGCTATTCCCCCGACGCCTGGCGCGGACTCGAAGCGGTGTTCCCCAAGTACGACGCGCCGGAATTGGACGCCGCCGGCCTGGTGATCAACGGCGACGGCGGCAAGCGCTACGACCGGTTCCGGGACCGGGTGATGTTCCCCATCCACGACAGCCGCGGCCGCGTGATCGGCTTCGGCGGACGGGTGATGGGCGAAGGCGAGCCCAAGTACCTCAATTCGCCGGAAACGCCGGTATTTTCCAAAGGTCGCGAGCTCTACGGACTGTACCTCGCGCGCAACGCCATCCGCGATGCGGGCCGAGTCGTCGTCGTCGAGGGCTACATGGACGTCGTGGCTCTGGCGCAGCATGGCGTCGAATATGCGGTTGCCACGCTGGGGACGGCCACCACGCCGACGCACGTGCAGAAGTTGTTCCGTCTGACCGACACGGTGGTCTTCTGCTTCGACGGCGACAACGCGGGCCGCAAGGCAGCATGGCGCGCGCTGGAGAACACGCTGCCCGTGCTGGCCGATGGCAAGAATGCCGTTTTCCTGTTCCTCCCCGACGGCGAGGACCCCGACGACTTCGTGCGCAAGCGCGGCCGGGCAGCGTTCGAAACAGCCCAGGAAGCGGCGGTGCCGCTGTCCGAATTCCTGCTGGCGGACCTGGCGGCACGGCATCCGCCGACGTCCGCCGAAGGCCGGGCTGCGCTGGTCGCGGCCGCGCGGCCGCACATGACGGAGATCCACGCGCCGGTGCTGGCGGCCATCCTGCGCCGGCGCCTGTCCGAACTCTCGGGCCTGCCTGAATTGGAACTGCGGAGCTTGCTCAACCTGCCGGCACCGACCGGAACAACCGGCGCGGCGGCGCGTGCGCCGCGCGATGAACACCGGCAAGGACAGCGCAGCGCAGGCTTCCGCGCCAACGTGCGCCGGCCGCCTTCGCTGGCGCGCGAACTGATCCAGGGATTGCTGCTTTCGCCGGCGCTGGCTCGCTCGCTCGAGTTTCCACGGCCGGACGACGGCAGTCCGGACAGTGCGGCGCTGGTGGCGTTGGTCGATCATTGCGCGGCGGCCGAGGGCGAACTGACGACAGCCGGCGTACTCCAATTCTTCGCGGATTCGCCGCACGAGCCGGTATTGGCCGGCGTCCTGGCCACCGCCGACGATCACGGCTTGACGGCGGAGCTCGCCGAAGGCCACGTACGCGAGGGGCTCGAGCGCTGGTGGCAGCAGGCGCGCCGTGCCGGATCGGCGGCACCCGCGCCGCTCGAAGGCGGGCAGTCGGCGGAGGAAATCCAGCGGCTGCGGCAACTCCAGTTCGTGCGCAAGACGGCTGCCGATTCCCCCGGATCGACTTCGTCGGAAGATGGCTTTTAGCACTGCGGAAAGGGGTCCGCTCGTGGTAGAATTTGAGGTTTTCCCGATCCGGCCCCAAGTATAGGGTCCGCCGCGATGCGGGAGTGCGGAAGCGCGGCTCCGAACGCGCCTGACGCCCGCAGCCGTTTCCATCAAGGACGACCATGGTCAAGAAGCCCGCGAAGCCCACCCGCAAGTCACCCACGTCCAAGGCAAAGCCCAGCCCCAAGCCGCGCACGGCCAAACCGGCGGCGCGCAAGGCCGCCAAGCCCAAGAGCAAAGGTCCGGCCAAGCCCGCTTCGAAGAAGAACATCAAGGCGAAACCGGCCGCCCGCAAGGCCGCGCCGAAGAAGCCGGTGCGCAAGACCGTGGCCAAGGCCGCAAAAAAGCCCGTGGCCAAGCCCAAGGCCGTCGCCAAGGTCACGGCCAAGCCCGCCGCGAAGGGAAAGCCGGCCGCGAAGGTTGTCGCCCCCAAGGTCAGCCCCAAGCACGCCAAGGTCGTTGCGCCTAAGACTGCAGCGCGCCTCGCCGGAAAGTTGCCCGCCGCTGCCCATGGCGCGGGAAAGCCGATCTCGGTCGGCAGGGGTGCGCCGGTCGCCGCGGAGAGAGGTGGGCCGGTCGCCGCCGGCAAGGGTGGGCCGGTCGCCGCGGTCAAGGGCAGGCCCGTTGCCGTCGGAAAGAATCAGCCTGTCGCCGCTGGCAAGGGTCAGCCGGTCGCCGCCGGCAAGGCCCCTGCCGCGCCGGCGCACAAGCCCACGCCGGGCGAAATCGCCGCCAAGCTCGCAGGCAAGCGTGCCGAAGACGCAGCCAGCAAGAAGGGACGCAATGGCAAGCACGCCGAGATCGCGCCCCGCGTCCTCACGCCCGCCGACGTCGAAGCCCGCAAGCGCCGCCTGAAGACGCTGATCGTCCTCGGCAAGGAGCGCGGCTACCTAACGTACGCTGAAATCAACGATCACCTGCCCGACGACATCCTCGACGCCGAGCAAATCGAGGGCGTCATCTCGATGATCGGCGACATGGGCATCCTGGTCTACGACGAGGCCCCCGACGCCGAAACCCTGCTGATGTCCGAATCACCGGCCACGGTGCCCGCCGAGGACGTCGAGGAAGAAGCCGAGGCCGCTGCGTCGACGCTCGATTCCGAATTTGGCCGCACGACCGACCCCGTCCGCATGTACATGCGCGAGATGGGCTCGGTCGAACTCCTCACGCGCGAAGGCGAGATCGAGATCGCCAAGCGGATCGAGGAAGGCTTGAAGCACATGATCATGGCCATCTCGGCGTGCCCGATGACGGTCGCCCAGATCCTCGACCTCGCCGGCAAGATCGAGAAGGACGAGCTCAAGATCGACGACCTGGTCGACGGCCTGATGGACTTCAAGGAAGAGTTGGCACCGGTCAACGACAGCGACGACGAGGAAACCGAGGAAGACGAAGCCGACGCCGGCAAGCTCGCCAGCGAGAACCTCGAGCGGCTCAAGGTCGCCTCGATGGAAAAGTTCCTGGCGATCCGCAAGCACTTCGCGCGCATGCTCGTCGTGCTCACCAAGGACGGCCACAAGGCGCCGAAGTACTTCGAGCACCAGAAGAAGATCTCGGCGGAGCTGATGCAAATCCGCTTCGCCGCGCGCATGGTCGAGAAGCTGTGCGATTCGGTGCGCACTGAAGTCGACAACATCCGCCAGATCGAGCGCAAGATCCAGGACCTCGTCGTCAACAAGGGCGGCATGCCGCGCCCGGACTTCATCAAGGCGTTCCCGGCCAACGAGACCAGCCTGCGCTGGATCGACCGCGAAGTCGCTGCGAAGCACAACTACAGCGAGCAGCTCGCCAAATACCGGCAGGCGATCGTCGAGCAGCAGCAGAAGCTCCTCGACCTGCAGGTGCGGGTGATGATCCCGCTGAAGGACCTGAAGGACATCAACAAGCAGATGTCCACCGGCGAGGCGAAGGCGCGCAAGGCCAAGCGCGAGATGACCGAGGCCAACCTGCGCCTCGTGATCTCGATTGCCAAGAAGTACACGAACCGCGGCCTGCAGTTCCTCGACCTGATCCAGGAAGGCAACATCGGCCTGATGAAGGCCGTGGACAAGTTCGAATACCGCCGCGGCTACAAGTTCTCGACATACGCCACGTGGTGGATCCGGCAGGCGATCACGCGCTCGATCGCCGACCAGGCGCGCACGATCCGCATCCCGGTGCACATGATCGAGACGATCAACAAGATGAACCGGATTTCTCGCCAGATCCTGCAGGAGACGGGGCAGGAGCCCGATCCGGCGACGCTGGCCGAAAAGATGGAGATGCCCGAAGAGAAGATCCGCAAGATCCTCAAGATCTCCAAGGAGCCGATCTCCATGGAGACGCCGATCGGCGACGACGACGACTCGCACCTGGGCGACTTCATCGAAGACCAGTCGACGGTCGCGCCGTCGGATGCGGCCGTCAACGCGTCGTTGCGCGACGTGTGCAAGGACATTCTCGATACGCTGACGCCGCGCGAGGCCAAGGTGCTGCGCATGCGCTTTGGCATCGAGATGAACACCGACCACACGCTCGAGGAAGTCGGCAAGCAGTTCGACGTCACGCGCGAACGCATCCGCCAGATTGAGGCAAAGGCGCTGCGCAAGCTGCGGCATCCTTCGCGCAGCGAGAAACTGCGGAGCTTCCTCGAGGGCGAATAGCAACGCGCCTGTCGAAGCGGAAATGCAAAACGCCCCGGCTCAACCCGGGGCGTTTTTCCTGGCGGCTAGGTCGGCTATTTCGCCGCGAAGCAGTAAATGAATCCTGCGCCCCCGGTTTTGGCCAGCAACGAGTCGCTGCACCCGGCGGAGCCATGCGAGGAGTTCCACGAGGAATTATCCGGCGGAGCGTTGGTACCATCCCTGTTCACATGTCCGACCATGGCGGAGCCCTCGCCACTTTTGGTCCAGTTGCCGCAAGTCTTGTCGTCGGTAACGGTGAACGCCATGCCGTTCTTCTGCGTCCCGGTGAGGATGTCATGCTGGTTGGGCGTATCGGGGCGGCTGCTGACCACTGTGCCCTTTTCCGTCAGCGCTGTCTGCTTGGAGATGTTGTTGTCGCCATGTAACTCGTCCACGTTGGTGGCGATCACCACGCCTTTGACGTTCTTCCATGGTCCGGTGCCTATGCGGTCCCTGGCATTGACCGCCGGCGTCGATCCCGATGCCTGTGTGCTGAGATAGGCGCGCCACGTCCTGTCCCCCATCCCGGCTGCCGTTGCCAGCGACTGGCAGTGCTTGTCCGCACCGTCGAGCCCACCGAAATCCGCACCCTTGCCGCTGCCTACGCTGGACACGAAAAAGCTGGGGCCACTCTGCGGCGTGGTCGTCGCGCAAGCGGCCAATGCCACCGCCAATACCGTGGCGGACGCCACGCTCTCAAGGTATCGAACGTTCATTGCACTCCTCCGATGACTGCCCTTCCCGCCAATCCACGGGTCGTGGCGACAACCTTCTAACATACGCCGGGCCGTTTGTATTCCCGGGCCTTCACAGCGACGGGCTGACGCCGCGACGGCCGCAACGCCTCAGGTCAACGGCAGGACCACGCTGACCTGCTCCGGCTCGTCGGGGTCCTCGTGCATCACGAATCCGAGCTGTTTCGAGAATTCGAGCATCCCGCGATTGGCACGCAGCACGACGCCCTCCAAGCGCTGCAATCCCCGTTTCCTGGCGCACTCGATGATCCGCGCCATCAGCATCCGGCCGATACCGCGGCCCTGCCAGGCGTCGGTGACGACGACGGCGAATTCGGCGCTCTCGCCGTCGAAATTGGCGATGTAGCGCGAAATGCCGACGATTTTTTCCCCCGTCGCCGATCCGGGATCCGGCGCCAGCGCAAGCAGGGCCAGTTCCCGGTCGTAGTCGACCTGCGTGAATCGCACCAGCATGGCGGGCGTGAGCTGATGGAGCCGGTAGAAGAACCGGAAATAGCGCGTCTGCTCGGACAGTGACTCGACGAATGCACGCTCCATGTCGGCGTCCTCGGGCCGCACCGGGCGCATCGCGAGACGCGTTCCGTCGGCCGTGACGAACGACGATACGAGGCCGGATGGGTACGGATGGATCGCCATGTGGCGGTAACCCAGGCCGGACTTGCGCTTGGGATCCACGACCACGCGCGCGCCGACGATTTCCACGCGATCGGGCGAGATGATGATCGGGTCGAGCACCAGTTCGCTCACCCAGGGCAGCGCACAAATCAGGCCGGAGACACGCAGCAGCAGCGCGATCAACGCCTCGCTCGGCGGCACGTGCCGCATCGCAGCGCTCGTGATGAAATCGCGTGCAAGACGATGATTGAGCGGAGGCAGCATCACGGCGCGCGCCGAATGCGCGACGGCCATCCTCTCGCTGGCGCCAAAGGCGACGACCGGCCCGAACACTGCGTCGGTGGAAACGGAAATCGCGGTCTGTATGCCTTCGTAGGTGGTCAGGTCGTGCTGCACCACCACGCGGCCGCTCCAGTTGGCGCGCTGCTTGGCGCTGATCGCGTGGCTCAGCTCACCGTAGGCCCGCGCGAGCGCGCGCCCGCTGCGGATGCCGCCGCGCGACGCCGGCAGCATCGGTCCGTCGAAGTCCAGTGCCAGGCGCACCGGGTAGCGCAGCTTGCGCGCCGCAGCGTGCGCCTCGTTCAGCGTGTCGACCGCCATCAGCGGCGGCAGGTCGATGCCGAACGCCGCGAGCAGCGCCTGCGCATCCAACAGCGGTAGCGTGCCGCGTCCGCGCGGCGCCGCCGACTCGAAGATACGCTCCGTCGTCGCGAGATCGGGCGGCTCCGGATCGGCCTGCGGCGGCGGGACTTCGAGCAGCCATTCCTGGTTGAGGCGATAAGCGGCGAGGAACGACAGCGCTTCCACTGCATTCTCCGGCGTGTAGAAATTGGCAATGCCGCCGGCCTCCAGCGCGTCGTGGACGCCTTGCCGGTCGAGCGCGCCGAGCCAGGACGCCAGCACGAGCTTGGCGGACCCGCGGGCGACCGCCGCCACGGCGTGCGCAGCGTCGACGGGGGCCGTTATCGGTCGCGCCACGTGCAACGCAAGCACCGCATCGACCTGCGGGTCCGACAGCGTGGCGGCCACGGCGGCAGCGAGCCGCGCCGAGGGCGCATCGGCGCGCACGTCGACCGGGTTCCCACGCACGATCTCCTTGGGAAGCAGCGCGTCGAGCGCGTTGAGCGTTTCCGGATCGAGCTCCGCCAGCGCGACGCCGGTCGCCACGGCGGCGTCCGCCGCCAGCAGCCCCGGGCCGTGTCCGTTCGACACGATCGCGAGGCGGTTACCCTGCGGTATCTTGCCCATCGCCAGGATGCGCGCCGCCGCAAACAGCTGCGTGTACGTTCGCACGCGCACCGTGCCTGAGCGCTTGAGCGCGGCATCGAATACCGTGTCGGGCGGCGGCACGATGCTGTCGTCGTCCGTCGGTCCGCGCAATAGTTCCCGCGAGCGGCCGGCCTTCAATACCACCACGGGCTTGATGCGTGCCGCCGCACGCAACGCCGACAGGAATGCGCGCGCGTCTCCCACCGATTCGACGTAGAGCAGGATTCCGTCCGTCAGCGAGTCCTGCACCAGTGCGTCGAGCAGCTCGCCGAAACTGACGTCGACGGCGCCTCCCAATGAAATCACCGAGGAAAAGCCGATGTGCATCGGCGCGGCGAAGTCGAGCATCGCCGTGCATACTGCGCCGGACTGCGACACGAGCGCCAGCCGCCCGGGTAGCGTGGGCGTCGTACCGTAAGTCGCGTTGAGTCCGAGGTCGGTGCGAATGACGCCGAAGGCGCCCGGTCCGACCACTCGGATGTGGCGCTTTCGGGCCGCGGCCAGCATGTCGCGCCGCCACGCGCGCGCAGCCGCGGCGTCGGTCACGTCCGGCGTGGACATCACGACCGCGGCCCGCACCTGCGAGCCCATCTGCCCGAGGAGTTCCGGCAGCGACGCCGCCGGCGCCGTGATCACGACCAGGTCGACAGGCTTGCCGATAGCCGCGACGCTGGCAAATGAGCGCTGTCCGGACACGCGGCGATGGCGGGGATTGACCGCATGGATCTCGCCCTTGAACCCGCCCGCGCGCAGGTTCTCCCACACGCTGCGGCCGAGCGAGCCGGCCCGGTCCGACGCGCCGACGAGCGCGACGGATTGAGGCATCAACAACGGGTGGAGGTAATGCTGCACGAACGATCCGCAAAAGATCCGACAAACGTGTCCGAGTCTACTTCACCCGGCACATTGCCGAAAGCCTGCGTGCGCAACGATGCGCAGACACGGAAGGAACGCGGCAGCGACTATCCGGCCGGCGGCATCAGCTGTTCGTAGGCGGTGAGTGCATCCGCCGCATACATCAGCGATGGACCGCCACCCATGTAGACCGCGACAGCGAGCGCTTCCTCGACTTCCATCCGCGTAGCACCCGCCTTGACGAGTGCCCTCACGTGAAATCCGAGGCAGGCGTCGCAATGTCCCGCCACACCCAGGGACAGCGCAATCAGCTCCTTGGTCTTGTGGCTGAGGGCGCCATCCTGGAGCGCCGCCTGGGCCATCGCATCGAACCCCTTCATCACCTCGGGCATGTCAGCGCGGAATTTGCGCAGCGATCCCGAAACTCCGTGGGTGATTTCCTTGAAATCCTTGGTCATGGCTGTTTCCTCTGTTGGGAAGCGCGTGCGCGCGTCCCTATTGCAATCACGCCTCGCGAACGCCCAAGCGTTTCAGAATGATTTCCAGCGGGCAAAAGCGGGTGAAGCCGCTCTGGAACAGGTTGGCGCCGACGAACACGGTGAACCACAGCCAGTTCGCGCTGACAAACAGCGGACTCGCGGGCACGCCGAGCGCCAACGAGATCAGTACGAATGCGCCGGCGAAAATACGGATCATGCGGTTGGTATTCATGACAGCTCTCCAGGTTGAACACTGCTCATGGGAATCGCTTGCGATTGACGGCGAAATACAGGACGGGGATCACCACCAGCGTCAGCAGCGTCGACACCAGGATGCCGAAGATCAGCGAGATCGCAAGGCCGTTGAAGATCGGATCGTCGAGGATGAACAGCGCGCCCAGCATGGCGGCGAGGCCGGTCAGCGCGATGGGCTTGGCGCGCGCAGCCGCCGAGTCCACCACGGCCTGCCGGAACGACGCGCCGCGCCCGCTTTGCAGGTTGATGAAGTCCACCAGCAAGATCGAGTTGCGGACGATGATGCCAGCCAGCGCGATCATGCCGATCATCGACGTGGCGGTGAACTGCGCGCGCAGCAGCGCGTGGCCTGGCATCACGCCGATGATGGTGAGCGGGATCGGCGCCATGATGATGAGCGGCGTCAGGTACGAACCGAACTGCGCAACGACGAGCAGGTAGATGAGCACCAGCCCCACGCCATAGGCCAGGCCCATGTCGCGGAACGTCTCGTAGGTGATCTGCCACTCGCCGTCCCACTTGAGCGCGTATTCGCGATAGGGGTCCGCCGGCTGGTTGATGAAATATTCGCCTAACCAGCCGCCCTGCGGCAATTTCGCGCCAGCAAGCGCGCCACGCACGGCGAACATGCCGTACAGCGGGCTGTCGACCTTGCCCGATACGTCGCCGATGACGTAGGACAGCGGCAGCAGGTCCTTGTGGTGGATCGTGCGGTCGCGCTCCTGGTTGCGCACCTGCACCAGTTCGGACAGCGGCACCAGCGCGCCGTCGCTGGCGCGCACCTTCATCCCGAGTAGTCCGTCGAGCTTGGCCTGCCTCTCCGGCGGCAGCGTGAGCCGCACCGGCACACCGTACTTCGCGTCCCCGTCGCGCAACATCGTCACGTCCTCGCCGTCCAGCGCCATGCGCATCGCGGCGACGATGTCCGCCGGCGCGACACCAAGCGTTGCCGCCCGCGCCTGGTCGATGCGCACCGAGAACTTGGGCGTGGCGTCCTCGATCGAATCGTCGATGCCGACGATGTCGGCGTCGCGGCCGAACTCGGCGCGCACGCGTTTCGCGACCGCGTGCCGGCCGGCCTCGTCGGGACCGTAGATTTCCGCGACCAGCGGCGACAGCACCGGCGGGCCTGGGGGAACTTCCACGACCTTGACGTTGGCTCCCAGGCTCGCACCGATGCGCGCGAGTTCGGGCCGAACGGCCGCGGCGATCTCGTGGCTCTTGCGGTCGCGATGGTGTTTGTCGACCAGGTTCACCTGCAGGTCGCCGAACTCCGGCGCCTGCCGCAGGTAATACTGCCGAACCAGGCCGTTGAAATTGATCGGCGTGGCCGTCCCCGCATAAGCCTGGTAGTCGGTCACCTCGGGAACCGTTGCCATGTAGGCGCCCAGCGCCCGCAAAACCGAGGCAGTGTTCTCCACCGGCGTGCCCGCGGGCATGTCGACGACGACCTGGAACTCGGACTTGTTGTCGAACGGCAGCATTTTCAGCACCACCCACTGCATGACCGCGAGCAGCAGCGACAGCAGTATTGCGACGACGATGCCGGCCAACAGCCAGCGCCGATTGCGCTGTCCGGACTGCGCGTCGAGGAACGGCGACAGCAGGCGTGTAAAGCCACGGGCCAGGCCGGCGTCGAGCCGCGAGGTGCCGTGCGCCGCCGCCGTGCCGCGACGGGCGAGCCGCAACGCCAGCCACGGCGTCACCGTGAACGCGATTGCAAGCGATATGACCATACCCATGCTGGCGTTGATCGGTATCGGGCCCATGTACGGCCCCATGAGGCCGCTGACAAACGCCATCGGTAGCAGCGCGGCGATCACCGTCAACGTGGCCAGGATCGTCGGTCCGCCGACCTCGTCGACGGCCAAGGGGATCAGCTCGGCAAGGGGCGCATCCGGCGCGAGCAGTCGATGCCGATGGATGTTCTCGACGACGACGATGGCGTCGTCCACCAGGATGCCTATGGAGAAGATCAGCGCGAACAGCGAGACGCGGTTCAGCGTGAAGCCCCATGCCCACGAAGCGAACAGCGTTGCCGACAGCGTCAGGATCACCGCGGCGCCGACGATCACTGCCTCGCGCCGGCCGAGTGTCACGAATACCAGCGCGACGACGGAAAGCGTGGCGAAGATGAGCTTTTGAATGAGCTTCTGCGCCTTGTCGTTCGCCGTCTCGCCGTAATTGCGCGTGACGGTCACCTCGACTCCCGCGGGAATCACGGTGTTCTGCAGATCGGCCACACGCGCGACGACATGCTGCGCGACGTCGACGGCGTTCTCGCCCGGCTTCTTGGTCACCGTGATGGTCACCGCCGGAAACTCGCCCGTCGCGCCGATTCCGCGGCTCGATGCGCCCGCGCCGGTGCCGAACCAGACGTAGCGGGCAGGCGTCGGCGGCCCGTCGACGATGCGTGCGACGTCAGAGAGGTAGACGGGGTTGGCGCCGGAGACGCCGACCACCAGCGCGGCGACATCCTTGGCATCGCGAAGGAATTGACCGGTCTCGACGTCGATCGTGCGGTTGTCGGCGTTCAGCGTGCCCGACGGCATGGCCGTATTGGCGACCGCCAGCGCCTGCCGTATGTCCGTCGCGGCGAGCTTGAACGCGGCGAGGCGCTCGGGGTCGAGCAGCACGCGGACCGCGCGGCCGGGACCACCGATCGTCGTCACTTCGCGCGTCCCCGGAACGCGCTTCAATTCGGCTTCCAGCGCGTGCGCGACACGCTCCAGGTCGAACGCGCCGCGGGTGGAGTCCGGCGTCCACAGCGTCAGCGTGACGATGGGCACGTCATCGATGCCCTTGGGCTTGACGATCGGCTCGCCAACGTTCAGCTGGCTGGGCAACCAGTCGCGGTTCGAATGGATCGTGTCGTACAGCCGCACCAGTGCTTCGGTGCGCGGAACGCCGACCTTGAATTGCGCCGTGATGACCGCCAGCCCCGGCTTCGACACGGAGAACACGTGTTCGAGCCCCTGGATCTGCGCGATCACCTGTTCCGCCGGAATGGCGACCAGCGTCTCGACGTCGCGCGCCGAGGCCCCAGGAAAGGGGATCAGCACGTTGGCCATCGTCACGTTGATCTGCGGCTCCTCCTCCCGCGGCGTCACGACGATCGCGAACGCGCCCAGCAGCAGCGACAAAAGCGCGACCAGCGGCGTGAGCCGGGACTCGAGAAAGTAACGCGCGATGCGGCCGGAAACGCCCATGCTGCGCCTACGGAGACTTCAGCTTTACGATGCCGAGAGCCTTCATCACGTATTTCTCGTAGATCGGTTCCGAGGTTCCCTTCTTCATCTTGCGCATGAAATATTTCTCGAAGGCAATCTTGGCCAAGTGGACCCACTTGCCTTGCGCGAACCAGTTGACGTTGCGGGGCGGGATCTGCGGCAGCGCGACGAACGCGACGCCTTCGTCGCCGAAGTCGGCGAGACAGACCGCATTCCACGTGGCCTTCGCCTGCGGCTGCCGGCCATCCAGTTGATCGCGGATGTTCTGCACGGTCGCCGTGACCATCGACTCGATCATGTAGCCCGTCTTTGGCGCACCCGTCGGCACCGGCGTCACCTCGACCGGGGGGATCGCGACGCAGACGCCGACCGCGTAGATATTGGTGTACCTGGGATTGCGTTGCTGGGCGTCGATAAGCATGAATCCGCGCGGATTGGTCAGGCCGTCGATGTCGGCGACCGCGTCGATTCCCCTGAATGCGGGCAACAGCATCGAATACGCAAACGGCAATTCGTGCTGCTTCTTCGGCGCACCATTCTCGTCGTGTTCCGTGACGAACGCCTTGCCTGCCTCGACCTTCGTCACCTTGGCGTTGCAGATCCACTTGATGTGCCGCTCGCGTAGTGCGGACTCGAGCAGCGTCTTCGAATCGCCGACGCCGCCAAGGCCGAGATGGCCGATATAGGGCTCGGCGGTGACGAACGTCATCGGTACCCGGTCGCGGATCTTGCGGCGCCGCAAATCCGTATCCATGATGAATGCGAACTCGTAGGCGGGGCCGAAGCAGGACGCGCCCTGCACCGCGCCGACGACGACCGGACCCGGATTTGCGGTGAACGCATTCCACGCCCCCCCCGCCGCGACCGCGTGGTCGACATGGCAGATCGATTGCGTGTATCCCTGCGGGCCAAGACCTTCGATTTCGTCGAAGGCCAGTTTCGGTCCTGTTGCAACAATGAGAATGTCGTAGTCGACCAGCGAACCGTCGCCAAGTTCGACCTGATTGCGTTCCGGGTGCACGCGCCTGGCGCCAGCCGAGTTCAGGGCAATGCCATGCTTGGCAAGCAGAGGCGGCAGGTCGATCTCGATGTCGCCACGCTTGCGCCAGTTGACTGCGATCCATGGGTTCGACGGCACGAAGTGAAAGGTCGGCGAATTGGATATCACCGTGATCCGGTCCACGGGCTTCAGCTTGTGCTTCATCTCGTAGGCCAGAGGCAATCCACCCAATCCGGCGCCGAGAATGACGATGTGTGCCATGCGGTCCTCCCAGTGTCTGCTTGTCGTGTAGGGGCGACGACGCCTGGCTCGTGCCAGGGGCGGCGCTCTATTCGCGCTATGGCCGGCGTTCGTCCGCCTTGCCCGTTTCGATGCCGGCGCGCACCGGCTCGGTCGCCACGCGTTCCCCGGCCGACAGTCCGGCCAAGACTTCGATCAGTCCGTCGCCCGCGGGCTCGCCCAGGCGCACCTGCCGCAATTGCACGCGATCTTTTGCGTCGATCACGTAGACGGCCGTCACTTCGCTGCGCCGGAGAACCGCGGATTGCGGAATGGCCAATGCGCGACTGCGGCCCGTGACGAGCGATGCCCGCGCATATTGGCCCGGCATGAGCCCGGAGCCTTCCGGCAGGTCGAGGCGAATTCGCGTCGTGTGCGTGCGAGCGTCGGCCACCGGGATCACCGTCACGCGCCTGGCCACGAGCGAACGCTTGAGCGACGGCACCTCGATGCGCACCGGCGCCGCGAGATCCGCCGTCGCCAGCACGGCCTGTGACACGGTCGCGACCACGCGCAGCTCGACAGGGTCGAACACGGTGACCAGCGGACGCCCGACCGTCGCCATGTCGCCGACATCCACCTCGGTCGAGGCGACGACGCCGTTGTAAGGCGCGACGATCGTCGTGTAGCTCTTCGACGTCGTCGACTGCCCCGCGTTGGCGTCCGCCGCGGCGCCCTGCGCCTGTGCCGCCAGGTATTCGGCCTTCGCCTGGTCGAGCGCCGCCTGGCTGATGAACTTCTCCGCGAACAGGCGCACGCTGCGGTCGTACTTTGCCTTGGCGTTGGCGAGGTTCGCACGTGCTTCCTGCACCTGGCTCATGCTCGCGGCCTCCGCCTGCACTGCGCTGCGCGGATCGATCTGCAGGAGCACTTGTCCCGCCTTAACGGTGTCGCCGGACTTGACCGGAAGCGCGACGATGCGCCCGGCCACCTGCGCGGCCAGTGTCGACTGCCTCACCGCCTCGACCACGCCTTCAGCGACGGCGACGCGATCGATGTCGCGATAGGTGACGACGGCACCGGGAGGCGCCGCCTGCGCGAACACCGACGCCGCCAGGACGAGCGGCGCCAGTCCGGGCAGCGACCAGCCAGGCGGCTTTCGTGCCATGGAGTTATTTGCCCTTGCTGCTGCT
>Ga0302321_100003019_pt1 | contig 14427 bp, 12 predicted proteins | sample Fen_T0_1_FD_202505 | JGI IMG/M metagenome (GOLD analysis project Ga0302321, IMG submission 202505) | Peat permafrost microbial communities from Stordalen Mire near Abisko, Sweden - Fen_T0_1 | ecosystem: Environmental > Terrestrial > Soil > Wetlands > Permafrost | place: Sweden: Abisko...
GTCGACCTTCTCGGTCTTGGCCGTCGGCTTCGCGGCCTTGGCGGGCTTGTCGCCCTGCAGTGCCTTCTCGATCTTCTTCGGCACGAGTGCTCCCTGCTACCGGTCGGATCCGCTCCGGACTCTCGCGGCCGACGCGGACGCCCTATGTACCAGGTATCGACCTACGCTCGCTCCGTGGAGTCCACCTTCTCCCTCACCCCCGTCGGGGTCGTGCGCTCGACCCGGTCGGTCGCGGACGACGACGGCTGGGACGCCGAGACGTCGTCGATCGAGCTCCACGCCCCCTTCGACGAGCGGGCCCTGCGCGGGCTCGAGGGCTTCAGTCACTGCATCGTGGTCTACGTGTTCGACCGGGCCCAGTGGGACGAGTCGCGCATGCTGCGCCACCCCCGGGGCATCCCGGAGTGGCCCGAGGTCGGCATCTTCGCCCAGCGCGCGAAGGACCGGCCCAACCGGATCGGGGTCACCACCTGCCGGATCGTCGGCATCGACGGCGCGGTGCTGCGCGTGTCGGGCCTCGACGCGATCGACGGCACCCCGGTGGTCGACATCAAGCCGCACATGCGGGAGTTCGGTCCCCGGGGCGAGGAACGCCAGCCCGCCTGGGCCGAAGCGCTGATGCAGGGCTACTGGGACGGACGCGCGTAACGCATCGCGCCGCGGGCCTACGGATTCACAGCCGACGCTCAGGTTCGACCTGCCGCGCTCAGCCGATTCTCAAGGCGAACGGACGACGATGTCGGCATGGCCCTCGCCGAATCGACGCTCAGCCCCGAGCCACCGGTGGACGCCGCGGCGTCCGCGCCCGTGGTCGACATCGTGGTCCCGGTCTACAACGAGGAGCTGGCGCTCGCCGACAGCGTCGAGCGCCTCCACGCCTACCTCGCTGACCGGTTCCCGTTCACCTGGCGGATCACCATCGCCGACAACGCGTCCACCGATGCCACCGCGGCGATCACCGCCGACCTCGTGGCCCGCCTCCCGCAGGTTCGGACGATCCACCTCGACGAGAAGGGCCGGGGCCGAGCCCTGCGCACCGCGTGGACCGGCAGCGACGCGACCGTCGTGGCCTACATGGACGTCGACCTCTCCACCGACCTCGACGCACTCCTCCCGCTCGTCGCCCCTCTGGTGTCCGGGCACTCCGACGTGGCGATCGGCTGTCGCCTCTCCCCGGCCGCGTCGGTTGCCCGGGCACCGAAGCGCGAGCTGATCTCGCGCACGTACAACCTGCTGCTCCGGTCGGTGCTCGCGACCCGCATCCACGACGCTCAGTGCGGGTTCAAGGCGGTCCGGGCCGACATCGCCCGCCGGCTCCTCCCCGCAGTGCAGGACGACGGCTGGTTCTTCGACACCGAGATGCTCCTCCTCGCCGAGCGCAACGGGTTGCGCATCCACGAGGTACCGGTCGACTGGGTCGACGATCCCGACAGCCGCGTCCACATCACGTCCACCGCGTGGACGGACCTCCGCGGCACGGCCCGCATGGTCCGCACCTTCGCGTCGGGCGAGGGTCGCATCGACTTCGGCGCCGCGGCGCGCCAACCGCTCCAGGACGACTTCGGCCGGCGCACCGTGAGCTTCGTGCTCATCGGGATCGCGAGCACCCTCGTGTCGCTCGCGTTGTTCCTGCTGTTGCGCGGCCCGCTCGGCCCCGTCGGCGCGAACGCGGTGGCCGTCAGCGCGACGTTCCTCGCGAACACCTGGGCCAACGCCCGGGTCACCCTGCGCATCGCGCGGCCGCGGTGGGCGCAGTCCATCGCGCTCTACCTCGGCTCCTTGCTCCTCACCAGCGCCGCGCTGATCGTGGTCGACGCGGCCGGCGCCGGACTCGCCGCCGAGCTCGTGGCTCTCGCCGTCACGTGGACGGTCGCGACGCTGCTCCGGTTCGCGGTGGTGGCGCGCGGCGCACGCCGTCGCTCGAGCCCAGTGGTCACGCCGTGAACCGGCTCCGCCACATGACGACGCGCGTCGTCCACCCCGACCGCGTGAGCGGACGCGCGTTGCGCTGCCTCGCGGTCTCGGTCGGCACCACGATCTTGAGCGCGGTCGTGCTCGTGACCCTGGTGCTCGCGCTCCACGTCGGGCCCGCGGCGGCCAACGTCGTCGCGGTGTGCTGTGGCATCCCGCCGTCGTACGCCGCGAACCGGCGCTGGACGTGGCGCCGCTCCGGGCGCGGCAGCCTCGCCCGCGAGGTCGTCCCGTTCTGGGTGCTGTCGCTCACCGGCCTCGCGCTGTCGACCGTGGTCGTTGCGGTGATCGGCGCGTGGTCGGTCGCCTGGAGCGACGCCGTACGGGCCATCGTCCTCCCGGTGGCCGAGGCCGGCACGTTCGCCGCCCTCTGGGTCGTGCAGTTCGTGCTGCTCGACCGGGTGATCTTCCGGAGCGCGCACGCAGCTGCACGGGGTCCCGACCTCGTCGTTCCGTCCGGGCCCGTGACCGAGCCCGCGATCCGCGCCGCATCCGTCCCCGAGTCCGCGACCGCGTCCCCGTCCCGCACGCCGGTCGCGGCGTAGCCCTCCCCACCAACCACCGAAGCCAGGAACTCCGATGACCGCCACCCTCTCCCCCCCGCCCCCCGTCGACGTCGAGGCGGCGGCGCCCGCTCCCCCCACCGGGCGTCGCCGCCCGTCGCGGCGCAACCGCTGGTGGCGCGGCCCGGAGTCGGACCCGCGCTGGGCCCGCCCCGCGCTCTTCGTGCTGCTCGCCGTCACGGCGGTGCTCTACCTCTGGGACCTCGGCGCGAGCGGCTGGGCGAACACGTACTACGCGGCCGCGGTGCAGGCCGGGACGCAGTCGTGGAAGGCGTTCTTCTTCGGCTCCACCGACGCGGCGAACTTCATCACCGTCGACAAGGCCCCGCTCTCGCTCTGGCCAATGGAGCTGTCGGCCCGCGTGTTCGGCCTGAGCTCGTGGAGCATGCTCGTCCCCCAGGCCCTGATGGGCGTGGCCACCGTCGGCCTGCTGTACGCGACGGTGAAGCGCTGGTTCGGCGCCGGCGCGGGCCTGGTGGCGGGCGCCGTGTGCGCGCTCACCCCCGTGGCCGCGCTCATGTTCCGGTTCAACAACCCCGACGCCGCGCTCACGCTGCTGATGACCATCGGCGCGTACTGCATCACCCGCGCGATCGAGCGTGACTCCACCAGGTGGATCGTTCTCGCGGGTGTCTCGATCGGTCTCGCATTCCTCGCCAAGGAGCTCCAGGCGTTCCTCGTGCTCCCCGCGTTCGGGCTGGTGTACCTGATCGCCGGACCGCCCAAGCTCGGCCGGCGCCTGTGGCACTGCATCCTGCTCGGTCTCGCCACGATCGCCGGCGGGATCTGGTGGGTCCTCATCGTGCAGCTGTGGCCTGCGTCGTCGCGGCCGTACATCGGCGGCTCGCAGAACAACAGCTTCTGGAACGTGCTGTTCGGCTACAACGGCTTCGGTCGGCTCTCGGGCAACGAGACCGGCAGCGTCGGCGGCGGCGGAGCGGGCGGCCCCGGCGGCAACGGCGGCGGAGCATGGGGGCCGACCGGCCTCACCCGCCTCTTCAACTCGTCGTTCGGCGGGCAGGCGTCCTGGCTGATTCCCGCCGCGATCATCCTGCTCACCTCCGGCCTCCTGTGGACCGCGCTGCGGCCCCGCACCGACCGGACTCGGGCCGGGCTCGTGCTCTGGGGCGGCTGGCTGCTCGTGACCGGGCTGGCGATCAGCCTCGGCCAGGGGATCATCCACCAGTACTACACCGTTGCCCTCGCACCCGCGATCGGCGCGACCGTCGCCATCGGCGGCGCGCTGCTCTGGCGCAACCGCGACAACCCGTTCGCCCGCGTGGGCCTCTCCCTCGCCGTGGGCGTGACCGCGATCTGGAGCGCCGAGCTCCTCGACCGCACCCCCGACTGGCACCCGTGGATCCACTCCGTCGTGCTGTTCGGCGGCCTCGCCGCCGCGGTGGCCCTGCTCGTGCCCTGGGGCCGCCGGGCCGCGCACGTCGTCCTCGGGTGCGCGCTGGTGGCGGGCCTCCTCGGACCCGCCGCGTACACCCTCGCCACGGTCGCCACCCCGAGCGCGGGCGCCATCCCGCTCGCCGGGCCTGCCAGCGCGGCGCGCGGCGGCTTCGGCGGAGGGGGTGGCGGATTCCCCGGCGGTGGCCAGGCGCAGGGCCGGCTCCCGGGCGGCACCGGCACCGGCCAGACCCCGGGCGGGTTCCCCGGCGGCGGCCCCGGAGGGGGCGGCGGCGGCTTCGGCGGCCTGCTCAACGGGACGAGCGTCGGCTCGCAGCTGACGAAGCTGCTCGAGAACGGCGCCGACGGCTACCGCTGGGTGGCCGCGGCAACGGGCGCCAACAACGCGGCGAGCTACCAGCTGGCCAGTGGCAAGCCGATCATGGCCATCGGCGGGTTCAACGGTAGCGACCCCGCGCCGACCCTCGCGCAGTTCCAGAAGTACGTCGCCGACGGCAAGGTCCACTACTTCATCGGCGGAGGCGGCTTCGGCGGGGGCGGCTTCGGAGGCGGGCCCGGCGGCGGCAGCGGCTCGTCGAGCAGCATCGCCACCTGGGTCTCGAGCAGCTTCCAGTCCCGCACGGTGAACGGCGTGACAATCTACGACCTCACCCAGCCGCTGACGAGCAGCGGCTCGGGATCGGCGTCAGGCGGCGGCCTCACCTGACGCCTGCGCCGCGCCTGCGCCGCGCCGGCAGCGACGACGACCCGTCTCCTGCCGCCATCCTCGCTCCTTCCCGCGGCGCGTCCCGTCTCGGAGACCGGACCTCAGCTGCGAATCAACCCATCCGGATGAGGTGCCCGAAGGCCGAGCCGCGCATGATTCCCCGATGCGTGAAATGATCGCGCCATGAGCGCTCCCACCACGGCGCAACCGAAGCCCAAGCGCCGCCTCCCGGTCCTCCAGGGCATCGTCCCGGTCGACCGCAAGCGCCTGCCGCTCGACATCGCGGCCGGCGTGACCCTCGCCGCGCTCGGGATCCCCGAGGTGATGGGCTACACCTCGATCGCCGGCATGCCGGTGATCACCGGGCTCTATACGATCGTCCTCCCGATCGCGGTGTTCGCGCTGCTCGGCTCGTCACGTCACCTCGTGGTGGGCGCCGACTCCGCGAGCGCGGCGATCCTGGCCGCCGGCCTCGCGGGACTGGCTCCGATCGCGTCGCCGCAATATGTCGCGCTCGCAGGCTGGACCGCGATCATCACCGGCGCGATCCTGCTCCTCGCCCGGATCGTGAAGCTGGGCTTCATCGCCGACTTCCTCTCCCGGAGCGTGCTCATCGGCTTCCTCACCGGTGTCGGAATCCAGGTCGCGATGGGGCAGGTGGGCGGCATGCTCGGCATCCCCACGCCGACGTACACCAAGTGGGTCGACGGCTCGAGCGGCACGGTCGAGAAGTTCCTCAAGACACTCGGCGACATCGGCAGCGCCAACGCCGCCACCGTCTGGGTGTCGGTCGGCGTGATCGTCGTGATCCTCGGCACCAAGGCGATCAACCCGCGCATCCCCGGGGCGCTGATCGCGGTCGTCGGCTCGATCATCGCGAGCGAGGCGCTCAACCTCGGGCCCGACTACGGGGTCGCGACCCTGGGCAAGGTTCCGAGTGGCCTTCCCAGCTTCGGGGTGCCCAGCTACGGGCTCACCTGGAGCCAGTTCACCGAGCTGCTGCCCACCGCGTTCGCGATCTTCATCGTGATCCTGGCCCAGAGCGCGGCCACCTCGCGGGCGTACGCGGCCAAGTACGAGGAGCAGTTCGACGAGAACGTCGACCTCGACGGGCTGGCCTTCGCGAACGTGGCCGCCGGTCTTACGGGCACCTTCGTGGTGAACGGGAGCCCCACGAAGACCCAGATGGTCGACGGCGCGGGTGGACGGAGCCAGATCGCCATGCTCACCACCTCCGCGATCGTGATCCTGGTCCTGCTGTTCTTCACCAAGCCTCTCCAGTACATGCCCAGCGCGGTGCTGGCGTCGGTCGTGTTCATCATCGGTATCGAGCTCGTCGACATCGCCGGCATGCGCAAGATCTTCCGAGCGCGGCGCGACGAGTTCGCGGTCGCCGCCGTCACCGCGCTCGTCGTGGTGACCATCGGCGTCGAGCAGGCGATCGTGCTCGCGATCGTGCTTTCGATCCTCGACCACCTGCGCCGCGGCTACCACCCGAACGACTCCGTGGTCGTGACCAACGACGCCGGGCACCTGAAGAGCATCCCGGTCACGGCAGGCGCCGACGTGCAGCCGGGCCTGGTGGTGTACCGCTTCGCGGCAGACCTCTACTACGCCAACGCGAACCGGTTCAACGAGGAGATCCTCGAGCTGGTCGGTGAGGGCGCCCCCGACGTGCGCGCACTGGTGCTCGAGGCCGGCGCCGTGTTCGACATCGACTACAGCGGCGGCGAGACGGTCAAGCAGGTGTTCAACGAGCTGCACGACCGCGGCGTGCGCTTCGTGATCTGCGACCTGAGCCCAGGCGCCCGCGCCGAGCTCGACCGGTACGGCGTGACCGACCTGATCGGCGCCGACGCGTACTTCGACACGGCCGGTGAGGCCCTGGCGGCATTGGGTGGCCCCGCCTCCTAGCACCGACCACAATCGCCGGGTGCCGACCGAGCCCGGACGCCTCCGCGAGGTCACGACGTTCTTCCTGCGCCTCGGCACCACGGCGTTCGGCGGGCCGGCCGCGCACATCGCGCTCATGCGCCACCAGGTGGTGGAGCAGCGGGGCTGGATCGACGACGAGGAGTACGCCCGGCTGATCGGGCTGGCCAACCTCGTGCCCGGGCCGAACTCGACCGAGGTCGCGATGCACGTCGGCCGCGTGCGGGCGGGCACGAAGGGGCTGTTCGCCGCAGGTCTCGCGTTCATCGCGCCGGCGTTCGTGATGATGCTCGGGCTGGCCTGGCTCTACCAGGAGTACGGCGCCCGACCGAAGTTCCAGTCGGTCCTCGCCGGGATCGCGCCAGTGGTCGTCGTGCTGATCGTGCAGGCGATCCTCCAGCTCGGCCGCTCGTCGTTGCGCGACCTGCCGACCGTCGCCATCGGGCTGGTGGCGCTCGCGGCCGCGATCGTGGGTGTCCACGAGCTGGTGATCCTGCTGGTCGCCGGGGTCAGCGCCCTCGCGGTGTGGCGGATGGGCGAGGCGCGCGGGGCCGGCGGGTCCGGCGGCGGGCTGACCGCCGCGTTCCTCCCCGTGCTCCCCGCGCTGCACCAGCTCGGCGAGCTGGGCCCGGTGGTCGCCACCGCCGGGCCGGTGATGCTCGCGCCGCTGTTCCTCGTGTTCCTGCAGATCGGCGCGGTGCTCTACGGCAGCGGCTACGTGCTCTACGCGTTCCTCGAGACCCAGCTCGTGACGAACCGCCACTGGCTCACCGAGCACCAGCTCCTCGACGCAATCGCGATGGGCCAGCTCACCCCCGGGCCGCTGTTCACCACCGCGACCTTCATCGGGTACCAGTTGCGAGGGTTCCCGGGCGCCGTCGTCGCGACGGTCGGGATCTTCCTCCCGGCCTTCGTGTTCGTGGCCGCGACCGACGCCGTGACGCGGCGCCTGCAGCACTCCGCGGCGTTCGCTGCGTTCCTGAAGGGCGTGGTCGCGGGGGCCCTCGCGCTCATGGTCGCGGTGGCCGGGGTGCTGGCCAAAGGCGCGTTCGTCGATGGGTGGACCGTCGCGATCGGAGTCGCGGTGGCGGCCATGCTCCTGTGGCGGCGGGTCAACCCGGTGTGGCTGATCGCGGCCGGGGCGCTCGCTGGAGCCCTGCTGCCGGGCCTCGGGTAGCGTGCCGCCCTGGCGAATCTAACGACCCGTCAGATCAGGAGACGCACGCCATGTCCGAAGGGTTGCTGTCCGGGATCCGGATCGTCGAGAGCTCGATGCTCGGCCCGGCCGAGATGGGCGGGTTCCTCGCCGATCTCGGGGCCGACGTCATCAAGATCGAGCCGCCGGGTGGCGACTACGGCCGCCAGATGACGTGGCCGATCGTCGAGGGGAACTCCCTGCTGTCACTCCACGTGAACCGCAACAAGCGGTCCGTGGTGCTCGACCTGCGCACACCCGAGGCCGTCGACGTGTACCTCGACCTCGTCAAGGACGCCGACGCGGTCATCGAGGCGATGCGCCCGGGCGCGCTCGCCCGGCGCGGTCTCACCTTCGAGCGGATGCAGCAGGTGAACCCGAAGATCGTGTTCTGCTCGATCTCGGGCTACGGCGCCACCGGTCCGTACAAGGACATGCCGTCGCACGGCATCGCGTACGACACCTGGGCCGGCACGTTCAACCCCGCGTACGACGAAGACGGGTTCTGCTACATCCCCGAGCACGCGTCGATGGGCATCCACGCCGGACCGCTCATGGGTGCGCTCGGCATCCTCGGCGGGATCCTCCGGGCCCGGGCCACGGGCACCGGGTGCCAGATGGAGATCGCGCAGTCCGATGCCGCGGCGTACATGGACTGGTACCGCATCGAGAGCTGGAAGGCGTACGAGCGGCCGCAGTCGGAGGTCACCGGCAACGCGACCGACAACTACGAGCGGCGCGCTCCCGGCACCGCGGGCATGAAGGAAGGCGTGCGCTACCAGATCTACGAGTCGTCCGACGGCCACGTGCTGTTCATGGCGTCGGAGCAGGCGTTCTGGAAGAACTTCTGCGAGGGCATCGGCCGCACCGACCTGTTCGAGCGGTGGCCGGGCGAGAAGTACGCCGACCATGCGCGCAGCAATCGCGAGCTCCACGTCATCCTGCGCGACGTGTTCAAGACCAAGACGAGCGCGGAGTGGATCGCGTTCGGCAACGAGCACAACACGCCGATCGCCCCGGTGAACACGCCGCAGACGATCATGGCCGACCCGCAGTTCCAGGCCCGGTTCCACTGGTACCCGGCGTCGGAGACCGTGGCCGACACGCTCGGGTTCCCGCTCAACATCACGGGCGAGGACGCCGTCGATCTGAAGCGCGCGCCGAACGCGGGCGAGCACGTGGACGACGTGCTCCACACGGTGCTGGGCTACGACGCCGACAAGGTCGCGGCACTCAAGGCCGCGGGCGTCTTCGGCGACGCCTGATCCGCACCAACCGCAAGGGGGAAGCATGGGAACAATCTGCATCACCGGCTCCGCGTCGGGCATGGGCGCCGCGACCGCGGCGCGCCTGCGGGCCAGTGGCCACACGGTCATCGGGGTCGACGTGCGCGACGCCGACATCGTCGCCGACCTCGGCGCGCCCGAAGGTCGGGCCGCGGCCATCGCGGGGATCGAGGCCGCGTGCGGCGGCGTGCTCGACGGGTTCGCGCCGTTCGCCGGGATCGGCGGCCTGCCCGGCCGGCCCGGATCGCTGGTGGCATCGATCAACTACTTCGGCACGTCGGTGCTGCTCGACGGACTGCGGCCGCTCCTGGCGAAGGGCACCGACCCGTCGGTGGTGGTCATCAGCTCCAACTCGATCACCTGCCAGCCCAACGTCCCCCAGGACCTCGTCGACGCGTTCCTCGCCGGCGACGAGACCGTCGCCCGCGACCTCGCCGACCGCCACGGCTCGGTGGTCACCTACCCGTCGTCGAAGCTGGCGCTGGCCCGCTGGGTCCGACGCAACGCCCCCGGCCCCGCCTGGGTCGGGGCCGGGATCCGGTGCAACGCGGTGGCACCCGGGCTGGTGGAGACCGCGCTGGTGGCCGAGCAGCGCGCCGACAAGGACATGGGTCCCGCGATCGCCGGCTTCCCGATCCCGCTCGGCCGGGGCGGGCGCCCCGAGGAGCTCGCGTCGCTGGTCGAGTACCTCCTCGGCCCGGAGTCGACGTTCTTCTGCGGCTCGGTCATCTTCTGCGACGGCGGCACCGACGCGCAGCTCCACGCCGACGACTCCCCCGCCATCTGGCACCTCGAGGACTTCTAGCGGACGCACAGACCCACGATGCGTCCCTCACCCCACGCCCAGCGCGGGTAGGAGACGCATCAACGAACTGTGCGTCCGGGGTTGGAACCCAGCTGGTCAGCGGGGCATCAGAGCGGAGATCTCGGCGACGGCCCGACGCGGGTCGGGACCATGAGGCGTGACGAAGACCGCCGCGAAGCCGAGGGCGGCGTAGTCGTCGAGCCCGCGGCGGAACTCGTCGGGCTCCTCGCGCGGGTCGGGCATCCAGAGGATCGTCTTGCGGATCGCGTCGAAGTCGCGGCCCTCCGCGTCGCAGTGGGCGCGGAGCACCTCGAGCTTGTGCGCCAGCGCGTCGACGCCGAAGGCCGCGATGTTCCAGATGTCGGCCTGCCGCGCGACCACCCGCAACGTGGTGCGCTCGCCGCCTCCGCCCACCATGACCGGCGGCGCGGGCTGCGAGAGCGGCGCGGGAACGCCGAGCGTCTCGCTCGCCCGGTAGTACCGACCGTCGTACGGGCCGTCGTCGGGACCCCAGAACGCGCGGCAGAGCTCGATGGCCTCCTCGAGCCGGCCCAGGCGCTCACCCGGCGGCGGGAAGTCGATGCCGAGCAGCGCGTGCTCCCGTGCGTACCAGGCGCCACCGATGCCGAGCAGGGCCCGCCCGCCCGAGAGCACGTCGAGGGTGGCAACGGTCTTGGCGTGCACCCCCGGGTTCCGGAACAGCACGCCGCTGACCAGCAGGCCGAGCGTGACCCGTTCGGTCAAGCCGGCCAGGTACGCGAGCCCGGAGTACCCCTCGATGATCGGGTCGGTGGGCGGCATGAAGCCCTCGGCCTGGATGAAGTGGTCCATGAGCGTGACGTAGGTGGCCCCCGCGGCCTCGGCCTCCCGGGCCGTCGCCGCGAGCGTGGCCGCCAGCCGCGCGGGGCCCCCGTCCCAGTCGAACGTGGTGATGTGCACACCGAGGTCCATGAGCCGGGGAGTGCAGCACAGCGGTAGCGTCCCCGCAACCATGAGCACGACACTCGGCAGCTACGAACGGCTCGAGGTCTGGCGCGACGGCCACGTGGGCTGGCTCGTGTTCGACCGGCCCGACGCCGGCAACGCCCTCGACGCCACCATGTTCCGCGAGCTGGAGCAGGCCTGGCTCGCGCTCGACGCCGACCCCGAGGTGCGGGTCATCGTCAACACCGGCAACGGCAACGCGTTCCAGACCGGCCTCGACATGGTGCAGGTCGCGAAGGACAAGGATGCCCTGCGCGTCGTGTCGCGCCAGACGCGCGACTTCGATCTGCGGTTCACCGCGTGGCAGGTGGGCGTGCACAAGCCCGTGATCGCGGCGGTCAACGGGATCTGCGCGGGCGGCGGCCTGCACTTCGTGGCCGATGCCGACATCGTGATCGCGTCGAGCACGGCCACGTTCACCGATCCGCACGTGTCGGTCGGGCAGGTGAGCGCGTTCGAGACGATCGCGCTGATCCGCCGGTCGCCCATGGAGTCGGTCCTCCGGATGGCGTTCACCGGCCGGTACGAGCGCATGTCCGCGCGCCGGGCCTACCAGCTCGGAATCATCGGTCAGGTGGTCGACCCGCCCGAGGACCTGCGGGCCGAGGCCGTCGCGCTCGCCGAGAAGATCGCGAAGAACTCGCCCACCGCGATGGCGGTGACGAAGAAGGCGCTCTGGGAGGCCCTCGAGCGCGACCTCACCGACGCGTGCGCCGCCGGCGCCAAGGACCTCGCCATCATGTGGGGCCACCCCGACCAGGAGGAGGGTCCGGCCGCGTTCGCCGAGAAGCGCGAGCCCGCCTGGACTCCGCTCGACCACGGGCTGCTCGACGCCCGACCAGAGGAGCTGCAATGAGCGAACGCAGAGAGCGGGGCCCGAGCGGCCCGACCCGTTGGGCGAGGAGCGGACGAGCATGAGCTACGGCGGGTACGAGACGCTGATCGTGGAGCGCCAGGGGCACATCGGGTGGCTGATCTTCAACCGGCCCGAGCAGCTCAACGCGATGAACAACCTCATGCGCGACGAGCTCGCCGACGCGTGGCTCGAGCTCGACCGCGACCCCGAGGTGCGCGTGATCGTGCACACGGGCAACGGACGCGCCTTCCAGACCGGCGTCGACGTGATGGAGATCGCGACCGACGGCATCGGCTTCGAGCGCTATCGCGACTCGATGGAGAACTTCGACGTCCACTTCACCGCGTGGCACCAGCACGTGTGGAAGCCGGTGATCTGCGCGGTCAACGGCATCTGCGCGGGCGGCGCGTTCCACTGGGTCGCCGACTCCGACATCGTGATCGCCGCGTCCGACGCCCAGTTCTTCGACCCGCACGTGTCGGTCGGGCAGGTGGTGGCGATCGAGGCCATCGGGCTCATCCGCCGGATGCCGGCCGAGGCCGTGATGCGCATGGCGTTCGTGGGCAAGTACGAGCGGATGACGGCCCAGCGGGCCTACGAGCTGGGGATGATCAGCCAGATCGTCGACCCGCCCGAGAACCTCCGCGAGGAGGCGCAGAAGCTGGCCGAGCTGATCGCGAAGAACTCGCCCACCGCCATGCGCCAGACCAAGAAGGCCCTGTGGGGCGCGCTCGAGGCGGGGCTCACCGACGCGTGCAAGAACGGGGCAACCCACCTCGTCGACATGTGGGGCCACCCCGACCAGGAAGAGGGCCCCAAGGCGTTCGCGGAGAAGCGCGACCCCGACTGGGCCCAGCTCGGCTGAGGCGCGCCCCGGCGCACCCCGCGACGAGCGGGTCGATCGCGGATGATCCGGCTGCACACGCGGTCGGTCAGCTGCGCGGGGTGTCCAGCCAGGAGGCATCGAGGTACGGGTCGGGCTCGCGGGGGAGCCCGAGCACGCGCTCGCCGAGCACGTTGCGGTTGACCTCCGACGTACCGCCCTCGATCGTGTTGGCTCGGCTGCGCAGGAAGCCGAACACCTCGCGCGGGAACTCGAGCGGCGCGCCGTCCCACGCGAGCGCATCGGGGCCGAGCAGGTCGACCGCGAGCTCTTGCGTGTGGATGTTGATCTCGGCGTTGGTGACCTTGCCGATCGACGACTCCGGACCGACCCGGCCGGCGCGCGCGTTGTCGCGCACGCGGGCGTTGGTCCAGCGCCGGATCTTCTCCAGCGACCACAGCGCCGCGAGCCGCTGGCGCACCACGAGGTCGTTGTTCAGGCCCCGGCCGCGGGCCAGTGTGATCAGCTTGTCGACGCCCGAGCCGCCGATGCGATCGACGCCTCCGGAGCCCGGGCCGGCGACCATCTGGCGCTCGCCCGAGAGTGTGGCGTTGGCGACCTTCCAGCCGTCGCCCTCCTCTCCGACGCGGTTGGCGTCGGGAGCGCGCGCGCCGTCGAGGTACACCTCGTTGAAGTCGTGCTCACCCGTGATCTGGATGAGCGGGCGCACCTCCACGCCCGGCTGATGCATCGGGAGCAAGAAGTACGTGATGCCCGCGCGCTTCTTCGCGGTGGGGTCGGTGCGCGCGATGCACATGCCGAAGTCGGCGAAGTGCGCCCACGTACTCCACACCTTCTGCCCCGTGATCACCCACTCGTCGCCGTCGCGCTCCGCGCGCGTCGCGAGCGAAGCCAGGTCGGAGCCCGCGCCCGGTTCGGAGAAGAGCTGGCACCACACCTCCTCATTGCGCACGATCTTCGGGAGGAAGCGCGCCTTCTGCGCGTCGGTGCCGAACGCCATGATCGTGGGGCCGGCGAGGTTGAGGCCGAGGATGTTGAGTCGGCCGAGGTTGTACGGCGCGAGCTCGGCCTCCACGGCCCGTGCGAGCCGGCTGGGCAGCCCGAGGCCGCCGTACTCCCGCGGCCACATCGGGGCGACGAGCCCCGTCGCCGCGAACGTCGGGTACCAGGTCTCGTATTCGGCACGCGAGCGCACCGTCCGGATCTCGGCCGCACCGCCGCGCGCCGCGGCTTCTCGCCACGCGGCCGGGACCGCCCGCTCGACCCACCCCTTGACCACCGCGACGGCTTCGGCCTCGCTGGTGTCAGCCGTGATCGGCAGGTTCTCGAACTCGCTCACAACTCCACCTCCCCGGCTTCGATCAGCGCCGCAGTGGCCGCCTCGACCAGCTCGCGGCGCAGCACCTTGCCGACGTCGTTGCGGGGAAACGCGTCGACGACCTCGAACCGGGTCGGCACCGCGTAGGGCGCGAGCCGCTCGCGACAGAGTGTCGCGAGGGCGTCGGCATCGATGCTCGAGCCGGGCGCCACCACGATCCAGGCCCACGGAACCTCGCCCACGCGTCGATCGGGAACCCCGGCGACGCACACGTCGGCGACCGCGGCATCGGTGCGCAGCACCTCCTCCACGTCGGCCGGGTACACCTTGAGCCCGCCACGGTTGATCGCGTCGGACACCCGGCCGTCGATCCAGAGGAACCCGTCGACGTCGAAGTGCCCGATGTCGCCCGTGCGGAGGAAGCCCTTCTCGTCGAGCCGGGTGTCGAGCTCGCGCTGGTCGGACGCGTAGCCGCGCATCACGAACGGCGAACGGGCCCAGATCTCGCCCGGCTCGTCGACCGCGGCGTCGGCGCCGTCCTCGCGCACGATCCG
>Ga0302321_100003021_pt1 | contig 14423 bp, 12 predicted proteins | sample Fen_T0_1_FD_202505 | JGI IMG/M metagenome (GOLD analysis project Ga0302321, IMG submission 202505) | Peat permafrost microbial communities from Stordalen Mire near Abisko, Sweden - Fen_T0_1 | ecosystem: Environmental > Terrestrial > Soil > Wetlands > Permafrost | place: Sweden: Abisko...
CGAGGACGTGGGCCGCGATGGCTTGCGCGTCAAGACGACCCTCGCGGTGCAGGCAGGAGACGTGCTCGTCGTCCGGGACCCCAGCTCAGGCTTCGAGTCGCGCGCGGGCGTCTGCGACAGCTGGATTGCCGACGACGGTGTGCGTCGCCTCAACCTCAGGTTCCTCGATAGCGGCGCGGGAAAGACACTCATCGGACAGTGACCGCGAAGCCAACGACGGCGACGCGTTCCGACCGCGGCTAGCGCGTGGGCGCGATCATTTTGGCGTCACGTGCTCAGGCAAGACCTGACCCCAATCGCAATCGTGCCCACGCGCCCACGTCACTATGTGCGCGCCGTCGAGTGGACGGTCAGTCGCCCATGCCGACGACCGTGCCTGTGCTCGGGTCGAGGAAGAGACGCGGTTGCCGTCGGCCGAAGTCGAACATGTTGAGCAGCGAGCCAGCCTTCGCGTCGAAGGAGCCGCCTCCGATCCGTCCGAGGTTCCAGTTGTCCTCGACGAGGCGCAGGATCGAGGACTGGTCTGTGAGCGAGTGGTCCACGAAGTTCGCCTTCGCGTAAGGCGAGATGACCAGCAGCGGCAACCGCGGCCCGTAGCCGCAGCGACCGGCCGCCTCTCCGGCCTTGGTCACGCCGCAACCGGCCTCGGTCAGGCCGTCCTCCGCCGTGCCGGACTGGCTCACGATGGGAGGCATGACGTGGTCGTACCAGCCGTCGGAGTCGTCGTAGGCAATGACCACTGCGATCTCGTTCCACTCAGGTGAGCGCATCAACCGGTTGAGGGTCGACACGAGGAAGGTCTGCTCAGCCAGCGCGTCGGAGTAGCCGGCGTGACCGTCCTGGTAACCCGCCGCCTTGAGGAAGCTCACTGCCGGCAACCGCCGGGCCTCGAACACGCTCCAGAAGTCGGCCAGGTCGTACTGGTGGTTGGCCTGGTCTGTCTGGCCGATCATGCCCACCGCTGTCGGGGGCAGATGGTGCGGGTTCGCGGTGGAAGCGTAGTACTGGAAGGCTGCGTGGTGCGGGATGTAGTCGCCCTTCGCAAGACCATCGCTTCCCGTGTGAGTGGAGCCACAGACGGCCTTGCCGGCGACCCACTGTGTCGGTCGGAACCCGCCCTGGAACCAGCCCCAGGTCAGGCCGCGCGCGTTCAAGAGATCGCCGACGTTCGGACCGGAGAGCACGAGCTGGTTCGGCTGCCCGCCACCAGCGGGCGAGCAGTTATCCATTGACGGCCGCAGATCTCCGATGACGGAGCCTTGGACGACGTTGCCAGGCACGTCGGTCGGCGTGGCACCATGCGTCTGTCCGGAGACCAGGTTCAGCGCGCCGGGCGTCGACGGACCGAAAGTGGTCCCGAACGAGTTGTCGCTCATCGCGAAATGCTGGGCGTAGTTCCAGATGGCCGTCACGGTATTGCCGTCGAAGTAGCCCATCACGTCGGTGGCCGCGCAGGTCAGATTTCCGTCGGTGCCAGGCCCGTTGCCCAACACGTCGACGAACTTGTCGGCCAGGCCCGCATCGTAGGCCTTCTGCTCGTCGCCGTAGTCGTGGTCTTGATCGCAGGTCGCCGCGTGGTCGCGCGCGAGGCGGAAGGGGTTGGCCGCGTTGGGATTGCCGCTAAGCAGCGCGTCCGTCAGACCGTTGACCGACGGCGTCCCACGCAGGGGCTTGAACTTGGGCTCGCTCGTCGAGTTGTTCGCAGCGTGCGGGTACGTCGCGAAGTAGTGGTCGAACGAAACGTTCTCTTGGAAGATCACGACGAGGTGCTTGATCGGCGTCTGCGTCGGTGAGTCATCGCTCGCTGCGAGAAGTGAGCCTGATCCGAACGCCGCAGTTCCTGCCACGACGAGCGCCGCCAGCCAGCGTCGGTGGTCCTGTACCGTAAGTCGTCGCATCATCTCCGTCCTCCTTGGCGGGTCCCAGGGAGCCCGCCTTCCAAGCTACGGAGCGTGGTGTGTCAACGCTGTGGCGTGTCGGAGACGGGGCTGTGACAAGGGCGCTCGACGGCAGCGTTGCGACTGCTAGGTGCCACGTTCGGGGCCCCAGATCAGGATCTGAAGGCGCGGAGAGAACCGGAAACCGTAACGTCGGCACCAGTCGGCGACCACGGGCATGCGCGAGTACTGGTCTTCGGCGCGCGTTCCCAGTGGCATGAGCATGATGCGGCCAGAGGGCAGCTGATACTGCTTCTGCAAGGCCAGCACTTCCTCAACGTCGCCTTCATGCGCGACAACGAACTTGAACCAAGCCCCGAGATCCCGAAAGGCGGCTATTGCGGCCGCGCGTAGGCGACGCCGTTTGGCAACGCCAGAGTGCGCCAGCTTCAGTGAGACATTCCACTGGTCGACCGGAGTGTTGGGTGGGACCTTCGTTCCGGCTGTTTCGACTTCGACGTGCTTCCCGTGCGCCTTCAGGCCCGCGACAAGGCTTACGAAACCCCGATGTTCCAGCGGCTCGCCACCGGTCACCACGACATTGTCGAGGTGGTGGCCGTCGACGATCTCCAGCAGCGCCGCGAGAGGGACGGACTGGCCCCCCGACCGTTTCCAGGAGTACTTGGTGTCGCACCACACGCAGCCCACTGCGCAACCCTGGAGCCGCACGAACACGGCGGGCAAGCCGGCCGACAGCCCCTCGCCTTGGATGGAGGAGAACACCTCGCTGACGCGAAGGACGCCGCGCGACTCATCCGCATTCGGAGGGCTGCCCTTCGCCACCTCCGGTGGGGAGTCGCCCTCTACCGTCGATTGCCTCCCGGTCGGGACTTCGCCCCCACTCCCATGCCGCGGAGGGTGCGCGCGGTTCGTACCCAATGGTTCAGTTCTCGCTCGTGCTGTCGCCGGACGCCAGTGTGATTCGCGTCCCCCAACACTTCAGTATACGTCTGGCAGTCGAAACGGAAGCACGAGTGGTGAATGCCCGTGTCTCTTCGTGGTTCGGTGGTAGGTTGGCAACACGACGCAAGACAGAGCCGAACGGTTGCGGTGCGCGCTGCCTACGGCCTCCTCACGGCACTTTGAGGTTGCCCGGGACGAACCAAACGTAAGAGTCGCTAGCGACGATCATGTTGATGTGCTGCGCTTGCGTCACGGCAGCCTTGCTCACCGTGAAGGTCATTTCGGGCAACTGCCTCGTATCGCCGTCCGCCGTGAAGTCCACCGAGAGGCTCCGCCTCTCGCCGAAGAGGTCACCGAGTACGTTAGTCGAAGAAGAGGAGGAAACCTCGAAGAGCAGGTAGGTCAGGTGGATGGCAGTCGTCGCGTTGAGGGTGGCATGCGCGTCAAGCGTGGCCGTGAGCTGGACGACGTAGTCGTAGCTGTTGGCGTACTCCTTTCGAACCGCGCTGCCGGTGAAGCGCAGCGTGCCAAACGCGCCGTCTATGGGGATTGTCGTAGCTGACAGCGGAGCTGGCGTGGGGGTCGCGCTTGGAGCGGTGGGCGAGGAATTGCCACCGCATCCGATAGCCGCTGCGCTGAGAAGAAGAGCGACAAGCAGGCGAGACCCCGAGATTCGTAGCATTGGTGCTGACCCCTTCGGTTCGGAACGGTAGCATACGACGACCGCCCTCGCCGCTCCGTGATGTGTGAAGGCAAGACCTGACCCCAATCGCCCTCCCTGAGTAACCCGTGGCTACGGGTGGACGAGCGCCCCGAACGCGCAGCAGAGCAGGCCGTTCGCGGTAGCCATCGTGAAGTCGTCAGTTCCCCGAGGGGAAAAGAGCTCCGTCAGCGTGTTGGAGAGCGAGATGACCACGGCCAGGCCCAGCCACGGTAGGGGGAGATGGCGCGCGAAGACCACCGCGCAGCAGACAGCCAGGGATCCCAGGAAGCAGGCCCACGTGCCGGCCACGGACTTGCGGTTGACATCGCCCAGCCCCCAGACGTGCAGTTTTTGTTTGCCGAACAACGAGCCCACGACCTCGGAGAGGGTGTCGCTGACTACGTAGGAAACCCAGATGAAAGCGAAGAGCGCGGCATACGTATCGGTCGGGAAGACCTTGGCAAGATAGACGCCCATTGGAATCATGACGAACTTGAACAGGGTCCACATCATCGCGATCAACAGGACGTTGGCGCGCCCCAGCCTGCCATCCATGACGCGGGCGTGCGCGCCGTAGAAGACCCGTCCGAGAAGCCCGCTTGAGTAGTAGCAGGCGAGCAGGGCGGCGCTGAGAGCGATGGCATCCAGGAAGTTGTCCTGGATCCCCAACGTCAAGGACTCGGAGACAGGATGGTTGGAGATGTGGAAGTAGAAATAAGTGAAACCGGCCAGCAGCGGCAATATCGTCCTGCCGCGGCGCGCGATCATGTCGACGATGCGGATCCGGCGCTCGGAATGGTTGGTCAGCAACGACGGTAGGTCGAAAGGGGTGCCCATGCGTGAGGCGAAGGTGGCAGTCAGCTCGTCCTTGGAAAGGCCGACGACGCGACTCAGCAGCACGCGCTTGATGCGGTACCAGAGCCAGCCCCAGCCGAACCAGAAGACGGCGAATCCAGCGGCCAGTCTCTGGATCGTCTCGATCGTGACGTTGTAGTTGCGGAAGAGCAGGCCCCCGTCACGCTGCGTGATGAGGAAGAAGAGCCAGACCAGGGCGAGGGCCGCCGTGTAGACGAGGCAGCCGAAGAAAACCCGGTCGGCCGCCCGGGATGGGCCCGCACCAGCCGTCACCGGCCCGTCAGTCGCCGTCGCCTCGGCACTTGGCATCGTCATCTCCTTCCGCAGATCGCGGCATTGTCCTGCGCCAAGCGCCGCTGCGAGCTGGGGTATGGTTGAGGCGCATCCCTGTGGTCCTCAATTACTACGAGAATCCGCAGGGCATGGTTCCCGCAGCGTGCATCACAGGATATCGCTTCCACTCGCAGCCCTGAATCCAGCACACCTGTCGTCGAAGGGGCACAGCACGCCCCCACGATTGCGGGACGTTCCTGTCGGTGGGCGACCGGCCGGCCGGCCCTGCTTTGAGGAATCAACGTTCGCGGATTTGAGGACGGTCAGTTGGGGCGACGGCGGGTTCGTGGCCGCCTGGGGACTGGAGCCCCGGTGCGATTGCTGGCCATCTCCGAGCGAACGGCGGCGAAATTGCGTGCTGTCTCGTCGCGGAATGCCTCAGCCTCGCTACGGACAGCGGCGAACTCCGTATGGACCGCCGCGAAGTTGCGGGTCGTTTCCACGCGGAATGCGTCAGCCTCGCTACGGACAGCCGCGATCTCTGTATGGACCGCGGCAAAGCCAGCGGCTGTCTCCGCACGCACTGCGGCGAGCTCGCGCGCTGTGTGCTCCTCGGAGCGTCTGATCGCTTCGCCATTGGCAGTGACGCCTTCGGCCACTTGCTGGATCTGTGATCGAAGGTCCTCGGTCAGGACACCGAAGTGCCTTCGGGACTCCTCGCGTTCTTCTTGGGTCATGTGGGTCGATCCTCCGACCAAGGACAGTATACCGTGCCAGTGCCAGGGCAGGTCCGAGACGGCGCGTCCCAGGCGCTGCGCGGTGCGATCAAACAGCGTCGTGATCTCGTCGGCAGTTGGTTCCGAGGTGAAGGTCTCCGCGGCGAGGGGCATGCGCGAGAAGACATCGAAGACGCAGGCCACGAGGAAAGGCTGGAAGCCGAACAGGCGCGGGAAAGGGGGATGTCCATCATCCAGACCTGTTGGACGAAGCGTGCGGTGACAGTGGACGCGCCCTCCGGTCGGTCGAGCGCCCTGGCCGTGCCGCTGGGGTAACGGAGGCTGACGCAGGGCCCTGCGCGGCGCCACCTCTCGTCTCGCTCACAGTTGCGCCGAGTGCGCGCCGGGGGAGGTGATGGCTGCACAAAGGGGGGCTATCTGATCTGCGGCGTCACCAAGCGTGCGGGCACAATCGCACGGTATCGCATCTTGAAGGGGAGCCGTTGCTTTGCTGACGCGGACTTGGTACGCCGGCCGCTCGCCAGCAGCCGCATGTGTCGTCGTTTGCCCGTGGCCAGATGCGGACCCCGCGTGGACCCAGCGTAGAGCGCGCACGCCGGGCCCCCCGCAAAACCCATCTAAGTTGTTGGCTGGGTTGGTGCGCCCCGGGCGATTCGAACGCCCGACCTACAGATTCGTAGTCTGTTGCTCTATCCAGCTGAGCTAGGGGCGCACAAGACGTGCCGCACGACTCCAAGAGGATAGCCGGACCTGGCCGAACAGGCAAGCGCGCGCGTCTCCGATGAAATCCCGAGGCTCACACCGGTAGCGCTGCCAGGTGCCACCCGCGGCGAAGGCGGAGCTCCGAGGCCGCCTTGACTTCGCCTGTCCGGATCGCCTGCCGCAGCCGCGCGTGGTCGCGCTCGGTCTGGTCAGCGTAGGCCGCGGCGAACTTCACCATCGCGCGATCGAGCCGGTTGCTGCGGCCACAGTAGCCGGCGATGGCGGCCGCGTCTCCCGTGCGCGCATGGGCCTTGGCCAGGATCTCGCCGCACAGCTCGGCATAGCTCACGAGCGCTTCGTCTTGCAGCTCAGCCAGATCCAAGCTCGCCTTGTGGTCTGCCAGCTGACGCACGAGGTAGTCGCGCCCGTCGATGCTGGTCCAGCCCAATAGAGGATCAGTGGCGCTCTGCATCCTGTGCTGGCCTTCGGCCACGCGTCGACCTTGATGCGGGTAGGGCGGCACGTCCGGGAGGTAGGCAGCGTAGCAGGAGGGCAACGCCTCCTTCACCTGCAGCAAGAGCCAGTCGTCCGGGCCGCGCCCCTTTAGCAGGACGATGAAGTCCCGCGTGCCCACGCTGCCAGTGCCCACGACCTTGAAGGCCACGTCCTGCGGCCGGTAGGCGTCAAAGGCCAGCTGGCGATCAGGGCCGAGTGTCTCGCGATAGGACTTGAGCGAGGCCAGCACTGCGGCAGCGGCTTTGGCAGGCACGTGGTAGAGCACAGGCGGCCGATCGTGAAAACTCCTCTGGCCGTCTTTGCGAGCAATGGTCAGCTTTGCGACGGCGTAGGCAGACGTGACGCGTTCTGCCTGCAGCACCACGCGATGGAGCACGTCGGTGTCCAACGGCCGGCGGATCTCGACCCGCAGCAGATCAAGAGCGGCGAGATCAGCCAGTCGGCCGAGCGTCTCGCGATATGCCTGAACCAGGTGGAGCACGGCCTGCTGCTGGCTGCGCCGGCTGGCGCCTGCTTCGCGGCCTGCGAGCACCAGGCTCACGTTGAAGCGCTTCACGTCCCACTCCCAGGGGCCGACGATCGTCTCGTCGAAGTCGTTGAGGTCAAAGACCAGGTGTCCATCCGGAGCGGCGTAGGCCCCGAGGTTGCGGACGTGGGCGTCGCCGCAGATCTGCACGCGCAGGCCGGTCACAGGCAACGGCGCCAGGTCCGCGGCCATCACCGGTGCTGCGCCGCGCAGAAAGGCGAAGGGCGACGCGGCCATGCGGAAGAGCTTGAGCTGAACCAGCTCTGGGATGCGCTGTGCGTCCGCTGCGTTCAGGAGTGCGACTGGGTCGGACCGATCCGCCGCAGCCTGCCACTCTCCCTGGGTCGCGCGTGAGACGCGGCGTCTGAGGCTCCGGCCGCAATCGCGCGCCGCGTCGCGTGCGGCTGGTGGCCGTCCGACGGGTCGAGCGGGACGCATTCAGTTAGCCTACCAGAACCCGGTTCGCGAGCCGTGCGTCAATGGCCGTGAGGGCAGCAAGCGCAGGCTCAGCAATCGCGATCTGGCCAGTCGGTGCCTGAGGCTCGCGCACGTTGATGCGGACGAGCCGAGCGCCAAACTGGCGCACGAGGGACTCGCTGAAACCCCGCACGGTGGGCACAGCCATACCGGCGCCACACTCGACCACGATGATGCGCGCCTCCTGGCTGCGACGCCGCGCCAGCCACGTCTCCAGGCGTGCCGCCTGCGCGTCGGACCGCGACGAGTCCCAGTCACTGTCGCCGAACATGAGAACCGCCGGCCGCGCCACCGCCTTGCAGTGCGGGCAGGTTGGAAGAGGTGGATGGGCGCGGAACGTCGCTGTGTCGATCTCGACGGCGACACCGTCGGCAGGGAACAAGCCCGCGCCGCAAGCGCCTGTGCACTGCAGCCAGTGGATCGAGCCATGACACTCGAACAGGCTGTCATCCGGAAATCCAGCGCGCTGAAAGTGCCCGTCGACGTTCGACGTGAAGACAAGGCCGCCGTCGCGAGCGAGCGCGGCCCAGCGCCGCAGGATCTCGAACCCGGCGTGCGGCGCAGTGGCGCGATAGAGGTTCAGGCGATGGCCGTAGAACCCCCATGCCAGCGCCGGATCGTCGTCAAACCAGCGCGGGTTGGCCAGATCGACGAAGCTCAGGCCGAGCCGCTTGAACGGCGGGTACGCACGCCAGAACCCCTCGTCTCCGCGAAAGTCCGGCAGGCCTGAGTCGACACCCATGCCAGCGCCCGCAGCGATCACCAGCGCGGTCGCGGAACCAACCGCCTCGGCAGCGAAGGCGTAAATGTTCGCGTGGGCCATGAGCGCAGTATCGCGCCGCTGAGCAGTGACGTCACATGCGCAGGCGAACCGTCTCTGCTTTGTCATGCCGAGCCGCGAGAAGGTTCTCGAGCGCGGACGAGGGCGCTCGTTTACGTCTTTCGTAAGGCTCGTACGCGGCTCGTAAGTGCTCCGCGTTCGAACAGCTGCAACTCCTTTCCAATCAAGGGATCGCTCCAGGCACGCGCCTTGCTCTAGTAAACCCCGGCGGCCGGAACAAGGTGCCGCAGAACAGGTCAGCCCAACTACGGAGAATGAGAAATGAGAAACAGATATCGATGGCCGATGGTGATCGTAGCCGGTGTCGCTGCGGTCAGTCTTGCGAGGTGCGGCAGTTCCTCGAGTCCAACAGGCCCGACTTATGGCACACCCACGCCCATGACTCCAACCCCTGCAGCGACCCCCACGCCCGCGACTACACCTCAAACGAACTATGTGGGGACCATCGCAGGCTTCGCGTTTAGCAGCCTGACCGTCCCGGTGGGCGCCACCGTCATGTGGAAGAACCAGGACAGCGCTCCGCACACGGCCACGGCCGATGCCTCAAGCGCGTTCCAGTTTGATACTGGCACCATCTCGCCAGGAGCGACCAGCAGCGGGATCCTCTTCAACGTCAAGGGAACGTTTGCCTATCACTGCAACGTCCACCCGTCCATGCACGCGACGATTGTGGTGCAGTAGCCGGACGCTCCGCACGCACGTGCTAGGGCGCGTTGGGCTGACGGCACGAAGGTGCGATTGGAAGACGCAGGCGATGGCGGCAACGACGGGGGCCACGACGACGGCTCGGGCTCAAGCTCGCGTTAATACCGTCGTGCCGTGACCGGTCCGCACGACGGAGCCTCGAGGGCCGGCGGGTGGGGGCGTTCCCGCTCGTCGGCCCTCGGTGGCTGGCGTGGCGCTCGGCAACCGCCGCTGCGCCCTCCGGGGGCGCCCTTGATCACTCGATGGCGTACTTGGCCAGGTAGTAGCTGAGCGCGCGCTGGCTGATCCCGAGCAGCTCAGCGGCATCCTTCTTCACGCCGTTCGCCTGGCGCAGCGCCCGCCGCACCGACTCCTGCTCGGCCCACTCCGTGTTCTGGCGCAGCCTCATCGACGGCAGGCCCGCGCTCGCGCCGGTGGGCGCGCCCAGATGAGAGACCGATGGGGTGTCGATGACGGAGTCGGCTGCGAGCACGACCGCGCGCTCGATGGCGTTTTCCAGCTCGCGCACGTTGCCCGGCCAGTCGTAGCCCGCCAGTGCCTCAAGAACGCCGCGCTCGACGCGCTCGATACGCTTGCCCGTGCGTTGGACGTGCTTGCGGACGAAGTGCTCCACGAGCAGCGGTATGTCCTCGCGCCGCTCGCGCAGCGGCGGCAGCGGAATCGGTATCACGTTCAGCCGGTAATACAGGTCCTCCTGGAAGCGCGCCTCGCCCACCATCGCACGCAGATCGCGGTTCGTGGCGGCGATGACGCGCACGTCGACGGTTTGGCTGCGCTCCGCGCCCAATGGCTCGAACTCACGCTCCTGCAACACTCGCAGCAGCTTCGGCTGGAGCGCCAGCGGCAGCGCGCCGATCTCGTCCAGAAAGATCGTGCCACCGTCGGCCAACGCGAACTTGCCCTTTTTGCTGGCCACGGCACCGGTGAAAGCACCGCGCACGTGGCCGAAGAGCTCTGACTCGAGCAGGGTCTCGGGAATGGCGGCACAGTTGACACGAATCAGGGGCATGTCGGACTGCGCGCTGCGCGCGTGGATGGCGCGCGCGGCCAATTCCTTGCCGGTCCCGGTCTCGCCGGTGATGAGCACCGTGCTCTTGGATTGCGCGACCAACTCGAGCGTGCGCAGCAACTCCTGTATGGCCTTGCTCTCGCCGATGATCCCGTAGTGGTTGAACTCCTCTTCGCGCTCGGTCAGGAGATAGCGGCGTTCCCGGTGCAGGCGCTGATGCTCCAGCGCGCGTTGGGCGGTGACGAGCAGCTCTTCGACCTCGAACGGCTTCTGCAGGTAGTCGAAGGCGCCCAGCTTCATGGCCTCGAGCGCGTTCTCGACCGTCGCGTGAGCCGTCATCATGATGATCTGTGGGCGCTCTACCACGGGCACGGCCACGACCAGCTCACGGATCACCTCCAAGCCCGTGCGGTCCGGCATGCGGTGATCGATGATCAGCAGGTCGAAAGAGCGGTCGGCGAGCAGACGCTGGGCCTCGAGCCCACTCTGGGTAGCGACAAGCTCATGACCGGCCTCGCGCAGCGCGCGGCCCAGCGACTTGAGCAACCGCTCCTCGTCGTCGACGAGCAGGATCAATCCATGGGAGAACACTTGGTCATCCCTTCTGCAACGCGTCGCTGGGCAGCTCGATTGTGATCTGGGCCCCCACTCCGAGCTGCCCTGTGGCCGCGATGGTCCCGCCCAGAGCCTCCACCAGATTCTTGGCGATCGCCAACCCCAATCCCGTGCCGGTGCGACGCGTGGTGAAGTATGGCTCGAACAGGTGCGGCAGGTCCAAAGGCGCGATGCCGCTGCCGCGATCGGACACAACCAGCGTGACGCGATTGGGTGCCGCGCGTCGCGCGCTGATCTCGATCGCGGGGCGCCCGTCCGCCTCTGCCGCGGCCGCCTGGGCCCGGCGAGCCTCGACGCTCTGTCGCGCGTTCTCGATGACGTTTACGAGGACCGTGCGCAGGCGATCTGGGTCGCTGACGATCTCACCGAGTTGCGGGTCGAGGCTCAGGGCGCAACGCATGGTAGGTGCGTGGCCGGAGGCGCCTTGGCAGATCTCGCGGCACAGGGCGGCGAGGTCGACGCTGGCCAGCTCAATGCGGGGCGGCCGGGCGTAGTCGAGGACGTCGCCGATGGTGCGGTCAAGGCGCGCGAGCGCGTGGTCCACGTCGTCGGCCGCCTCGCGCAGCTCGTGCGGGCTCAGCCGCTCGCTGCGCAGCGCGCGCAGCGTGGTCTTGATGATCATCACCGGGTTGCGCACCTCGTGCGCGATGACGGTCGAAAGCCGTCCCAGGGCTGACAGACGCTGCTTCAAGGCGAGGTCGCGCTGGAAGCGCGCGATGGAGTCGGTCAACGTGTTGAAGGTGCGCGTCAGCACGCGCACGTCTTCGTCGTCCCATCTTCCGCCGGCAGGGATCCTGCGCGTCAGATCGCCAGTGATCGCGATCTCGCGCATCGCGCTGGTGAGAGCGGCCAGTGGCTCGGTGACCGTGCGGGCCACGGCGTAGCTTAGGAGGATGGCCACCGCCATCACGGCGATCGCCGCGCTGGCCAGCACCAAGTGCAACGTGCGCAAGAATCGCTGGCTCTCCGCCCGCGAGCGCAGGACGAGCACCTCCGGCATCGGTCCGGTTGAGGGCAACGGGCGCCTCAGGCCCAGGTAGGCGCCATTCAGGGTAATGCCAGGGGCGTCAGTCGGGAGCGAGAACAGATCGGTCACCAACCCGCGTGGCAACGTTGAGCCGTAGACACGGCCGTCCTTGACGAACACGACCTCGCAGTCGACGAGCGCTTTCAGCCTCGCGGCCAGGGCGTCGTCGAGGCTGAAGCCGAGGCGCAGCGTGCCCAGGCGCTCGAGCGGTTCGGGGCCGACGTAGAGTGGGACTGCGATTACCTCGAGCAGGCGCTCACCGTCAACACGAAACGAGACGGCCCCGTCAGCGCGGCCGCGGGACGGGTCTGCCGAGGCGCCGAGCCCTGCCAGCACGGCGCCGCGCCGGTCGAGCAGCACGAACATGTCGGAATGCGTTCGCGCCATGTAGTCGCGCGCCAGCGGCTCCACCGTGGGTCGGTCGCCGGTGGCCACGGCCGCCTGCAGCTTGGGCAGATCGGCGATCAGGCGCGCCATGTCTGTGAGCGTGTCGACCCGCGCGCGCTGATACTCGGCCAGCCGGCGCGCCGCGTCTCTGAGCGCGCGCTGTAAGCTCTCTTCGGATTGGCGCGCCACGCGCGCGCTCACGAACTCAAAGGCCACGGCAATGGGTAGCACTGCCAGCAACGCAGCGGCGACGAAGATGCGATTCCTGAGCGATCTCAGCCAGGGCATATCAGTCGACGCTGAAGTTCTGGTCCTGCGCGGCGTCTTCGGGGACGTGCAGCGTGCGTCTCGCGCGCACGCTGCCGTCCCGCCAGACCGCCAGCGTGTAGGTGCCCGGGGGCACGGCGCCGATCTGATAGTCTCCCGCGGCGTCTGTCATGGCGAAGTAGCGGTGAGCCAGGACCAGGATATACGCACTCATGTGGGAGTGAAGCTCGCAAAACACGCGTACCACCCCGGCCTGATCGAAACGGATGGACTTCGAACGGCCACGCGGATAGCGGCCGAGGTCGAAGCGGCGCGCCTTCGATAGCGAGAAGACGTTGTGGTAGGTGTCGTCGTCGTTGGGAAACTCCACGGTTGTCCCGACCGTGATCGCCAGCACGTACGGCACGAAGGCCTGGTTGCGCTGATCCAGCACGGCGCGCGGCAGTTCGAGAGGCTCGAACGCGCCCTGGGGCGCTACCTCGAAGTAGACGACGCAGCGGCTGCGGTCTGGCACGTCGTGACCGGGAGGCATGCCCAGCTCGGCCACGCTGGGGCGTCGCGCCACCGTCCCCAACGGCCGCCGCAGCTCGACTCGTCCGTGCACCGTCAGCCCGGCTGGCTCAGCGCAGAGCGCCGGCACCGCAGCCAAGAAGAGGACCGCCGCCGGCACCGGCGCGCAGCGCAGAGCAGCGGCGCGTGCGGCCGCGGTCAGAACCACAGCAGCACCTGTGCGCTGACGAGATTCTCCTGGCGCACCCGGCCTGCGTCGCGCCAGTTGCCCTGAAAGGCCGCTTTCAGGCTGACTCTCGGTCGGAGCGCGTACTTGAGCCCGACCTCCAAACGCGAGACGGGCGCTTCCCAACTCTCGATGCCCGCGCTTGTGTTCACTCGACTGAAGCTCAGATGCTCGCCGCGGGCGGCCAGCGTCAGGCCCGGCGCGATCTTGTAGCGCAGCTCGGCGAATCCGCCACGTCCGCTGACGGGCGCGGCGATGAGCGGTGCTGCGAGGGCCGGGAGCTCCCACTGCGACCAGATGGCCTCCCCCTGGAGGATCAAGTGACCGCGCGAGTACTCGACGTCGGCCCCCCATGCCGCCTGGTGCGCCGGGTGCGAGGACGCGAAACGGGCGACCGCCTCGCCGGTTAGATACTCGCCGCGCGCTGCCGACAGCCCGAGGGTCCAGGCAGGCGACGGATGCCAGGCCAAACGCGCGGCGAGCTGCTTCTGGCCGCCGTCGTCGCTGGCACCAGGTCGCGAGAGAGACCCCTGCGTGAGCGCCGCGGCGATCTCAATCGGCCCACTGCCTGCGCGGGCCTCCACCCCCACGTCCCAACGCCCGGCATCCATGAATGGCAGGCCCGCGGCCTTGGAGTTCGTGGCGAGCTCGTACGAGGGGCTCCAGCCACGGGCGCGCTGCGAGAGCAATTCGTCAGCGTTGCGGGGCACCGCATCGGCGCGCAGCGAGGTCAGGTACTGAAACGCCAGCGGCACGCCAGGCAGTACCTCCGCTGAGGCGTAGCGTCGGCGAGCGAAGGCCCCGAAGACCGGCGGCACTTCTCCGGCCTGTATGTCGAACACTCGCTTCGGCCAGGGGCGGAATCGTACGTAGAGGGCGTCGATCTCGGGCGCGTGCAGGTTGTCGCTACGCAACTCGACGAGCAGTGCGAGCGAAGAGACAGGTTGCACCTCGGCTGACACGCTGGCGCGAAAGAGGCGCAAGGAGCTCAGTTCGTAGCTGCTGTAGTTGAAAAAGCCACGGTCAACCGGAGAGATGGTTCCGCTCAACTCGCCGCCGATGCGCAAACGCCCGTCCCAAGCGTCGATGGCGCTGGTGTTAGGCGCCCACGCCAATAGCAGCGCTCCGACCGGCAGCAGCGCTGCGGCCAGCCGCGTGCGCGGCCGCACGGCAGTCCTCGGCGCAGAGGAGGGCCTCGGACTCGTCC
>Ga0302321_100003022_pt1 | contig 14422 bp, 17 predicted proteins | sample Fen_T0_1_FD_202505 | JGI IMG/M metagenome (GOLD analysis project Ga0302321, IMG submission 202505) | Peat permafrost microbial communities from Stordalen Mire near Abisko, Sweden - Fen_T0_1 | ecosystem: Environmental > Terrestrial > Soil > Wetlands > Permafrost | place: Sweden: Abisko...
AGGATGGGATTGACCGGAGCGCGCGTGGGGCACCCACATTGGCTTGAGGTGTGCTCGCGCGGAGCGTCAATTCCATCCGGGGTTGAACCAGCCCGTCGAACGTTCGTGCAGGGTCTCTCCTATGCCTTTTGCTTTGTTTGCGGCCCATTGCTATCAGGCACTGATGCAGAATTGCCACTTTGGGGACAGTTTTACCAAAGTCTGCCGTCAGCCAAAAGCAAGCACAGGATGAAGGATCAGCGGCACGTGGTCCAGTCCGCTGCCATGGCCCGGCGCGCTTCAGGCAGCCAGCTCCTGCCCGCACCTAGTCAACTCCGCCAGGTCCGCCGCGCAGCGGCTGGGTTCAACCAGTCACCGGAGCCCCTAACGTGGTTGGGCGCTGCCGGTTCACCCAAGGCCGTTTGGATTTATCACGTCGCAGTTCCGACGCGGCTCAGCTTTGTTCGTTAGGCAGCATGACCACCTCTGACCTCATACACCGCAAGGTTCGATTCGAGCCGGAGCTTGATCTGGAGAGCATGGCCGAGTTGCCTGGCAAGGATGTCATGCAAGACACTGAGCGTCGCCTTGCCGGTTCGGGAATTATTCAGGATTCGCACGGTTGGTGTTTTTATGTTCACGCCGACGATGGCCGTAAGTATCTGGTAGAGTTGCTGTATGTCGCCACCGAGCGCGATGCTTCGAGTTGGGTGCTGATGTGTTCACGGTGCGCTGGTTTGCGAGCTTGGGAGTGGTTTGGCTCACAGACTCCAAATTTGGGCAGAGAGCAGCAGGTGCTTGATAGAGCCGCTGAGATTTTGATTTCACAGCATGGTTATGAACGAGTTGCTGCCTAACCCCTATCAAGACGCCGGAGCCGACAGCCGTTGGCGCTGGTAGTTCCGCTATCGCGATTCACGTCGCTGGTCGGCGCTGGCTCAGCTTTTTTCGTTAGGCCACTAAGCGGGCTTGTATCCCAACCCGCAAAACTGATGTAAGCCATTGCAAATGAATTGACTTTCTTCAACGGAAGTCCGAGGATCAATTCAATAATCCGGCCAAACCCCACTTCGGTGGTGGTTGAGTTCCGGTGAATAACACTGTTAGGCCACATCACCGGCTACGATGTCACTGCATACAATTTTGAGGACACCGATTCCTGGGCTGAAGCGCCGGACGCCGCGAGTTAGACGAGCGCCTTTGATTTTGCGAGTTTGTCCGCAGCGCATCCGTCCGTATGTTGAGTTTATTCTTGTGTTTGTCGGGTATGCGGCTATTGCCGTCTTATTGTTTACAGCCTTGTATGCCATCATTTTGATCCCGCTGTTGATGTCGCACATATTGCATCCAGATAGGCCGATTGCGACAGCACCGCTTCATTGGCTTCGGCAGCATTTTTCCCTCGACGTAGCGTTTGACATTTACCTTGGCATTTGTTTTCTCATTTGGGCTATTTTGGTTTATGCGTGGAAGGTATTCGACTATTTATGGAGAGAAGCAGTCAGACGGAAATATGAAAACGTGGCCGAACCACCAAAGGAATGAAATGACCGGAGCGCAGCGGAGCGCCGATTCAGTCCGTTGTTGAACCAGCCCCGAAGATTTCCAGAAGTCGTCCCGCCTGCCGTTTGCTGCTTTTTTCGTTAGGCCATAACTATTCGATGTTTCCTGTGTTGATATAAAAGTATGAAGACGATTTATATTATTCTGGCAGCCGTGGCTTTTGTTTCAGCATCATTTGCGGCTGATATTTCTCGCCCCAATCTTGACTTGAAGGCCGCCGACATCGCGAAGGAGCGGATTCGAGTGGTTGACACCACAAATAATATCATGCTGGTAGTGCCATTTAAGAGTATGGCAACGCCAGAGTTGTCCGCTTTTATCAGGTCGCACACCGAGCATTTGGCTGGAGTTTCCGTGTCTATTGACAGCAATAGGGTGGCGGACTTTGTGACAATGGCGCGAAGCGTTAGAGGAGGCACAGATGTCGGAGTTTGTTTGCTGTTTTTTGGCGAGCATCGTGGCGACGCAGCCAAAGTCTTGAAGACATTGAAAAAATGACGCCTTTATGGACTGACCAGTCGCCGGAGCCAACGTGGTTGGGCGCATCCGTTTTGCGCGTGAGCGTTTTGCTTCGCCACGTCACCGTTCCCACGTGGCTCAGCTTTTTTCGTTAGACCACATCCAGCATCATGCGTATTTTCACACTCATCTTTGCGGCGATTACGCTGATGCTAGTTGGTTGCGCTCGGCATTATGATGCCGCTATTGTCATGCGGGACAGTTCTCTCAAGAATCTTGTCGGTGAGCGTGTGACTTTGGTGGGTGTTGCCGAGTCTCGTAAATCCGGTGCGGCACTTCGTGGCGATGGATTTTATGTTTGGATTGATGGCCTTTTGAATTGGCCAGTCGATTACGTCGAGCGAAAAGTTGAGGTTGTCGGAGTTCTTGAGGATCGGCATGATCTGCCAGTGTTTATCCAGGCGCCAGGCGAGTTGCCAGTGCAAGGCATTCCAGTGCCGGAGGGCACCGATTTGCAGGCGGCGAGTCGTCGCTACGTGATTCGCGACGCTAAATGGAGTATTTTACGATGATGTGGTTCAACCAGTCGCCGGAGCCCTGATGCCAGACGCCGGAGCCAACGTGGGTGGGCGCATCCGTTTTACGCTTGAGCGTCTTGGTTCGCCACATCACAATTCCCACTTGGCTCAGCTTTTTTTTAGGCCACTTACGCCACCAGTCTTTTATTATGCCGAGAGACGACAAATGGTATGAGAGTTTGATTTCGATTCCGACCTCCAAGGAGGCGCGGCAGTGGTTTCAGACCTGTCGTAAAAGCGGAATCGCAATGGTCACACTCGGCAAGATGGATTCCACAGAAGAGTCATTGGCGCTCGTTGAGGAGGGATATGCGGCAGGCGCTGCCAGAGTGACGGCTGTTGAGGTAGAAGATTATCCTGACATCCCGGGCGGTATGCAGACTACCAGCCGTCTTGTTGTCACGCTCCCCGATAACCCAGCGCAGCGTGCCAAAACGTTATCTTGGACTGGCAAGGTGGCTGAGGAGCAAGGATTCGATCCAGAGACAGACATAGGACAGCGATATGTTTTCATTTTTTTCGATTAGATTACACCAGTTGCCAACAAGTCTCCGGAGCCAACCGCCGTGGGCGCTGTCCGTTCCGCTGTCGCGGTTCACGTCGCGGGTCGGCGGTGGCTTTTTTCGTTAGCCTGCTTCGCGCGCCATGCTACATCGCGGCCTAGATTTTCAGACGGTTCGAGTTCTCTGCAAGTGTTGCGGGTGGTATCGTAACATCGCACACTCTGGCTGTGCCGACGGCAAGAGAGCGTTGGTGAGCATTTCCGCTTCGGATGATCCGAGCCATGTGCTCCACGCCAAGGTCGTCGAGGTTGCTGAGGATTTGCTTTTGGCCGACGTGCTTCGAGACCATCCAGGCTATCGCGATCTCGACCATGAGGCACACCAGAAGGGTTTGGTCCGCATGGAGGCAGAGTTTCAACCGCTTTTGAGTGGGCGGGCTTGTCCGAGATGCGCGACGGTTGGCAAGTTAGAGTTGAGTCAGATTTGGAATCTTGGCATTCATGTCAGATATTGATAAAAAGGACCAACGCTTCAGACCAGGTGGGAAACCAGAAGCCGTGAGATGAGGCATTGGGGTGCAGATAACAACTTGGTAAACTGGAACTCAGTTTTGGTTAAGCAATCTGTCATGACCAGCCGCAATTGCTCAAGCGGGCTGGTATCCCGACCCGCAAAACTGATGTAAACCATTGCAAATGAATTGACTTGCTTCGATGGAACTCCGATGATCAATTCAATAATCCGGCCAAACCACCACTTCGGTGGTCGTTGAGTTCCGGTGAATAACACTGTTAGGCCATTATGAAGCTTCTCGACAATCAGCTAGACAAGGCATCCCTTTCCAAGTTTGGTGAGGAAGCGTGTCGGCTCTTGATAGCCAGAGATTTTTCAGGTCTGGCAGGTAGATTTGGCTATGCATTGGCCGGCAATGATGATGAGTCCACAGCGATTGAGATGGAGCTTAAGAGATGTTTATCTGGCCGAGACTTTTTGAGCGCTAAAGTGGAGTCGGTCACAGTCAGGAGCTTTAAGCCGGGTGAGATGTTTCGGTCGTTGATTGAGTGCGTTGTCATATTTGATAAGAGAGTGCGAGTTCTGGTTGAGTTGATTGTGGCAGCAAATATGAACCTTTATCTGGAGGAGATTAGTGAAATGGCCTAATCGACAAAGGATTGAAATGACCGGAGCGCAGCGGAGCGTCATCTCAATCCGTGGTTGAACCAGCCCCGAAGATTTCCTGAAATTGTCTCCCTTGCCTTTTGCTTTTCCGGCCTCGCCCGGACGAAAACCCGGCCCGGCCCGCCGCCCGGTTGGTCCGGTTCCGGTGAACCTGACGAACGACCATTGCCCCGCCTCGTGGGGCCGCTCCTGTACGCGCGTGGCGTCGGCCTGAGCGACCGTAAAACCCATTCTTCCCGCCACGTGACCACGCTCCGCCGCCAGCGCGATGGTTTCACACTTGGTCGTGGGCTCAGTTGCTCGCGCATCATCCGACTCCCATCGGGGCGCGCGGCAGGGCGCACTTGGCCACCTTCCTGGCGGAAGCGCCAAACTTCCGGACCTGGCGCAGTTCCAGGTAATAGGCGCGGACCTGATCTTCGGTGAGCGTGGCCGGGTCGCACTGATAATGGTCGCCGAGGTGGCGGACGTAGCGGACGTATTCCTTCTTGGCGCGCGCGCGAAAGTCTTTGAGTTGGACAAACGCGGCGAATTTGGTGATAGATGGGGAGTCATTCATACGGCGGCGAGTGTGCCCGTGAGTGCGGAAGCACGCTCGCCGCCAATTTAAAAACCATCACCAACCCAGCCCATGAACCCGCCGGGCACGCCAACCCTCCGCCAGGTCCGCCGCGCAGCGGCTGGGTTCAACCAGTCGCCGAAACCAACGTGGTTGGTCGCTTCAGATTTGCGCTTGAGCGTTTCGGTTCGCCACGCCACCGTTCTCACGCGGCTCAGCTTTGGTCGTTAGGCAGTGTTGACGCTATGATACTTGGTTCAAAGCATCCTTTCGCGTGGTCGGTCTTCCGGCTGCTGCTTCTGCTTGCTTGGTTTTGCATTGTTGTATCGTATGCGACGATGATTTCTATTTATTTGGCCTTTCTGATTCGGGAGCATATTCCGAGTGAGCCGTGGCGGTCGGCGGCAGTTTATGGTTGCGCGATTATTGCGATTGCGCAGGTTGTATTTTTTGCTTTTCTGTTGCCGAGTTGGATATTGAAAAGACGAGCAAGAGGCGGGCCGGATCGCACTGATAATGGTCGCCGAGGCGGCGGACGTAGCGGACGTATTCTTTCTTGGTGGGCGCGCGAAAGTCTTTGAGTTGGACAAACGCGGCGAATTTGGTGATAGATGGGGAGTCATTCATACGGCGGCAAGTGTGCCCGTGAGTGCGGAAGCACGCTCGCCGCCAATTTAAAAACCATCACCAACCCAGCCCATGAACCCGCCGGGAACGCCAACCCTCCGCCAGGTCCGCCGCGCAGCGGCTGGGTTCAACCAGTCGCCGGAACCAACGTGGTTGGGCGCTTCAGATTTGCGCTTGAGCGTTTCGGTTCGCCACGCCACCGTTCTCACGCGGCTCAGCTTTGGTCGTTAGGCATATTTGCACTTTATGAAATGCTACAATCATCCAGAAATAGATGCAGTTGGACTTTGCAAGTCATGCGGTCGTGGACTTTGTCACGAGTGCGTCAGCGAGGTTGGCACGAGCATCAGTTGCAAGAGTCGGTGTGAGTCAGATGTGGCTGCCATAAATGAGTTGCTTCAGCGAGGCCGCACAGCGTATCAAAAGGCGAGCGGCACTTTTATACGTTCAGGTATTTTCATCCTTCTTTTGGGTGCGGTGTTTTTGATTATCGGCGTTGTTTCGAGCATTGCTTCGCAGCCGAATTACTTTTTGATACTTATGGGGCTTTTGTTTGTTAGCTGGGGGATTTCACAGTTCTTTACCGCCAGACGATATAAGCAGAAATGAATACGCCTAATCTCCAAAGGATGGTATTGACCGGAGCGCGCGTGGGGCGCCCACATTGGCTTGAGGTGCGCTCGCGCGGAGCGTCAATTCCATCCGGGGTTGAACCAGCCCGTCGAACGTTCGTGAAGGGTCTCTCCTATGCCTGTTGCTTTTTTGGCGGTCCCTTGCCATCAGGCACTGATGCAGAACCACCACTTTGGGGACAGTTTTACCAAGGCCTGCCGTCAGCCAAAAGCAAGCCAAGGATGAAGGCTCAGCGGCACGTGGTCCAGTCCACGGCCATGGCCCGGCGAGCTTCAGGCAGCAAGCTCATGCCCGAACCTAGTAAACTCCGCCAGGTCCGCCGCGCAGCGGCTGGGTTCAACCAGTCACCGGAGCCAACCGCCCTTGACGCTTGCCGTTCCGCTGTCGCGGTTCACGTCGCAGTTCCGGCGTGGCTCAGCTTTTTACGTTAGACCTTTTATGGACTACGATCTTGAAAAAGAGTTGGCGGTATTCTTTAAGAATTTCGAGGAGATATTCCACCGTGATTGGCCCTACACTAAGGCCATGCTTGGCATTCGTGAGCCGACGGAAGCAGATCACAAGAGTCTCGCATCTATATTTGGTGAGTCCGATCTTGAACATGCGATATTCGGCTCCATAGCGCCGAACGGCACATTCCTCAATCCGGGACTTGATGATCCGGGAGAAGATTGGATGCACCGCGGAAAGTTGCTCGAAAGCTACCAGAGATTACTTCCCATTTTGAAGAAGCATGGGATTATTATCTCGAATTCAAGTAAAGATGACGAAAAGGCCTGACCAGTCGCCGGAGCCAGCCGTTTTGCGCTTGAGCGTGCGGGTTCACCGCGTCACGGTTCCCACGTGGCTCAGCTTTTTTCGTTAGGCCACTCGACCATGCCATCCCAATACCAACGATTGATCGGAGATTATTGTGAGCGACATGGCGTTGAGATTCCGCCAGGTTTTGCACGTGGTGCTAGTCGCTTCGCAATTATTCGGACACATCTCACACCGCCAAAGCTTATCGCCCGGACATGGTTCAACATGGCAGACGTGGTTTACTATGTTGAGCACTTTATGCTGCCGGAACTTGGCGACACGCTTTCACAGTCTATTCGCATTCTTGACTTCAAAGACTGCGAGGAGCTTGCTTACACTGGTGGTAAGCGGCTTGATAGAGTTGGGACTTTTTCAGTTACACCATGAAAACATGGCCTAACCAGATAGAATGAGAAGGCAGAGTCCCGGTGTCAATTACCGGGGCACTCTACTCTGCCTATGAAAACTAAAACCCAAAAAGCCGCTCCCGCTGTCGTGCTTGCTCCCGCCGCCCCGGTGCCTGCCGGCGGTTACACCCTTGGCTTGGATTGCGGTGATCGCAGCCATAACGTCTGTGTCCTTGCTGCCGCCGGCCAGATCCGCCACGCAGGGCCCCTGCTATTCATCACGCCGGAGATAAGAGGAATTCCATTTCGTGAAGCCCTCGACAAAATTCTCAGGCCGCAGGCACTGACCTATGACATTCACGGTAACTTTATTTTTCTCAAGCAGAATTGAGAGCAGAACCATGCTGTTTAACAAAACGCCGGCGCCAGCGCCGGTTGCGCCGGTCCACCTTCCGCAGCTCTGCTCCAGAGGACAGGTCAGTTTTCCCTGCGGGTTTCGATCTTCGAATTTTTATCCGTGTGCATCCGTAATTGACCGGGTGATTTACCTAAATCCAACCTTGTCTTCATCCGCGTTCGTCCGTTGTAAAAATTGCGTTGAACTCCAACCGTCCAACGCAGCGCGTCCTCCCCAAAATAATTCGCGTTCATTCGCGCAATTCGCGTAAAAGTCTTTCCCCCATCCGTGAGCATCCGTGGTTGAATTAATTGAACTCCAACCCTCCAACGCCGCGCACGCCTCCCAAAAAATTCGCGTCAATTCGTGAAATTCGCGTAAAAGTCTCCCCCCATCCGTGTCATCCGCGTAATCCGCGGTTAATTCTTTGCTTGTTCAACCTCTCCATTCACGCCACAAAACAGCATCGTTTTTGCGCCGCCTGCGCCTTTTTGCGGCCAACCCCTCCCCGTTCGTGCTACGCCTCTTCGTCATTCATTCGGCATGAGACATTCGTCATTTGGCCCCGTCCCTGCTTATCCGTGTCCATCCGTGTGCATCCGTGGTTGAACTGCTTTTTCTAGGATTAAACCATCGCTGCCGAAACGAAGCCCAAGGGCAAAAAGACCGCCGTCGCTCAGCTCTCCGACCAGCGCGACAGCTTTGAGGGAAATGATCTAAAGGCCGGAGATATGATTTTGCAAGCCGCTCGGCGCGTCCCCCCTCTCCGCGTTTTGCGATAGCAAAATGGGGAGAGGGCCGGGGAGAGGTGCTGCCTGGACATACTTTGCCTCGAAACACTGCCTGCGGTTGCGATGAATGAAACCAAGGACTGTGCGCCGATGCACCCAGCGGCGGTCTGCGGCCGGGAATTCTGGAAACACCTTATTTGCCGACCATTTTCAGGACGACGAAAATGAGCACGGCACCACCGAGTCCGCCGCCACAAAGGAGGTAAATCAGTGAATAACCGGCCGCGGCAAACAGGGGCGTTATCAATAGTGCTATCATAAATTAAATAATCGGCGCAGACCGGGCGGGCGAACGGTCTTTTAGTTTCACGCCTTGGGTTTCACCGCGAGCATGGAGGTCACGTCGCGGACGCCATCCGCGTCGAGGGCCAGGGCGACCGCCCGGCCAATGTCATCCGGCGAGGCAACCGTGCCAGCCAAAGTGACGTGACCCTGCGTGCACCCCACCGAAATGCTCCAGACGGAAAGCGTGGCATCCGCCGCAAACTTGGTTTTGATCTCGGCGATGGCCCGCGCATCTGCGGCCGCATCCACCAATTGATCACCCAGCGCCTGCGTTTTGCTGCGGAACACCTTGCCGTTGCGGCTGAGTTCGTCGTTGATCTGATCAGAGTGCAAACCAAGCGTGTCGAGCTTGGCCCGCAAGGCGTCGGACATGTTCCGGGCCGCTTCCGTGGCGCTGGTGCGCAACTGGGCCGCGGACTGCTCGTAACGCTGTTGCGCCTCGGGATTTTCCCGCCCCTTTTTTTGCACATACCAAAAACCAACCGCGCCTAAAATGAGGCCGAGCAGCAAGCCAGTTGAAAATCCTCTCATAAAATATTTTATTCGGTTGTGGGTTGTGTTGGTTGCCAGCCGCCGGTCAGGCGGCCCGCGACCTTGGATTATATTATTGTTCGATACTCACCGGGTCCGCACCGCCAAAAGCCGCCGGTGAGCTGATAAAAGTCTCAACAAGAGCATTGACAGAAATGATGTAGCGATGCGGCGCGAGGATTTTTGACTTTTGGCGAGGCTTTGGACCGGGAGCATGCCCGCTGCGGCCTGTGACCGGTCCAAAGCCTCGCCAAAAGTCAAAAAGACCGCGGCTTTCAGTCCCCTGGCCTCATCGCTACAGCATTGATGGAAATGCTCTAACATGAAGCAAGGATACCTTTGAGGCCGGCCCGAAACCATGGGGTGTTTTACTTATGTACTTATGTACTGAATCACAATCCCACGTGAGTCCCAACCGCCCCGCCAGTTCCGGGTCCGGGCATGCGGAGAACACCCCATAGCAAGTCTCGCTATGGAGGGTTAACTTATCGGCATGAATCTAATCCTTCTCATCTTGGTGTTGTTGCTGTTGTTCGGTGGCGGCGGGTTTTATCTCGGCGGGCCCGTCATTGGCGGCAGCGGGCTGGGCTTGATCCTTATCATCTGTCTGATCGTCTATGCCATGGGCGGCTTCCGCCCGAGAAAGTCGTGACCTTCAAATGGCCGGGTTGGCCCGCGTCACCCCCAGGGGCAGCACGAAGCTGAAGGGCGACCTCACGAACCGGCCCAGGATCGCCCGGTAAAACTGCTGCCGTTCCGGCCCGCGCAGGTTCCGCGCGCGAATCGCGACGAACAGCGCCAGGCTGAAGCTGACCATAATGTTCAGCAGCCCGATGCCCAGAATGCCGATCGCCACCCACACGGTCGAGAGCGCCCAGAAGTGTTCGCCGCCCAGGGTGGCAAAGGCCGCCGTCACCTGCCCGGTGGAAAGCGTCACGTGGCGCACATCCAGCGGGAGCCCCAAAAACACCGCCACCGAGGGAATGATGCCGAGCATCAAACCCAGCGAGATGTTGCCCCCCAGGCCCGCGACGTTGTGCTCCAGCCACACCGCCAGCCGCCGCGCCCGCGTCGGACCAAAACACCGTTGCAACCCGCGATGCTGCGCCAGCGCCGCATTCAACTGATGCAGCACAAACCAGTTGTCCAGCCACGCGGCGAACAGGCTCGAGAGCCACAACAGCACGCCCGTGAACATCGCAAAAAACCAGCACCCGCTCCACGGCGCCACCGTGCCCAGGATCAGCTCCGCCTTGTGCAGGTTCACCAGGTGGACGCCGGTGATGACATTCCACAGCACGTCCAGCAGCCACGTCGCCGGAATCACCAGCGCCAGATTGCCGAACACCGACGCAATCTGCGAACGGATGAGAAACACCACCTCATCCACCAGCGCTTCAAGCTGCGCCGGTGAATGCAGTTCCGTCATCTGCCGCGCCAGCGCCGGCGCCGTGGTGGCCGGCTGTTTCGTGGCCACGGAAAAACCGCACAACTGCACCACCACGAAACTCACCGCGTAATTCAAACCAAAGAACGCCCCCTGGAAAAAACCCGGCAGCACCAGCCGGGCCAGCAGCAGCTTCACCACCGTGGTCACCCCCAGCACGACCCCGCCCCCGGCGGCGCTCCACAGCATCCCGGTGTATTCACGGCCGTTGCGCGCCACGTAATGCTCCCCGGTCTCCGCGTTGCGCTCCACGATCCGGCGCGTGAGCAGGTGCAAATTTTGCCGGCACAATTCCCGCACGCTCCGGCGCGCGTGATTCTGCCGCACCAGCTCCGCCAGGATGGCCAGCTTGCGCGCCGCCGTCAGCGCCGGCTCCGCCCACGCCTCCAGCAGCAGTTCCAGCCGCCGCACCTGGGCGCGCAGACGTTCGAGATCATAGACCAGCGCGGTGCTGACCCCGGTTTTTTCCAACTGCCCGAACACTTCATCCACCGCGCGGTCGCAGGCATCCGCCACCCCGCGAACCACGTTCAATTCCGCCGCCAGCTCCGTGGCCGGCGCCCCGGCCGCCCGGCGTGCGAGCAACGCCTCCACCGCCGGCGTGAGCTTTTGGAACGGCAGCTCGCGGAACGCCAGCCGCCCCAGCCGCGCCCGCACCTCCCGGTTCGAACCCACCACGCACACGCGGTCCGCCAGTTGGATCATCGCATCTTCGAGATCGGTGCGCAGCGCAACCCACCCGCCTTCCGCCGGGGTCTCGGCGTGGTGAAACAGTTCGATGATCCGGCCCGCCAGCCCCCCGTCCAACTGTTCCAGCCAGCCGGCGGTCGAGTCGCGGGGAAACAGCCGGTCAAAGATATCCGCGAGATCCCGCGTCTCCGGCGGATTCGGCAACACGCCCGAAACCAGCCTCGCCAGCAGTTCGCTCGTGAAGCCCGCCCCTTGCGGCAGCCCCGTGTCGGCGAACAAATCCAGCGCCTCCGTGTCCCGCACGATCGACCGCAACGTCTGCGCCACGCGCTCGCGCGCTTCGGGCTGGCGTTCCAGCAGTTGGAGCAGCAGCCGCACCCGCGTGGCCGGCGCATCGCGCCGCACCCACGCCAGCAAATCCTCCGCCCACGCCACGCGCGCCGCCAGCGGCTGACCCGGCTGCGCATGCGCCAGCAACGCATCCAGCGCCGGGCGCCCCCGCAGCAACGCCAGCCGCTCTTTGAAATAATTCCACCCCCTCATAGTTTTAATTGAGAAACCGCCGCCGCAACCTTCCCTGCCCGAGCCGGTCGGTCAACCGCTTTCGCGCGCGTGTCATGCTTGGCCCTTCACACCTTCCGCTTGCGCTTGTCGCGGTAATCCTTCCACAGAATGTCCAGCACCAGCCACGCGCTGCCGCCCACCGCCACCAAAAAACACAGCATGGCAATCCCCGGATAGCCGAAGATTTGGAACGACGAATTGATGCGCATCATCAGCGCCGCCCCGATGATCAGCGCCGCCAGAATAATCCCCGTCGTCACCCGGTTCGCAATCTTCTCAAAACCGTTGAGCAGCACCCGCGCATCCGGCGTTTTGACCTGGATTTCCAATTTCGATTCGCCGACCGCGTCCAAAATTTTGTTCACCCGCCCCGGCAGGCCGCCCACAAAATCCTTCATCTCCAGCAGCGCCCCCAGCATGTTTCCCGGTGACGCCGCCTTCCCCAGCCGCGCCTTCATGATTTCGCCCACGTGCCGGCGCACCGAGGCGTTGGGGTTGAAGGTCGGGCATAAAATCTTCCCCACCTGCTCCAGTTGCAGCAGCGTCTTGCCCAGCAACGTCAGTTCCGTCGGCACATACAGGCCCGTTTGGGCCGCCGTGCGGGAAACCGCCATCAACGCCTTGCCCACGTCCTGATGGTTCAACGTCTGGTCCTGCTGTTCCGCGACCAAAGCGGACGCCTTTTTGGCAAACTCCGCCGCGTCGAAATCCGCCGCCGTTTCGCTGATGCGCAAAATAATCTTCACCGTCTCGTCGCCGTTGCCTTCGCTGATCGCCAGCAGCAGCCGCAGCAAATTCTCCTGCATGCCCACGCTCACCCGGCCCGTCATCCCCAGATCCAGCAACGCCAGCCGCCCGTCGTCCGTGAGAAAAATATTGCCCGGATGCGGATCGGCATGGAAAAAACCATCCACCAGCACCTGCTTCATATAAGCCTGGAAAAATTCCTCCGCCAGCAGCCCGCCCGGAATCTCCAGTTGCACGAGGGGGCTCAGCGCCGTGATTTTCGTCCCGCTGACATACTCCATCGTCAACACGCTGCGCGAACTGAAATCCATGACCGGCAACGGCACCAGCAGATGCGGAAACTCCTTCAAATTCCCCGCCAACGTCGTCAGATTCGACGCCTCCCGCAAATAATCCAGCTCCTGCATAATGGACGTTTTGAATTCCGCCAGAATTTTCCCAAACCGATACCTGCGGCCAATCTCGGTGTGCGCGTCAAAAAAGCCCGCGATTTCCTCCAGCACCTCAAAATCCTCCGCGATTTGTTTGCGGATGTCCGGCCGCTGCACCTTCACCACCACCGGACGCCCGTCGCGCATGGCCGCGCGATGCACCTGGCCCAGCGACGCGGCCGCCAGATGCTTCTCCTCAAAATACGAAAAGGCCTTCGAGAGACGCACCCCCAGCTCGCTGACGATAATTTCTTCCACCTGCGCGAACGGAAACGGTTTTATTTTATCCTGCAACCGCGCGAGCGCCTTCAAATAAGGTTCCGGCAAAAGATCCGGCCGGCTGGAAAGCAACTGCCCGAACTTGATGAAGGTCGGCCCCATCTTCTCCAAATCGTCCGCCAGTTCCTCCGGCGCCGGCTGCCCCGGCTTGACCGGCTGCAAAACATTTTCCGTTCCCTCCGCCTCATGGGCGAATTCCTTCGCCAGATCCGTATGGCCATACTTCCAAAACAGCAGGGCGATATCCTTGTAACGTTTCAGGTGATGCGGCTTTAAGGATAATTTCATTTTCAATTGTGCGGCCCTCCCGGCACGTAAACATGCCTCTGGCCTGTTGTTCAGCATACCCAACCGCCGGAATTAAACCATGGGGTGTAACCCGAACCCCGCCGCACGCCCACCGCAACCCCGCCACTCCGGCCACCACGCACCGCGAAACTGACGGACGCCTCTTTCGACTGTCCTTCCCCGGGTAACTAACCCGGATATTTCATAGCTGCTTGTTTGCCTTTCATTAGCACCGGGCTTTCAGCCCGGTGACGGGGCGGCGATGGCGACCACAGCCGTTTTAACGGCTTCCGGCACCGTGTCAAACCCGTTCGGCAACGAACGTCCAGCGATATGATTCGGCAAGACGCAGGGTGCCTTTCCCCCTCTCCGCGTTTTGCGATAGCAAAATGGGGAGAGGGCCGGGGAGAGGTGCTCCCTTTTCATATTTCGCCTTTAATCCCAGCCTGAAACCAACGCCTGCGTTCCGATTCTTTCGTCATTGGTCATTCGTCATTCGTCAATTACCGCCCTCCCCGGACCGCGAGTTGTCCCAACTCACAGCGCCCCGCCAATCCGCACGCCCCGCTCCATCTCAACCCGCCTCTCCCGCTCGCGCGAAGTCATCCGCCACCCCTCGCGCCAACTCCGCTTCGTTGTGGGATATTTCTTTACTCAGCAGTTTTTGTCGGCGCAGGTTTCCCTCATTCAGTCCATTCTGTCAAAAAACCGTCCGGCAAAAAGTCAGCCGCGGCGCTTGACAGT
>Ga0302321_100003023_pt1 | contig 14417 bp, 9 predicted proteins | sample Fen_T0_1_FD_202505 | JGI IMG/M metagenome (GOLD analysis project Ga0302321, IMG submission 202505) | Peat permafrost microbial communities from Stordalen Mire near Abisko, Sweden - Fen_T0_1 | ecosystem: Environmental > Terrestrial > Soil > Wetlands > Permafrost | place: Sweden: Abisko...
GTGTTGGTCACCCAGTGGCTCGTGACGGGCGCACTGACCGCGCTCTCGGTCCAGGGCGCACGCAACGCGCGCGCGTTCGCCGGTAAGCAGATCGAGATCATCGAGCAGAACGGCGTGAAGGTGGCGCGGGTGGCGGGAGAGAGCGCGCCGGAGCCGGCGCTTGGGTCGAAGCCCGCGGCGGTCGACACCCAGCATCCGTCCAGAGGCACCGCCTCGAAACCAATGGACGGTGGGGGGCACGGTTCCACGCATTCCGAGCACCAGGGGACAATGACCGGGCCACACGCCGACGCAAGTCCGCAAACGCCCGCGTCGCAAGGTTCCGAGCACTGGCGCGCGGAGCTTGAGCATCGACTTACCCCCGACGAGAAAGCCAAGCTGGCGAAGATGGCGCGCGGGAAGACACCGAAGCAGGTACACGAGATACTCGGTGCGGACCTGGATGCGGCGCATGAGCGCGTACGCGCCGAAGTCCGCCTGGAACAGGAGCGCGCTACGGTTGCAGCGCAGTCGGAGAAGCGCGTTGCCGAGCTGCGCAAGCAGATCACCGAGCGGGGATTGATGGATGATCCGGAGATTCGTCCTATTGTCGAGGACACTACAGAACGAGGCGCGAGCAATCGGCTATCAAAGCTCCGGGATAAGCTTGTCGCGAAGCTGTTGCGAACTGAGGCCGAGAAGGCACATCCTCAGGCTCGAGTATTTGATTCCATCAAGATCTACGAGAAGCTTCCTGAGGCAAACGTGAAAGAATGGAGAGCTAAGAACCCCGGCAAGCCGACTGACGGGTTCACACATCGCCCTGACGGGCTCTACGTCCAACGTGGAGAGATCGACATGATGGTAGTTGAGCCACAGCCGACCGGCAAAGCCAAGGTGATCGTGCGCGAAGAGATCAAGACCGGTTCTCGTGACACAAACTCCGATGCTCAAGCGCAACTTAGCGACCAGACTACTCTTCTGAGCGATGGCGCCGCCGGAAAGAAGGCGGTTCGGCTTGAGGCCGGAGGCCGGGACATTACGGATATGATAGATCTTGGAAGCGACGTTTCGGCTAGAAGATCCACCCGTGGGCCAGCAGGCAAAGGCTTCGACGAAACACTTGGAGTCTCTGCAACCGACCTAGAGAAGATGTGCAAGCAACTGCTCGCTGAGGCAGCGGAGAAAAAGTCGCGATGACGTTATACGCAATCCGGCCAGACCCTATCACGGGGTCTCTCGATGAAGCCGAAGTCGTAGAGCAGTCCAAATATGGCTGGGACTTTCTCGAGCAAGCAATCACCTTATGGCGGCTAGTAGACGCAAATCGTGCCGCCGCTATCGAGGTAACTCTGGATAGAGTCGCGAAGGATGCGGGTGACGGAGAGCTTTGCATCGAAGCTCGAGACCTCAACGAGCTCGTGAGGTTGCTCACCGGAGTCGAAGACGCCATTGTTGCCGCAGGGATCATCGACAGCGAATGGCGCGTTCCAGTAGAACGACTGCAGGACGTGGCGAAGCGGGTGCCAGCCATGGACCTCGCGACCGAGCGCACCCTCCATAACAAGACCAATGCGCTCGCCGAAGTGATAATGAACGCGATTTCAATAAAACACTTCTTGTCAAACGCAATCAAGGCAGGCTGTGTTGTCGTTGTCGGATAGCCGAATATCCAGCCACCGCCGGTTCGCGCTAATAGGCGGGACCGCCAACGCAAGCCGCCCACTTCGATCCGACTAGCGCGGTCGAGCCGCTCGAAGAGATTCTGGAGGACGGCATGGAAGGCTATGCGATCCACCGGACTCGGGTGGCGCGAGATCTGCACGCAACTGACATCATCACCTACACGATGCGTCTGGTAGACACCAACGAACTCGGTCCAAGAATAAGCGACCTCAAGCTGAATTGGGCTCAAGCCGCTCCGCGCGCTACCCGGCGGCCGACGGGTAACACTAAGGTTGACGCGCATACCGTCCAGTCGTATATTCATCCTAGACTCCCACACAAGCATTCGGGTCATCGAGCCCCGGCCCCGCACCTCAAGCGCGACGAGCTGTACCGGCACCCGGACAACGCCGAGCTGCGCAAGACGCGGCCGAACCCGAACGTGCTGCATCCCGGCGACCGCGTGGTCATACCGGACCGCCCTGTCAAGACGGTGGCGGCGGCCACCGACACGCGGCACCGCTTCACGCCGAAGCTCGCGCAGCGAGAGTTGCGGTTGAAGTTGCTCGACGCGCGCGGTCGTCCCATCGCGGGCGAGCCCTACACGCTCGCCATCGGCGACGACCGGATCACCGGGCAGACCGACGGAGCGGGCCTCCTGGGTACGCAGGCGTGATCTGGAGGTCGCGCGTGTCGCGCTTCTCCGAGCTGAGCGGCTTCTGCTTTGCGGCCTTGTCCTGGCTCAGGTACACAAGCGGTTCTCGTTCAGCCGCGGGCGCGGTCTTGGAGGTAGCCCGACGAGCCATCACCCGAACGCGCGAAGGGCGGATCTTTCGCGCGCCTCGATGGCGGATATCACGGCCGTGATGGACCACCTCGCCACCGCACCTGGGGTTGTCTTTGACGTGCGAGATCGCCCGAATGGCAATCACCTCGTGTTGTCCCATCTCCTCACGACGCCGGATGACGCCGGCGCGTGGTTCGCGGTTCCGCAGGTGATTCGTCCGAGCACCGCCTCCAAGCCCGCATCTTGGAAGACGGACGGTTGGAACTTGCCAACCGCGTTGCCGCACATCGGCGGCCGGGTCGCGTTCTTGACGGGGCCGCGCGCAGTCAGCCATCCCGAGTCCGTCATGAGCGTGGTCGAACACTACAAGCTCGGCGCGATCGTCGGTGCCGCTACCGCAGGGACCAACGGTGATGTCGCAGATATCTTCATGCCCACCGGCTGCGATATGTACATGACAGGGAGACTTGCTACCAAGCTCGACGGTTCGCGGTTCCATCTGATCGGGATCCAGCCTACGATCCCTGCACCGCGAACGATCGCCGGTGTGACCGCAGGCCGTGACGAAGTGCTCGAAAAGGCGCTCGAGTACGTGCACGCGAGCAGGTAGCTCCCGACCCGCCGGGCTAGGCGGCGAGATCGCGGCGCTGCACGCCGTCGAGGCCGAGCACGAAGTCTGGCCCGAACGCCGACGCGGGGGTCCACGCGCCGGCGCCGTCGAACGACGACAGCAGCTCGGCCGAGCGCACGACCGAGGCCGTGGCGAAGGCGTAGCCCTCGCCGATCGACAGCACCGCGGTCGACGTCGCTTGCTCGCCGGCGGCCTGCGCCCACACGAACGAGCGATGGGAGGTCCGGGTCGGCGCGGCCGCCGGCGGTTCTTGCTTGCGCACCCGCCGCTCGAGGAACCGGCGCAGGCCCGGCCGGCGGAGCAGGCGCTGGAGGAGCGGCGCGGCCAAGCGCAGGATCGGCGCCATCACCGAGGGCACCGGGATGCCCGCGATCACCTCGCGAATGCCCGTGCTGCGATGCGCGGCGAGCACGTCGGCGAGCGGCGCCGCGATGAAGGTGTGCCGGCCGCCGTCCACCGTGGCGTGGAACCGCATGTGCGCCATGCCGCCGCTGCGCAGCTGGCCATCGCTGACCCAGGCCCCGCCGCGGCCCAGGACGTGGAGCGTGCTCAGCGCCGCCCCCACGCTCTTGTACGCGTTGTCGAGCTTGACGCCGAGCAGCAGGCGGTGCGCGCCGCGCGCTCGCCGGGCGACGTGGATCGCGAGGCTCTCGGCGGCCGACACGCCGAAGCCCGCGCCCGCGACGAGCGGAATCCCGGCGGCCTTGGCCTCCGCGTCGCGCGCGAAGGTCGCGCCGATCGAGCCGATCTCGCCGCAGAGGTCGAGGTACGGCGTCTGGGTCGCGATGCACGCGTCGAGCATCGGCGCCGCGGTGACCGCGTAGGGCCCGGCGATGTGCAGCACGCGCGAGCCCTTCTTGAGCAGCGCGGCGAGCCCGGCCTTGTCATCGAGCCCGACGCAGACCGTCTCGAGCTTGTGGGCTTCGCCGAGGGCGTGGATCGACGGGTCGCGGCCACCGAGGATCGGCCGGTGACCGCGCTGGAGCGCCTCGGCGAGCACGAGGCGGCCGCTGACTCCATTGGCGCCGTAGATGATCCAGGGTGCGTCACGCATCGTGGCCTCCGAGGGTCGGGTGTGGATGGGCGAGGCGATTCATCACGGTCTCCATGGCAGATGGGCGAGCATGGGTGGGCTGTCCGTCCGGATCGAATCACATGCGATCCCGAGCAGCTCGTTCGCGAGCGCGACGACGTGGCGCAGCTCGTAGCCGCTGGTCTTGAATTCCTGGATCACGCTGTCGGCGAGCGAGCGCAGCGCGCTGACATCCGGATCCGGCATGATGTCGGTGATCTCAGACTCGTTGTCCATTTGAAAGCCTCCGGGGTGCGAGGGAAGGTGAGGGAGAACCCTGGTTCGGGAGCGCGGCCACGGAGCGCTGCGACAGCCCAGCGGGGAAGCTGTCGCAGCGCTCCGTGGTGAGTCCGTCCGGCGTGCGGGCCTGGGGCCTACTGGAGCTGGGTGCGGACCATCGACAGATCGGCGGCGAGCGTCTTCAGCAATTGTCCGCGCGCGCTGTTGATGAAGAAGTGGCCGCCGCTGAACAGACGGATCTGGAACTGGCTCGAGGTGTGACCGCGCCACTGCGCGACCTCGGCGCGGTTGGCGAGCTGGTCCTCGCTGCCGCCGTACACGAACAGCGGGCACGGCATCGGCTCGCGGCGGCCCTGCCAGGCGTGGGTGCCCAGCATCTCGAAGTCGGCGCGCAAGGTCGGCAGCGCGAGTTGCATGAGCGCCGGCTCGAGCGCGACGGTGTCGGGGATGCCGCCGAGGCGACGGATCGCGTCCACGAAGTCGTCGTCGCTGAGCCGGAACAGGTCGGCCGTCTTCGCCAGCAGCTGCGGGGCGCGGCAGGCCGCGGCGAACAGCGCCCGCGGTCCGGTCTTGCCCGCCTGGCGCAGGCGGAGCGCGAGCTCGAAGGCCAGCGCCGCGCCCATGCTGTAGCCGAAGAACAGACCGGGGCGCGGATCGTCGAGCCAGGTCGCGACCTCCGGCAGCAGGTGGTCGACCAGCGCGTCCAGCCGCGTGAACGGTGGCTCGCTCCGCCGCCACTCGCGACCCGGCAGCTGGATCGCCGCGAGCTCGATGTCATCACCGAGATCGCGCTCCCAGCCGCGGTACACGTTGGCGCCGGCCCCCGCGTACGGCACGCAGAGCAGCCGGATCCGCGCCTCGGGCCGCGCCTGCGGGATCCAGATCGAGCGCGTGAGATCGCCGCTCATGACGGCCCCACGACGCCGAGCATGGACAGCATGCGCCGCATGGGGTTGCCCGAGGCTCGACGCTTCGCGGGGAGCGGCAGCGTCTCGTGGAGCGGCCGGGCGGGCTGGGCGAGCACGTCGCGCAGGAGGGCGATGAAGTAGGTCGCGAGATCCTGGATCGTGGAGCGCTTGAACAGGTCAGTGTTGTATTCGAAGTAGCCGGTGAACGCGCCCTGCTTCTCCTGGAGGTAGAGCGACAGGTCCATATCCGACACGCCGCGATCGAGCGGCACGGTCGCGAGCTGGACGTCGAGGTCGGCGGCGCGGGTCTCGGTGTGCGGCACGCTGCGCAGGATGAAGACCGTGCGGAAGAACGGCTTCAAGAACAGGTTGCGGTCCATGCGCTCGGCCATGACCGTGAACGGCACCTGGTGCGAGAACGCCTCGGTCGACATCTTGCGCACGTTCTCGAGCACCTCGAGGAACGTCTGGTCGCCGGTGAGCTTGGTGCGCAGCGCCAGCATGTTGACCAGCGCGCCGACCAGGGCCTCGGTGCCGATCTCGCGGTCACCGGTCATCGTGCCGATGCAGATGTCCTCCATGCCAGACTGCATATGATACAGCGCGTTGAGCGCCGTCACGAAGGTCATGAATGTGGTGTAGCCGTGCTCGTGGCTGAACGCCTTGATCGCCTCGGTGAGCTCGCGGCCCAGGGTGAAGTGATACGACGAGCCGTTGATCGACGGCTTGAGCGAGCGCATGCGGTCGAGCGGCATCGGGCGCTGCGGCGCGAGGTCGGCGAGCTGCTCCCGCCAGTACGGCATCTGGCTGTCGATCGTCTCGTCGTTCACGTGCGCGCGCTGCCAGGCCGCGTAGTCGACGCACTGGAACGTCAGCTCGGGGAGCCGCGGCGCGCTGGGGCGCTTGAACGCGGTGTAGTGCGCGCCGAACTCCTGGATGACCAGGCCGATCGTCCAGCCGTCGACTGCCACGTAGTGGGAGGCGATGACCAGCATGTGCTCCTTGGCGGTCAGCTTGATCAGGATCGGCCGGATGTAGACGTCCGCCGCGAGATCGAACGGCCGGCGGGCGAGCGCGTTGGCGACCGCGAGCAGCTCGCGCTCGCGCGCGGCGGGCGGCAGCGCGGTGAAGTCGTGGGTCGGCACGTCGATGCGCTGCCACGGCCGCACGACCGCGCCCGACTCGCCATCTTCGTAGACCACGTAGTTGGTGCGCAGCACCTCGTGGCGGCGCAGGATCTCGTCGATCGCGAACTGCATCGCGTCGAGATCGAGCTCGCCGGTCAAGCGCAGGCTCATGCAGCCGTTGAACCGCGAGCTGCCCGGCCACTTGCGCTCGAAGTCCCACACCATCTGCTGGTGGTAGCTGAGCGGGAGTCGGCCAGCGCGCGAGATCACCGGGAAGGTGCGGACCTGGAAGTCCGGGTCGGCGGCGCGCAGCTTGCGGACCTCGTCGGACAGGCCGGCGATCGTGGGATCCTTGAACAGCGCGGCCACCGCGACCTGGGTCGAGGTGACGCGGCGGACCTCGGCGATGAGCTGGGTCGCGAGCAGCGAGTGACCGCCGAGCTTGAAGAAGTCGTCCCGCGTGCTGATCCGGCTGATGCCGAGCATCTTCTCCCAGACGCTGGCCACGTTGCGCTCGATGTCGTCGATCGGCGCCTGGTAGTCCGAGGCGATCGCCGCGTCGTGCGCGTCCGCGCTCGGCGCGTCCGACGCGGGCGACAGCAGCAGCTGCTCCGCGGCCGCCATCCGCTCCACCGGCGCCAGCCAGTAGCGCTTGCGCTGGAACGCGTAGGTCGGCAGCGGCACCCGCTTGCGCGCGCCGTGGTGGTGGAACGCCTGCCAGTCGAGGGCCAGGCCGGCGAGCCAGAGCTGGCCCACCGCGCCCACCACGTGGTGGACGTCGCTGGCCGAGGTCAACGGATGCCGGGTCGAGGTCACGAGGGCGGCACCTTGCAGCTGGTCGCGGTGCTGGCGCGCCAGCGTGGTCAGCGCCTGGCCGGGGCCGACCTCGAGCAAGATCGTCGGCTTGTCGGCCAGGATCGCGCCGAGGCCGTCGCTGAACCGGACGGCCTGCCGCATGTGATCGGCCCAGTAGCGCGGGCTGGTCGCCTGCTCGGCGGTGATCCACGTCCCGGTGACGTTCGAGACGTAGCGCCGGGTCGGCGCGTTGAGCTTCACCTGGGCGCACACCTGCTCGAGCTCGTCCGCGGCGGCGTCCAGCATGTGCGAGTGGAAGGCGTGCGACACGATCAGCCGCTTGGCCTCGACGCCGCGGCCGGCGAGCTCGGCGGTGACCGCCGCGATCGCGTCGTGATCGCCGGCGACCACGCACAGCTTGGGCGCGTTGACCGCGGCGAGCGAGAGCCGGTCGTTCAGCAGCGGCGCGACCTCGCTGTGGGGCAGCGGCACGGCCACCATGGCGCCCTCGGGCTGCGCCTGGACCAGCCGGCCGCGCACGCAGACCAGGCGAGCGGCGTCGGCCAGCGAGAACACGCCGGCGAGCGTGGCGGCGACGTACTCGCCGACGCTGTGGCCGATCATGGCGCTGGGCTCGATGCCCCACGACTGCCACAACCGGGCGAGCGCGTACTCCGTCGCGAACAGCGCCGGCTGGGTGAACTGGGTCTGGACCAGCAGCGCCTCGGCGTTGGCGTGCTCGCCCTCGGCCGGGTACAAGACGTCGCGTAGATCGACCGGCAGCTCGTCCGCGATCAGATCGGCGACCTCGTCCACCGCGGCGCGGAACACCGGCTCGCTGTCGTAGAGGTCACGGGCCATGCCGACGTACTGCGAGCCCTGGCCCGAGAACAGGAACGCGACCTTGGCCTCGGCGTCGCGCGGCGTGCCGTGGAGGATGCGCTTGGGATCGCGCTTCTCGATCGCCGTGGCGGCGTCGCTGGCGCCTTGGGCCACGACGTACGCGCGGTGCTTGAACGCCTTGCGCCCGACCTGGAGCGTGTGGGCGACGTCGGCGAGATCGGCCTCGGGGTGCGCGGCGAGGTGCTGGCCCAGCCGCTCGAGGTTGCCGGCGAGCGCGGCCTCGTTGCGGCCGGACACCAGCAGGACCTGCGCGTCGCGGCTCGCCGCCGACGCCGCGGGCGCCGGCGCCTGCTCGAGGATCGCGTGCGCGTTCGTGCCCCCGAACCCGAACGAGCTGACCGCGGCGCGGCGCGGGAAGCCTTCGGGCTTCCAGTCGCGCAGCTCGGTGTTGACGAAGAACGGCGTCTGCTCGATGCGGAGCTTGGGGTTGACCGACTGGCAGTGCAGGCTGGGCGGGATCTGACCGTGCTCCACCGTGAGCGCCGCCTTGATGAAGCCCGAGATCCCGGCGGCGGTGTCGAGGTGGCCGATGTTGGTCTTGACCGAGCCGATCGCGCAGTACTGGTTGCGCTCGGTCTTGGTGCGGAACGCCTGGGTCAGCGCCGCGATCTCGATCGGGTCACCGAGCAGCGTGCCGGTGCCGTGCGCCTCGACGTAGGTGATGGAGTCGGGATCGACGCCCGCCATCGCCTGGGCCTCGAGGATCACGTCGACCTGTCCGCTCACGCTCGGCGCGGTGTAGCCGACCTTGATCGAGCCGTCGTTGTTGATCGCCGAGCCCTTGAGCACCGCGCAGATGTGATCGCCATCGGCGATGGCGTCGGCGAGCCGCTTGAGCAGCACGAAGCCGACGCCGTTGCCGCCGACCGTGCCCTGGGCGTTCTCGTCGAACGCCCGGCAGTGGCCATCCTTCGAGAAGATGAAGCTCTCCTTGTAGATCCGGCCCTTGGGCGTGATCGACACGCCGCCGGCGAGCACCATGTCGGACTGGTAGTTGAGCAGGCTCTGGCAGGCCAGGTTGACCGCGACCAGCGAGGTCGAGCAGGCGGTCTGCACCGAGACCGCCGGGCCCCGCAGGTTCAGCTTGTAGGAGATCCGGGTGGCCAGGAAGTCCTTGTCGTTGGCCGTCATCACCTGGAAGTGCCCGATCGAGTTGAGCAGCGGGCGGTTGGCGGCCAGGTGGAACAGCAGGTACGTATTGATGCTGACGCCGGCAAAGACGCCGATGCGCGAGCTGCAGGTCTCGGGGTTGTAGCCGGCGGACTCGAGCGTCTCCCACGCGCACTCGAGCGCGATGCGCTGCTGGGGATCGGTGATCTCGGCCTCGCGTGGGTTGAAGCCGAAGAACTCGGCGTCGAAGTCGAACTCGTGATCGATGCCGCCCGCGGCGGCGACGAAGTCGGGGTCGCGCACCATCTCAGGAAAGATCCCGGACGCGAGGCACTCCTCTTCTGAATAGAACCGGATCGCCTCGACGCCGAGCTTGAGGTTGTCCCAGAACTCGGTCACATTATTGGCGCCCGGGAAGCGACCCGCGATACCGATGATCGCGATATCCATGTTGCTGGTCGACGCGGAGCTGTCTTGAGAGTCCATACTGTTCTCCAGGATTGAGCGTGAGAGTTGAGAGCGAAGGACACATCTCGGCCGGGGTCATTCACCTGTTGCTGGAGCGCCGGCGGCTCCAACGCAGGTCGAGATAACGATGCTGGTGCGGCTAGTCTTGGCCATGAATGGCTGCGAGAACTACTGTCCCAAGGGACAGCGCACGCGGGATGGCGCCGTCTCCGGCACGCGCGGAGCTGCGGCGACGCAGCGCCAACTCGTCGAGATCGTTCACGAGATCCGGCGCGGCGAGGCCGGCGCGGCGACAGCTGTCCCTAGGGTCAGTTGTGAGCTGGGCGCGCGATGAGGAAAACAGTACCTCGACACTGCGAATCGTTCACCCACCGGTCCTGGAGGCTCATGTGCTGACGTCAGTGATTCGAAAGTATGCCGAAGCCATCGTTCGGTTCCGCTGGTTTGTCCTCGCCATCACCTTGCTCGCGACAGCTGGCCTGGCGTCGCGCATCAAAGATCTCCGGTTGGACAATGACCCTGATCTCTGGTCGCCGCAAAACCACGAGTTCATCAAAACCACCCACACCCTCGAGAAGCTGTTCGGTGGCCGTACGTTCACGGTCGTCGGCATCGTGCCCAGGCACGGCGACATCTACACCCCGGAGATCCTCGCGAAGATCCGCAACATCCAGAACGGCCTCGAGGGCATCCCCGGCGCCATCAAGCACAACGTGCTGAGCCTGGCGGCCCGGCGGGTCAAGGATATCCAGGGCACCGCCGACGGCATGGTGGTGCACGAGCTGATGGAGCGCATCCCGCAGACGCCGGCCGAGCTCGAGGCGATGCGCCACGCGATCGAGCGCAATCCGATCTACGTGAACGCGCTCGTGTCGCCGGACGGCAAGGCGGCCGCGGTGGTCGCCGACTTCCGGATGGGCCCGAACTCGACGTACACACCGTTGTTCGAGCAGATCCGCAGCATCGCCGATCGCGAGCGCGGCCCCGACGTCGATGTCCTGATCGGCGGGCAGCCCGCCGAGTCGGCCAACTTCGAGTACGCGATGCAGAAGATGCCCATGTTCTTCGGGCTGGCGTTCCTGATCATCATGCTCGTGCAGTGGTTCGCGTTCCGCAGCTTCCAGGGCATGTTGCTGCCCATGGCCACGGCGATCCTGTCGGTGGTCTGGGGCCTGGGCTGCCTCGCGCTGTCCGAGATCCACCTCGACGCGCTCAACACGACCACGCCGATCCTGATCATGGCGGTCGCGACCGGTCACGCCGTCCAGATCCTCAAGCGCTACTATGAAGAGCTCGAGGGGCTCACCGGCAAGGCCACCACCACCGCCAGCCTGCGCCTGGCCAACCGGCGCGCGGTCGTCCAGTCGCTGGCCAACGTCGGTCCGGTCATGCTCACCGCCGGGCTGATCGCGGCGATCGCGTTCTTCTCGATGCAGGCCTCGGAGGTGATGATGATCCGGCACTTCGGGTTCTTCGCCGGCGTCGGCGTGCTGTCGACGCTCGTCATCGAGTTCTCGTTCATCCCCGCGCTGCGCGCGATGCTGCCGGCCAGGCGCCGCCCGCACCGCGACGCCGACCTGGTCGACAAGTTCCTGGCCCGGATCGGCGCTTTGCTCACCAACCCCGCCAGGTCGCGCGCGATCCTCATCGTGTCGATCATCCTCATCGCGGTCATCGCCGCCGGCACCAGCCGCCTGCGGGTCGACAACAGCATCAAGCAGTACAGCTCGGCCGACAACCCCGTGCGCCGCGACAGCATCGTGCTGAACGACAAGTTCGGTGGCACGGACTCGATCTTCTTCCTGGTCGCCGGCGACACCCAGGACGCGATGAAGGACCCCAAGGTGCTGGGCGCGATGGCCAAGCTCCAGGCGTTCCTCGACCAGCAGCCCGGCGTGGGCAAGACCCAGTCGCTGGCCGATCTCATCCGCCGCATGAACCTGGCGATGCACGGCGACGACCCGGCGTTCGACGTCGTGCCGAGCGACGGCAACCTGGTGTCCCAGTACCTGCTGCTGTACTCGCTGTCGGGCCAGCCCGAGGACTTCGACAACGTGGTCGACAATGACTACAAGAACGCCGTGATCTGGGCCTACCTCAAGACCGACAGCACGGCCTACGCCACCTCGCTGTGGGTCAAGAGCCAGGAGCTGATCCAGCGCGAGTTCCCGAGCAACGTGCATGTCCGGATCGGCGGTGGTCTGCCGCAGACCGTCGCGATCAACGACTCGCTGGTCGACACCAAGGTGCGCAGCATCTTCCAGATCGCGCTGGTCGTGCTCGTGCTCGCCGGCCTGGTGTTCGGCTCGATCGTCGGTGCGCTCATGGTGGTCACGCCGCTGCTCGCCATCGTGTTCGTCAACTTCGGCCTGATGGGGTGGCTCGGGCTGTCGCTCGACATGGGCTCGGCGACGATCGCCGCGATGGTGGTCGGGATCGGCGCGGACTACGAGATCTACATGCTGTACCGCCTGCGCGAGGAGTACGCCCGGACCGGCAGCCTCGATCGCTCGCTGCGCAACTCGCTGATGACGTCCGGCAAGGCCGTGCTGTTCGTCGCGCTGTCGATCGCGGGTGGCTATGCCTCGCTGCTGATCTCCGACTTCCGGTTCTACCCGCGGCTGGCGACCACGATGATCGGCACGATGGTGACCAGCGCGCTCCTGTCGCTGCTCCTGCTCCGCGTCGTGATCTCGCTGATCAAGCCCCGGTTCATCACGCGCAAGCGCGGCGCGGCAGGGCTGCCGCTGGGGCCCACGTTGCCGGCCGAGGGCGTGTAGCCCGCCGCGCGCCATCGTCACGAACTCGATGCTTGCTTGAACTGCTTGACTGGGGCGCTCGCCGCCGAGCGCCCTGAGGAGGATATCGCCATGCGTCTGATTCGTCTGGGTCTGGGTCTGCGTCTGCGTCGCTCGCTCCTGTCCGCCGCGCTGGTGCTGTGCGCCCCCGAGGCCATCAGCGTCGCGGACTCCACGGTCAACGCCCGCGCGGTGATGGACCTGAACTTCATGGCCAGCAAGGTCAGCGCGTTCAACGGCAACGTCAGCATCGTGCTGACCACGGCCGAGGGCCAGGAGCGCGTGCGCAAGCTCAAGATGTGGTCGCGGCTCAAGGACAAGCGTACCGAGTCCGAGGTCCTGCTCCGGTTCGACGAGCCGGGCGACATCAAGGGCACGGGGTTTCTGCAGATCGAGAACGCTTCGGCCGACGACGACATCTGGGTGTTCTTGCCCGCGCTGGGCAAGACGCGGCGGCTGGTCGCCAACGCCAAGCACGACAGCTTCTTCGGCACCGACTTCTCGTACGGCGACGTGCTGCTGCCCGCGGTGGCTCGCTACGACCACACGGTGCTGCGCCGCGAGCAGCTGGACGGCAGCGCGTGCGACGTCGTCGAGTCCAGGCCCAAGGATGACAAGACCCGCGACGAGAGCGGCTACGCCCGCCGGATCCTCTGGCTGGACGCCACGACCCACGTCGAGCGCAAGGTCGAGTACTACGATCTGTCCAACAAGCTGCTCAAGACGCAGCACGCCACCGACCTCCAGCAGATCGAGGCGAGCCCGCCGCGCTGGGTGCCGATGCGCCGCGAGATGGTCAATCACCAGACCGGCCACAAGACGCTGTACCGGATGGATCGCATCTCGCTCGATCCCAAGCTGAACGACGACTTCTTCTCGGTCCGGAACCTGGAGCGGACGTAGATGTCGCGCGCGGCCGACATAGGGGTTCTGGCGGCGACGCTCGGCGGCCTCGCCGGGGTGGCGCGCGCCGACGACGGTCAGGTCAGCACCTGGGTGCGGATCGATGGCTTCAGCTCGTCGCGCCAGCTCGACAACGAGGTCGGCACCGGGAGCCTGAGCGTGGGCCTCAAGGCGACCTACGACCTCGGACCGAGCGACCGGCTGAGGTTCATGAACGAGGTGCTCGTCGCGCCGCGCGGCGACCACGGCGACTACGACGACCTGCGGCTCACCGACCTGCTGTGGCAGCACAGCGGATCGTGGCTCGACGTGCGGATCGGCGAGCAGCGGATCACCTGGGGCAAGGCCGACGGGATCAACCCCACCGACTTCTTCACCCCCCGCGACTACACCGTGCTGCAACCGAAGGAGACCGATCAGCGGCTGTCGGTGCCCGCCGTGCGCGCCGACGTGGCGCTGGCCGAGGGCCTCACCCTGTCGCTGGTCGGCCAGCCGTTCTTCATCTCGAGCCAGCTGCCCGCGCCGGCCGGCGTCCCGCTCACCAACCGTCCCCCCGGCGACTTCAGCCCGCAGGCCGGCGCGCGGCTGTCGTCGGCCGGCGCCAGCATCGACTGGTCGGTCTCGGTGTTTCACGGCTACCTGAAGCTGCCGCTGGTCGGCGCCGAGCTCGTCGCCGGCAAGCCCGCGGTGTTCTACTACTACCCGACGCTCGACGCCGCGGGCGCCGACTTCGCGCACAACTTCGGCCCGTGGGGGTTCCGCGCCGAGGCGGCGTGGCTCGAGCCGCACCACGACGACGGCATGACCGGCATCCGCCGGCAGGGCTTCCTGGTCGCCGGCGTCGATCGCGGCGGCGAGGACTGGAACGTGAACCTGCAAGCGATCGGGCGCTACACCCCGGGCTGCCCCCCCGCCCTGCCGGCCGATCCGCTCGGCGCGATGGTCACCACGCTGAACGAGATCAACTATGGCCAGCTCCGCTCGTACCAGCTCGGCTTCACCAGCCGGCTGGCGCACAGCTGGCTGCAACA
>Ga0302321_100003024_pt1 | contig 14417 bp, 9 predicted proteins | sample Fen_T0_1_FD_202505 | JGI IMG/M metagenome (GOLD analysis project Ga0302321, IMG submission 202505) | Peat permafrost microbial communities from Stordalen Mire near Abisko, Sweden - Fen_T0_1 | ecosystem: Environmental > Terrestrial > Soil > Wetlands > Permafrost | place: Sweden: Abisko...
TGCAATGGCAACTTCATACTTGCCAAACTCCTCCAAATCGACGGAGCTATCCGTGCTCGAAATGTTGGTACTAATCATGACACGGCGTGGATCACCCGACGCGCTTTGGCACGCCGTTGTCCAATGACCTAATTGGCCTGTGTGGCTTACGCGTGAAACACCGGGCTGTTGGTCCCAGCAAAGGTCGGTAGAAAAGGGACGCCCCAGACCTTCGAAGCTCAACTCCGTACCCCGCTGATGTACCGTAATGACGCCACCAGCTTCGCTGCCGCCGACCGGGCTTGGACCACACGTGTCGCCCCAGTCGGTCAGCGTCCAAGTGCTACGCAAAACGCCCGCGGACCACCGACCCGATAGGCTCGATTCACCTTGCGCCAAAGCCGAACTGGCCACAAAGGCACCGAGAATGAGCAGAGCGCAGCTCGTTCGCATGTGTTGCACCTTAGCACTATTGCCGGGGCTGGGCGGTCTAAGATCGGACTCGGGCTTGGCTAACCGGACCCAAGTGCACCCGCACTACCGAGAAGGGCAACTCCAAGTGAGCGGACCGCGGGGAAGCAGGCCTGGGCTCTGCGTTTCGCCCTGCTCAATCAAGCCGCAGCCGTTCGAGGCGAGCGCCAACGCGGGCTTTTCCAATTTGCCAAGGACTCGACCTTGCGCGGCGCTGACAACGCTTCTTCCGAGCGCTACGACTTCGTTACCCATCACCACGCGCGTGCCGGCGGGCACCGAATCGAGAAGCCGTGTCTGCTTCTTGGAATCGGGATCGTAAAGTACCACGGTTGAGTTACGCCTGATGACAATGCCAGCTGCTCCTTGAGCCAGAACCTGATCGCGATCTTCTAGTAGTAACAAGCGCGCCGCGGTTAGGTCGACAACGGCACTTCTCGAGCCGGAGTAAATCGGCGTGTAGCGCTCGGTTTCGGTAACCAGATTATCGACGCTCGAAGCGGCAACGTCGAGATCGATTAACTGAACGCCATTCGCCGAATCGATTTCTAGTTGTGCCCTTCCTTTGCCATCCCGGCACCCAACCAAGATTCTTTCCGATTCTGGCGCAACGGCAACAATCTGTGCGTCACAGTCGGGGCTTGCAAATCCACGAGCGTGGCCGCCATCCAGCACTGAAAGAGTGCCGTTCGGCTCTTTCACAATCACGCCGCGGCCGAGCCCCGTGATAAACCCCGGTGCGACTCGAGCTTTTCCTCCCGAAACCGGCGCAATGGTGAGCTCTGGCCGATCACCGGAGGTGCTGAATATAGGAAACGCCGGTATGCGGGTACGGCAACGAGTATTCGTGAGCTTTCGCTGCGGAACGGGCCAGCTCAAGCGGCCGTTGCGATTGCCGTCTTCGATTACCTCTTGTAACACCAAGTATTGGCCGGACGCGTCGAACCCGATGCGCCACACGGTATCGCCTACTGGCGTCACCTCAGACTCAGACTGATGAACCAAGTCGAGCACGACCACTCGGGGCTGCTTTTCGTGTACGAGTAGTGCAATGCGGTCGCTCTTGGGCGAAAATGCGACCGAACGTAGGTCCCCAGGCAGTGCGTCTGCACGCAAATCGAGATCTCGCGACGCGAGGCTTAGGGCTGTCCCCGTTTCGATATCCAATAATTCTGGTCCGAGCCGACTCAGCAGAACCACGTAGCGCCCACTCGGACTTGTCGCCAGTAGCACCTCTGCTGCGCGGCACTCGCCGTTGTACTGCGCGAAAAATGGCACAAAACGGGTGTCGAGGAACGCCGAGCGGCTCGAGTACTCGAACTTCTCTGTCGTTTGACAGAAGAACACCCAGCGCCCCTGTGGGTCGACACTTCCCAAACTGATCCAAGCACCCGTCGGGCCGAGGGAATAGGGGCTCCAGTCACGGCCCGGGCCCGTGACGTCGGACGGAGAAGTGTCGAGTGCCGCACTACTGCCAGTACGAGCGTTCCTCGAAGAAACACGTGCCCGCGCTACCGAAGTTTGCGGATGCCACGCCGACGACGCCCCGGCTTCTTGCACGTCACGTGCGGCGGCATGGGCCGTTCCTTGGCACGCAATATTGGTGCTCAGCGTGAGACCAACCAGCGTGAAAACGACCCAGTAATTGATGACGGTCATAGTTTGCCCGAACCGAAACACCGGTGCGCAACGGGCCCACCTGGAGGCCGGCTTTAGGACTTCAAGGCATCGTCTATTCGCTTCTTGAGAATTGATGAGATCTCAGCAAGGGGCACCAAATCAGACTGCTTGGGATCCGCTGCGCTTCGGAGTTTGAGCTCGACGCAGCCCTGCGCCAACGACTTCTTTCCCACGGTGACGCGAAGTGGGATCCCGATGAGATCGGCATCTTTGAATTTAACGCCGGGGCGCTCCTCACGATCATCAATGAGAAATTCGATGCCTTGCGCCGTAAGCTCTTTTTCCAGCTGCGAGATAGCGTCCACGACCTCTGGCTCGTAGCCAAGTTGAACCACGTGCACCTGATACGGTGCAATGCTCATGGGCCAGCGGATGCCGTTTTCGTCATTGTGCTGCTCAACGGCCGTAGCAATAAGGCGGGAAACGCCTATGCCGTAGCATCCCATGACTAGGGGTCGACTCTCCCCCTTGTCGTCGAGGAACGTGGCGCCCATCTTCGCGCTGTAATGGGTGCCCAGAAGGAAGATGTGACCGGCTTCGATACCCCGGTAGAGCTTGAGCGCCTTGCCACATTCGGGGCAAGGGTCAGCCGCCTTTACATTCCGCAGCTCGGCAACCGTTCCATCGTAGTCCCTCTTGTAACGCACGTGCTTGATGTGCGAGTCCGCAACGTTAGCCCCGCAGATTCCGTCCGCGACAGCTGCGGCAAACGGATCGATCAGGACTTTGCCTGAGAAATTGACGGGGCCTGCAAATCCAACGGGGGCGCCCGTTGCCGTGTGCACCTCTTCGGCGCTGGCCATGCGCACTTCGCTCACGCCTGCTGCATGCGCCAACTTGATTTCATTAATCTCGTGGTCACCCCGAACAACGGCCAGCAGCGGACCTTCTGGGGTGACGTAAACTAAGCTCTTCAAGAAATTCTCAGCTGGAGACTTCAGGAATGAAGAAACTTCTTCGATCGTGCGCTTGCCGGGCGTAGGCACAGTCTCCATCGCTGGAATGTCGTTTGTCGGCAATGGTGGCGCTGGCGTGTGGGCCACCTCGAGATTTGCGGCGTAGGAGCAACTTTCACAAGCAGCAATGATGTCTTCGCCACTTTGAACGAGAACTTGAAACTCAGCACTGCCGGACCCACCCATGGCTCCGGAGTCCGCACTCACCATTCGGTAGCTTAGGCCAAGCCCGTCGAAGATTCTGACGTAGGCTTGACGCATGAGCTCGTAGCTCTTACGAGCCGCTTCTTCATTGACGTCGAACGAGTACGCATCCTTCATGATGAACTCGCGACAACGCAGCAACCCACCTCTCGGGCGTGGCTCGTCGCGAAACTTCATCTGAATCTGATACAAGTTGAGCGGCACATCACGGTAGCTCTTGACCTCATGGCGCACCATGTCCGTGATAACCTCTTCATGGGTTGGCCCCAGGTGATAGTCACCGCCTTTGCGATCTTTCAGTCGAAGCAGTGTGTCACCAAAGAGATCCCATCGCCCAGTCTCGCGAAAGAGCTCTGCGGGGAGGAGCGCCGGCAGCAAGACTTCTTGTGCACCCGCGCCGTTCATCTCTTTGCGAATGATCGATTCAATTTTCGATAGAACTCGAGCACCAAGCGGCAGGTAGCTGTAGATCCCAGCCCCGATTCGGCGTACGAAACCCGCACGCAGAAGTAGGACGTGGCTGACGCTGGTGGCGTCGGCAGGAGACTCTTTCGTGGTGGGAATCAACGCATTTCGGTATCGCATCGGGCCGAACAACTAGCACGGTCGCTGCGCCCTGCGCCAGCAACCCCGTCGCTGTGGCGGTTCAATTGAGATGAATTAGCTCACTGGGCCGCACAATACCCATTGATCCGTTGAACCACGCGATCTTCTTCGGTAACGACTGAAGCGAATTGGTTCTGCGCTGAGAGGGCTCTCTCGATGTCTTCGGCCGCAAGTGCGTCGGCGACCGCATTGGCTGCGGTGGCGGCTTTCGTGACCATTGTTCGATAAGATTGCGACTCACGCGCAAGCTCCGGCGTGAGCAAATTCATGTGCGCAATCTTCTCGGCAAGCGTCTGATAGAGGCTGGCGAGCTTGCGCATGTCAGCCACGTTCGTGAGTTCGCCGCCGTCGAGCTGGCTGACGTGCCGATCGATTTCCGCGAGCACGCCATTCACCGATGTAACGAATTGCTCACAATCGCGGGAACGCTGCTTTCTGCAACCACTCACGCCGAGGCTGAGCACCAGCGCGAGCACGAGCGTTTTGCCAATCGCCTGTTTTCGCATCGCCTCAAGGCAACCCTTTAGCAGACTCGGCGAGATACCCGCTCCGAAATTCGGCGGTGCGCACGCTTGATCGCGGCGAATGGAAACCATTGTTGCGGGCCCAGGGGCCGGCCCTTGAGCACAATGAGTGGCCATGGCGTCCTTGCCGCGCCCTGGACCGCAGAATTGCCGAGGCTCGCAACCGGTGGTCAAGGCGAGCACGACCACGAAGTACTTCGAGGAAGTACTTCGTGGAAGTACTTCGAGGCGGTCACGCGCGCCTCAGCACACGCACGTGTGAGATGGGTGGGCATGCCTTCGAAGAAACGCGCCCGCGCCGCGGCAGAGGCCCGACATCGGCAAATCAATGCGGCGCTTTGCAAACTCGGCCGGTATGCGGTGAAGCGCGTCTGTAAGCAATGCACATAATTTGCACATAACCCGCGTAGAGCTTTCGAGGCGCCTTGCAACACATGGCGAGCCGTGATGGCAACCGAGACCAACCGAGACCATGCCAAGTACCAACTGAGAGAAAAAGCTCAGTGTTTGGGGCAAAGTAATGTTGACAGCGAAGAGAGCTCTCTGTTACTTTTTGGCCAAGCATCAAAAGTACTAATACGCCATCGGTTGGGTCCTATTGAGGGAATCGCCAGTGGCTCGATACGAACCGGTCATTGTGGGTGAAGCTGCCCAATCGGTGGCAGCGTTACGGAACATCGATCGAAACAGCTCCGTCTTTATCGTGAGTCGCTCGAGGGGCTACCTTAATTGGTAGGGGTCGGGTGGCGCTCATCGATTGCATGTCATCAACATAAGAGGAATTCGAAAATGGCTCGGATTTTCAGCCTTCGATCTACGCTATCGCTACAGGTTCTCATCGCTTTTTTGGGGGGGTATGCTGGGTGTTCTTCCGACACGGCCCATGACCAGGAACTCGTCTCTTCCCGGCAACACGCATACACCTCTGTGCCTTATCGCGGGGTCAATTTGGCCGGCGCCGAATTCGCAGCTGACGTCTGGGGCAACGGTACGTTCCCGGGGTCGAACGGGAGCAACTACATTTACCCGAGCGCGTCGGAGGCGGACTACTACATGGCCAAGGGGATGAACACGTTCCGTATTCCGTTTCGCTGGGAGCGGCTGCAGCGCACGCTGAACGGTTCCTTTGATGCAGGGGAGTCGTCACTACTCACGAACCTGGTCAATGGCCTCACCGCCAAGGGCGCCTACGTCATTATCGATCCACACAATTACGGGCGCTACATGACGAACATCATAGGTTCGGCTGCCGTCACGAACGCGAACTTCGCAGACTTTTGGACGAAACTCGCCAACCTCTTCAAGAGCAACTCGAAGGTCATCTTCGCGGTGATGAACGAGCCTCACGACATGACGAGTACGGCGGATTGGGTAACCTCGGCTAACGCGGCTATTTCCGCGATTCGTTCCACTGGCGCCACTCAACTCGTTCTGGTTCAAGGGTACCATTGGAGCGGTGCGCATGCTTGGAGCCGAAGCGACATCTACGGCACGGCGAACGCTGTCGCGATGCTCGATATCAGGGATCCAGGCAATAACTTTGCCTACGAAGCTCACCAGTATCTCGATGCGGACTATTCGGGAACCAGTGACCAGTGCCAAAGTACGACGATTGGCTCGCAGAGTTTGCAAAACTTTACCGACTGGCTTAAGGCGAACAACTTTAGGGGGTTTGTTTCGGAGTTTGGCGGCGGCCGCAACGACACGTGTTACGCCGCCATCAAGGACGAAGTTGCTCACATCATGAACAACCCCAGTGTCTATTTGGGCTGGACGTACTGGTCGGGCGGGCCGTGGTGGGGCGATTACATTCTTACGCTCGAGCCCAGTAACGGAGTCGACCGGCCTCAAATGGCCTCGCTGACTCCCTATCTCACGCCCGCTACGGGCACCGGCGGTTCGTCGTCCACCGGTGGTGCAACTTCAACCGGCGGAACTGCAGCCGGCGGTTCGTCGAGCGGCGGTTCCACGTCCATAACCGGCGTCACAGGCTCGCTATCGCTTACCAACGACTGGGGCTCGGGTTATTGTGCGTCAGTAACGATAAGCAATGGGTCGTCTTCCACGGTGACGTCCTGGACCGCCGTGATTGAGCTCAACCAAGCCGCTCTCCAAAATCTCTGGTCCGGAACTTACACAGTGAGTGGGTCACGTCTCACGGTAAAACCGGCGGACTTCAATGGCACCATTAGTCCGGGTTCTTCCGTGAATTTTGGTTATTGCGCGAATGGCACGGGCACCAACTACAGGCCAACGCTCGTGTCTGTTACCGGTTCGGGTGCAAGCTTGGGAACCGGGGGCGCACCGGGCACCGGTGGCGCAGCGGCTACGGGTGGTGCAAGGCCGACAGGTGGCGCAGCGGCTACGGGCGGAACACCGGCAACCGGTGGAGCGAGACCCACGGGCGGAACACCGGCAACCGGTGGAGCGAGACCCACGGGCGGAACACCGGCAACCGGTGGAGCGAGACCCACGGGCGGAACACCGGCAACCGGCGGTTCGTCGTCGAGCGCGGAACCGTGCGTGCCTTCAAAGACTGTTGCAGGTGGACAATCCGGCAACTTCAATACCTCCGGCGCGTACTGCTTCCGCACCGCAGACACGATCAACGGCTGGGGATGCTCCAATTTCGATGGACGCACGGTGCTCGTCAATGACGTTGCCAAGAGCTGCGGCGGCCTACCGATGCCCACGAAGTACAACGGTTACTACTACTTCGAAGTGAGCGCGGGAGCGTATCCGTGGGCGAGCATCTATTGGTGGTGAGGCATCTCGTTATCGCGGGCCTTGTCTCGCAAACCTGGCTGCAGCCACTTGTCGAGCGCGCCGCAAAGCGCTGCGCGTGAACCTTCGCGAACCTTCGGACACTTGCCGTAACGCCCAAAAATGCGCGCTCGGTTCCGTGGCCGAAGGGCCGTGCGTTGAATTTTCGACGCGCGGGCTGAGGGCGCTGCTAGATCGCCTTCTCGAACGCGATCGCTATGCTTTGTTTTCTGCGTATTCGGGGTCTTGCACTGCTCGACGATGTTTCGTTGGAGTTGGTGTCGGGTTTGAATGTATTGACGGGGGAGACGGGGGCGGGCAAATCGATCATCATCGACGCGCTTTCGTTGTTGCGGGGCGCCAAGCTACGTTCCGAGATTATACGCGCGGGTGAAGATCAGACGACGGTCGATGCGCAGTTCGAGTTGCCCAGCGCCATTATGAGCGAAGTGAGCGAGCAGCTCACGCAGCATGGGATCGAGCCTCAGAAGCAAGAGCTGATTTTGCAGCGTACGTTACCGCGCAACGGCCGCGGACGGCAGTTTATCAACGCTCAATTGACGACGCGTTCGGTGCTCGAGAGTGTGGGTGCTTCGTTGGTGGACATTTGCAGCCAGCACGAGCATCAATCTTTGGCGCAGGTTCCCAAGCACATTGAATTGTTGGATGGTTTTGCCGGCACGGAAGAGCTCTTGCGCTCGTATGCCGAACGCTACTCGAGTTACAAAAAGCTCTTGGCAGAACGGCAAGTGCTCGTGGAGCGCGCCCGGGAAGCCGCGGAAAAGTCGGACTTTCTGCGTTACCAGTTGGAAGAGTGGGAGCGCATTGCGCCTGAGCCCGGTGAGCTCGAAAGCCTGAAAGCGAAGGTTGCGGTGCTCCGCAATTCCCAGCGCTGGGCGGAGTTTTCCGGGGAGGCCGAGCAGACCCTTTACGAAGGTGAAGATTCAGTTTCCATCCGCTTGACCCGTTTGCTCGACCGCGCCCGGCGCGGGGCGGAGGATTCCCCCAAGCTGGCCGAGCTTGCCGATCAATTAGCCACCGCGCTCGCCTCGTGCGAAGACGCACTCGATACCGTGCGGCGCTTCGCGTCGGATCTCGACGCCGAGCCGGGTGCACTCGAGCAAGCGGAGGAACGCTTGCATGAGTTGACGCAGCTACAGCGCAAGCACGGCGGCGACATCGACGATTTGGCAGCACGCCTGGTGACCATGCGGCGAGAACTCGAGCAATACGGGCAGGCCGAGCAGCAATTGGCGGCGCTCGACGTGACCTTGAAACGCGAGCTCGAGCATTGTGTGGCGCTTGCAGAGCAGCTGCGTGAAGCGAGGCGCAAAGCTGCGCGCGGTCTTTCGCGCACGGTTCAAACGGAGCTTGCCGCCTTGCACATTCCGCATGCGCGGTTCGAAGCGCACATGGAAGCTTTGCCGCGGGAAGAGCTGACGGCTCGAGGGCTCGACCGCGTGGAGTTTTTGTTCACCGCGAACGCGGGCGAGCCCCTGGCGCCGCTGGCACGAGTGGCTTCGGGCGGTGAACTATCACGCGTTTTGCTGGCGATTCGTGGGGCGCTGGCGAGTGAAGGGGCCGTTGCCACTTACGTGTTCGATGAAATCGACGCGGGCGTGGGCGGAGCCGTTGCCGAGGCCATTGGCCAGCGTCTGGCCCGGGCATCAGCTAATAATCAGGTCCTGTGCATCACCCATTTGCCGCAGATTGCAGCGTTTGCCGACGCCCACTTCCGAGTCGAGAAGATGAGCGAAGCGGGGCGAACGATGACCCGCGTGAAGAAGCTCACCGCTGACGAGCACATCGAAGAGTTGGCGCGCATGCTCGGGGGCGCCCGAGTCACGGACTCGGCTCGGGCGCACGCGAAGCAGCTCATTGCCGAAGCCTTGCGCGCTCGCCAAACTCAGGGAGTTGCCGCGTCGGCAACCAAGCGTTCTAAGCGCGCGTAGCTGGCAACGCCGGAAATCGACCCGCGAAGTTTGCCGTTGGCATCGACGACCACCACCGTGGGCAGCCCGTCAATTCCAAGCTCGGAGCTGACGGTGCCATCCGCATCGGACAATATCGAGTAGCCGGGATTGTGGCCCGAGTAAAACTGACGAATGGTCTCCGGTGACTCCCCCTGATTGATGCCGAGTACGACCAGGTTCTTTTGCGATAAGTCGTGAGACAACTTCTCGATGATGGGGAGGCTCTGGCGGCACGGCCCGCACCAACTGGCCCAAAAATCCATCAACACGACTTTTCCACGCAGCGCGTTGAGCGATTGCCGGCTGTCTTTTTCTCCGCCGACGATGACGGGCAAAGTAAAATCAGCAATAGGCTCGCCTACTGCGTGACGCAGGCGGGTTCCCAGAGCCGGCAACAAGAACCACCCGGCCAGAGCGCTCAATAGTAAGACGACGCCAATCTGTCTCAGGGAAATCGTTGATTCAGACATCAGTAGACGTTTCGAAGGGCTGCAAGCATAGTGTCGGGGTGGCGGTTCCACAATAGCCGCAGGCGCGAACATTTCACCGGACGCGCGGACTTTCGCCTACTTTGGCTGAGAGCCAAGTCGGGTGGAAATGGGTGCACTGGCTTGGCTCATGGCATCGAGGGCAATTGCTGCGGCTGCAGTGCCCGCCACTGGTAGGGTCACGCGCAAGCGCGCGCCGCCGATGGAGCTCGATTCGGCCGAGATGGTGCCGCCGTGCTCGATGACGATTTTCTTCGTGATGGCAAGCCCGAGGCCGGTGCCTTCCGTTTTTGTCGTTACGTACGGATCGAACACGCTGTCGCGCATTGCGGGCGGAATGCCGGGCCCGTTGTCGTCCACGTCGATAACCCAGTAATCGTCATCCCGAAACAAGTGAATGACGATTCTGCCATCGGTTTGCCCGGTTGCGAGCGTGGCTTGCATGGCATTGCGCACGAGGTTCAGCAGGGCACGGCCGAGCATTTGAGCGTCCAAGTGGGCGAGGGCGGGCCTGGCAGGAAGCTCGAGCGCCACTTTCACGCTTCCGATGGGGCCGGGTCGAATGCTCGTCGAGTCTAAGGCCGAGTCTTCCTCATCGAAACCTTCGAATCGGCGTTGCAGCGATTCGAGGAATTCACAAAGGTCAGACTGCTGCAGCTGTGCTTGGGGAAGCCGCGCAAAATTCGAGAATTCGGTGACCAATCTTCGCAGCGTGCCCACCTCATCCTCGACGATTTCCCGCGTTGTGTCCACGAGCTTGCGATACGCGGGCTCTGTAGTGGGGCAGCGCTGCTGAATCTCTTGGACTGCAAGCTGAATGGGTGTCAGCGGGTTCTTGATCTCGTGAGCTAGCCGCCGCGCCATCTCTTGCCAGGCTCCAATTCTTTGCAAGTACTCGATACGAGCGCGGCTGTTCTGAACTTCGCTCACCATGCGGTTGAAGGCTCGGGCAAGCGCACCAATCTCGTCACTCGACCGGTCGCGAACGCGCGCACTTAAATCACCGAGACCCACTTGCCGGGTTGCCGTCGCTAGTTGACTGAGCCGTTGCGTGACTTTACCGGCGAGAATGAGACCGAGACCCAACGCAATGAGTGCCGTCAAACCCATCAAAACGGCAAATGCCTGTAAATAAGCCACCTCGTCTTGATGCCGGCGCTGTTCGATGCGGCGGTAAGACTGCAGGAAGTTACCCATGCTGTCGCGCTCATCGAAGCGAGCCCGGCTGGTCACGAACACGAGTTGCAGCCTCAGACCCGAGTCAGGGACATCGCCCAGGTTACGCTCCAAGTCGAGCCGCTTCTCCCTGGCTTCATCGACGGGCAGGCCCCGATCCACTCGCGCGAGCACTTCGTCTTCCGAATTCTGGACGGTAAGCTCTGCCAGGCCCGGGTATTGATGCAAAGCTGCCGCAAGCTCTTTGCGCAGGGCGGCACTGTCGTTCACCTGGGCAGCACGCCGCAGGCTCTGCCGCTCCGCAACGGCGTCCGCCGCGTTACGCATGGAAAGCTTAATGGAATCGGCAAGCTCCTGGTAAAGCCGGAATGACTGGTCAAGCCGCATCCCAATTTCCGGCAGGTAAAACCTGTCGGCGGTTTGCTTCACCATGCTTTTTGCGACAAGGATTGCGAAAAGCAGCGGAACGACTGAGGTTGCCACCAGGGCGAGGGCCAAGCGCCAACGTATGCTCCCGGTGCGTCGCATTGACCCGAAGGTTGCGCTGACAACGACGCGCCGTCAAAGAATTGCGCGGCTTTTGCGATACTCGAGTGCAATATTCATCAAATTGCGGCCGAAACGCGCGCCAGCGTTGCTCGAAGCTCGAAATATTCAGCCTGTAGTGCAGCCAAGGCCGTGACACGCGCTTTTTAGCCGGGGCGCGAGGTCGGGGAGCGGCCGTGAAAATGGCCGTCATATCTGGCGCGGCAACTGATAAGGTAGCCAGCGTCGCATGTCTTTTGAGCTCCCTCAGGCTTCGGATCTTGCAAGCTTTCTCGATTGTGCCGTTAGCCCGGCGCACGCGGTGCATGAGGTCACTCGCCGGCTGCACCAGGCCAACTATCTGCCGCTCGACGAGCGCGCCCCGTGGTCCTTTCTGCCCGGTCAGCGCTCGTTCGTCACCCGTGGCGCCGGTAGCATTATCGCGTTCGAGGCGGGCCAGCAGCCGCCGAGCGAAGCGGGCTTCGTGCTGATTGGTGCTCATACGGATTCACCCAACCTGAGGCTCAGGCCCAAATTCGACGTCCGCTCGCAGGGGCACGCGCTGCTCGCCGTGGAACCCTACGGCGGCCCGCTTTTGCACACGTGGCTCGATCGCGATCTCAGCGTCGCTGGCACGGTAATGGTCGCCGACGTGGGGCCCGTCCTATTTCGGTGCTTGGAGCCGATTGCGCGCATCTCGAGTCTGGCCATTCACCTCAATCGTGAAGTGAATAAGCAAGGGTTGAAGCTGGAATTGCAGACGCAGTTGCGCCCGACGGTTGCGCTCGACTCGGCGCAAACGGAGCGCTCCCCGCTTTGGGATATCATCCTCGCCGATCTCTCGAAGCGGCTGTCGCGCAATGTCGCGTTGCTCGACATTCTGGCCTTTGATTTGGGCCTGTTCGACGACCAGGGAACCCGGTTCGTCGGGACCCAACGCGAACTTCTGAGCTCGGGACGCCTCGACAACCTCGCGTCGTGCCACGCGTCGATCACGGCGCTCTTGTCGGCTCACCCAGTGGGTGCGGCCACGCGCGTCGTGGTGCTTTACGATCACGAAGAAGTAGGGAGTCGGTCAAGCTCGGGAGCGCAGTCGCCGCTGCTCACGGACGTGCTCGACCGTATCGCGACCGCTGCCGCTCCTCTAGATCGCGAGGCCACGGTGCGAGCGCTCGCGCGTTCGCTCATGCTGTCCGCTGACATGGCCCACGGGGTACACCCGAATTTCAGCGATAAACATGATGAGGAACATCGGCCCAAACTCGGCGCGGGCCCCGTTCTGAAGATCAACGTCAATCAATCTTATTCAACCGACTTGGCCGCGATGGCCGCCGTCGAGAGCGCGTCCCGCGCCGCGAACGTCGCGCTGCAAAAATTCGTTTCGCGCAACGACATTCCGTGCGGCAGCACCATTGGCCCCATCGCTGCCGCGCGCACCGGCATTCGCACGGCGGACATCGGTAACCCGATGCTCAGCATGCACTCGTGCCGCGAAGTCATGGCCGCCGCCGACATCGAGCCCATGGTGAACTTGATGAAAGCGTGGCTTGAGTTAACTCCTGCGTAGGCGGGTCCGCAACTGCGGCAGCCGCTGCCCCTTCGCGGGTGCCTAGTAATTCGCACGTCTCTGGTTTGCAGCTGCCAAGCGCCTGAATATTTTGAGGACATGTCAACCTATGTCGACGAACCTGAGTAGAGTTGGCCACGTTGGAAAGCGCCTCCACCAAACGGCCGTTGGTATCTTCGCTTTGGGCGTAGCGTCGACGGTTGAGTTACTGTTCACGATTGAGTGGTCACTGCCGAACTGCAGCGAGCCCGGGGACGGTGCCTCAGCCGCAATCTTCGGAATGCCAATCCCTTATGAACGATGGGCAGGTTCCTCTCTCGAGTACGACTTCATACCGTACGTCTACCTGCTGAACGTCATTCTCTTGTTTGGGGCAACGCTTCCCTTGGCGCGCGCCCTTGTCGTGCTGGCAGCAAGACGTTGGCCGCGCCCGGTGCTTCGCGGAGTTGGTTTATTCGGGACGGTACTCTGTCTTGGCGTTCTGGGAATGCGGGCGCTCGGGCTCGGTGTCGTGTGGCACCCGGTTCGGTCCATTGTGAGCTTACCCGGCGAGTCTTGGCGGGAACTTAGGCCAATTCGGGCCACTATGGACCGTCACTATCAGTGCGTGCCCTCGGCGCTGTCGCCGCTCTGGTTCGGCTCCGAAACTCAACCGCGCCCAGCGCAGCAGTAGGGCATCGCTCCTCCCGCTGCGCTAGCAGCCGCCAGACGGCTCACCGGCGAGGCATTGGTAAATGGTGCACCATGGATTGCCCAGCATTGACTGGGTGGAAGCGGCAGCCGACGGGGAGGGCGTGCACGCATAGCCAGGGTAGCCGTCGGGCTTGTCACTGCAATCCGTATGTGGGCAACACGGGGTGCACGCATTGGCAAAGTAATTGTAGCAGTTAGCCGGGGGAAGCATAGGATCCGCCGTGATACCGGCATCCGCGCTGCCGGCTCGAGCACAGATAGCTGTCGAAGGTTCAGTACACGTAGTGGGAACTACTCCTGCAGTAATGGAGTACGAGCGATTGCAGAAAGAGGGTGAGTCGTCCTGCGCCATGGAGCCCACAAGGGAGTTGCCCTCGTAATAACAAGATTGACTGTGCGTACCAAATCCGAGTGTGATCCGTCGCACCGCGAGAGGATTCGGATTGTAAGTCCATCCACAAAGCGTAACTGTGGAACTTAGAAACGCAACCGAGTCACACCTAGCCCATATCACGGCCTCGCAATACGTTGCTGGGCACGTCGCAAAAATCTTGCTGACTACGTCCAGCGTCCCGACGCAGGGAGAAGAGCTTGCTCCACCTGTAGCTGGAGCTCCGCCCGTAGTTGCAGCTCCGCCCGTAGTTGCAGCTCCGCCCGTAGCTGCAGCTCCGCCTGTAGCTGCAGCTCCGCCTATAGCCGGCAAAACAGGTTGCGTCGAACTGGCACCACCCGTGGGTGGAACTCCGCCGACACCGCCAGCGGGGGATGCACCTCCGGTAATTCCCGTGTCACCCCCGGTCATTCCGCCAACC
>Ga0302321_100003026_pt1 | contig 14416 bp, 11 predicted proteins | sample Fen_T0_1_FD_202505 | JGI IMG/M metagenome (GOLD analysis project Ga0302321, IMG submission 202505) | Peat permafrost microbial communities from Stordalen Mire near Abisko, Sweden - Fen_T0_1 | ecosystem: Environmental > Terrestrial > Soil > Wetlands > Permafrost | place: Sweden: Abisko...
CGGCGGCGCAGCACGTCCGCGACGACGAACCGGGTCTCCGCCTGGTGCGGCGAGCACGTCGCGTAGGCGACCACGCCGCCGGGCCGGACGGCGTCCAGCGCCGACGCGAGCAGCGCGCGCTGCAGCGGGGCGAGGGCCGTGAGGTCGGACGGCGTGCGGCGCCAGCGGGCCTCCGGACGGCGACGCAGCGCGCCGAGCCCGGTGCACGGCGCGTCGACGAGCACCCGGTCGTAGCGGTCGGGCTCGTCGGTACCGGCGAGCGTCCCGTCGGCCCGGCGGACCAGGACCGCGCCCGGCGCGGCCTCCAGCACCCCCCGGACCGACCCCTCGACCAGCCGCACCCGGTGCTCGGCCACCTCGCCGGCCACCAGGACGGCGTCACCCGGCAGGTCCCCGGCGGCGCGGCGGCGGACCAGCTCGGCACCCAGCAGCGCCGTCTTGCCCCCCGGCCCGGCGCACAGGTCGAGCCAGCGACCGGCGTCCGGGCCCGCGACGGGCGCGCCGAGCAGGGCGAGCGTCACCAGCTGGGAGCCCTCGTCCTGGGCGCGGGCCCGCCGGCCGCGCACGGCGGCGAGGTCGTCGGGCGCGCCGGTCACCGTGACGGCGAGCGGGCTCAGGCGACCGGGCGAGGCGCCCGCGGCCACCAGCTCGGCGGCGGTCGTCAGGCCGGGCAGGGCGGTGAGCGTGACGGCCGGGCGGTCGTTGTCCGCGGCGAGCAGGTCGGGCAGCTCCCCCGCCGGGCGCCCCGCGAGCACCAGCGCGTCCCGCAGGGCGCGCACGATCCACAGCGGGTGGGAGTGGACGACGGCGAGGTGGCCGTCGGGGTCGGTGGCGGCGTCCGGCGCGACCTGCTCCTGCCAGGCCGCGAGGTCGCGCTCGGACGCGCGGCGCAGCACCGCGTTGGCGAACCCGGCCGCGCCCTGGCCGATCTCGGCCCGCACCAGGTCGACGGTGGCGGCGACCGCGGCGTGCGACGGCACCCGCATCGCGAGCAGCTGGTGGACGCCGAGGCGCAGCGCGTCGAGCACCGCCGGGTCGACCTCGGCCAGCGGGCGGTCGACGCAGGCCCCGAGCACCGCGTCGTACAGGCCGCGCCCGCGCAGGGCGCCGTAGGCCAGCTCGGTCGCGAAGGCGGCGTCCCGGCCCGACATCCGGGCGGTGCGCAGCTGCTGCTGCAGTTCCAGGTTGGCGTAGGCGTCCCGCTCGTCGACGGCGCGCACGGTGCGCCACGCCACGACGCGGGCCGGGTCGACCTCGCGCCGAGCGACGTTCCGCGTGCGCGGCGCGGGCCGGCGCTCGGTGGTCGGCTCGGGGCGGGCGGGCTGGGGCGGCGGCTTCACGCGAACGCCTCGCCGTCCGCCGGGCGCAGGCCCCGCGCCCAGTCGGCGGCGGGCATCTCCCGCTTGCCCTGCGCCTGCACCGTGCCGAGCCGCACCGGGCCGGTCCCCGTGCCGACGAGCACCTCGCGGCGGCCCACGGCCAGGACGCCGGGCGCGAGGCGCGCACCGACGCCGTCGGGGCCCTCGGCGACCAGCCGGACCGGGCCGAGCCGCACCCGCTCGCCACGCAGCGTCGTCCATGCACCCGGCTCGGGCGTGCAGCCCCGCACCTGCCGGTCGATCGCGAACGCGGGTCTCGTCCAGTCCACCTGCGCCTCCTCGACGCTCACCTTCGGGGCCGGGCTGACACCCTCGCCCGGCTGCGGGACGGCGACCAGGCGGCCGTCCTCGATCCCGTCGAGGGTGTCGACGAGCAACCGGGAACCGCTCGCCGCCAGCCGTCCGAGCAGGTCACCCGCGGTGTCGTGGGCACCGATCCGCTCGGTCAGGACGCCGTACACCGGCCCCGAGTCGAGCGACGGCTCGATCAGGAACGTCGTCGCGCCGGTCACCTCGTCACCGGCCATCACCGCGCGCTGCACGGGTGCCGCGCCGCGCCAGGCGGGCAGCACCGAGAAGTGCAGGTTCACCCAGCCGTGCTTGGGGACGTCGAGGGCGGCACGCGGGATCAGCGCCCCGTACGCGACGACCGGGCAGCAGTCCGGGGCCAGGTCCGCGAGGCGGGCCAGGAAGTCCGGTTCGGACGGGCGGCGCGGTGCCAGCACCTCGACGCCCGCGGCGTCGGCCCACCGCCCCACCGGCGACCGCGACAGCGTGCGCCCCCGGCCCGCCGGCGCGTCCGGCCGGGTCACGACGGCGACGACCTCGTGCCGGGACGCCGCCAGCGCCTCCAGGGCGGGGACGGCGACCTGCGGGGTCCCCGCGAAGACCAGTCGCATCCGGCGTCAGAACCCGCGGCCGAACGTGGCGTGCGGGCTCTCCTTGACGACCGGCGCCGGCTGCCCGGACCACTCGGCCTCGCGGATCGCCTTGAGCGCCAGCTTGCGCTGGTCGCGGTCCATCCGGTCGATGAAGAGGATGCCGTCGAGGTGGTCGGTCTCGTGCTGGACGGCCCGGGCGAGCAGCTGCGTGCCCTCCACGCGGACCGGCTCGCCGTGCATGTCGAAGCCCTTGGCGACCACGTGCAGGGCGCGCGGGGTGTCGTAGTAGATGCCGGGGAACGACAGGCAGCCCTCCTCGCCGTCCTGCAGCTCCTCGGACAGGTCGAGATCGGGGTTGACCAGGTGGCCCAGCGTGCCGTCCACGTAATAGGTGAACACGCGCAGGCTGACCCCGATCTGCGGCGCCGCCAGGCCCGCGCCTGGGGCTTCCATCATGGTCTCCTCCAGGTCCTTGACGAGCTGGCGGAGCTCCTTGTCGAACGTCGTGACGGTCTCGGCGGGCGTCCGCAGCACGGGGTCGCCGAACAGACGGATGCTCTGGATGGCCACGGGACTCCTCGGGACGGGGGCGCTGCGCGATCGGCGCGGGGCGCAGGGGAACCGGCGTCTAGTCTACGGCGTGTCCCGGGTCTCGATCCCCTTCCCGGCCGACGGCGGCGGCACCCGCGGCGGTACGTTCCGGGCCATGGAGGATCCCGGTGCCCTGGAGGATCCCCCGCACGACGTCGCGATCGTCGGCGCCGGGGTCTCTGGCCTGACGCTGGCCTGGCTCCTCATGGCGAGCGGGGCGGCCGGGTCGAGCATCCTGCTCGTCGACGGCGCCCGCGACGACGACGAGCTGCGCACCCTCTCGTTCTGGGCGGCGGGCCCGAGCCCGCTGGACCCGCTCGTCGTCCACCGGTGGGACACCCTGCGGCTGTACCCGGACCGCGACGACGACACCCCCCACGACGTCCCCCTCGTCGACCACACCTACCGGTCGGTGTTCCTCGCCGACCTGCAGCGGGAGGTCAAGGCGCGGATGGCGGCGCGCCCGGGCGACCTCGTGGTCGACGGGCGCCTGCACGACCTGCGGCCGGACGGCGACGGCGTGCGGCTCGTCGTGGGCGCGCGGACCTTCCGGGCCCGCTGGGTCTTCGACTCCCGCTTCCACCCGCGCGACCTGGTCGTGGACACCCGGCACCGGCACGACCTGCGCCAGTTCTTCCACGGCCGGCTGCTGCGCGCCCACCGGGACGCCTTCGCGCCGGGGACGGCGACCCTGCTCGATTTCCGCGTCGACGTCCCCGCCGGGACCGGTTTCGCCTACGTGCTGCCGTTCTCCCCGCGGGAGGCGCTCGTCGAGCTGGTGACCCTCCACCCGGTCGACGCCGAGCCGCTGCTGCGCACCTACCTGCGCCGGGCGACCGGGCTGGACCTGGACGCCGGGGACGCCGACCTGCTCGACCGGGAGTCGGGCGTCAGCCCGATGACCGAGCAGCCGTTCGGTTGGCACGACGGCGACCGGGTGCGGCGGATCGGGATCGCGGCGGGCCGGCTCAAGCCGTCGACCGGCTACGCGGTGACCCGCATCGTGGAGGACTCCCGGCGGATCGTGGCGGCCCTGGAACGCGGGCGCTCGCCGCTGGTCCCACCGCCGGGGGGCCCGGGCCACCGGCTGTTCCACCGGCTGCTGGACGCCGTCCTGCTGGAGGTGTGGCAGCACCGGCCCGAGGCGATCCCGCCGGCCTTCGCGGCGATGTTCCTGCGCAACCCGCCCGACGCGGTGCTGCGCTTCCTCGACGAGCGCGCCCGGCCCGCGGAGATGGTGCGCCTGGTGGCGACCCTCCCGAAGCGCCCGTTCCTGCACGCGGTGGCCCGCCTGACCGCCCGCCGCCTCACCGGACACTGACGACGCCCCGGACCAGCCTCAGGCCGGGGTCCCCGGTGACTCCCACGATCATGGAGGTGTCGCTGCTCCTGGAGGGCGGGAACCGCTCCATCTCCATGATCAGCGTGAGGGCGGTCAGCCGAGGTCGCGGGGGTCGAGCTGGACGCGCACCGGGGGGTCGCGGCGGAGGCTGCGGACCGCCACCGCGTCGCGGAGCGACCTCGCCAGCGCCGTCCGGTGGAGGGCGGGGGCGCGCAGCACCATGCGGACCGTGCCCTCCTCCCCCAGCGGCAGGGCGTCGACCGGGGGGGCCTCGGCGTCGGGGGCGCGGGCCGGGTCGGGCGCGTCGAGCGGCACCGGGCCCAGGACGGCGGTCCCCCCGGGCAGGACGGCCGCGGCGAGAACCCCGCGGACGGCGTCCGCCGGGCCCGTGAGGGTCGCGAGGGCCGCCGCCGGGGGCAGGCCCAGCTCGGCCCGCTCGGCCAGCTCCCGCGCGGCGAACCCGGCCGGGTCGCCCCGCACCAGCGCCTGCACCGCCACCGCCGACGGGTCGGCGCTGACGACGACGAGGCCGCCCTCGGCGGCCGGGCGCACCAGGGCCGCCGCCGCCCGCCACCGCCGCAGCGCCTCCTCCCCCGCACGCAGGTCGGGCCGCTCCAGCAGGGCGTCGCCGTCGAGGAGCACCGCCGCGGCGTACCCGCCGTCCGCGACCGGCTCGATCCCCGCGGTCGCGAGCACCAGCGCCCGGCCGGGAGGCACCCGGGGCAGCGTCCGTTCCGCTCGGCTGACGACGACGGGCGTGCCGGGGAAGGCGCGGCCCAGCTCCTCCGCCGTCCGCTCGACGCCGACGGCGCGTGCCCGCAGCCGCCGACCGCCGCAGGTGGGGCACGTCCACGTCGGCAGGGACCGGCCGCACCAGCCGCACTCCGGCGAGCGCGGCTCCCCCGGCGGACCGCCCCCGGGCAGGCTGACCGGTCCGCGGCAGTGCGGGCACCGGGCGGGACGGCGGCAGGTCTGGCACGCCGTCCCGGGCAGGTACCCGGTCCGCACGACCTGGACGAGCACCGGACCGCGGGCCAGCCCGTCGTGGACCGCCCGCCAGGCGACGTGCGGCATCCGCAGGGCGCGGGCCGCGGGGTCGCCGTCCGCGTCGGTGGCCACGGCGACGCGCGGCCAGCGCGCCCGCACGACCCCCCGGTCGGCGGCGACGGGCCGGGCCCAGCCCTCCTCCTGCAGGGCGGCGGCCTCGGTGCTGCAGCTCCATCCACCCACCAGGGCCGCGGCCCCTTCGAGGTCGGCGCGCAGCCGGAGCACCTCGCGGACGTGCGGGTACGGCGAGCGCGGCTCGGCGTGCTGGGCGTCGCCCTCGTCCCAGATCGCGACCAGCCCCAGGTCACGGACCGGCGCGAACGCGCACGCCCGGGTGCCCACCGCGACCCGGGCCGTCCCGCGCAGCAGGCGCAGGAACGCCGCGTACCGCGCCGCCGGCCCGAGGTCCGCCTCCAGCCGGGCGACGAGCGACGCCCCGACGGCCGCCGTCAGCGCCGCCTCGACCCGGTCGACGTCGCGCCGGTCGGGGACGACGACGAGCGCGCCCCGGCCCGAGCCGAGGGTCGCGGCGACCGCGTGGGCGAGGTCGCCCGTCCAGCGGGGGCCGGGCAGCGCCGTCCAGACGGCGCGGGGGGCGTCACCGGCGGCGAGCCGGGCGACGAAGGCGGCGCCGGCCGCGTAGTCGGCCCACGGACCGGGGCCCTCGGGGACCGCGGGCGGCGCGTCAGGCGCGGGGCCGGATGCGGCCTGCTCGGCGCGGGCGTGGCGCGGCGGGACGGCGAGGCGCAGCACGTCGCCGAGCGTGCCCGCGTACCGCTCCGCGACGGCGCGGGCCAGGGCGAGCACCGGCGGCGTCAGCACGGGCTCGGGCGAGACGACGCGCCGTAGCGGGACGAGGGGACCGGGATGGTCGCTGGCCGCCGCCCGTTCCAGGATCCAGCCGTCGACGTCCTGGCCGGCGAACCGCACCCGCACGCGCACGCCCGGCCGGGCGGCGTCGGCGAGGGGCTGCGGGACGGCGTAGTCGAAGGGCCGGTCCAGGTGCGGCACCGGGACGTCGACGGCGACCCGGGCCACGGGCAGGTCCGCCGCGGCGGCGGCGGGCGGGCGGGGACGCCGCCGACGCACGGCGGACCGGAGCAGCTCGAGCTGCTCCGGTCCGCCGGGTGCGCCGGGCGCGGTCAGTGCCGCACCGTCACTTGACGGCGGCCTGCAGGGCCTCGACCCGGTCGGTGCGCTCCCACGTCAGGTCGGGCAGCTCCCGGCCGAAGTGGCCGTACGCCGCGGTCTGCTGGTAGATCGGGCGCAGCAGGTTCAGGTCGCGGATGATCGCGGCCGGGCGCAGGTCGAAGACCTCGGTGATGGCGTTGCGCAGCTTCTCGACGTCGACGGTCTCGGTGCCGAACGTCTCGACGTAGAGGCCCACCGGGTGCGCCTTGCCGATCGCGTAGGCGACCTGCACCTCGGCCTGCTTGGCGAGCCCCGCCGCGACGATGTTCTTGGCGACCCAGCGCATCGCGTAGGCGGCCGACCGGTCGACCTTCGACGGGTCCTTGCCGGAGAACGCGCCGCCGCCGTGGCGGGCGTAACCGCCGTAGGTGTCGACGATGATCTTGCGGCCGGTCAGGCCCGCGTCGCCCATCGGGCCGCCGACCTCGAACCGACCGGTCGGGTTCACCAGGAGGCGGAAGTTCGAGGTGTCGATGTCCACCTGGTCGAGGACGGGCTTGACCACGTGGTCGGCGACGTCGGGCTGCAGCAGGTTCTCCAGGGAGATGTCCCCGGCGTGCTGGCTGGACACGACGACGGTGTCGAGGCGGACCGGGCGGGTGCCGTCGTACTCGATGGTGACCTGGGTCTTGCCGTCGGGCCGCAGGTAGGGCAGCTCGCCGTTCTTGCGGACCTCGGTCAGGCGCTCGGCGAGCCGGTGCGCGAGCCAGATCGGCAGCGGCAGCAGCTCGGCGGTGTCGTCGTTGGCGTAGCCGAACATCAGGCCCTGGTCGCCCGCGCCCTGCAGGTCGAGCGGGTCGGCGCCGGCCTCGACGCGGGCCTCGTAGGCCTTGTCGACGCCCTGGGCGATGTCGGGGGACTGCGACCCGATGGACACCTCGACGCCGCACGAGGCGCCGTCGAAACCCTTGGTGGAGGAGTCGTAGCCGATGTCGAGGATCGTCCTGCGGACGATCGACGGGATCTCGACGTACGCGTCGGTGGTCACCTCGCCGGCGACGTGGACCAGGCCCGTCGTGACCAGGGTCTCCACAGCGACCCGGCTGCGCGGGTCACTGGCGAGAAGGGCGTCGAGGATGCCGTCACTGATCTGGTCGCAGATCTTGTCGGGGTGTCCCTCGGTGACGGACTCGGAGGTGAACAAGCGGTTGGACACGGGGCTCCCTGTCTGCGTGCAGCGGCTGCTGGCTGGCGCGGGACCCGAGCGGTCAGGGCCCCGTCGTCCCGGACACTCTACCGATCTGGTGAGGTCGGGGCCGGACACATCGCGCTTCCTCGAGGCTGGCCTCAGCAAGCCCCGAGCCCGGCTCGAGCGAGGCCCGGGAAGGGGCTGCCGGACCTCAGCCTGACCTGCGCAGCAGGTCGACGACGGCGTCCCACACGGCGTCGGCGATCTCGTCCTTGCCTCCGGCCACGGGTTCACCGGCCCGGGCAGGTCCACCGGCGGCGTCCGGCGTGAGCAGCGTCACCGCGCTCTCCGCGCGGCCGAAGACCTTCCCCCCGGACACGTCGTTGACCACGAGCAGGTCGCACCCCTTGCGGGCCAGCTTGGCCCGGGCGTGGTGCAGGACGTCGCCCGCGGCGTCCCCGGTCTCGGCGGCGAAGCCGACGATCACCCGCGGCGCGGGGCCCCCCGACCGGCGCCGGGCGACCAGGTCGGCCAGCACGTCGGGGTTGCGGACGAGGTGCACCACGGGCGCGTCGGCCGCGTCGTCCGACTTCTTGATCTTGTGTTCGGCGACCCCGACCGGCCGGAAGTCCGCGACGGCCGCGGCCATGACCACGACGTCCGCGCCGGACCCCGCCGCCGCGACGACCCGCTCCTGCAGCTCCCGCGCGGTCCCCACCGGCACGACGTCGACGCCCGCCGGGTCCGGCAGCGCCACGTTCGCCGCGACGAGCGTCACCTTGGCGCCCCGGGCGACGGCCGCGGCGGCCAGCGCGTAGCCCTGCAGGCCGGAGGAGCGGTTGCCGAGGAAGCGCACCGGGTCGAGCGGTTCGCGCGTCCCACCGGCGCTGACGACGACGTGCCGGCCCGCCAGATCGGCGACCTGGTCGCCGGACGGCGTCGTCGCGGGCCCGCGGGACGGCAGGCCGCGGGCGAGCAGGCGGCGGGCCACGGCCGCGATCGCCTCCGGCTCGGGCAGCCGGCCCGGGCCGGAGTCGGCACCGGTGAGGCGGCCGACCGCCGGGTCGAGCACGATCGTGCCCCGCTCGCGCAGCAGCGCCACGTTGTGGCGGGTGGCCGGGTGCTGCCACATCTCGGTGTGCATCGCCGGGGCGAGCAGGACCGGGCAGGTGGCGGTCAGCAGGGTCGCCGTCAGCAGGTCGTCGGCGCGGCCGTGCGCGGCCCGGGCCAGCAGGTCGGCCGTGGCGGGGGCGACGACGACCAGGTCGGCCTCGCGCCCGAGCCGCACGTGCGGCACCTCGTGGACGTCGTCCCACACCTTCGTGGCGACCGGGTGGCCCGAGAGCGCGGCCCAGGTGGGCTCCCCCACGAACCGCAGCGCGGCCTCGGTGGCGACCACCCGGACGTCATGGCCGCTCTCGGTGAGCAGCCGCAGCAGCAGGCACGCCTTGTAGGCGGCGATCCCGCCCGACACGCCGAGGACGATCCGGGCGGCACGGGCGCCGCCGGGTGCGGCACCCGCCGCGCCCGCCGTCACGACGTGGGGGTCACTGCTCGACGGGCTCGGCCGTCAGCAGGCCCTCGTTGATCTCGCGCAGGGCCACGGACAGCGGCTTCTCCTGCACGTGGGTCTCGACGAGCGGACCGACGTACTCCAGCAGGCCCTCGCCGAGCTGGGAGTAGTAGGCGTTGATCTGGCGGGCACGCTTGGCCGCGTAGATGACCAGGGCGTACTTGGAGTCGGCGGCCTGCAGCAGCTCGTCGATGGGAGGGTTGGTGATGCCCTCGGGCGTCGCGGTGGTCCCGGACAAGAAATCGTCTCCCTGGTTCGTGGGCGGGTCAGCTCTCGCCGTGGTGCGCCCGCACCAGCGGTCGAGGAGCCAGACCCATGCATTGTACGAGCTCGTCCGTCGCCCGGTGCACATCGGAGTTGACGACGGTGACGTCGAACTCCGGCTCGGCGGCCAGCTCGACCCGGGCGGTGGCCAGGCGGCGCTCCCGCTCCTCGGCCCCCTCGGTGCCGCGGCCGACCAGTCTGCGGACCAGTTCGTCCCACGAGGGCGGCGCGAGGAAGACGAACCGCGCCTCGGGCATGGTCGCCTTGACCTGGCGGGCGCCCTGCAGGTCGATCTCCAGCAGGGTGGGACGTCCGGCGGCGAGTGCCTCCTCCACGGCCCGGCGGGGCGTGCCGTAGCGGTGCCGCCCGTGCACGACGGCCCACTCCAGCAGCTCACCCTCGGCGACCATGAGGTCGAAGGTGTGCTCGTCGACGAACCGGTAGTGCTCGCCGTCCACCTCGCCGGGGCGACGGCTGCGCGTCGTCGCCGACACGGACAGCCACACCTCCGGGTACCGGGTGCGGACGTCCGCGGACACCGTGCCCTTGCCCACCGCGGTGGGCCCGGCCAGCACCGTCAGACGGGCGGCCGGGACGTCTCCCCGAGAGCGCGCCTCCACCGCCGGATCAGCGGGTGAAGCGCTCGACGAGCGCGGCGATCTGGTTGGAGCCGAGCCCCCGGACGCGCCGCGTCTCGGAGATGCCGATCTCCTCCATGATCTGCCGGGCGCGGACCTTGCCCACGCCGGGCAGCGCCTCGAGGAGGGCCGACACCTTCATCTTGCCGATCACCTCGTTGGCCTGGCCCTCTTTGATCACATCGCCCAGAGAGCCCTGCGAGTACTTCAGCCGGTTCTTGATCTCGGCCCTGGCACGCCGCGCGGCGGCGGCTTTCTCCAGTGCCGCGGCGCGTTGCTCGGGAGTCAGAGGGGGCAGAGCCACTAGGTCACCTCGGTCGATCGGTTGCGGTGAATGCCACGATGGTAATGATCCGGGGACGGGCCGTCGTGGAGGTGTGCTCGCGCGTCCTCGCCACCTCCCCCGGCACCGGCACCTGGCGCCGATGCAGGTCAGAAACCTATCGACTCGCCCCCCGACCGAGCAACGCGACCCGTGCGCCGCCGGGGCGCCGGCCGCGCGTCACGCCCGCGTCGCCCGCCCGTCACCCGCCAGGGGCGGCCGGGCGGGCCACCCGGGACGGCCGGGCGCGCCGCCCGGCTCACCCGCCCAGGACGGCGGCCAGCCCCGCCAGGGTGCGCTCGGCGGCGGCCCGCAGCCCGGCGGGCGAGGGGCCGCCGCCGAGCACCTCCCGGCTGGAGCTGGCGAGCACCGCCCGGCGGGCGTCGCCGAAGACGGCGGCGAGATCGGCCGGGCCCGCACCCTGGGCGCCGATGCCCGGGGCGAGGAACGGCCCGTGGACGGCGGTGAGGTCCAGACCGAGGCGGCGGACGGCGTCCGGGCCGATCGTCGCCCCCACGACGGCCCCCACGGACCCCAGGGGGCGCCCTGCGGCCCGTTCCGGCCCGTTCGCGTCCCGGACCCCCTCCAGCACCGCCCCGGCCACGCTGCGGCCGTCCACGCCCACGGCGTGCTGCACGGCGGCACCCTCGGGGTTGGAGGTCAGGGCGAGCACGAACACCCCGCGGCCGGTCGCCGCGGCGAGGTCGAGCAGGGGGCGCAGCGACCCGAACCCGAGGTAGGGCGAGGCCGTGACGGCGTCGGCCGCCAGCGGCGAGCCCTCCCCCACGAAGGCGTCGGCGTAGGCCGCCATCGTCGAGCCGATGTCGCCGCGCTTCGCGTCGGCGATCGTCAGCGCCCCCGCGGACGCCGCGTCGGCGAGCACCCGTTCGAGGACGGCGACCCCGCGCGAGCCGTGCCGCTCGAAGAACGCCGCCTGCGGCTTGAGCACCGCCACCCGGTCGGCGAGCGCCTCGACGACGGTGCGGCTGAACCGTTCCAAGCCGGCCAGGTCGTCGTCGAGACCCCAGGCGGCCAGGAGCCCCGGATGGGGGTCGACGCCGACGCACAGCGGGCCCCGGGAGGCCATGGCGGCGGCCAGCCGGGTGCCGAACGGCTCCCGGGCCGCGGGAGATCCGGTGGGGGGCCCGGCCGTCATGCCCGCACCCGCTCGGCCGAGCGCAGCTGCGCCAGCGAGGTGACGCCGTCCGCGCGCATCCGGGCGGCGACGCCGTCGCGCAGGTGCCGCAGCAGGCCCGGCCCCTGCAGCACCAGGCCGGTGTAGACCCCCACCAGGTCGGCGTAGCGCAGCATCTCGTACACCTTGTCGACGGTGTCCATGCCGCCCGTGGCGACGATCACCTTGTCCGCGGGCAGGGCCGCCGCGGCCCGGCGCACGAGCGCGGAGCTGTCGGCGAACAGGTCGGGCCCGGACAGCCCGCCCTTCGGCTGCACCGGCCGGGTGTTGGTGAGGATCAGCCCGCCGATGTCCTGCTCGAGCACGCACTCCACGAGCGACTCGAAGGCCGACGGCGTCAGGTCCGGCGCGAACTTGACCAGCAGCCGGTGGCGCGGGCGCGGGTCCGGCGCGGCCGCCATCGCCTCGGCGACGGCGGCCAGCAGGTCGGTGAGGACCGCCTTGTCCTGCAGCGCGCGCAGGCCCGGCGTGTTCGGCGAGGAGACGTTGACCGCGACGTAGGCGGGCATCGCCCCCCGGTCGGCGAAGGCGCGCACGACCGCCGCGTACTCCGCCGCGACGCCCTCGGGCGGGGTGGTCTTGTTCTTGCCGACGTTGACGCCCACCGGCACCGGCGGCGCCAGGGGCCCGCCGAGCACGGCGGCGAGGTTGGCGGCCACCGCCCGGGCGCCCGCGCTCGGGAAGCCCATCGCGTTGACCAGGTGGTCGGCGTCGCGGCGGGTGATGCGCGGGCGCGGGTTGCCCGGCTGGGGCTCCCGGGTCACCGTGCCGATCTCGACGAACCCGGGCGAGTGGTGGGCGACCAGCGCCGGGACGACGGCGGCGTTCTTGTCCAGCCCGGCGGCGATCCCGAACGGGTGCGGGAAGTGGACGCCGTCGAGCAGATCCTGGCCCAGCAGCGCGTCGGCCCGCGGGTCGACCGCCGGGCGCCCCCGGGACAGCAGCGCCCGGCCCGCCGCGGTGCGCTGCAGCAGCCGCAGGGAGGCGAGGTGGAGGTCCATCGCGACCTCGGCGTCGCGGCGGGTCAGCGCCCGCACCGGCGGCAGCAGGACGTGCCGGTAGACCGGGTCGACCCGGTCGCGGGGGCTCACGCGGCCCCGCCGGGCAGCTGCTCCCCGGCCTGCCGGGCGCGGCCGGCCCGCAGGGCCGTGGCGTGCTCCTGCAGGGAGGTCACCCGGATCGGCTCGTTGCGGGCCGCCTCGATGGCCTGGACGGCGGCGCCGAACTGCTGCACGGTCGTGATGATCGGCCGGTCCATCGCCGTGGTCGCGGCGCGGATCTCGTACCCGTCGAGGCGGGCCGCGGGGCCGCTCGGGGTGTTGACGACCATGTCGACCTCCCCGGCGGCGATCCGCTGCACGATCGTCGGCTCGTCGTCCGCGCCGGGCCCCGAGCTGTGCTTGCGCACGAGCGTCGAGGCGATCCCGTTGCGGCGCAGCACGGCCGCCGTCCCCTCGGTGGCCAGCACCTCGAACCCCAGGTCGACCAGGCCCTTCACCGGGAAGATGATCGCCCGCTTGTCGCCGTCGGCGACCGACACGAACACCCGGCCGCGGTCGGGCAGCCCGCCGTACGCCGCGGCCTGCGACTTGGCGAACGCGTGCGGGAAGTCGACGTCGATGCCCATGACCTCGCCCGTGGACCGCATCTCGGGGCCGAGCAGGCTGTCGACCACCGTCCCCTCGGGGGTGCGGAACCGCTTGAACGGCAGGACCGCCTCCTTCACCGAGACCGGCGCGTCCTCGGGGAGGGTGCCGCCGTCACCCTGGGCGGGCAGCAGGCCCTCGGCGCGCAGCTCCTTGATGCTCGCCCCGAGCATGACCCGGGCCGCCGCCTTGGCCAGCGGCACGGCCGTCGCCTTGGAGACGAACGGCGCCGTCCGGCTGGCCCGCGGGTTGGCCTCCAGCACGTAGAGCACCCCGCCGACCAGCGCGTACTGCACGTTGAGCAGCCCCAGGACGCCGACGCCGCGGGCGATCGCCTCGGTGCTGGACCGCACGGTCGCCAGGTCGTGCACGCCGAGCGTGACCGGCGGGAGCACGCACGCGGAGTCGCCGGAGTGGATGCCGGCCTCCTCGATGTGCTCCATGACGCCGCCGAGGTAGAGCTCCTCGCCGTCGAACAGGGCGTCGACGTCGATCTCGATCGCACCCTCGAGGAACCGGTCGACGAGCACCGGGTGCTCCGGCGTCACCAGGGCGGCGCGCTCGATGTAGTCCTCGAGCATCCGCTCGTCGTAGACGATCTCCATGCCGCGCCCGCCGAGCACGTAGCTCGGCCGCACCAGCACCGGGTAGCCGACGACGTCGGCGATCTCCTTGGCCTCCACGAAGCTGGACGCCGTCCCGTGCCGCGGCGCGGGCAGCCCGGCCCGGGCCAGCACCCGCCCGAACGCACCGCGCTCCTCGGCCAGGTGGATCGCCGCGGGCGAGGTCCCCACGATCGGGACGCCGGCCGCCTCCAGCTTCGCCGCCAGGCCCAGCGGCGTCTGCCCGCCGAGCTGGACGATGACGCCGACCACCTCGCCGGAGCGCTGCTCGGCGTGCACGACCTCCAGCACGTCCTCCAGGGTGAGCGGCTCGAAGTACAGCCGGTCGGAGGTGTCGTAGTCGGTGGAGACCGTCTCCGGGTTGCAGTTGACCATGACGGTCTCGAAGCCGGCGTCCCGCAGCGCGAACGAGGCGTGCACGCACGAGTAGTCGAACTCCACGCCCTGCCCGATCCGGTTCGGCCCGGACCCCAGGATGATCACCTTGCGGCGCCCCGACGGGGTGACCTCGTCCTCCTCGTCGTAGGAGGAGTAGTGGTACGGCGTCAGCGCGGCGAACTCGGCGGCGCAGGTGTCGACGGTCTTGTACACCGGC
>Ga0302321_100003030_pt1 | contig 14401 bp, 13 predicted proteins | sample Fen_T0_1_FD_202505 | JGI IMG/M metagenome (GOLD analysis project Ga0302321, IMG submission 202505) | Peat permafrost microbial communities from Stordalen Mire near Abisko, Sweden - Fen_T0_1 | ecosystem: Environmental > Terrestrial > Soil > Wetlands > Permafrost | place: Sweden: Abisko...
CGGCGGTGCCTCCGTCTGAAATGTACGGAGTGCGAAATGAGAAGTGGCAGGCCGAGTTCCAGTCCCACGTTGCAGGCGAGGATATTGTGGTACCTGCAGACGGGTACTTTGCCATGGGTGACAATCGCGACGTCAGCTACGATAGCCGCTTCTGGGGTTTCATCCCTCGCGCCAATGTGATCGGTCGCCCCATGTTCGTTTACTGGTCGTTCATCACTCCCCCCGATCAATACCAGATGCGTGAGGCCAGTGACCGAGTAGGCTTCATTTTCCACATCATCATTCACTTCTTCGATCAGACACGCTGGTCGCGTACCTTGCGGATCATCAAGTGAGATTCATTCGTTCTAGGTGGGGGCTTGCTGTGTTAGCGGCGCTCCTGCTCATTCTGTTCTCGTTCCGGCCGGGCGTTGCCCAACTGCGAAACCGGATTGCTCGTTCGATCGGATCAGCTCTCGGTCGCCGCGTTTCGATCGACAATGTCCGCATTCATATTCTTCCCCGCCCCGGCTTCGATCTTGGGGGTCTTGTCATATACGATGCGCCAGCCTTCAGCGCCGAACCCATGATTCGGGCGCAGGACGTCTTCGCGGCAATCCGCCTTCGTTCACTTCTGATGGGACGGCTTGAAATCGCAACACTGAGCGCAACCGAACCCAGCGTCAACATCGTGCGCAACAGCGAAGGCCGATGGAACTTGGCAAGCCTGATTGAGCGCAACGCCCAAATCCCGGCGGCCCCGACTCAGAACCCAACATCCGAACACCGTCCGGCGTTTCCTTACCTTGAGGCGACGGGAGCCCGCATCAACTTCAAAATTGGCCCAGAGAAGAAGCCCTATGCGCTAACCAATGCCGATGTCGCTCTTTGGCAGGATTCGGACAATTCCTGGAGTGCGCGAATGAAGGCACAGCCGATGCGCACGGATTTCAACCTAACCGATGCGGGGCAATTGCAACTGAGTGCGTCGTGGCAACGGGCTCAGAACTTGCGACAAACCCCTTTGCATATGAATGTTACCTGGACTAACGGACAACTCGGGCAAATCACGCAGTTGCTGACGAGCAAAGATCGAGGTTGGCGTGGGGGAGCGGAATTCACTGCAACTTTTTCAGGCACACCGGAAGCACTCACAATTGAGAGCCACGCTGCCGTCACCGGGTTCCACCGCTATGACATTGTGGACACCCGGACGATTCGCCTAGCAACGGGATGCACTGGTACGTATAACGCCATGAACCGGGTGCTCACCGGCATGCTCTGCGAATCCCCAGTTGGCACGGGCAAGATCCGCGTGCGCGGGAGTGCCGACATTGTGACGGAAAATCCGAACTACGATCTGACGTTCTCAGCCGAGAAGGTACCGGTTGCCTCGACTTTAGGGTTGCTGCGCGAAGCCAAACAACAATTGCCGGGCGATTTGACCGCCGACGGATTACTCAATGCCGAATTCCGGGTGGTCGGCACTGGTCCGAACGCCGCGCAGTGGACCGGCAACGGCCAGGCAAGCGATGTGCGACTCATATCGAGCGCGGGCAAGGATGTAATCTTGCTCGGCGACATTCCGTTGACGGCCGTCGTTGATGCTCGTTGCTGCAAGACAATCAGGAAGAACACGGGGCAAGATCCCAAGTCCAAAGAGCCGGAGCCAGCCGAAGCGCACCTCCGGATCGGGCCAGTTTCGATTCGAGTGAACAATGTCGCACCGATGAATGCAGGGGGATGGATCGCTAGCAGCGGTTATCGTTTCTTCCTTCGAGGCGCCACAGAATTGGAAAACCTGTTCCGTCTGGAAAACTCTTTGGGGATCCCGTCTACCCGTCCGGCGGCGGAAGGTTCTGTTCAGTTGGACTTAGCTCTATCAGGCGCATGGCGAGGCTTCGCCGCTCCGCTTGCCCTCGGGACCGCCCAACTGCGGAACGTGCGCGCTGAGATGCATGGGCTGAACACGCCGATCAAGATTGCAACTGCCAATCTTTCTCTGGCGCCCGATGCGCTCGCAATTGAGAAACTCTCCGCGCAAACAGGTAGCACCCGCTGGAGCGGTTCAGTGTCAGCGGCACGGCGCTGCGCTCCCGCCTGCGATTTTCAAGTTGATCTGACTGCGGATCACCTCTCCACCGGAGATCTCGCCGAATGGCTTGTTCCCGAACCCACCAAGAAACCGTGGTACCGGATTTTGAGTTCCGACCTAAGTGGCCATTCTCCACTGTTGAGTCTCCGGGCTCATGGCAACGTCAAGATCGGAGAACTCACGATCAAGAAAGTGGCAGCACGGCAGATGGTGTCACACTTCTCAGTGGATCGGGGCAAGATCACCTTCACGTCGTTGCGCGCACAGTTGCTTCTCGGTAACCATCAGGGCGATTGGACAATCGACACTTTGGCACACCCTCCGAGCTATCACGGGAAAGGCACTTTGCAGAATGTTTCCCTGGCCCAGGTGGCGTCATTGATGAACACTCCGTGGGTTGCGGGTACTGCCGATGGCAACTTTCAGGTGGAGAGTTCAGGACTCAGTGTCGCCGAGCTTCTCTCGAACGCAGATGGGAAGTTACAGTTCACCATGCGGAACGGCGCCTTTCCACGGATTGAAATTCCTGGCGGATCAACGTCACTTCCAGTGCGCCGCTTTAGTGGCGACTTGCTTACGAAAAAAGGCGATTGGGAAGTCCTTGATGGCAAACTGCAATCGCGTGACGCTGCCTATCAGGTAAACGGAACAGCCATGACGACGACTGAAATAGATTTCAAGTTGACGCGCAAAGACTCGCGCTCGTGGCGGGTCACTGGAACACTAGCCAATCCTAAAATCGGGCCGATCGCTTCCACCGCCACACCCGAGGACGCCAGCAAGAGCCTACCTTCACGGCCTTAGGTATGAGCGGACTCGAGCACTACGGCTGATACCCTGCTCCGCGCAGGACTTTCCCTGGCAGGGACCCGGTCATTTTCCCGCCCTCAATGACGGGTACTCCGTTGACCAGGACAAACTCCATACCCTCCGATAATCGATTCGGCTCGTCGAAGGTCGCGACATCGCGCACCGTTTCAGGATCGAAAACAACAACGTCGGCCCACATGCCTTGTTTTAGCACACCGCGATCAGCAAGACGCATGCGCTGCGCGGGCAGAGAGGAGAATTTGCGGATCGCATCCTCGAGCGTCAGCTTCTTTTCTTCGCGAACATACTTGCGCAGGATGCGCGGAAAAGTTCCATAGGCGCGTGGATGCGGGTGCTCCTCGCCAAGAACGCCTTCGGGGGACGTGCCCGAGGAGTCGTTGTCAACCGAGACCCAGGGCTGCTGCAAAGCCAGCGCGACATCAGGCTCCGACATTCCGAACACCGCGCAAGCCGTGAATCCTTTGTCTTCGACGAGGAGATCAAACAGTGCGTCCATCGCGTCTTTGTGCCACGCGGCCGCCACTTCGGAAAGCCGCTTACCCTGAAATTTCCGCAGCTCAGGATTCTGTACCACGCCAATCATCACAGCTTCCGGCCCTGGAATTTCCTGCCACTCGTTATCCCAGTCCTTGGAAGGCATCTCCATATCCTTGCGAATACGGGCCCGCATTGCTGGGTCTTTTAACCGTTCAACCATCTTGGCATCTCCACCGTCATGCGCCCATGCAGGGACGAAAGCCGACATGCTGTTGAACCACGCCGGATAGGCATAGGTATCAGCGGAGACATCGGCACCCTTCGCGCGGGCCGCGGTGATCTTGGCGACCACTTCCGGCATACGTCCCCAATTACCTTTCCCGGCGACCTTCAGGTGCCAGATCTCAACCGGGATTTTCGCTTCCCTTCCGATGCGTAAAGCCTCATCAATTGATTCAAGGACAGTGTCGCTCTCGTTCCGCATGTGGGTTGCATAGATGCCACCGAATTTCGAGGCCTCCGCGGCGAGCGCAATAATCTCCTCTGTTCTTGCGTATGGTGCGGGCGCATATTCAAGAGAAGTGGAAACTCCGACAGCACCGTCGCGCATCGCATCGCGAACCAGTGCCTTCATCTTCTCAAGCTGTTCAGAGGTCGGTTGTACATCGGCATCGCCAAGTACCATGCGACGCACTTGCGTTGCGCCCACATAGCTCGCCAGGTTGATTCCCATTCCCTGCTTCTCGAGACGGGCAAAGTATTGGCGGAACGTTTGCCAGTCGGGATTGATCTTGTAGTGCTCATAGCCCGGGCGGTCGTTCGCGATGATCATCTCGTTGAGCGGCGCTGCGGAATTACCTTCTCCAGTGATCTCGGTCGTAATGCCCTGAAAGATTTTTGACGGAAGGCGCGGGTCAACAAGGATGGTGGTCTCGGACTGGCCTAGCATATCGATAAAACCCGGAGCTACCACCCTGCCCTTGGCTTCGATCGTACGCTTGCGGGGTGCGCTTGAGAGATTCCCAATCGCTGCAATACGGCCGTCGCGGATTCCAACGTCTCCGGAATACCACGGAGAGCCGGTTCCATCTACGATGTGGCCACCGGTGATGACAACATCGAAAGGCGCGTCCGCCGCGAAAGCAACGGTAGATGCCAGGAGGAGGATTACGAGAAGTACGCGCTGCATAGTGATCATGGGTTGAGTTCCGAGTTCGAAGAAGTAGCTGAATTCATGGGGCCTTGGCGCGGACGGCCGATCAGCATGCCTAGGATAATCCAGAGACCGAGCGCAAGCCATTCCCTGCCGGAGAAATGTCCCGGGACGACGGGAAGGAACTTCATCAGGACCATGGCAAGTCCGACGAGCGTACCGACCAGCGCAATCGCCCGATCGATACCTTTGGGCTTCATCCGCACGAAGGCGGTGCAGACTGCGAACCATCCGATAGCGGAGGCAACGGATCCCACTTCGGTGATCGGGATCAGGATGGCACTGCCGAGGAACATGCACAAACCAGTCGCGAGTCCTGCCGCGAGCACAGCAGTGGACGGCGTTTGGTTTACCGTATGGACGTGGGCGAGACGGTCGTGAATCAGCCCGCGGCGCGACATGGCGAACAACAGTCGGCTGGCTGCCACGAAGTTTCCGTTGAACACTTTGAATAGAGACAGCAAGGCAGCACTCATGATGATGCTAACGATCCAACGTGAGCCCGTGGCATGTTCGAAGGCGGCTGCGGTCATGAAAGGCGTTGCCGTCAATCGTCGCCAGGGCGCGACGAAGCCTACGGCTGCGATCACGGTGATGTAGAACACGAATCCGACGACGATGGCGGCGAAGATCACGCCAGCGAATCCCCGTGACCGGAAATCCGGATTGGCTTCCTCGGCGGCTTTCGTCACGGACTCAAAGCCCGTCATGAAGTACGGGACAACCTGAAGAACGAGCAGGATGGAAACGAATGGGGTGTGCGTGAACAGAGGCGGGAAGTTGGTGGGCGAACCACGCGCAACGCCGAGCGAAACGAAGATGAGGAACAGGACAAGCGTTCCGAAGGTCGTCCAGTTTTGGAACGTTGCACTAAGACGGATGCCGCGATAATTGACTAGTGTAACCAGCGCTGTCAGTCCGAGACCGATGATGAGGTGAGGCAGGTAAACCGGCCTGCCTGACACCTCGTACAACTCAAACCGATTAAGCCACGGGAAGATGTAGGCAGCGAGCCGACCAACCGCGACCGCTTCCCATGGGCAGACGATGAAGTACGCGAGCATCATCATCCATCCGGTAAAGAAGCTGATGGACCGCGGGAATACCTTTGCGGTGTAGGCAACTTCGCCGGCCGCGTCAGGCATTGCTGCAACGAGCTTCGAATACACGTAGCCGATCGGCAGAAGGAGAACGCCGCCGATGGCGAAGCCGAGAATTCCGCCGAGCGGGCCGCCGCGCGTGAGCCAGTCGTCCATGACGACGAGCCAGCCAACACCAACCATGGTTCCCCAACCAAGCGAGAAATAGTCAGTCACGCGAAGCTTGCGGGCTAGGCGCGTCATTCGGGACAGGATTTTGGATTAGAGGAATCTGGGGAACAAGGGGATTGATCGGCTGACTCGACGTTGGCATTCGCCGATCGCGGGGATCTCATGGGCGCGAATTATAAAGCATCGCGCCCAGAAGCCGAATCGATCAGGCAACAGCCCAGCGAGGAGGACACTGCTGGGGACGCAGGATCGAGAGTGCGTCTTTCAGCGAGGAAATCTCAAACACGGAGCTCAGGTCCGTCGCTTCCAGGATTCGACGCACATTCACCGGTGGATCCACGAGCTTGAGCCTCGCCGAACTCTGCATGATCCAGCGGCGCACGAGCAGCAGCGTTCCTAGACCACCTGCATCGAGTTGGCCAATGTCGGATAGATCGAGGACCAGCATGCGCAGACGGTCGAGCTGTTCAATGCGGCGGCGGAAAGCGTCGAGAGCAGCGCCACGAACCATGCGTCCCGAGCAGCGCACAACGGCTACGTCTTCTATGCGTTCGATTTGGTATTCGAGTTCCATATGTCTATTCATACGCACCAACCAAGGGAAAAGTTTCAACGATTTGGCCTAGTGAATAGACGAAGATCGGGGCGAAAGGTTATCGGGCCTGTGCGGCGCTGAACGCGGCTTTAACATGAACGAAACATTCGGCGGTGCGGGAACGACTGCCACTCCACGCAACGTCATAAACCGGCTTCAATGCGCGATCTGGGGTCCAGGAAGTCGCGGAGCGCATCGCCAATGAAGTTGAAGGCTAGAACCGCCAGCATCACTGTAACAGCCGGGAAAATCACGAGATGCGGAGCGTCGAACAGGTGCGAGCGCGCGTCGTTCAACATCGAGCCCCAGCTAGCGGTGGGGGGAGGAACTCCAAGGCCCAAAAAACTCATGGTGGCTTCGGCCAGAACCGCGCCAGCCATTCCAATTGCGGCCTGCACGATCACGGGCTGAATGATGTTCGGCAGAATGTGTGTAAGAACGATTCTCAAATCGCTGGCACCGAGCGCATGGGCAGCCTCGACATATTCTTTTTCGCGGACAGCCAGCACTTGAGCACGGACCAAGCGTGCGTAACCGACCCAGCCTCCGAGAGAAAGCGCTAAAACAAGGTTCAAGATTCCCGGTCCGCGGAAAGCTACGAAGGCGATTGTGATCAGAATGCCGGGAAACGAAAGAAAGGCATTCATCAGGACAATGTTTACGAAACGATCGAGACGTCCGCCGTAGTAGCCCGCTAGAGAGCCGACAATCAGGCCCAGAAACAGCGAGCCTGCGACTACGCTGGCGCCGACGAACATCGAAATGCGTGCGCCCCAGATCAGGCGGGAGAGGATGTCGCGGCCCAGTTCATCGGTTCCGCACCAGTGTTGCGCGGACGGCGACTCGAGGCGATGCGGGAGATCGATACGCGCGGGGTCTTGGGGAGCAAGCCAAGGCGCAAAGATCGCACATAGCAAAAACAGAGAAACCAACGCCACTCCGACCGCTGCGAGTGGATTGTGGCGGGCAGCGCGTGGCAGCGAGATGGCGAAGGCGGACACGATGAACTTTTAGAACTTTCTTACGACCTTGCTTTACTTCTCTCCTAACTTCTCGACGCTCGTACTTTCGGTCCGGCGCGTCAGCAGGACGTAGGCTCCAATGCCCAGCCAGACCACATTGAGCGCGGCGGACGGATAGGCGCCATTCCAGCCACTATTGATGACAAAGCCGAAGGATCCAACTACGTTCATCCACTGGTAGGTGGTGGAGCGTCCGTGGAGCTTCCCCATGGAGAGGAGAGCATACGCAGCCAAGATCAAAGCTGCGCCGAGCCATCCGACAGTTTCGACAAAGTAGTGCATCGATCTCCCATCCGTTTCGAGGGGTCAATTTCTTTGGGTCGCGCTGACCCGTAGACTCACGCCCGGTAGCACCCTCCCCCCACCCCCCGGTCTATTGGAATCATGAGTTTAGCGAAAATTTCCCGCCAAAGTCTTGGGATTAAAAGACTTAAAGGTAAAGTCTTGAGGGCGTTGGAGTTAAGGGGCCAAAAATCGTCGACTTGGCGATTTTGGCTCGCAAAGTATTGATTCCAGATATGTTAAATGTAAAGTATTCACTAAAAAGGACTTACGGGTGGTAAGCGCTCGCAATCTTCGTGCGCAACTGGCACGGCCTGAGAAACGGAGATTTCAAAGATCGCTTTCGTGCGCCGCTTCCTGGGAGGCGGAAAGTTGGTACAAGACTTTTGTTGCTGTACTTGTATTTTAACAGGGGGAGTCAAGTGCGAAATCGGCGCCGCCTTGAGCGGATGAGGCGGCGCGATCTCAGCGAAGATTGACGAACGGGTTTTCTACGCGCACGCCTGCGATCATTTGTTGGGCGTTGAGGTCTTCGGACAAGATTCTTGCTGCACCACTCTTGGCTGCTGAAGCCACAATCAGAGCGTCCCAGAAACCGATGCGCGATTCGTCTTCAATGCGAAATGCGGCCGCAATCTCGGCGGGCGTAGTCTCCGTACACCAGGTCGAGTAGGTGTGAACGACTTGGCGGGCTGTGTCTTTTGGCAGTGGAGACGCAATCTTGCGCGTCGCATTCACATAGAACTCCTGGAGCACCTGCATGCTCAGAACGCCCATTCGCTCGCTCCAGAGAGCACGCAGAATGCTTTTGGCCACTTCGTGCTTCTCCTGGGCGTCAATGTCGTGGGCATAGATCAGGACGTTGGTGTCAACGAACGTCTTATCGCTCATGCCACTCGTCCCGGCGAGCGCGAATCTCTCCGCCCAGATGGAAGCCTTGGTCAAGGAGAGCGAGAGCCTGGCGCTCGGCGCGTTCGTAGGCCTCATCCTGTCCAACCAGAATCTCGATCTGCTCGGCAAGCAGGCCGCTGATCGAGGAACCGCGTCGCGCGGCTAGGACTTTGGCCTTGCGGATGGTTTGCTGGCTTAGGCTAACTGTAACGTTTTGTTTAGGATTTTGGCGCATACACGTAATATACGTGTAACACGCATTTAACGTGTCGTCAAGACTAGCGTTTGGGAACTCTCTGCGGCCACTTGGAATCACCCAAAACCAAGTGGCCTTCGAGGCAAGAACGCTCTCGCCAATGTGTAATCTATAAGTTACAATCGAGGCCAATGGAAATCCGCCGCTATCTTACCGAAACAGGTCGAGATGTTTTCGGGGAATGGCTGGCAGCACTCAAGGACGCGCGGACGAAGGCAAAGATCATCGCAAGGATTGACAGGCTCTCCGCCGGCAACTTTGGCGACTACAAATCGCTACGCGGTGGCTTATTCGAACTGCGGATTGACTGGGGGCCGGGCTTCCGAGTCTATTACGCGATGATTGGCAAGAGTTGCGTCCTGCTGCTGGGAGGCGGAGACAAGCGGAAGCAGACAGCCGACATTGAGCGCGCGATTCTGCATTTGCGGGATTACAGGGAGAGGATCATGAAACGCAAGGCAAGCAAGTCTCACGACGAGGCGGTTGTTCGCGAACTGCGCGAGGATCCGGAATTCGCGGCCGAATATCTGCGGGCGGCTTTAGAGGATGACGACGAGCCGGGCGTGCTCTTGATCGCCCTGCGCCGGATCGCGGAAGCGCGTGGCGGCATTGCCAAGGTGGCTAAGGCGGCAGGCATTGAACGAGAGAGTCTTTACCGCGCGTTGTCTGTGCGCGGGAACCCTCGGCTTTCCACGCTAGTGGCCGTTACCAAGGCGGTGGGGTTAAAGATCACGGTGGAGGCGGCGCGGTAGCGGCTGGCAAACACGGTCCAATTCCGTGGAATCCCACCCTTGCGCACAGAACGCACAAGGATGGAGCACCCGGCTGACCTACGTTCTGACTGCACTACAGCCAAGGTTCGCCTAGCTTTTGGGTACCCCGAATACGTCCGCTAAGAACCGCCGCACGACCGATGCCCTTACAATTTGTTCGATAGTTCCATCACGGTAACAGGAGGTACAGATACCTGCAAAGCGGTATCTCGCAGCCCACACCTGATGTGCATCGTTCGATTGCACCCAAACTGCAGCGCCGCTGATTCCTTTTGGGTACCTCCCGTCTTTCCCGTGTTCGTAGGGGATTAGGTAATCGCGATCCGGATCGAAGTCACCAAAATATCTCCCGCTGGCCGAAGCCTGAACCGTCCCATTGAAACCGACAGGCGACAGGACAATTGACCTTCGAAGCTCGGCACCAATTCGTCTACGGTCTACCTCGACACTGGGTAACCAACGCCGAAAACCCTTTCTCCTTCCGACGGTTCGTACCATTCGGCGACCGCATCGAAGAATTCCAGCATCGGTCCCAAAGCGGCTTGTTCCATTGTCACAACTGCCAAGTCCGCGAATTCGCACCGATAGATGACTGCGTTTGGATCCCCAAGTTGCACTGGTTCACAGCCATCATCCAGACTGATTTCTGAAACGTGCTTTGATTTCAGTTCACCTACTCGGCGGATGAAGAATCTCAGGTCACGCACCTCAGCCGCTTCGACCACGTGCTTTGCCGTTAGGATGAAGTGCCGGTCACACCAGACTCCGGCCACACCTGTTCCGGGAGATTCCTCCTCTTTCCCCTTTAAGCCAGTCACGGGGTCTGTTCCGCAAGTAGTCACTGCGCCATTCGCTATTCCAACGGTGTAGGACCACAGTCTCTCTTCTGCGGCTTTGCTCTGCTTTTCTTCGATGACGCTCATGTCGGATTCTCCTTCGCGATTCGACGAATGCACCCCTTCGAGATGAGCGCATTATCGCCCATCTCGGTCGTGAGAATTTCTTATTCCAACTATTGCCTGATCCTCGGGTTCACTGCCGTGTACAGCAAGTCCGTCAGAAAGTTCACTGCGACATACGTCAAGCCAATCGCCAGAATGCATCCTTGCACGAGATAGTAATCACGATTCGAGATGGCTTGAATGGTCAGGCGTCCGATGCCGGGCCAGGAGAAGATGGTTTCGGTTACGATCGCGCCGCCTAGTAGGGCTCCGAATTGCAGGCCTAGTACCGTGATGATGGGGATCATGGCGTTGCGCAGGGCGTGGCGATAGACTACCGTGCGCTCGGGTAGGCCTTTGGCTCTCGCGGTGCGGATGTAGTCCTGGCTTAGCTCTTCCAGCATGCTGGTGCGTACCATCCTTGTCAGGATCGCGGCTAGCGCGCTGCCCATGGTGATGGCGGGGAGGATCAAGTGGGCGAAGGTTCCGGAGCCGGAGACTGGGAGCCATCCTAATTTCACGGCTAAGAAGAGGATCAGGATTGGGCCTAAAGCGAAGTTGGGAAACGATAGGCCAAAGAGGCTGACTACGCTCAGGAGGCGGTCGTCCCATTGGTTGCGGCGTTGTGCGGAACGGACTCCGGCGGGGATGGCTAGGGCTATGGCTACGAATAAGGATGCCAGCGTTAGTTGCAGCGTGAACGGATAGCGCTGGACGATTAGTCCGGTTACTGGCTGGTTGAAGCGTAGGGATTTGCCGAGGTCTCCGTGGAGCACGCCTTTCCAATAATTCAGATATTGCTTGCCGATGGGAACATCGAGTCCATAGGCGTGTCGCATGGCCTGCATGTCTCCAGGGGCGGCGCCTTCGCCCATCATTTGTTGGATGGGGTCTCCGGGAACGAAGTGGATTAGTAGGAAAACGGTCGAGACTACCAGCCAGATGACTGGCAGGGTGTAGAGGACGCGTTGGAGTAGAGTTCTCAGTTCTCAGTTCTCAGTTCTCAGTATTCAGTTCTCGCTTCGATGGTTCCCTCCGCGCTTTGGTTCGCTCCGTATTGCACATCCTCTTTCAGTCGCTTGCTTTTTGGGCTGACGCGGATTTGGTCTGCACTGATTCCGTCGACTCTGGCGGGGCCGGCGTCGCGGCGTTCTGCGGAGACGCTGGCAGGCCCGCTGCCTTGATTCGCTCGATGCGGACTTGCGCTATGCGGTGACCTTCCATTTTGTCTACTGCATAACTGCGATTCTGGTAGTCGATGGATTCTCCGCCAGTGGGAACTTTCTGCAGGCGTGAGAGCACGAAGCCGGCTAGTGTCTCAAAGCCTTCGTCTTGCGGGAGCGCTATGTCGTACTGGCTTTCGAGATCTCGGATGTTGACGGCGCCATCGAGCGTAAGTGGGGCATTAACGTCGGTGACTGCTGGCGGCGTGGCTACGTCGAATTCGTCTTCCAGTTCTCCTACAACCTGCTCGAGCACATCTTCCACGCTGATAACTCCGGCGGTGGAACCGAATTCGTCAACCACCATGGCCAGGTGGCGTTTGCGCACCTGGAATTCAACCAAGAGTTCGAAGAGAGACTTGGTCTCCGGAACTACCAGAACATCGTGCATAATCTGGTGGACTTTCATCTGCGAGATGCGCGTGGCGGCTACGGAAACGGCAGTCTGGGTGAGACGGAGGCGCATCCAGCGCATCAGGTCCTTGGCGTACAGAACACCGACGATGTGTTCAGGTCCGCGTTGCGGATCGTAAATAGGAACGCGGGAGTGCTGTTCGTCAACAACGCGGGAAAGGGCCTCGTCGAGGCTCAGGTCGGCGGGAAGCGAGAAGATTCTGGTGCGCGGGACCATGACCTGGCGAGCGGTAATGTTGTCGAGTTCAAGCGCGTTGATAAGCATTTCTTCCTGGGCGTTGGAAAGCTGGCCGGACGTGCGCGCGGAGGAGATGATGAGCCGGAGTTCGTCGGGAGAATGGACGGAGCCGTGACGGATTTCGTTGGTGCCAAAAACGCGCAGCACATAGGCAGCGGCGCGGCTCATGACCACGGTGAGCGGACGGGTCACGGTGAGGAAAACGTCCATCGGCGCGGCGACGGCTAGGGCTACGCGTTCGGCACGCTGCAGGGCCAGTGATTTCGGGACTAACTCGCCCAGGATCACGTGGAGGCAGGTGATCAGTACGAAGGCGACGCCAACCGCGATGATGTGGGCATAAAGGATGGCGTAGGGGATATTGGCCATCCAGCTTTCGACTAAATGGGCAAGAACGGGCTCGCCGAGCCAACCCAGGGAGAGGCTCGTGACCGTGATACCTAGCTGGACTCCGTTGACCACGCGGGTAAGTTGCTGGTGGAGTTTGAGGACGGTGCGCGCGCCGGCACGGCGAGCTTCAATAAGCTGCTGGATCCGGGTTTCGCGGACGCTGACGAGCGCGAACTCGGCAGCGGCAAAGAAAGCATTGGCCGCTACCAGGAGCAGGATGACGAACACCCGCAGCAGCACTAACGCAACCATGGAGAGGTAATTCTAACATTGCAAAGGGGATTGGATAGGGCGCGAGCCCTCGAGTCTGGGAGCTTACCTTCGTGACTGGCATAAGAAGCAGAATCGAAGGATACTTTGGCAAATTTGAGCTCGGGAGGGGTGCTCATGAATAGCCTGGTGAAGCGGGTATTGATGGCGGTTGGGGGCATGGTTCTGGCGCTGGGGTGGTGGACGATTCAAGGGAGACTTTCGGGGAGCTCCACTGCGGAGGCGAGCGACAAGATTCCTGCCAGAGTTTGGGAGGGCGGCGGGACTACCTTGACGATTGAGACCGATTCGAGCGATCCAGCTGTGCTGCGGGCTTTATTTGAAGCAACTGCGCATACGAACGGGAAAGCCGTTCGATCGCTGGATAGTTACGAGAAGATTCCTGCGGGGCGTCACACGTGGACGGTGGACGTGCCGGCAACGGTGGGTGGCGACCTGGAGTTGCAAGCCGAAAATCCCAAAGCCGGATCGCGGTTGAGCTGGACGGTACGTTGCGGCGACAAGGTCCTGAAGCAGGAGACGGAAACGCTGGACAGCGCACTCAAGGCCAATGAGGCATTCTTCCTGAAGATGGATGTTGAGGATTTTTCGTCGGGCGAGGCGGAGGAGTAGCAGCGCCCCTTACTTTGGACTCCTACCCTCAGCGGCTTGAAGCCGCGAATTCTCGGAGCACTTTGCGGCACGACTGAACGTCGTGCCCTTCCCTTCTAAGTCCTCGCTCTTGACCTAAGATTTCCTCGCTTACGTGGTTTCATCAAATGCGCCCCCGAAGCGTGCTCTAATCCCAACATTCCACGGGATTATGGTCCGGCTGGGGCGGCTCACTGGCAGTACAATTGAAGGTGCACTTCAAGCAAACCCCTGACGTAGCAGCTGATTCCGCGCGGATGCGCCATCGCGAACGGAATGCCCTGTTACGAAACCCTGGTTTCTGTGGCTTGACGGGATCGCTATCTCTTTCTGGCCGCTATCCTTTTCGTTGGGCAGCGGTCTAAAGAGTGACGAGGCGCGGCGGGAAAATTTCTCCATCTTGATGGAACTATCCCGAGGGTACTCCCGTAACAATAAGTGAATGCCGATTCTCGAGTTTCAAAATCAGCAGGAGGCAGTTGTGAACGGTAACGGCAACGGCAAAAAGAAGCGGCGCAGAAGAATCATTTACGGCGTCATCGCGGCGGTCGTGTTGTTGGTGGTCGTCGGCGGCGTAATCGCAGCAACCAGCGGCGGAACCAAGATTGAT
>Ga0302321_100003031_pt1 | contig 14400 bp, 21 predicted proteins | sample Fen_T0_1_FD_202505 | JGI IMG/M metagenome (GOLD analysis project Ga0302321, IMG submission 202505) | Peat permafrost microbial communities from Stordalen Mire near Abisko, Sweden - Fen_T0_1 | ecosystem: Environmental > Terrestrial > Soil > Wetlands > Permafrost | place: Sweden: Abisko...
GCAGAAGGCATTCGTATCCAGTGTTCCGGTCGCCTTGGTGGCGCCGACATCGCTCGCCGCGAATGGCAGCGCAAGGGCCGTGTTCCTCTGCACACCCTCCGCGAGAACATCGATTACGGGTTCTCCGAAGCCAAGACCGTCTACGGCAAGATCGGCGTCAAATGCTGGATCTGCAAAAAAGAAGCCGACAACAACTGAACACATTTATGATTTGTGAGGTGTGATTGATGATTTGCCGATTCAATCGCCAAACCTCCCCTCAGCACCAAAATCATAAATCATAAATTTAAAATCATAAGTCACCATGGCTCTCTCACCCGCACGCACTAAATATCGTAAATCGCAGAAAGGCTCCCGCGCCGGCAATGCCAAGCGCGGCAATACAATCGCCTTTGGCGACTACGGCCTGCAATCGCTCACTCGCGGACCCATGACTGGTCAGCAGATCGAAGCAGCCCGCGTTACCATCTCACGTCATCTCAAGCGCAAGGGCAAACTCTGGATCCGCGTGTTCCCTCACAAGCCGATCACGAAGAAGCCCGCTGAAGTGCGCCAAGGCCAGGGTAAAGGCCCGGTCGAGTATTACATTGCCCAGATCCGTCCGGGAGCAGTGCTCTTCGAGCTTGCCGGCGTTCCTGTTACCATTGCCAAGGAGGCATTCCGCCTCGCCGACGCCAAGCTGCCCTTTCACTGCCGTTTCATCGTGCGTGAAGGCATTGCCGTCTAACCGTAACCGCCAACCGGATACGCACCATGACTTCCAAAGAAATTCGCGAATTTTCGCCCACCGAGATCGAAACCAAGCTCCGCGAAGCCCGCGAGCAACTCCTCCAGCTCCGCCTGCGCAAGCAGACCGGCCAGGTCGAAAAGACCCACGAAATCCGCGGCCTCCGCAAGGATATCGCCCGGTTCGAAACCGCCCTCAACCAGAAGAAGGCCGTCGCCTAATCGAGGCTGCCTCCCTAACCACCCTTTAAGACCATGTCCTCTCCGACTCGTAACAAACGCAAAGACCTCATCGGCTTCGTCACCAGCCGCTCTGGCGACAAATCGATCAAGGTGACCGTGCCTTTCAAGACACCGCACCCGCGTTATCATAAGGTCGTCAATCGCAAGACCGTCGTGCACGTTCACGACGAGAAGAACGAGACCAAGGTCGGCGACAAGGTCGAGATCATGGAATCGCGCCCCATCAGCCGCATGAAGCGTTGGCGCGTCATCCGCGTAATCGAGGCAGCCGTTATCGCTGGCGCCGCCGTGACCGAGGCCGATGTAGCCGAAGCCGTTCCCACCAAAACCACGCAGGCCAACACGCCCGCTGAATAAGCTCAACACCAGGAGGCTCGCGCCATGATTCAACTGCGTTCCATTCTCGAAGTCGCCGACAACACCGGCGCTCGCAAGGCCGCCTTTATTAGCCGCAAAGGTCAGAACACTGACACTGCTGGCGTAGGCGACATTATCACCGTTCACATCAAAGAAAGCACTACCGACGCCACCGTTAAAAAAGGTGAAGTCGCGAAGGCGGTTGTTGTTCGCACCCGGGCTCCGGTCCGCCGTGCTGATGGCAGCTACCTGCGCTTTGATACCAACGCGATCGTCATTCTCGGCACGGATGGCAACCCCAAGGGCACCCGCATCTTCGGCCCTGTTGCCCGCGAATTGCGCGCCAAGAATTTCATGAAGATCATCTCGCTTGCTCCGGAGGTTCTCTAACATGGCATCGAAATATCACGTCAAACGCGGCGACCAGGTCGTCGTCATCGCCGGCTCCCACAAGGGCAAGTCGGGCAAGATTCTTGAAGTGCTTCCCGCTAAAGACCGCGCCGTTGTTGAAGGCGTCGCGATGATCAAGCGGCATCTCAAGAAATCCCAAGAACATCCTAACGGCACGATCTCGGAACGTGAAGGCTCGGTTCACATCTCGAACCTCATGAAGCAAGCCGACTTTGACGGCAGCAAGCGCGCCAAGAAAACCGCCTAAAGATATTGGCACTTGATCCCACGGCCCTCCGGCCGCTAACGTCGACCCTTTTCACTTTAAAACCAACTCTCCATGCCTCCGGGTCGGAAATCCGGTGGCCTCGCACCAATGAGCAGTTACACACCTGTCCTTAAGAAACAATACGTCGAGCAAGTCATACCCGCGCTCGTGAAGAGCCGCGGCTACAAGAATAAGCACCAGATCCCAAAGATCTCAAAAGTCGTGCTAAATACCGGCATTGATGCTGACGCCGACAAGAACCAGATCGCTGATGCTGCTCGTGACTTGGGTTTGCTCGCTGGCCAAAAGCCCGTTCTTACCCGCACCCGCAAGGCCATTTCCAATTTCAAGCTGAAGCCCAACCAAATCGTCGGCGCTTTCGTCACGCTCCGTGGTGACTCGATGTGGGAATTCCTCTATCGCCTTCTGGCCGTCGCTCTCCCGACCATCCGCGACTTTCGCGGAGTTTCCCCGAAGCTCGATGGTCAAGGTAACTACAACCTTGGCATCTCCGACTTCACTATTTTCCCGGAAATCACGGTGGAAAACGTTAAGAAGACGATGGGCCTAGATATCACTATCGTCACCACCGCCGAGACCGACGAAGAAGGTCGTGAACTCCTCAAACTGCTCGGCATGCCCTTCCGCCGCACCGAGCCCGCCCAAGTCCAGGTCAAGGCCACGTCCGCTGCCTAATTTTTATCGCTCATCGCCATGCCGAAAACCTCCGCCATCGAACGCAACAAGAAGCGCATCCGCCTTGTCGCAAAATACAAGGTCGCTCGTGCTGAGTTGAAGGCGATCCTCGCCAACCCGGCCACCGCCGACGAAGATTTCTTCGCCGCCCAGAAGAAGTTGGCCAAGCTTCCCCGCAACTCATCCGCCGTCCGCATTCGCAACCGCTGCTCCATGAGCGGCCGTCCTCGCGGTTACAAGCGCAAGTATGGCGTCTCCCGCCTTACCTTCCGCGAACTTGCTCTCGCCGGCAAAATCCCCGGCGTAACCAAATCCTCTTGGTAAACCCTTTTGCCGCCGGGAGTCGGATATGACCCGGTAGCTCTAACTAGAAAACATCCACCATGACCGATCCAGTCAGTGATTTCCTCACCCGCCTTCGCAATGCGTCGAAGGCCGGACTCGCCGAATGCGTTTCCCCGCATTCCAAACTCAAGGAAAGCCTCGCCGGCATCCTTAAAGCCGAAGGCTATGTGGTCGACCACAGCAACGGCGCCGATGAACAGGGTCACAAAACTCTCATCGTGAAGATGAAGTACGTTGATAACGCTCCGGTGATCACGAACCTCACCCGCGTTTCCACGCCCGGTCGTCGTCTTTACTACCGCTACTCTGAAATTCCCCGCGTTCTCAACGGCCTCGGCATCAGCATCCTCTCGACCTCGAAAGGCCTGCTGAAGGACCAAGACTGCCGTCGTCAGAAGCTGGGTGGCGAACTGATCTGCAACGTCTGGTAACCGGAGATCGAATACACATGTCCCGCATCGGCAAAGTTCCCGTTCCCATTCCTGACAAAGTCAAAGTCGTCATCACTGACGGCACCGTTTTCGTCGAAGGACCTAAAGGAAAAGTTACCAAGACATTCGCGCCCGTAGTGAGTATCACGCTGGCCGACAAGAAGGTCACCATCGCTCCGCTTGAGCAGACCCGTTTTGCTGGCGCCATGTATGGCACAGCTCGTTCGGTTATCGCCGGCATGGTTAAGGGTGTGACCGAAGGCTACGTCAAGGAGCTCGAAATCCAAGGTGTTGGTTTCAAAGCCAACCTCAAGGGCAAGCAGCTCGACCTCGCTCTCGGTTATTCGCATCCGATCCTCTTCGACATTCCGGAGGGTATCAAAATCACCGTGACTGACCAAACCAAGCTCAAGATCGAAGGAGCTGATAAGCAGCTCGTCGGAGCCGTCACGGCCAATATTCGCGCCTACTATCCACCCGAGCCTTACAAGGGCAAAGGTGTCCGCATCGTCGGCGAGCGCGTCCGCCGCAAGGAAGGCAAGACCGTCGCTTAATAGCGATCTTGTTGCTCTTCCTAAAACGCAAATTTCAAAACACAGATTCCAAAGTGAACACTATTCGCAAAGCAGACCTGCTCCAGAAACGCCGCTGGAGAATTCGCAAGAAGGTCAAAGGCACTGCCGAACGTCCGCGCCTCGCCGTTCGTTTTTCCGGCAAGCACATTTACGCCCAAGCCATCAACGACGACACCGCTACCACCCTCGTATTTCTATCGAGTCTCGACGCCGAACTTCGCAAAAAGAAGCTCGCCGCCAACCTCGCTGGTGCGAAGGAACTTGGCGTCGCTTTTGCCATCAAGGCCAAAACGGCCGGCATCAGCTCAGTCGTCTTCGACCGTTCTGGCGCTCCTTATCACGGTAAAGTCAAAGTATTCGCAGAAGCCGCCCGTGAAGGTGGCCTGGTATTCTAACACATGAGCACCGAAACCACTCCTCCGACATCTCCGGAAGCCGCTCCCTCTCCCGCTGCTCCTGCTCCTTCAAGCCAGCCCCGCGAAAACCGCGGTGGTGGCGGCCGTCGCGATCCTAATCGTGGCCCTCGTCGTGACAATCGCGGCAACGATAAAGCCGAGGGTGCGTCTGACATGGTCGAAAAGGTTGTTTATATCAACCGTTGCGCCAAGGTTGTCAAAGGTGGCCGTCGCTTCAGTTTCTCTGCACTCGCCGTTGTCGGCGACCGCAAGGGCAACATCGGCATCGGTTATGGCAAAGCTAACGAAGTGCCTGACGCGATCAAGAAAAGCACCGAGCACGCCAAGAAGCATCTCGTCAACGTCAAGCTCAAGGGCGACACCATTCCCCACGATGTCTTTGGCGAATACGACGGCGGCAAAGTACTGCTCAAGCCCGCTTCCCCCGGTACCGGCCTCATCGCTGGTGGTGGCGTGCGCGCTGTTCTCGAAGCCGCTGGCGTCAAGAACGTGCTAACCAAGTCCATGGGCTCGAACAACCACATCGCTGTTGTTCACGCGACACTCAACGGCCTGCGCAAACTGCGCCTTGCCGAACAGATCACTGCTCTGCGCAAAGCCTGATTATTTAAACTATCCGAGTCCCGCTCGCATTAGCGCTAGCGGGGCGTTATAGAGGAACCAAAATGAAACTTCACGAACTCAAGAATGTTAAAGGTGCTGTGCACCGTAAGAAGCGCGTAGGCTGTGGCGAAGGCAGCGGCCACGGCAAAACCTCGGGCAAAGGTGGCAAAGGCCAGAGCGCCCGTTCGGGTGGCAGTATTCGGCCCGGTTTCGAAGGCGGTCAGATGCCCCTTTACCGCAAGCTCCCTCACCGCGGCTTCAATAACTACAACTTCCGTACAAGCTATGCCACGATCAATGTTGGCGACTTGGCCGGTCTCGACGCCTCGATCACTGAGGTCAACGCTGAGGTCCTTAGCAAAAGCGGCTTGATCCGTGCCGATGGCGCTTTGCTCAAGATCCTCGGTGGCGGCGAAATCAGCCGTGCGCTGAAGGTCACAGCTACAAAATTCTCCGAGTCCGCCAAAGCCAAGCTCGAGAAGGTCGGCGGCCAGGCGATCACAGCCTGATCGGTTACTTTTGATTTTCGATTTCAGATTGACGATTGTCCTAATCGCCCTCGGCACAAGCCCCTCGCTGAAATCATAAATCGTAAATCATAAATTCGAAAACTTTACCCGTGCTCTCCGCTTTCACGAACTCGATGAAGATTCCCGAGCTTCGCTCGAGAATCTTTTATACGCTGGCGCTCTTGTTTATTGCGCGTGTGGGCGCTCATATTCCGCTCCCGGGCATTGATCCGCATCCTTTGCAGGAATTTTTCCGGCAGAATGCAGGTGGTGTCGGTGGCGCGATGGCGAGCTTGTACAACATGTTCACCGGCGGCGCGCTCATTAAAGGTGCCGTTTGTGCGTTGGGCATTATGCCCTACATCAGCGCATCGATTGTTTTCCAACTCATGACCGCCGTGGTGCCGACGCTCAGTCGTTTGCAGCAGGAAGGTGATGTTGGTCGCCAAAAGCTCACTCAGTACACCCGCTACGGCACCGTTATAATCTGTTTGGTGCAGGCGGTGCTCCTCATTTGGAATCTGGAGAATCCGGGCGCTCTCTTCCAAGGCTATGACGTCAACGTTTATGGCCCCATCGTGATTGCGTCTAAGACCAGCTTTTTGCTGACCTCAGTCATTTTCATGACGGCTGGTACGATGCTCCTGATGTGGTTAGGCGAGCAGATTACTCAACGCGGTATCGGTAACGGCGTTTCTCTTTTGATTACCGTTGGTATTCTTGCCGATATCCCGGGTGCCGCCAGTGCGACCAAGAATCTTTTCTTCGGAGCGATTGGCGTGAAGAAGCTCACCCTCGGCCACGCCGCCGTGATGATGTTGCTCTTCGTAGCCGTGATCGTGTTCATCATCATGATCGTGCAAGGGCAGCGCAAGATTCCGGTCCAGTATGCGAAACGTGTGGTGGGTAACAAAGTCATGGGCGGCCAGAGCTCTTTCCTTCCGCTCAAGATCAATTACTCCGGCGTTATGCCCGTGATCTTTGCGAGCGCCATTCTTCTTTTCCCGCAGCAAATTCTTCATTTGTTAGGTGCTAAAATGGGTTGGAAGTGGATGGTCGAAGCAGGGGACACGCTTCTCCGTGGTAGCTGGGTTTATTACTCAGCCTACACGTTCCTGATCCTTTTCTTCAGCTATTTCTGGGTGTCGGTCATGTTCAAGCCGATCCAGATTGCCGATGATCTTAAGAAGTACGGCGGTTATATCCCAGGCGTTCGCCCCGGTGAGCCCACTGCGAGCTTCCTCGATTTCATCATGACGCGTATGACGCTGGCGGGTGCGATCGGCCTGACGATCATCGCTGTTACACCTGATATTTTACTGTTCAATCTCAGCGTGCCGCAACGTGTTGCTTATTTCTTCGGCGGCACTGGCATGCTGATTACGGTTGGCGTTATTCTCGACACCATGCGCCAGGTTGAGACCTTTCTCCTCCAGCGCCATTACGACGGCTTCCTGAAAAAAGGCCGTATCCGTTCTCGTAATCCGGCGGTTGCCAGCGCCATCGGCGAGGCAGCAGATATGAAAACCGTTGGTAAACTTTGGATCGCTTTAGGTGCCTTGTTCCTGACCGGAATCGTCGCATGGGCGCTTAAATGATCCTTGCCCGGTAATTCGCTCTTTACTTTGGTCTAGGTGTCTTCACTTTCTGACCTCTTTTCCGATTTCGGCGCCTCCGCCAAAATTAGAATACTGTTCCTTGGTTTAACGAGTTCTCAAACTGAAAACTTGATGAACCAAACCCGTTCTTTGAATTTTGAGCACGTCTCTCCCGCTGGTCTGATGCGGCAGGAGATTTCGCGTCGCACCCCGCTTGGCATGATTGCCGAGCGTGCTGCCAGCCACGGCAAAACTGTGGATGACGAAACTACGCTCGCGCTGATGCGACGTTGGTTTTGGTCGCGTAAACCTGATGCGGGTTTTGCCCTTACGGGCTTCCCGGCTACGCTGCTCCAAGCTAAAGTGTTCGATGAATGGCTCGAGGCTCGCGACGAAGCGCTTCATGGCGTGATCGTTGGCGATGAAGCTCCTGCTAGTTCTGTCGTTGAACACTATCGTACGTACGGTCTCGTAATTGAGGCTGACACCATTGCGGCCTGATATGATCCCGATCAAAAACAAAGAGGGAATCAGCCGAATGCGGGATGCGTGCGCCGTCGCTGCCTCGGTGTTGCAACGCTTGAAAGAGCGTGTCGCCCCTGGCATCTCGACGTATGACTTGGATCAGGCTGCGCGCGAATTGATCGCGCAGCTCGGAGCAAAAAGCGCCTGTTATGGCTACCAGCTCGGCAATCGCCGCTATCCTGCCTACAGCTGCCTCTCGGTGAACGAAGAAGTCGTTCACGGGATTGGTTCGTTAAAACGCATCCTCTGCGAGGGAGACATTATTTCGCTCGATATCGTCGTTCAGTACAACGGCTACATCGGCGACAACGCTACCACTGTCAAAGTCGGCACTGTGCCGGCCCGTGTTGACGAACTGCTGCGTGTCACCGAAGAAGCTCTCGCTATTGGCATCCGACATGCAACGGTCGGGAATCGCATCGGTGACATTTCTGAGTCTGTCCAGAAGTTCGTCGAATCACATGGATTCAGCGTGGTTCGTGAAATGGTGGGTCACGGTGTCGGTGTTTCGATGCACGAGGAACCGCAAATTCCGAACTTCCTCGACTGCAAAAAATCGAGAACCGAAATCATTCGCCCGGGGATGACGCTCGCGATCGAGCCCATGGTTAACCTCGGCGGATATCGGACCAAGACGCTCGCTGATGGCTGGACGGTGGTTACGGCAGATGGTTCCCCCTCAGCCCACTTCGAACATACGGTGCTCACGACAGAACAAGGTCCCGAGATCCTCACGATCCCGCGCTCAGTTTCTCCCGCAGCTGGTACGCCAGCCGCCAATTAATTTTCCCAATTTCCAAACTAAACTCTAACTCAAACTCCACATGCCACGTCTACTCGGTGTAGAAATTCCCGCGAAAAAGAAAGTCGCGTATTCCCTCCGTTACATTTACGGAATCGGCCCTCAACGTGCCGATCAGGTTGTCCTGGAAGCCGGCCTCGATGCCAACATGCGCGCCTCGGATTTGACCGAGGAGCAGCTCAACAAGATCCTCCAGGTCATCACCGAGCACAAGTGGGTCGTTGAAGGCGATCTCCGTCGTGAAATCGCCGGTAATCTCAAACGCCTCCAGGCGATCAACTGTTATCGTGGCGTCCGCCACCGCAAGAGCCTGCCCGTCCGCGGTCAGCGCACCAGCACCAACGCCCGTACCCGCAAGGGGCCCCGCCGTACTGTCGGCGTCAGCAAGCCAACCGCTCCAGCCAAATAATCTTTTAACGTCATGGCCGAAGAAAAGTCCGCTCCCAAAAAAGCTCCCAAGAAGGAAGCCGCTCCGGCCGTTGCCGGTACAGAAGCCAAAGCTCCGGTTGCTGAAAAGCCCGCCAAGGCTCCCGCCGAACAGGCTGCTGCACCTGCTGCATCCGACAAGCCCGTCGAGCTCATCGGCGGTGTCGCTAAACAGCCGACCGCTGAGGATCTTCTCAAGGAAGAGCTTGGCACTATTAAGGTCCGCAAGGCCAAAGGTTCTAAGAACGTCACCTCAGGTGTCGCTCACGTCCTTGCTTCCTTTAATAACACGATCGTCTCGATCACCGACCAAAAGGGCCAAGTCATTGCTTGGTCCAGCGCCGGTAAGTGCAACTTCCGCGGCTCCCGTAAATCTACGGCCTACGCCGCTCAGGTTGTCGCTCAAGACGCCGCTCGCAACGCCATGGCTCACGGCCTTAAGGACGTTGTGATCGAAGTCAGCGGTCCTGGCCTTGGTCGCGATTCCGCGATCCGCGCACTCCAGGCTATCGGCCTCGAGATCGTATCGATCGTCGACGTCACTCCTGTTCCGCACAACGGTTGCCGCCCCCGCAAGCGCCGTCGCGTGTAATACGCCCACTCACAGTCTAACACTTTAAATCACAGGTTCTATCATGGCTCGTTACACCGGACCAACCACCCGAATCAGCCGCCGCTTCGGCCAGCCGATTTTCGGCGCCACCAAGGCTTACGAAAAACGCTCTTATCCTCCTGGCCAGCACGGCCCGAAGCTCCGCCGCAAACTCTCTGAGTACGCCATCGGCCTCAACGAAAAGCAGAAGCTCCGTTACATCTACGGTCTGCTTGAACGTCAGTTCCGTCGCGTGTTCGAAGCCGCCAAGCGCGAGCGCGGTGTCACCGGCGAACGCTTCCTCCAGCTCCTCGAGACCCGTCTCGACAGCGTTATTTATCTCCTTGGCTTCGCGAAATCTCGTGCGGCAGCCCGCCAGTTCGTGAATCACGGTCATATCCGCGTCAACGGACACAAGGTCGACATCGCCAGCTACAATGTGCAGCCCGGCGACGAGATCGAGGTCAAGAATACGCCGTCTTCCCGCCAGCTCGCAACGCGCTGTCTCGAAGAAAATCGCGCTCGCAACGTCCCCGGCTGGCTTGCCCTGAACGCCGAGGCCTTCAAAGCCATCATCAACCGTCTGCCTACGCGCGACGAGATGGAACCTGGCATTAACGAACAGCTCATCGTCGAGTTCTACTCGCGCTTCTGAGTCAGTTCGTATTCAACCAACCTTTACTCTCACACCTCAACCTGCAGAGTTCACCGCCATGCCAAAACGTCTCGGAAAGTTCGAACTCCCCTCCAAGCTCACCAAAGTCGAGGAAGGCTCCACATCGACTTACGCCAAATTCGTCGCCGAGCCTTTCGAGGCCGGTTACGGCCATACCATCGGCAACTCCCTCCGCCGTGTCTTGCTGAGCTCTATCGAGGGCTCCGCTATTTCCTCGATCAAAGTCGAGAGTGTTAATCATGAGTTTCAGAGCATCGAAGGTGTCGTTGAAGACGTCACCGATATCGTGCTCAACCTGAAGAAGGTTCTGCTCGTCTCCCAGAAACGTGAGCCTATTACACTCGCTATCAAAGTGAGCCGTGAAGGCGCCGTGACTGCGGCTGATATCCAGCCTGATCCTGCGATCCAGATCGTTAACCCGGACCAGGTCATCTGCACCCTCGACAAGAGCCGCACGTTCGAAGCCGAGATCGAGATCAAAACCGGCCGTGGCTACTATCCCGGCGAGCAAAATAAGAAGGAAGATCAAGCTATCGGCGTCATCCCGATTGATTCCCTCTTTAGCCCGGTTCGGCTCGTGAAGTACGCTGTCGAAGCGACTCGCGTCGGCCAGATCACGGATTACGACAAGCTCATCCTCGAAGTTTGGACCGACGGACGCATCACTCCGGACGACGCTCTCAAGCAGTCCGCTTCGATCCTTAAGCACCATCTTGATGTCTTCGATCGCGTCAGCGACGAGTCCTTCGAATTCGAAAGCCAGCAGAGCGAAGTAAGCGAAGAGCAGAACAAGCTCCGCAAGCTCCTCAACATGTCGGTCAACGAAATCGAACTCTCCGTCCGCGCCGCGAACTGCTTGAACAACGCCAACATTACAACCGTTGGTGAACTCGCGATGAAGACTGAGCAGGAAATGCTCAAGTACCGCAACTTCGGCAAAAAGTCCCTCAACGAAATCAAGGAAAAGCTCGAAGCCCTCGGCCTGTCACTCGGCATGAAGTTCGACGAGCGCCTCCTCGACAATAAGAAGGAAGCCTAAGCCGTTTCAGAATAATTTTGGCCCTCGCGCCGTCCGCTGCCGCGCAACGCTGCGACCGGATTGCCGATCGGGGGCCAACTAACAAACAAATACAATGCGTCATAATAAACACCATGCCTCTCTGGGCGTGACCCGCGAACACCGTGAGGCAATGCTGTCCAATCTGGCAGCTTCTCTCATCGCGCACGGGCGTATCCAGACCACCCTTACAAAAGCCAAAGCGCTTCGTCCTTTCATTGAGAAGCTCATCACCAAAGCCAAAAAGGCCGCGGCGAAGACTGAGAAGAAAGACGCTTTGCATCTGCGCCGTCTCGCTCATTCCGACCTCCGCGACGAGAATGCACTCACTGCTCTCTTCAACGAGAAGTACAAGGAGTTCGCTAATCGTAACGGTGGTTACACCCGCATCTACAAGCTGGCCCCGCGCATCAGCGACGCCGCTAATATGGCGTTGATCGAGTTCGTGAAGGCTGACGACACGGGCTACAAGAAAACCCGTCGCAAGTCCGGCAAGGCTAAGAAAGTCGCTACCGAACCGACTGCTGAGATTGCTCCTGCTCCAGAAGCGCCAGCCGAAGGCGAAACCAAAGCTTAATCGCATTCTGATTTCAAACCTTACAACGCGCCGAAGCATTTCGGCGCGTTTTTGTTTTCCTAAACCGTCCAGTATCAACGAAACATCCTGCGAAATAGATTGTCAGCAGAACGCGCTCGCCTGGCGGTTCGGTTTGCACTGCCGCTCCGGATGATGCACCTTCAATCCGATGGATTTTGTCACTGCCACAGTTATCTTTTGCGTCCTTATCGCCGTGGTATTTCTAGGGCTGTGGTTGTTTTATGACCGACGTGACTATGCGGTTTTTGAACATGCACGGAAGAAATCCACCTTTTGCTGTGTACGTTGCCAACATCTCTATTGGGCGGCTGGCCGGCCAGAACTCGGCAAATGTCCCCGTTGCGGACACGAAAACGCTCGCCTGAAATTCTAGCGGTTGGGTGAGTTGGCTGGTATGAGCCGATTAACTGTCACCTCGCGAGATTTCCATCGCCCGCATTGACACTCCTGCCTCCGCTCTGGCAGTTTTATCGTTTCTTTCAATTTTCCGGCCTCGCGCTTTTCCAATGCCACAGACCATTGCCGTCCTAGATTTTGGCTCTCAATTCACCCAAGTTATTGCACGCCGCATTCGCGAGTGCCAGGTGTATTCAAAAATCTACCACTACTCGACGCCAGCCGCGCAATTGAAGGCCGACGGTGTGATTGGGATCATCTTCTCGGGTGGCCCGCAGAGTGTTTACGGCAAAGAAGCTCCGCATCCGGACCGTACTGTATTCGAACTCGGCGTGCCGATTCTCGGCATATGCTATGGCTTGCAACTCATGGGGCATTTCCTCGGCGGTAAGGTCGCCAAAGGCGAACGTCGCGAGTACGGACACGGTACACTCGAAATCACCCAAAAGAGCCCGCTCTTTAAGGGGCTGCCTAAAAAACTAAAGGTCTGGAACTCGCATGGCGACAAACTCGTCAAGCTGCCTGAAGGTTTTCATACCGTCGCTTGTACGGAAAATTCTGAGTACGCTGCGATAGAAAACTCTGAGCGGCGTTTCCATGCGCTCCAGTTTCATCCGGAAGTTTTCCACAGCGAGCGTGGTATTGAAGTCATTCGTAATTTCTTGATCGGTATTTGCGGCTGCAAAGGCGATTGGTCCACCGCCAATTTTATCGAGCGTAAAATAGAGGAAATTCGTGAAACCGTTGGCAAATCTCGCGTCATACTCGGTCTCTCAGGCGGTGTTGATTCGTCTGTAGCCGCAGCGCTGATACACAGGGCCATCGGCAAACAGCTCACCTGTGTTTTTGTCGATAACGGATTGTTAAGAAAAGACGAGCGTGAGCACGTCGTCGATCTTTATAAGCGTAATTTCAAAATCGACCTCCGCGTTGCCGATTCCGCCAACCTTTTTCTCAAACGTCTCAAAGGCGTGGATGAGCCTGAGCAAAAACGAAAGATCATTGGCCGAACCTTTATTGAGGTTTTTGAAAAATCACTGAAATCAATCGGACACGCGGATTTCCTCGCGCAAGGCACGCTGTATCCCGACGTGATCGAGAGCGTTACGATTGGCAATAATCCGGCCTCGCTGATTAAGAGCCATCACAACGTCGGCGGCTTACCTGAGCGTATGAAGCTCAAGCTGCTCGAACCGTTGCGTGAATTGTTTAAGGATGAGGTGAGGGCAGTTGGTTCGGCTCTCGGTCTTCCCCGCGAAGTCGTTTGGCGCCAGCCTTTCCCCGGTCCGGGGCTCGGTGTTCGCGTGATTGGTGAAATCACCGCCGATAGACTGGAAATTCTCCGAAACGCGGATGCAATCCTTCATGAAGAAATGATGAAGTCTGAGTGGTATTGGAAAGTCTGGCAGTCGTTCTGCGTTTTTCTCCCAGTAAAATCGGTCGGCGTGATCGGCGATGAACGCAACTACGCTTACGTGATCGCAGTGCGTGTGGTCGAGAGCATCGATGCCATGACGGCCGATTGGACACGCCTGCCGTACGATCTTCTTCAGACGATTTCCAACCGCATCACCAACGAGGTGCGCGGAGTCAGCCGTGTGGTTCTCGACATCAGTTCGAAGCCGCCGGCGACGATCGAGTGGGAATAATCTTCTAACATCCACTTCGCCGTGCGCTTCCTTCAGGCCAGTTCAAAAACGTTCGCGTCCGATCTCGCTGAATTTTGTCGCGGCGCGGTGGTTTCAAAGGAAATTCAAGATAGCGTAACTGCGATCTTAGCCGACGTTCGTGCGCGTGGTGACGAAGCCGTGGTTTACTACGCCGCCAAATTTGACGGTGCGAAGCTTCGTGGCCGCGACATACGAGTGAAGCCAACCGAACTAACAGCTGCTGCCAAATCTCTTTCCGCTGTGGAACGCAAAGCGATGGTTGAGGCACATGCTAATATTGTCGCTTTCAATCAAAAAGGGGTGCCGGCTGATTGGTTGGGTAAAAATAAACAAGGCGCCGAGGTGGGCGAACGATTCTACCCTATTCGCCGTGTAGGGATTTATGTGCCAGGCGGCCAGGTGCCGCTCGTGTCGACGGTGTTGATGACTGCGACGCTGGCTAAGATCGCGGGTTGTCCTGAAATTGCGGTTTTCACTCCGTCAGACGCCTCGAACAAAATT
>Ga0302321_100003032_pt1 | contig 14393 bp, 9 predicted proteins | sample Fen_T0_1_FD_202505 | JGI IMG/M metagenome (GOLD analysis project Ga0302321, IMG submission 202505) | Peat permafrost microbial communities from Stordalen Mire near Abisko, Sweden - Fen_T0_1 | ecosystem: Environmental > Terrestrial > Soil > Wetlands > Permafrost | place: Sweden: Abisko...
ATCCACACTGCGGCATGGACGGACGTGGACGGCTGCGCGCGCGACCCGCAGCTCGCGATGCGCCGCAACGGGACGGCCGCGGGCGAGCTGGCCGCCGCCTGCGCGCGGCGCGGCATCGACATGGTGTTCATCTCGACGAACGAGGTCTTCGACGGGCGGCGGACCGATGGCATCGGCTATGCGCCCGGTGACAAGCGGAACCCGATCAATCCGTACGGCGCCGCGAAGGCCGAAGCCGAGCGGCTCGCGATCGCTGCGTTCGAGGCCGAGGGGCCGCGTGGCCGTCTCGGGATCGTCCGGACGTCCTGGCTCTACGGCCCGCCCGGGAACGACTTTCCCGCGAAGATCGCCGCCGCCGCCCTGAAGGCGAAGACCGCCGGCGAGCCGCTCCGCGTCGTGGGCGACGAGATCGGCTGCCCGACGTATGCACCCGACCTCGCCGAGGCCATCGTCGAGCTGGTGGGCGCCGATGCGATCACGGAAGCCCCCGCCCGGACCGCCGTCCACCACCTGGTCAACACCGGCGGCGTCTCCCGGGCCGACTGGGCCCGGGAGGTCCTCCGGGCGACCGGGGTCGTGGTCGACGTCGTGGACGTGCCCGGCTCCACCTGGACCCGCGCGTCCACCCCGCCGGCCTGGGCCGTCCTGCAGCCCACGCCGCTCCCGTCCGGTGAGCTGATGCGCCCCTGGCGCGAGGCCCTCGCCGACGCAGCGCCGGCCATCGCCCGGGGCCTGACCGGCGCCTGACGGGACGCCATCGGCACCGGGACCGTGACGCTCCCGCGGCATTGACCCCGCCCGACCTGCGGACCGCACCGGACCGTGACGGACCGCACCGGACCACCGCCAAGACTCCCGTACCAGCCCCAATGGGACCATGGGGTGGTGGGAGACGGTTGCATGGACCCTTATGGTGTGGGTCCCCCCGCCGGGGAGGGCTGGCTCCGCCGACCGGAGCCCCCGGCACCCGTGCGCCCGCGGTCTCGCGAGCGCCCGGGCACAACCGTGAGGTTCGAAGTGTCGCGACCCCGTCCCGCCCCCAGCCTGCGATCGCTCGTCCCTGCCGTGCTCATCGCGGTCCTGGCGGTCGGCTCGGCCCCCCCAGCCGGCGCGGTCGCCGCGGTCTCTCCCTCCCCCACCGTCGCCGCGGTCTCGCCCGCAACGGCGGGCCAGGCGGGCGACCAGGCACCGGACACGAGCCTCAAGGTGAATCCTCGCGCGGCCCAAGCCGGGACGGCACTTCAGGCCGGGACCCCGACCCCCACTCCGGCTCCAACGCCGGCGGCGGCCCCGCCCCTCACCCCGGCCGACGCCGGTGGCGCGGCCGAGCAGGCCGGCCTGCAGCCCTCGATCGTCTACGAGGAGGCCTCCGCACACGCCGCGGACAGGATCACGTTCAAACCCGGCGGGCAGGTGACGGTCGGCTTCACGCCGCGCGCCGGCGACCGCTGGCCGGTGGACGGCCGCGCCCCCTCGGCGCTGCCCGCGGGACGCGCCACTGGTCGCCAGATGGCCGCCAGTGCGCAGGGGACGGCCTGGGCGGACCTGGGCCATGGCTCCGCAGGTTCGGCAGCCCCGTCGGATCCGGCGCCGGCCCGGTCGGATGTGCCGGTTGACGCCCCCGCCGGCGCCCCGGCCTCCGCGGCTCGAGCCGTCGGCTTCGCCATCCCGGAGCCCGCGCCTGCCTTCGACCTTGCCGCCGCCTCCGGTCTCAGGCGCCAGGTGTTCGGCTTCCTCCCCTACTGGGAGATGTCGGGAGCCTCGACCAAGCTCGACTACGACGTGCTCTCGACCATCGCCTACTTCTCGGTCGGCGCCGACGCGAAGGGCAACCTGCGCAAGAAGAACAGCAACGGGACGAACACGACGGGGTGGGGCGGCTGGACCAGCAGCTCGATGACCTCGGTGACCAACAGGGCCCATGCCCGTGGCACCCGCGTGGTGCTGACCCTCAGCGTGTTCGCCTGGACCACGTCGCAGGCGTCGGTCCAGAAGGCCCTGCTCGGGTCCTCCGCGGCGCGCCGCAACTTCGCCCGGCAGGCCGCCGCCGCCGTCAGGGACCGCGGCGCGGACGGCATCAACCTGGACTTCGAGCCCCTGGCCAGCACCTACTCCGACGAGTTCGTGGCGCTGTTGCGGGCCGTGCGCTCGGAGCTGAACAAGGTCCGCCCGGGCTACCAGCTCACCTACGACACGACGGGCTCCATCGGCAACTACCCGCTGGAGGCGTCGGTGGCCGCCGGCGCTGCGGACGCGATCTTCATCATGGGCTACGACTATCGTGCGGCCGGCTCCAGGACCGCCGGGTCCGTGGACCCGCTGTCCGGCACCGGCTACGACCTGGCCGACACGGTTCGCGAATACGTGGCGCGGGTGAGACCATCCCGGATCATCCTGGGCATCCCGTGGTACGGCCGCGCCTGGTCAACGGTGTCCGACGCCGTTCGCTCGAGGACGCAGACCGGGGCGAAGTTCGGCTACAGCACCGCGGTCAACTACGAGACGCTCGTGGACCTCGTGGCCAGGTACGGCCGAAGGTGGGATGCGGCCGAGCAGAGTCCGTACGTCGCCTACCGGCGCCAGAACTGCACTGCCAGGTACGGCTGCGTGACCAGCTGGCGCCAGGTCTACTACGACGACGCGGCCTCGATGACGCGCCGGTTCGCGCTCGTCAACGACTACAACCTCCGCGGCGCCGGCATCTGGGCACTCGGCTACGACGGCGGTCACCCCGAGCTCTACCGCGCCATCTCCGATTCGTTCCTCGTGGACAAGGCCGCGCCCCAGGCCGGTGTGAAGGTGCTTCCCGCGACCGAGGCGGACGAGGGCTTCGTGGTCAGCTGGTCGGCGCGCGACGTGTCGGGCGTGACCGGGTACGACGTCCAGTCCTCCACCGATGGCGGGCCGTGGACGGCGTGGCGGACCGGTACCCGGGCGACGAGCGACGTCTGGCTGGGCAACGACGCCCATGGATATGCCTTCCGGGTGCGCGCGACGGATGCCAAGGGCCACGTCGGCGCCTGGAACGTGACGTCGGCATGGACCGCGACGCCGTCGCTGTCCGTGGGCGGGTTCGGGCGCGTGGTGACCGACGGCCTTCCCTACCGCACCGGCCCGAGCACGTCGGCGGCCAGGCTGGGCACCCTCGCCGCCGGGACGATCGTGGCAATCACCCGCGGCCCCGTCTCGGCCGGTGGGTACACCTGGTACGAGGTCACGCAGCCGATCGCGGAGTGGTCGCCGGTCTCGTTCGTGGAGCACGGCGTCTGGCTCGCGGCCAGCTCGTCCTCGACCACCCGTGTCGCCGCCTCGCGTGCCCCGAACAGCACGGTCGTCGACGCCGGCCTGCGCGATCTCGACTTCGGGTCGGGTTCGATCACGGGCGCGAACAAGGCCGGCCTCCGGGCGTTCTCGCCCGACGGGGACGGCTCGGGAGACACGCTCCGCATCCGCTGGACGGCGACCGTCGCGATGGCGACCCTGAGGCTGAACGTGTACCGGTCCGATGGCACGCTCATCGGGTCGCGCACCGTACCGGAACGCGCCGCGGGCAACCGCACGTGGGACTGGGACGGCAAGGTCGGCGGCGTCGCCCTCCGGAGGGGCTCGTATGCGCTGCAGCTGGTGGGCACGGCCGGCGGGCGGATATACCATGCGCCATCCGCGCGCCCCGTGACGCCGGCCCAGCTGGCCGCGTTCGGGATCACGGTCGACCTCACGGACCCGGTCCTGACGTCGGCGGCTGCCACGGCCTCCCTGATCTCGCCGAATGGGGACGGCAACCGCGAGTCGGTCCGGTTCACGCTTCGCTCCACGGGTGCGACAAGCTGGTCCGTGCGCCTCGCGAACGCGGGCGGGACGGTCGTCCGCACCGCGACCGGCAAGGGCGCCAAGGGTTCGTTCACCTGGAGGGGCACGAGCGACGCAGGCACCCGCGTGCCGGACGGCCGGTACACGGCCAGCCTCATCGCCATGGACAACGCCGGCAACACGGCGCGCCGGACGCTGGCGGTCGTCGTCGACACGACGCCGCCGGCAGTGACCCAGACCGCCTCGCTCGACAGCTTCTCGCCCAACCGGGACGGGGCCGCGGACAGCGTGGTCCTCGGCTGGACCGGCCCGGAGACGGTCACCGGCACGGCATCGATCTGGAGGGGTGCGACGCGCGTCAGGTCCTGGAAGGTCACCGCCGGGACGGGTGGGTCGGTCACGTGGAACGGCAGGACGATGGCCGGGGCGGCCGTCGTGGACGGCCGATACCGCTTCCGGGTGGATGTCAAGGACCGCGGCGGCAACCGGACCGTGGTCAACCGGACGATCACCGTGGACCGCACGGCCGGGTTCCTCCGCTGGTCGCAGTCCTTCTTCCCGCAGGACGGGGATCCGCTGCTCCCGACCAGCAAGGTCACCTTCAGGCTGACCCGGACCGCGGCCACCACGCTTCGTCTCTACGATGCGAACGGCGTTCTGGTGCGCACGGTCTGGACGGGCCGCAGGCTCGCCGCCGGCAGCCGGTCCTGGACGTGGAACGGGAAGCTCGCGGATGGGACGTCCGTGCCGCAGGGCCGGTACGAGGCTCGCCTGGAGGCAACCTCCTCCATCGGCACCCAGCAGCTGTCCGGATCGGTGTGGGCGGCTGCCTTCGCGGCGACACCCTCGGCGGCCACGGTGCGCGTCCGCGGGCGCCTGACGATCCGGTTTGCGAGCATCGAGGCACTGAGCACGCGGCCCGCCGTGTCCTGGACCCAGCCGGGCAGGGCGACGGTGACCGTGAAGGCCACCCGCCTCGCGGACGGCACCTTCAGGGCGACGTTCAGGGTTTTCCCCGGGAAGGCCGGCGCGGGGAAGGTCAGGATCTCGGCAAAGGACTCCGGCGGGCAGGTCAACGCGATGGTGCTGCCGATCCGGGTCGCCCGGTAGGCACTGCAGGTACACTCTCGCGATCGTGACGACCGAGCCGATCCTCCCCGTCGCACGGGCCGTGCCCCCTGGTGCACCGGACCTGACCGGTTCGGGCACCTGGGTCGTCATGCCCACGTACAACGAGGCGGGCAACCTGCCGGGGATCGCCGCCGCCATCGTCGGAACGCTCCCCGGCGCCGTCCTCCTGGTCGTCGACGACGGGTCCCCGGACGGGACCGGCCGCCTCGCGGACGACATCGCGGCAAGCGATCCGCGCGTCCGCGTCCGACACCGCAAGGCCAAGCAGGGCCTCGGACGAGCCTACCTCGACGGGTTCAGGATCGCGCTCGAGGGTGGGGCAACGTGCGTGGTGCAGATGGATGCCGACTGGTCTCATGATCCGGGGGCGCTGCCGGCACTGGTGGCACCGGTCGTGGACGGGCGCGCGGACCTGGTGATCGGGTCGCGCTACGTGGCGGGCGGCGGCGTCACGGACTGGGGGTTGTTCCGGCGGCTGGTCTCGCGGGGCGGGTCCGTGTTCGCCCGGATCGTCCTCGGCCTGGGTCCGCACGACCTGACCGGAGGCTTCAAGGCCTGGCGCGCGGAAACCCTTGCCGCCGTCCCGTTCGACGGCGTGCGTGCCGGGGGCTACGTGTTCCAGATCGAGATGACGTACCGGGCATCCCGCCTCGGCGCCCGCGTGACGGAGGTTCCGATCGTCTTCCGCGACCGCCAGGTCGGCCGGTCCAAGATGAGCCGCCGGATCATCGTGGAGGCGCTGCTGGTCGTCATCACCCTTCGCTGGGACGAGCTCCGGGGCCGAGGCCCGGCCCGGCCCGCCCGGTGACCGGGACCGGGAGCACCGGCAGGCACGGCTGGCGACCGGGATCCATTCCCGTCGAGCACCCCGCTGCGCCGGGGGTGCGGATCGTCATCGACATGCGACCGCTGCAGGATCCCGGACGTGCGCCCCTGACGGCCGCCTATCTCGAGAGCCTCCTGGGCGCCCTCGATGCCGACCCCCAGGAAGGAGAGTCGTTCGCGTTCCTGCTCTCGGTGGATCGCGAGGATCCGACGACCCGCTGGTCGCGCCTGGAGGTCATCGGGCGCCGGCGGCTGCCGCCCACGCGCCTGCTCCGCTCCGGCTCCCTCACGGTGGATCCGCTGATGCTCCGCGGGGCCTCGATCGGGGCCGGCTGGCGCGCCGAGCGCGGCGGGGCCTCGGGGGCCATCTATCACGCGGCCGGCGGCTCCCTGCCGATCGCCTCCCGCATCCCGGTGGTCGCGGCGCTGCTGGACCTGGCGCCGTGGGCGATGCCGGACGAGTACCAGCGCGGGAGCGCCGCGCGGTTCGGCCAGCGCCTGCGCGCACGGATCCTGAAGGACGCCGCCGCGGTGATCGTGCCCGGTCGTGCGACCGCCGCCGAGGCCCGCCGGCTTCTCCACACCAGGCAGGACCGGCTGCGCGTGGTGCCCCTCGCCGCCCGGCCCGCCTATCGCCCCGAGGCCGTCGAGGCAGCGCCCGCCGAGCGCGAACGCATCGGCCTGGGCGATCGCTACGCCGTCTACGCGGGTCGCTACGACGCCCGCCAGGACCTGCCGACGCTGCTCGAGGCGCTGGGGCGCCTCGCCGCCGAAGCCCCGCCGCCCGGCGTGGCCGCCGCCGACTGGCCGCCGCGCGTCTGCCTGGTCGGGGCATCGCCCGACGACCGGGCCTCCCTGTCGCGGATCGCGGCCCGGGCCGGGGTGGCCGACGCGATCGTCTATGAGCAGGGCATGCCGGACGAGCGACTTGCCGCGCTGGTCGCGGGGGCCCGGATCCTCATCCTGCCCGTCCGCTCCGAGGCCTCCGGGCAGGCGGCGCTGGACGCGCTCGCGGCAGGTGTGCCGGTCGTGGCGAGCGCCGTGGGCGTGCTGCCCGAGATCGTCGGAGCCGCCGGGATCCTGGTGGACCCCGGGGATCCGGCCCGCCTCGCCACCGCGGTCCGGGCCGCCTGGGCCGACGACGACCTGTACCGATCGCTCCGGTCGGCGGTGCTGGAGCGTCCTGAAGCCGGCCGCACGTGGGCGGACGTGGCGCGGGAGACCCGGGCGATCTGGGCCGAGGTTGCGAGCCGGGCACCGCTCATCTAGGGGGCAGTGAGGGCCAGTCCAGGTCAGGCCCGGCCAACCGACGGGCGCCGGACGTCGCGTCCCGGCGTCGCGTCCCTGCGCCGTTCTCGCGAGCTGTGCCGGCGGCCCGCGGCCGCGTCAGGGCGTCGGCGACGGAGCCGGGCTCTGCGAGGACGCGGGCTGGGGCACGGTGCCGTTCTTGATGCTGACCTTGGTGCCCAGCGGGACGACCTGCACGAACGTCTGTCCCATCGTGAGGGTCGCCTCCTTCCCGTCCGGACCGTAGAACTTCGTGGGCGCGCTCATCGAGGCCTTGCGCCACGTCCCCTTGACGGCCTTGCCGTTGGTCGCGATCCAGGCCGTGCCCTTGCCGGTGAACTGCGCCTCGAGACGGTGCTTGTGCGACCCGTCGTTGAGCGGCGCGAACTTCATGAACATGATCACCACGTTCTTGGGACCGATCCGTTCCTTGGTTCCGCGGTCGACCTGCTTGCCCTCCACGGAGACCGACCTCAGCCACGTGTTGGACGCGCGGTCGTACGCGTAGCTGATCTTGTTGGCGAGGTAGGGGACCGCGAGCTTGCTGCCCTGGGGCCGTGCCTCGAGCGGGGCATCGGGCGCGAACTGCCAGGCGGCCGCGAGATCCCTCGGCTTGGCGCCCACCTTCTTCACGAGCGCCCGGAGGTTCTTCGCGTCCGAGTACACGTTGTGCGGGGCGCGCCGCGTCTTGACCCGGTACAGGTACTTGCCATAGCGGAACTGGTCCGCGTTGTACACGACCTTGCCCCTGCCCTGGGAGGAGTTCAGAAGCGCAAGCGCCTGGGGCGAGCCGCCGGCGTGGACGTACACCGCATGCCACTCCGCGGCCCAGGAGATGAAGTAGAGGCGAGAGCTGCGGATGGGACCGACGGACGGCGGATCGGTGTCCTGGAACAGCGCCTCGTAGCGCGGGATGCCGCCCTCCGCCGGCGCCTGCCACACGATGCTCGCCCTGCTCAGCCCGGACTGCGGGCGCGCGGCGGACAGGTCGTCGATCATGATGGCGATGACGGGGCGCTTGGCGACGGCCTCCGTCACGGGCATGCCCGTCAGGGGTGCGGCCACGAGGACGGGCGTCGGCACGGGCGTGGGTGTCGGCTCCGGCGTCTGTGTCGGCGTCGGCTCCGTGGTCGTGCCGGGTGTCGGCGTGCCGCCGGGCCCGGACGTGGGAGTCGTGGCCGGTGCGGTCGTGGCCGGCCCGGCCGCAGTCGGACTCGCCAGGGCCACACGGGGGGTCGGCGTGCTGCCGGGTCCCAGGGCGAGGTTCGCGGCGGCGACACCCACCGCGACGCCCGCGACCAGGGTGACGGCGACGAGGAATGCCGCGATCGGGCGCGTCATCGGGCGATCCGTCCGGGCGCCGTGCCGCGTCGTGCCGATTTCGGGTCGTGATGTCGGGTCATCCTGGGTCTCCGGCCGCAGCCATCCGTGGAGGCGGCCACCGGACGAGCCACTCGGCGCGCCGGTCCGGGCGGAGGATAGCCCAACCTGGCGAGAGGCACGCGGCGTGCCGGCCCAGGGGTCTGCGCGGCCACGCGGCCGGAGGACGTCGTGCGGCCGGAAGGTGCCCTCCGGCCGTGGGCGAAACACCATGCCTGGGGTAGGCTGCCCGACACCAGCCCACGCGACCAAGACCCGAGGACCGCCATGACCGACGAGAATCCCATCCCCGCGAAACGGTCCCGCAAGCGAGCGCCGGGACCCCAGGATGGACCAACGGCCGTCGAGGCCGTGGCCGTGGATGACGGAGGCCAGGTCGCACCGGTCGCCGTTCCAGATCCTGACCAGGCAGCGCCTGCCCCGACCGAGCCCGCGGGAGAAGTGTCTGCCCGGGCCGAGGCCGTCGAGGCGGCCTCCGCCCCTGGACCGGCCGCGCCTTCCGTCGGCATCGCCAGCCTCCGGCTGGAGCGCGGCGGCATCGCGGAGGCAACGGCGGATACCGTCGAGATCCGGCTGGGTGGCATCGGGTCGCTGGATGCGGACGAGGTCCTCGTCCAGTGGGGTGGCATCGGCGCAGCGAGGGCCCAGCGCGTCGGGGTCGAGTTCGGGTCCGTCGGCGCTGCGATGGCGGGCGAGATCCACGTGACCCAGGGGTACGCCGCGAGCGTCCTCGCCCGCGAGGCCACGATCGAGCAGGGCTTCGTCAGGACTCTCATCGCCCAGCGCGTGCACGTCACGCGGCCGAGCGCGGTGCTCGTGATGATCGCCCAGCACGTCTCGGGCGAGGTGCGGCCTCTCCTGGACTGGCGGGGCGCGCTCGCGTTCGGCGCGGCCTTCGGCCTGGTCTCTGGCCTGTTCAGGCTGGCGCGCCGCCGGGACTAGGTCGAACCCGGGGGCGGCTACCGGCCGGGCGGCCACCGGGCGGCGGCGTCAGCCGGCATTCGGGCGCACCCGGGATCCGGCCAGGGCCGTCCCGAGACCGGCTCAGAACTTGCGGCTGGGCTTGACCGGCTGGGGCTTGGCGGCCGCGAAGACCCCCGCGGCGGCCTGTTCGGCTGCGCGCGCCGCAGAGCGCTCCTGGTGGAGGGCGACGACCTCCGCCGGGGAGCCCTCGATGATGACGCGGCCCTTCTCGATGAGCAACGCCCGGTTGCAGTACTCGGTGACCCAGTTCATGTCGTGCGTGACCAGCACGATTGCCTTGGCTTCCCGGACGAGCTCGCCGACCCGCGCCTTCGACTTCTCGCGGAAGGCGGCGTCGCCGGTGGCCAGGACCTCGTCCAGGAGCAGGATGTCTGGTTCCACGGAGGTGGCGATCGCGAAGCCGAGGCGCGCGCGCATCCCCGAGGAGTACGTCTTGAGCGCAGCGTCGATGAACTCGCCGAGGTCGGCGTAGGCCACGATCGCGGGCAGCTTCTCCTCCACCAGCCGGTGGTCCAGGCCCATGAACGCCCCGGCAAGGCGGATGTTGTCCACGCCGCTCAGCTCCGTGTCGAAACCGACGTCGAGCGTGAGCAGGCTGGAGATGTGGCCGTCCACCGCCACGTCGCCCTCGGACGGCGTGATGATCCCCGCGAGGACCTGCAACAGCGTGCTCTTGCCGGCGCCGTTGGGCCCGATCACGCCGAGGGATTCGCCCTGGCGCACGGTGAACGCGACATCGCGCAGGGCCCAGAACGAGGTGTCTCCCGGACGCCGGACGCGCCGGATCAGGGATTCCTTGATCGTGGCCTTCTTGGTCAGGCGCAGGTTGTACATGACGCCCAGGTCCCGGGCGTCGATCGCGACCTTGTTCGAGGAGAAGGCGGGTCTGGAGACGGTCACAGGACCTTCGCGAAGGACGGCTCGAGCCGTTTGAACAGGAGGATGCACAGGAACAGCAGGACGATGGAGGCCAGTAGGACGATGAGCAGCGCGCCCCAGTCCGGCGCCTGGCCGTAGTAGATCAGGTCCCGGTAGGCGCTCAGCAGGTACGTCCACGGGTTGAGCGCGAACCACAGGTCCGCCGCCTGGTTCCGCCCGGAGAGCGACGCCACCTGGTCCATGCCGTACAGGGCCGGGGACAGGTAGAACCAGAAGCGCAGGAGGTGGCGCGACAGGTTGCCGATGTCGCGATAGAACACGTTGAGTGCCGACAGGGCGGTGGCGACCGCCAGCGAGAACACCAGCTGGACGAAAGCCACCACCGGGATCAGCAGCAGCCACGGGGTGATGCGTTCCGGGTACAGGAGCAACATCATCCCGACGAGGGGGATCAGGCCGAACGCGAAGTTGACGATGCCCGAGACCGTCGCGGCGAAGGGCAGCACCAGCTTCGGGAAGTAGATCTGCTTGATCAGCTTCTCCCGGAAGACGACCGAGCTACCGCCCTCGCGCACGGTGATCTCGAACCACTTCCAGGGCAGGATGGCCGCGAAGATGAACAGGGGGTAGTCCGGCGTGCCGGCGCCGCGCTTGAGGATCACGCTCACGAGCAGCCAGTAGACGAGCATCTGGAGCAGCGGATCGACGACCCACCAGACGTTGCCCAGCAGCGTGTCCGCTCCGCTCTTCTTCAGGTCGGCGCGGACGAGGTAGGCGATGAGCCGGCGCCGGGACAGCGTCTCACGGACGCCGAGGCGGATCAGCGCCAGCGAACCAGGACGTGCCGACGACGACCGGAACGAGGCCGGAACCTCGGATCTGGCAGTCACGGCCGGGAGGGTAGCACAGGGCCTCCGGGACGGGGATCGCGCGCGCATGGGGTACCATCGCGCGGCGCCGTCCATCGCAATGACCCGTCGCCGCGACGGCCGCTACCACGAGGATCCTCCGGCCCCATGACGTCTCGCGCCAGGCCGGGCTCGAACCGTCCCCGCACGTGGGACGATCGGGACCGGCGCTCCATGCTCCTCAACATCGGCTTCGGCCTGACGGTCGTCGCCGCCCTGCTGCTGCTGCTGATCGCCGGCGGTGTCGCCTGGTACGGGGACCACCTGTCCGCCGCGGCCACCGTGAACGGCCAGACGATCACCAAGGATGCCTATGCGAAGCAGCTGGCCATCAACGCGTTCCGGGTCGACTACCAGTCGCGTCGCATCCGCACGCTCCTGGCGGCCGGCCAGATGCGCACGGCGGACGCGACCGCCCGCCAGAGCCTCCTCGACCAGCGCACGCAGCAGGCCGACACCATCGCTCTCGAGCAGCTCATCGACGGCCAGGTCCAGGCCGAGCTCGCCGCCAAGCAGGGCGTCACCGTCACGCCCGCCGACGTCGACGCCCGCCTCGCCGAGGAGGCAACCACGCCGGAGATGCGACACGCGTGGATGATCGAGGTCAAGCCCGAGGTCCCGACCGGTGCCTCGGTCGCCTCGGACACCACGAAGGCAGCCGCGAAGGCCAAGGCCGACGCTGCGCTGGCGGACCTGAAGGCCGGCAAGGACTGGACGGAGGTCGCCAAGGCGGTCTCCACCGACGCGTCCAAGGACCAGGGCGGCGACCTCGGCTTCGTGGACAAGAGCGCGACGCTGGACCCGGCGTTCTCGGTGGCAATCCAGGCGGCCGCCAAGGACACTCCCACCGACGTGATCGAAGGGGCGGACGGCACCTACCGCATCGGACGGGTCACGGAGATCGCGGCGCCCGTGGTGGACGCAACCCTCGCCGACCAGGTCAAGAGCGCCGGGATCTCTATGGACGACTTCCGGGCCGCGCTCGGCCGCGACGTCACGCGGACCAGGCTGAGCGACGCCATCACCGCGCCGTATCTCGTCGCGGGTCCGCAGCGGCAGACCTCCGAGATCTACATGGCCGAAAGCTCCAGCGAGAGCGCGGACGGTGCGATCAAGGTCCGCCACATCCTCTACTCGCCCAACGGGGATGCGTCGAAGGCGTCCACCGTCGCCGCCGACGATCCGGCTTGGGCCGTCGCCGAGGCCGCGGCGAAGGCAACCTACGAGAAGCTCAAGGCTGACCCGAGCCTGTTCGACTCGATCGCCCGCGCCGAGAGCGACGAGACCTCGGCCGCGACGACCGGCGGCAAGCTGCCGTACTTCGCGCCCGTCGATTCGATCGACTCCTCGTTCGCCGCGGCCATCTTCAAGGGCGGGTTCCAGCCCGGGGAGCTGCTGGAGCCGGTCAAGTCCGCGTTCGGGTGGCACGTTGTCCAGGTGATGCACTACCCCACGGACGCCGAATGGTCCGCCAAGCTCATCGCCGACATCAACGCCGGCAAGCAGACGTTCGCCGACGCGGCCCGGGACAACTCGGACCTGGCCAACGCGGCCCAGGGCGGCGACATGGGCTGGGTCGTCAAGGGTCTCGAGCCCGCCGAGGTCGAGAAGGCCATCTTCGCCGCTCCCATCGGCAAGGTCAGCGACCCGCTGGTCGTCGCCGGTGACGGCACGTACATCTTCCTGGTGAACAAGGAGGAGGCCCGCACGCCGGACGCGAACCAGATCGCGCAGCTGAATGCGACGGTGTTCCCCAACTGGTACTCCGTCCAGAAGGCCGCCTTCGACATCACCCGGGATGCCTCCATCACCGCCACCGCGACGAACTGACGCGGGCCGAGAGCCACGGGACCATGCTGGACGCGCTCCTCGCCGAGGCCCGGCTCCGGTGGTGGATGGACCCGGCATCGGGCCTGTCGGTCGTCATCGCCGAGCGGCTGGTCGCCACGCCGATCGAGCCGTCGCTGCCCGTGCTCGTGGTGCCGGCGTCCCGGCTGCGGGTCTCCGTCGCGGGTGAGGCGACTCCGGCGCCCCTGCCCGGCCGTCACGGTCCGTCGGGAACGGATCCCATCGCCGTCCTGCGGCGCCTCTACCCGGCCGAGCACCCGGTGGGCAGGTTCGGAGTACCGGACGGGACAACGATCGGCGAGCTGACGGCCGGGGACCTGGCGGCGCCCCTCTACCTGGCCCCGGTGTCCCCCGTCGCGGACACCGCCTCTCCATGGGGCATGCCCTGGATCTCGAACCGCCTCCGGGCGCCCGACGGGTGTCCCTGGGACCGGGAGCAGACCCACGAGTCGCTCCGCAACCACCTCCTGGAGGAGGCATACGAGGTCTACGACGCGCTGGGGCAGGGCGCCTCGCCGGAGCTGGCGGGGGAGCTCGGCGACCTGCTCCTCCAGGTCGTCCTCCACGCCCAGCTGGCGGCGGAGGCCGGCGTTTTCGACATGACCGACGTGTGGGCCGCGATCGCCACCAAGATCGTCCGCCGCCACCCCCACGTGTTCGGCGAGTCGGAGGCGCGGACCGCGGCCGACGTGAACCGCCAGTGGGAGCGGATCAAGGCCTCCGAGCGGGCCGCGGCCGCCGACGAGGCGGGTGCCGCGGCGCCGAAGAGCGCGCTGGACGGCATCAGCCGCTCGCTCCCGGCGCTGGCCGCGAGCCAGGAGATGCAGGAGCGGGCCGCGCACATCGGGTACGACTGGCCGTCCATCGACGGCGTCCTGGACAAGGTCCACGAGGAGGTCGTGGAGCTGGCCGAGGCCGAGGACCAGGAGCACCGGGCCGAGGAGCTGGGCGACCTGCTGTTCGTCCTCGTGAACGTGGGGCGCAAGACCGGCATCGAGGTGGAGGGCGCCCTGCGCGCCGCCAACGACAAGTTCCGCCGGCGGTTCCGGCACGTGGAGCTGGCGGCCGCGGCGCGCGGTGTCGCCATCCGTGACTGCTCCTTCGAGGAGCTTGACGCGTTCTGGGACGCCGCGAAGGCGCACGAGCGCGGGGAGGCAACGGCATGAGCATCGGCAATCGCCCGTACCTGCGCGCGGACGGCCGCGGGCCCAACGACATCCGCCCGATCTCCATCGAGCTGGGCGTCCAGAAGTGGGCCGAGGGCTCCTGCATGATCCGCTTCGGCGACACACAGGTCCTGTGCGCGGCCACGATCGAGGACCGGGTCCCGCCGCACCTGCG
>Ga0302321_100003033_pt1 | contig 14393 bp, 16 predicted proteins | sample Fen_T0_1_FD_202505 | JGI IMG/M metagenome (GOLD analysis project Ga0302321, IMG submission 202505) | Peat permafrost microbial communities from Stordalen Mire near Abisko, Sweden - Fen_T0_1 | ecosystem: Environmental > Terrestrial > Soil > Wetlands > Permafrost | place: Sweden: Abisko...
AGTACCCAATGCGGACGAGCGCGACGGTTATGTTCCAAACGTTGTCTACTCATGTGGAGCCATGCGCCATGAGGACCATCTTATTATTCCGTACGCGGTATCCGACAGCTACACGAGCGTTGCTACCGTTCCCATAGCAAAACTCCTAGCGGCAATGCGCCAGTAATGCGAGCCAGTGAGGCGACTGTCGAAAACTGACACTCGCAGTTTACCTTGATGCAAACGTTGGACACCAACCAAAATCAATTTGCAAGAATTTTGGTGAAGCTCAACTCACTATTCAAGCAGTCAACGCGCAGTTTGTCACCTGAAGTGACCGTACCGCTAATGACGCGATGGGCTAACTCATCTTCGAGGTGTTTTTGCAGTGCACGCTTGAGCGGGCGCGCGCCATATTGCGGATCGTATCCAACTTCTGCGAGCCAATCTTTCGCTGCACCTGTTACCTCAAGAGTAATCTCCCTGTTTGCTAGACGAGCCTCAATGCGGCTAAGTTGCACCTCCACAATCCGTCGAATTGTCGCCTTCGTCAGCCGGTGAAAGACCAAGGTTTCATCGATCCGATTTAGAAATTCCGGACGAAAGTGGGCCTTCAAACTCTCCGCCATCACTCGCTCGATGGCAACTCGTCTCTCAAGCTCCGACAGGTTAGTCTGTTCCTCAAGCGCCGCCAGCTTCTCCGAACCAAGATTGCTGGTCAGAATGATGACCGTATTCTTGAAATCAACCGTGCGCCCCTGACCATCCGTCAACCGTCCGTCATCCAAGACCTGCAGCAGCGTGTTGAAGACGTCAGGATGAGCCTTTTCGATCTCATCGAATAGAACAACACTATACGGACGGCGGCGCACAGGTTCGGTTAACTGCCCGCCTTCTTCGTACCCAACGTATCCAGGCGGCGCGCCGAGCAGCCGCGATACCGTGTGTCGCTCCATATACTCGCTCATATCGAGGCGAATAATCGCGCGTTCATCGTCGAAAAGCTGCTCGGCCAAGGCCCGCGCAGTCTCCGTTTTCCCGACGCCGGTTGGGCCAAGAAACAAGAAACTTCCCATGGGGCGCGATTCGTCACCGAGGCCCGCTCTTGAACGTCGGACGGCATTGGCGACCGCCGTGAGCGCCTCATCTTGACCCACTACGCGCGCTCGCAAATGCTCTTCCATATTCAAGAGCTTCTGCAAATCACTCTCGAGCATCTTAGCAATCGGAATGTGCGTCCACTTGGAAACAACGGCCGCAATGTCTTCGTCCGTAACTTCTTCCTTCAACATGCTACCAAACTCTTGAACCTTAGCCAATTCGTCGGTGGCGGCGCGTGTGGCTCGTTCGACCTCCGGAATTAGTCCGTATTGCAACTCAGAGGCCTTTTGATAATTCGCGGCACGCCGAGCCTGTTCCATTTGAAGCTTCAAGCCATCGAGCTTTACCTGTTGCTCCCGAATTGCGTCAATGATCTTCTTCTCTCGCAACCACTTGGCGCGCGCGACGTCGCGTTCACCGCCCAGCTCAGCCTTTTCTGTTCGCAGCTCAGTTAATCTTGCTCGGCTTGCCGCATCACGCTCGCGCTCAAGAGCCTTCTCTTCGATGGCCAATTGCATCAACCGCCGTTCTAATTGGTCAATGGAAACGGGAACGCTATCAATTTCCATTTTGATTTTGCTAGCTGCTTCGTCTACAAGATCAATCGCCTTGTCCGGCAAAAACCGATCGGTAATGTACCGATGGCTCAGCTTAGCCGCCGCAACCAGCGCTGCATCTTGAATACGAATGCCGTGGTGCAGCTCATAACGTTCCTTGATACCGCGCAGAATCGCGATCGTAGAATCCACGTCGGGTTCCGCAACTATTACTGGTTGAAATCGCCGGGCAAGTGCGGCGTCTTTCTCAATGTGCTTCCGATACTCATCTAGTGTGGTTGCTCCAATGCAACGCAATTCCCCTCGGGCTAGGGCTGGCTTAAGCATATTTGCCGCGTCCATCGCACCTTCGGCCGCACCCGCCCCAACGAGAGTATGCAACTCATCGATAAACAGCATGACCGTCCCATGCGAGGCTTCGACCTCTTTGAGCACTGCCTTGAGACGATCCTCAAATTCCCCCCGGAATTTGGCCCCCGCTATCATGCTTGCCAGGTCGAGCGAAAGTAGCCGCCGGTCCTTAAGTGACTCCGGTACATCTCCGCTGGCGATGCGCTGAGCGATACCTTCTGCAATCGCAGTCTTGCCAACGCCGGGCTCCCCGATGAGAATTGGGTTGTTCTTCGTTCGCCTACTCAGGACCTGCATGACGCGGCGAATTTCCTCGTCGCGCCCGATTACTGGGTCAATCGAACCCTTTTTGGCTAGGCTTGTAAGATCGCGCGTGTATTTGTCGAGCGCCTGGAACTTCCCTTCAGGTTGCTGGTCCGTTACTCGTTGGGACCCCCGAATATCTGCGAGCGCTTGGAGCAAACGTTCATAAGTGATACCTTGCCGTTCAAAGACAACCCTAATGTCCTTGTCCTGGTGAGCAGCCGCCAACAAGAACACCTCTGCAGAAACAAAATCGTCCTTCAGTTTCTTTGCTTCGTCATCCCCGCTTTGCAGAAGAGCAATCATACGCGGACTTAGCCGAGGCTCTGCGCCCCCCGACACGCGGGGAAGCTCATCAACTCGTTTGTTTAGAGCGCGAACCAGCTGTTCAACGCTACCCGATGCCCGTTCGATGAGCATGGCGCCTACTGCCTCAGCTTGCGACAAAACGCAAACAATGAATTGTTCAGGTAACAGTTCTGGGTTGCCGCGGCGAGTGGCGTTGGAAAGGGCCTCATGTAAGGCTTCCTTGCTTTTGTCAGTTAGTCGATCAGTGCGCATGGCTTTCGGGCAGGTTAAGGACAGCATTGACTCTGTCAAGCCCAGCCGACATCAGTACCTTGATTGACTGACCTCATTGACTTGCGCGTGAGGCCTCAAGTCACCTCTTCACCGAGTTCAATAGCTTCCAGCTCAACGACCACGGCATTGACATTTACTGCTGCAGCCATTGCGTCCGCAAGGGGATCAATGCGCTTTGTCACGAAGGGAAGATCCCGCCGCAACTCTTCCACCAGTGCGACAAGTTTGGCTATCTTCTCCTCTGCAATTAGATTTATCTGAAGATCGAGATGTGCGTGGCGCTGCGCAAGTTTTGCCGCACGGTTTTGTGTCGTGAGGATAATCACTGCAACTTGAAGCGCCAGAACACATGCTACACCTTGCAACCAAACAAAGGGCGGCGGGTCGATGCTCCTGGCACCGAAAAGCGGTGCAATGGCGTTTCCGCCTACCCAGCACAAGACGACGAGCGCAAGCGCGTAGGTTGTGACCGGCCTGCCGACAGCGTCAGTCATTCTTTCGATTGCTAACTGATGTCGCCCCACGCGACTCTCAGCCTTTGCAAACAGCGTCGTTATCAATTGAATGTTGTTCCCCACGTGCTCCGGCATGGCGGACTCGACGTTAGTGGGCTCAGCATCTCGCTCTGTCATGACGGAGGTCGCTCTTTCTGCACCCTGAACCTCTGACGAACTTTCGCCAAACAAGGCTACAATGGGTCAGACTCAATGCGGTTCGCTAGCCACAGGTCCCGTCTCCTTAGCATGCTGCATGCCAACGAGCGGTGGGTGCTTCCAGGTTACTTTCGAGACGTTGAAGGGATGATCCGATGGCTTGACGAGGTTTTCAAACCCGTACCCACGACTGGCATCCGGAGTTTGGAACAGATTGCCTGAACCAACGGGTACTCTTCGAAGTCCCAAGTCAACGGTACAATGTCGCGCTACGGGTTTGCAAAATGCGAAGCGTCCAAGCAAATTGCCACGGGGTCACAACACCAGCTCTCGAAGACGTCGGCACTGACCAGGTTGACACAATCCCGCCGGCAAACGCCTGTCTTGCTGAACAGAGAACTGCCTGGCTCACGTTCCGACCGCACCGGCTTGGACCCACTTCGCACGCGGCATAGCGCGTGCTTATGCCGTGTGGCATTGAACTCAATTCCACAGCGCCAAGGGCTGAGCCCCGCGTCCGTCGAGTCGTTCCAAATCAACCGAGACGGTGATACGCTCCACCTTTCCGGTGACTTGCGAATGCACGACGCACTGGCTTTCTGGCGTGCCATCCGCAAAGCCACAGACGGCCCGAAATGCGCAAGTGCAATCGATCTTTCAAGCGTGACTAACAGCGATGGCGGGATGATGGCGCTTCTTGTGCAGCTTCGTAGCGAATTGGTCGCTCGCGGCGTGCCGGTGGAGCTCGGGGGAGCGAATTCCCGAGTAGAGACGCTCGTCAACCTCTACTCCGGCCACGCAGAACCAGCAAAACCCAGCAAGCGCAGACCCGAGGGCTTCATCGCCCAGATTGGTCGCTCAAGCTTCGAGATCCTGGAAGAGGCTGTCGCTCTACTAGACTTTCTCGGCAGTATGCTGGTTGCCGGCGTCAATTTGGTGCGCAACCCAAGTGCCGGCCATTGGAAGGAGATTGCTCCACTCTGCGAGAAGACGGGCGCAAATGCTGTTCCAATTGTCGTGCTTATCAACTTCCTGGTTGGATTCGTCATGGCGTTTCAGTCCGCAAAGCAGCTCAAATTGTTCGGAGCAAACGTGTATGTCGCCGACCTTGTATCAATATCACTTACCCGCGAACTTGCGCCTCTAATGACTGCAATCATTGTCTGCGGGCGCTCTGGTGCCGCTTTCGCTGCCGAACTTGGATCGATGAAGGTCAACGAGGAGCTGGATGCCCTACGGACACTTGGGCTCACTCCCTTTGGTTGGCTCGTTGTGCCGCGTGTCATCGCATTAGCTCTCGTTGTTCCGCTGCTGACGCTCATCGCCGACTTCGTGGGCATCGGAGGAGGCCTTGTTGTTGGCATCCTCGACCTGGATCTGACACCTCAAGGCTACGTATCCGAGACACTGACAGCCGTTCACGGCTGGGATATCCTTACCGGATTACTGAAAAGCGTCGCGTTTGCACTGGCCATTGCACTCATTGCCTGTCAGCAAGGATTCGCGGCGACGGGCGGGGCAGAAGGAGTCGGAAAGCGCACGACGGCATCTGTGGTCACTTGCCTATTTACGCTGGTAATGATTGATGCGCTCTTCACTGTCACCTTTCGAGCGCTCAACTTGTGATGGCTCCAATCACTAACATGCACCCGATGAGCAAACCACGCGTCCAGACCGTTGGGCCCCACACAATTCGTGCTAAGCGCCCGATCAATCGACATGACCGGCCCCAGCCCAATCGTCCAATCATCGAAGTGTCCGGATTGAGCATCGGTTGGGGAACAACCGTCATTCAGAAGGACCTCACTTTTAACGTCGAACGCGGTGAAGTCTTTGGAATACTCGGCGGAAGTGGCTCGGGCAAATCCACACTACTTCGCTTTTTGGTTGGTCTCGAGGCGCCACTTGAAGGAAAAGTCGACGTCGCAGGGCGCGGTTTGCCAAGCCTAGAAGCGGGCTACCCGCCATTCGGTGTCATGTTTCAGGCCGGCGCACTTTTTGGCTCGCTTACGATCGGTGAGAACGTGTCGCTACCTCTTGAAGAGTGGACGGATCTCCCCGAAACAGCAACGGCTGCTATTGCGCGCGCCAAGTTGAAACTTGTCGGCCTCGATGGTGCCGCTGAAAAGTTCCCCGCTGAGCTTTCGGGCGGCATGAAGAAGCGTGCCGCTATCGCACGAGCATTGGCACTCGATCCCGAACTAGTCTTTCTCGACGAACCTTCTGCTGGTCTCGACCCAATCATGGCATCTGACCTTGACGAGCTTATCTCTACGCTATCCAAGCTACTTGGCATTACGGTCGTCCTGGTAACACACGAGCTCGAAAGCATTTTTCGCGTCGCTGACCGCATCGTAATGCTCGATCGGGAAGCGAAGACAATCATCGCCACTGGCGATCCACGCCAACTCAAGAACTCAGGCGATCCGCGCGTCGCAGACTTCTTTAACCGTCGCAGCAAGAGAGTCTAACGCGTGGCAACCCCGACCAATCATTACAAACTGGGGCTATTCGTTGTCATCGGCTTTGCTGCCGCACTTCTGGCCGCTATCCTCTTCGGGAGCACCCATTTACGCAATGACACCACTCGATATCACTCCTATTTTAACGAATCTGTACAGGGGCTAGATCTTGGCTCGCCCGTGAAATTTCGTGGCGTCACAATAGGCCACGTTGCAGCCATCGACATCGCACCTGACCATCGAATGGTTGATGTTGTCAGCGAACTCGACGCAAAGGAAATCAAGCGCATGGGTCTGACTGAGCTCGGCACCGAGCGCAATTCAACCAAATTCGCCGTTCCGCCCGATTTGCGTTGTCAGCTGAACTCCCAGGGCGTTACTGGCGTGAAGTTTGTTGCTCTCGACTTCTTTGACATAAAGAGCAATCCACTACCGCAACTGCCTTTCGACGTATCTGCCGACCACTACATTCCCGCCGCGTCCAGCATGATGAAGAATCTTGAGGATACAATCTCAAAAGCCATGGAACGCCTTCCCGTCATGGTGGACGCGCTAGTGATAATAATGGAGCGTGTCGACAGCCTTTTCGCCACCCTCGAAGCCCAAAACGTCTCAGGCAAAGCAGTCGCTATCCTAAGTCACGCTGATGCGACACTGGTTACGCTCCAAAGCACCATCGAACGAATCAACAAATACGATCTTGGAGAAAGGACTGCGGCGACTATGTCGGACGTCCAGACTACCGTCGGTAAGCTGAACCGCATTTTGGACGCAGTTGACGGGAAAGCTGGCTTTATGGTTAGTGCTCAGCGTGCAACCGATACGTTCAATGAACTTGGCCGGGCCGGCCGCGTCACCCAGAAAAGCCTCGAGTCCACGCTGCGCAACGTGAGCGAGGCAGCTGAATCAATTCGCACGCTTGCGGATTCCCTCGAGCGAGATCCTGATATGTTGCTCAAGGGCAAGGCTCATCGAAAGGCTGTTCAATGAATTGGCATGCGGATTCGTTAACGAGCACCGGCCTTGCCGGAATATTGGCAATTGCGGCCAGCGCTTGCGCACTAACTTCGAAAGCAGAGCTTACGAATATTCGATACTTCAGTCCCGAACGCCTGACGTGGCAGCACAACGATGCCCACCCCGTCTCCGTGCCCGCTGTGACAACGCCGAACGGCCCCGTTCAAGTGAGACTTGGACGCGTTTCATCGGGAGCAAACTTACGCGAACGCATTGCCTATCGCGACACCGCCTACGAACTTGGCTACTATGAGGACCTGCGATGGACCGAAAGGCCCGAGACCTACGTCCGCCGTGAGCTTGGTCGAGCACTTTTTGCAACCCATCTGGTTCAACATGTCTTGGGTAGTTCTATTCCTACTTTGGATGTCGAAGTCATCGCCTTCGACGATCTACGGCTTACGACGGGAAGGGCGGTAAGGGTCCAACTGAGCATTATTCTTTATGATGAGCAAAGTGTGCTTCTCGAAGACACGCTCACCACGGAGCAACCCGTCATCGGCAACAATCCACTGATCGAGGACATGATTGCCGCGATGGGACACGCGCTTGAGCAAATCACCGAACAAATAGCGGTCAACGTAAAGACCACGCTGCTTGCACAACGACCAGTGCCAACCCAAGCCCTTTCCGATTGAAGGCACCCTTGATGGCCGAATTGCGCACGCACCGAAGCTTTCAGAGTGTCTGGTTGCTTGTTCTCTCTACCGCCCGAAATTGGAACAGCGACAACGTTTCGCGTTTGGCCGCTGCAATGTCCTGCTACGTGATCCTATCTATCGCACCACTCGGTGTTTTGATTGTGGCAATTGCTGGGATAGTAGTCGGCGAAGACGCAGCGCGTGGCCAAGTTGCTACACAACTCACAGCGCTGGTTGGCAGTGAAACCGCACGCTCGATTGAAATCGTAATCCTTAGTGCGCGCGCTCCTGGTACCGGGGTCACAACGTCAATTTTTGGTTTCGCCGTGTTGGCTTTCGGGGCATCTGGGGTCTTCGTCGAATTGCAGTCCGCATTAAATCTCATTTGGAAGGCAACGCCTTCTGGGCCCCAAGGATTTGTGGCAGCCCTGCGTCGTCGATTCATCTCGCTCCTCATGGTTCTTTCCGTTGCGGCGCTCCTTCTATTCTCACTATTGCTAGGAACCGCGGTAGTCACTTTCGGCTCCACGATCGGGAAGTTGCTGCCAGGCGGTGAATTCGCGTTGCAAACCCTCAACGCGCTGGTGTCATTCTTGCTCACCCTGCTGGTCTTTGCATTGGTGTTCAAAGTGGTTCCGGACGCGGAGGTCGCAACGAGCGATGTTTGGCCCGGAGCCTCAATCACGGCGCTTTTGTTCACGTGCGGCAAGCAACTGTTTGACGTCTATCTCAGAAGCTCTTCTACCACCGCCACATTTAACGTAGCAGGTTCAGTTCTGGCATTGGTGTTTTGGATTTATGGCTCAAGCCAGATCGTTTTCTTGGGTGCCGAATTTACTGTGGCTTACTCACGCCGCGGTCTCGGTCCCACACAACTTTCTTCGCGAAGGCTGAACCCGAAGCAGCCTGAGACATAGCAACCGCACGTCCCAGCCTCACTCCACAAGGCGCTCGAGGGTGGAGCAAACCTGGCTCACTATCCAACCAGTGAATCCCCCTCAATGCCGCAGAGATTGCTCACCCTGTGCCACCGGTCTTCAGTCAAGTGACACCAAGAACCGCTCGCGTTCGTGGAGCTTCCGTGGCTGCATGATGCGCAAGCTATTCCCTTCGCAACCGCCTTCTGTTGCGTACCACGTCTTAATTGGTCTTCCGCGATAGGCCAACACGCTAGCACGGTTATTGCAGTGCAGGCTGCAGACATTGGGGGCATGGCAACTGCAGGTCAGACCATTATACAACGCGCATCATTGCGTGCCTCCGACGAGAGAACATCATGCAAATCAAACTACTGGTAGTCACCTTCGCAGTCGCAACTCTCCCCCTTTTGGCATCGTGCAATAGGTCGGCAGAAAGCGAAGCCGCAAAAGCCCAGCAAGCGCAGGTTGAAGCAAACGCAAAGGTCGCAAAAGCCCTTGTCGAGGGGCAATTGACAGCGGATGCCGCACAAAAGGATGCCAATGAAAAGATTGCGCAGGCCAATGCAAAGGCCCAAAAAGACGCCGCGCAGGCACAGTTGGTAGCCAATCAAGACATCCGAGCGGCGAATGATGGCTCGCTCAAATTGCGAAATGACTATCAGGTTGCGACGAGTACGTCCCTGAGTAAGATCGACAATCGCATTGATAGTCTGAAAGTAAAGGCCCAAACCGCCAAACCCACCGCCAAGGCCCAATTTGAAAGCCTTTTGCCGAAGGTTGTTGCACAGCGAGCTACAGTAACGGATGACCTATCTGTCCTAGGCAATCAAACCGCCTTGACGCTTAGCAGCTACAAAGTGAGAACGGACAAAGACATTGACCAACTCAAGAAGGTAGTCGAAGAGGCCGCCGTAAAACTGTAACACATCGCCGGGCGAGACGTCCGACGCAAGACGAATGCAAAGGGGGTTCGCGCTCTCTTTGCATTTCGACCTACGGGGTGAGGTAGAACCTGCACAAGCGCCTGGCCATTGTGCAAAGGGCATTCGCTCCAGCCGCTTCGTCAAGGGCTACCTTTGTGGCCAAATGGATTCACAACCGCTTGCTCTGTTGCTCGCCTACCAAGACAATCAAAAAGCCGCAGCCCCACGGGAATTCCACGTGAGGCTGCTAGGCCCTGGTTGCTACGGCTATAGTGCCCCGCTTATGTCTTGTTGTTGTGTGGCGCGGTCGGCGCGCGGTCGCGTCCCGTAACCTCATGCATTGCCACGCCGAGATCCTCCGGAACATGGCTGAGTCGGTTACGAATACTCCCGCGCAGCTCCCGTCCCGGTTTTGGTGCTAGGACAAGACCCAGGCCTGCGCCCACCAACAGTCCGACACCGAACGTCCCTAGCGTACCGGCAATCCACCCGACAGTCGTTGGTTTTGTCTCGACGCCGAGTAGGCTTAGAATTTCATTCTTGTCGAGATTTCCGAGGTTTCTTAGATTCATTTTTACTATCCTTCAGAATTGGGATTCTTATCCAAATCGTCACTGTCGCGCTGGCAAGCCGCTTGCGCGATACCTAAAAGCTCGCGTTGAATGAAAGGGACTGCTGCAAGTCGCAATCCCAATTGCAGACTCAAACCTACGACGCGCGCCGTTAACGGCGAAAATATCCCGCCTCCCAGCACATAACCAAGGCCGACCGCCATCGAAACGACGGAGTAAGGGTTTCTATCTAGGCGACCACTGATATCCAGCGCGTGATTGAAGTCCTTCACCGTGCGATTACCGTCCGCCCAAGCCACACGGGCAGTACTGCACACGCGGTCTAGTCGTTGACCCGCCGTGAGCGGCAGCCTTTTGCTGTTATCTGTACAGCTTTGTCCCGCGTATGGATCGGAATGACCTTCGGTGGTATTCATGGCGTCCCCTACCTCCGACGGGCGACGCGCCCGATAACGTACCCGGCCGCTATGGCACCTAGGAGGCATTTCCCTGGGTTTGTTCTGATGTAGCTTGAAACTTGCTTATTTAGGACAGCTAGCCTTTGTGTCGCCGCTTTGAGCTGTGGCCGAACTCGCTCTTCGAGCTTATTGGCTGTCTGTTCAAGTTGCTCCGTCATGTCCATGATGGATTCCTCCCGTCTGATTGACTATCTCAGTTTCTTTGATCTGTGCCGCCCCGAGTTCAGGCCGCCGATTGCGCCTATCGCGAAGACTACTCCGAGAGAGAAGAGCGCATGCCGTCCGACCCACTCGCGCCAATCGGTACGCCGGGCCATTGCCCGCCTGAGGGCGAGCACTGACCGAACAACTTCCTCACGCGTGCGTTCTAATTCTGTCTCCGCGAGAGCCAATTCCACAGAGACTGTCGCTGCGCGAATCGGAACACCGCGTTCATACAATTCGAGATTCACCGTGTTCCCCTGACGGCTCACCGGGGAGGCGCAGCCGCAACGCGGAGAGACTCCCACTTGCCGCATGAGCCGACTCCGCCATCCATCGCTGGTCTTGGAGACTGCGCACTGCAATATATAGAGCGATGGCGCCGCCGACTAAGTGCACGCCACCAACCAAAAGGAGCGCAATCCCGAGACCCAATGTTGGCGATAGGCACACCCCCAGACCAACGCACAGAATTGCGTAACCGAGCAGCAGAAACGGAATTGTCAGGGCAACAGTTGCGACCTTTCGGCCGCAATTCCTTGCATCGGCGAGCAGCTCCAGTCGCGCCAATTTGATATGCATCGCAACTAGATGACCAAAACCATCCAAGGTTTCGGTGAGCAACGAAACAATACCATCGTCACCACTGCTTTGGTTATTCTGCACTATCGTGTCCCTTTCGTCGTCAGTTGGGCAACGGGCAACCTTCTGTCCGTTCGCCCCGTGCTTATCTTGGTTTTGGAGAAGAAGAATCTCCTCGCGCGCTATGCAGTGTTCTTCAAGCTCCGCAATCTCTGAAGACTTTTTTCATCAACGACGAACACATGCCTGTTTGGGTGCGCATGCCCTACCGTGTTTCTTTTGCAGGACGAGTGTTGGAAAAATTTTAGTTTGCTCATCACTGGGCGGTTCACAATGTCCACCGTTTTCCGTGTCACTGGACCAACACGGAAGCGCCTTTGGACTCGTAACCGGTGTCCACCAAGGGCGGTCCGCACCGCGGTCAATAATTCCACATTAACGCAGCACTCAATGTAAAGTCCCACTAGCTGCCTACGAGTCACCTACTTAGCCCTACTCTTTGGGTCGTTCCCATCGATAGAGAGTCGAAAGATCAATGTCCAAGATCGCCGCAGCGCGTACCTTGTCACCGTTTGTTTGAGCAAGAACCCAGCGAAGGTAACGCCGATTCATCTCTTTGAGAGTCAACGGTGAATTGTCAATGCTAGGCCAACTCTCACCAGTTGGTCTCTGCTGCAAGAAGAGCAAATCGGCAGCCGTCACCTTCGCTTCGCGGCCAAGAACAACGAGACGTTCTATTGTGTTCTCAAGTTCGCGAACATTTCCTGGCCAAGGGGCGTGAACCAGCGCATCCGCAGCTTCATCGCTGAACGCATCAACCGGCGAGGTCAAGTTTCTTGCCTTAGCTTCTCCAAGAAATTGTGCGACGAGCGGCAGGATGTCCTGACGCCGATTGCGCAATGGAGGCACTGTGAGCGGAATGATGTTCAGCCGATAGCGCAAATCCTCGCGAAAACTCCCCTCGCGGACTAACGCCCCAAGGTCGCGGTGTGTAGCGGCAATTACCCGCACGTCCAACTGGTTTGTTCTATCGCTTCCCACCGGTCGAGACTCCCCGAATTGAAGAACCCGCAGCAGCTTCGGCTGAAGGCCTAAGGGCATATCGCCTATTTCGTCGAGCAATAGGGTACCGCCGTGAGCCTCTTGCATCAAACCACGGCGTGTCTGTGTGGCTCCAGTGAATGCGCCGCGAACATGCCCGAACACTTCACTCTCTAAGAGCTGCTCAGGTATGGCCGACGTATTAACGGCAACGAATGGTTGGCTGCTGCGCGCACTGGCTGCGTGAATTGCGCGAGCCACTCGCTCCTTGCCTGTCCCGGTTTCACCAAGGATTAGAACTGGGGTGTTGGAGCGGGCAACGAGCGCAATGGATTCGCTAAGCTCACGCATCGCTGAGCTTTCCTGGACAAACGCCTGGTCAATGCTTCCCGCTGAACTCTGGATTGGTGCACGCGCCTTACCGTATTGCTGAGCATCAACTGTCGCCTGAATAATGCAACTGAGAATTCGACTAGTGTCTCGCAGGTTATCGATACACTGAAAGGCTCCATGCCTCTTGGCTTCGGCAGCGTTGATGGCGGGGCCGGAAGATGTCCCTATGATCACGGGCAATTCCGGTTGAATTTCTTTGATACGATCAAGCAAAGCGAATCCGCTGGCGCCTTGGATTCCAACTGTGCAAATGACAACATCGCACGCTAAATCCCTCACTACGTCCAAAGCATGCTCACCACTACTTGTCACTTCACACAAGCACCCCTCACAGGCCAGGTTGCTCCTGAGGGACTCAGCAGCGGCGCTATTGTTATCCGCAATCAGCACGCGCACGTGCTGAGGACTATTTTGAACATGTTGTCGGACAATGCGGGGAGCACGCAATTGCCGGATGTTGGAGGTCATGTCGATTTGAGTCGAGGGCATTTCGTTGGTCCTCATGGCATTCTCGGAGGTATTTTGGCGGCGCATTCGCCCTTGAAAATCGGGCGCTGCGCTTCGCAATTCCAGAACTTGACCAGCTTCGCGTGGTGTGGCGGTCTCCAATGATAACTTGGAGTGAATCTGGCGCTCTTGTGAAGGTTCAATCGGAACTACGCTATTGGTGTTCCAAGTTTCGTGTCCGGCAGGGTGTTGCACCGCTTGCGGTCACGTCTCCCGTCAGGGTGGCGATTTTAGTGCGGTTTGCTAGCCAATGGTACGTGCCACTCGCAGTTGCCCGCTTGCGCCGTCCGGGAGTTACGTTTCCGATGAACAGGCATGTCACTGGGTTGCTTTCATCGTTGCAGCTTGTTCGTTCACATGCTCCTACAGCACCGTCCATGCCAAGCCTCGAAAGGCCGCTATTTCCCTAGAGCTACAGCCCCACCGCTCAATTTTTAGGTTTGGTCAATCAAAGTGATGTAACGCGCTCGTCAGATTGAAGTTGTTGCCGCTAGAGGGGACTGTGTCGCGCTATGGACGGGAGCAGCCATCTCAGATACCTCAAACATTGGCCGAATCTGGGCAAGATGACGCCGGAATGTTTCACTATTGCACCGAAAAAGTCACGGCGACTGGACTGCGGATTCTCTTCGGAGATCGCTCCTTGGGCATTGTGCGTCTGTCGACGTCGCTCATGGCGAGCCAATGACGGCACTTTGTGTTCGGACGTCTAGAAGGAAACGCGTGACCTAGCCCTTTTGGAACGCACCTCAATGTGTCCGGTATGAAACAACCCGGTAAGGGCAATGTGAACGTCCTCTAACGTGAATGAGCGCTCAAGCACGCATTCTCAATGCCTGGGTTCCAAAGTAGTGCACTGGTAATGTGGGCCTGGATTTGCACCCGAGGGGGCCAATGCAAACGACCTTTGTCGGGCACCAGAACTCGGACCATAACATGCGAACGCCTTGCTTGTCTTGGGGCGCCCTCTGCGGCATGGCGCGTTCCCGCATTACTCGAGGCAGTTAACTGGCTGCCTGTCGACACTTTGGTCTTGCAGTCGTCTGAATTCCCAATACAGCAATTGCACTTCGATAAGATTGTGAATTCGCATCAAAACCTCAGCTAGGTCCAATGGTTTACTGACAAAGTCCCTTGCGCCGGCGCGCAG
>Ga0302321_100003035_pt1 | contig 14392 bp, 15 predicted proteins | sample Fen_T0_1_FD_202505 | JGI IMG/M metagenome (GOLD analysis project Ga0302321, IMG submission 202505) | Peat permafrost microbial communities from Stordalen Mire near Abisko, Sweden - Fen_T0_1 | ecosystem: Environmental > Terrestrial > Soil > Wetlands > Permafrost | place: Sweden: Abisko...
CGATCTTCCTGACGGCGGCAGTTCCGGATGTTGCTTCAGGTTCTCAACCTAGGTGTCTTCGACTGGTTACTGCCCGGCGCCTGACTCCGGAGGAGCATCACCCAGGTCGACCCTTGGCGCGGATCTGGCTGGCACGCAGCTGTCGCGCGCTCATCAGAGCCGGGCACCGTTGAGGCTGAGCGGAACCGCTCCGTCGCCGCGCCTGCCTTCGATGAGGGCAACCGGCGCTCGGTCGGACCGGCGAAAGGGCCGGTCCGAGGCGTGGCCGACGCTCAGCTGGTGGTCAGCTGGTGGTCAGCTGGTGGTCAGCCGGTGGTCAGGGCGATTCCGCCGGCGTTGCGGAAGCCGGTGGTCGCGTCGGTGAACGTGCGCCGCGGTGCCGCGTTCCCGGCCGCGAGCCGGTCGAACGAGGTGACCACTCCGGGGCTGTCGAACTCCGCGGACTTCACCATCGCGTAGATCGTCCCGTCCAGCTGGCTGTCCGCGATCCCGGTGATCACCTTCCCGGCCAGGCTGGTGGCGGGACCGGCGATCGTCCGCAGCGGGGCGGCGTCCCCGCTGGCGTCGCCGGCGAAGACGCTGATGTGGGTCTGCTCGGCCTGGGTGACCGCGGCGTAGATCCGTCCGGTGAGCGGTGAGTATGTGAGGCTGACCTGGTCGCAGGCGCCGTAGCCGGCGCACGAGCCGAGCCCGGTGTGCGGGCCGGCGATCACCCGGAGCGGGGTCGCCGCGCCGGCGGCGCCGCCGGCGAAAACCTCCAGGGCGTTGCCGGTCCCGCGCAGAACGGCCGCGATCACCTGGCCGGGCAGGCCTACGGTCAGGCCGCCGGGCCACGGGCTGTAGGCGCTCTCGTCGGTGCTGATCTGCCGCACCGGTGGCACGGTAAAGTCGTTCCCGGGCGACCCGGCGGCCCTCGGCGCGGCGACGTCGATCTCGGTGCCACCCTGACCGGTGGCCACGTACGCGAAGCCCGCGGCGTCCACCGCGATCGCCCGTGAGCCGGGGCCGTTCACACGGAAGATCCGGCTCGGCCGCGTGGACGCCCCGGCCCGGGCCGGGAAGACGAACGTGGTCGCGTCCGAGGAGAACGTCTGCACATAGAGGTTGCGGGCCGCGTCGAACGCGACCCCCCAAGGAGCCCAGGCCGTTCCCACCACACCCGGGTCCACCACCAGGCGCGCCGGTGTGACACGCCCCGCGCTCGCCGACGCGTACGCGGTGACCGGCCCGGCGTCGGCGTTGGCCACGTAGAGCAGCTCGCCCGTCAGCGACGGCCGGCTCGGGCCGACCGCCGCACCGGCGGGGGAGCCGGTACCGAAGCTGAAAAAGGTCGTCACGAGGACGACCACGACAGCGAACGGCAACGACCGGACGCGACGAGCAGGCATGCGGACCTCCACGGTGAGGCGCGGCCCCGATCACAAGCAGCGCCAAATCATGATCGGGGGCGCGCGCACCGTGCGCAAGATGCTCCGCCGGATCCAAGACCGACCGACTCTGCCGGCACTTCAGCCATGATCACAACGACTGACGACCGGACCGCACTGCACTGCACTGCGTCATGAAGGGCGGCCGTGCAACGTCATCGCCCCGTCGAATCCAACATCTCGCGGGCGACGGCTAGATGCGGTCGTTGACAACTCCGTCGCTGGCGCTGACATCCCTGCAGATCCACCTGCGAGGATGAGATCGTGATCATCCAGCCACCTCCGGGCGGCCCGCTCAGCGACGATGAAGCTCGCGAGATGGCCGCCTTGCTCGCGCGTTTCGCCGCTCACGAATTGGACCAGTTCGAGAACTGGCGCATCGAGACCCCTCACGGCCCCGTGTTCGCCACGCTGGCCAACGAACTTATGCCGGGATTGTCGTCGGAGACGTTCGTGACGATCTGGCCCCTCCCACATCGCCTTCAGCGGTAGCAGGAGACGCTGCCTGCGACGCCCTGAAGCGCTCAGCGGCCAGTTGCGGACGATGGCTTCGCCGCGAGTGGCGCGGCCGACCCTGTCACGCTACTCGCGGCTATGATCGGATCATGCTTCAGGCGTCGGTGGGCGTCGTCCGTGCGCTCCTCTGTGTGGGGCGGTGTCGTCGGCGAACTCAGCCGAAGTGCCGGCATTGCTGGCGGCCAGGTCCAGGAACATGATGTGGAGACCGACCAGTCCATGATCGGGATGGTCGAAGGCCTGCGGCACCGTGGCAAGGGTCTGGAAGCCTAGCGCGTGCCATAGCGCGATGGCGGGGGCGTTCGTCTCGACCACGGCGTTGAACTGGATGCTGAGGTATCCCTGCGCGCGCGCCCAGTCGATGACGTAGACCCCCAAGGCGCGGCCCACCCCGCGTGCCTGGTGCTGGGGGTCGACCATAAAGGATGCCGTAGCGACATGGCTCCCACGGCCGGGGCGGTTGGGGCCCATCTTGGCGCTACCGAGCACAGCGCCGGAATCTCGCGCGACCACGGTTCGGCCTGGTGCTGGTTCCATCCACCAGGCACGGGCTGCGTCCAGACCGAGGCCGTCCGGGTAGGCGTACGACGTCCCCAGCGCGACGATCTGCGCGAAGAACGGGTAAATGATCGGCCAGTCGTCGTCCAGCGCTTCTTGCATCAGCACCAGAGCACCGTAGAAGCCCTCGCCACCGCTGTGCACCCCGTTTCGCACGACCCCCACCACGCGCCGAAGCCGAGCTAAAGCTCAACATCATCAGAGTCGCGTCGACTCCTGCGCGCAGTGCACGGATCGTGGCGATGACCGAGAGGACCCAACGAGCTCACGGCGGCAGATGCGTGAGTCGGTGAGGCGGTGAGCCCACGCGCCTCAGGCGATCGCGCAGATATGGCAGCGCGCGCAGCACGCGGCCTCGCCACGGGCGAGGATGAGGCCAAAGTCCTCAGACTCGCCATTGCGGTTCACCCACGCGTGGTCACCTGAGCCGTCGGCACATACCGAGGTACGTCGCCCGTATCGCGAGCACAGAACAAGCCGATCTGGGATCCGGGGGTCAGGAACCCAGACGTGATTACAGGTGGCCACCCCATCAAGGCAACACCCCACCCAATGCGAACGCAACGATTGTCGCCCCGCCCCCGCTACCCCCCCGTCATCGCCTCGCTCGTCGAGGACCGCCGCGGCCAGTCCGGCAGCGTCCAAGTCCTCCGCCCTGGCGGACTCATCTCGCTGCCGTCACCACGCACCTCAAGCCGGACCCATTCCGCACAGGGTCCGATGTGAGTGCCGCGGTTCCATCACGGATAGTCACCGACCTTGATGAAGCTCGCCCCGCCGCACGGCGGCATGAGCGGATCTTGCCTCAGGCACACGCATCGACCTGTCCCTGGCAGCCCATGAAGGTCAACGGAATCGCAGAGCGCCAGTGGAGATCGGCCCCTGCATATGCCGCCAGGGCTGGACACGCGCGCCAGGCGAACTAACTCTCGCCGCGGCCTGGACCAAGGAGTGCGCCCTGGACGAGCCGAGGAAAGCTGGACCAGTCCATATCTTCGCCCGTCTCGATGGCGCGATCTATGATATGGCCCATGACTTCAAAGGCCGACACTACACTGATATCCTCCCATGATTCTGGGTGGTCATAGGAGTGGTCACGCAGGTCATATATGGCGTCAGCCATGGCCTGTAAACCAACGGGGTGCGGGTTGTCGGTCACGGCTCACAGGGTAGGCGAGCAGATGGTGCTCGTCGACTGGTCCGACGGCGCCCGCGCAGGACAACGGCAGCGAGGGGCCGGGCCCCAGGCGCCGGCAGGCTCGGGCGGTACCGGGGGTCTGATGGCGACGGCGTGGCACTGGAGATCGCGAGCGGATCGTGACGCACGGTGTCAGCTCTCGCGCCGAGTCAGACGATCTATCGGCGGCATGAGCGCGTATTGCTTATGGCAACCAAAGTCTTGGTGATCTTGTCCGCGAGTTGAGCTTGATCTTCTGCGACCATGGCTGAGTGAGCGACCGTGCGCCAGGTGGTGGCGTCCGGCTGCACAAGGTCAAGCGACCTGGCGGCGTGTTCTGGTTCGACCTCACTTTCATCGGCCGAGACGAGCACGGGATGTGGCTGAGCGGCCCCATCGGCTCACCGTGGGGTGCACCTCACGACGCAGGGACCCTCTCCGTGCACGTCGTCGTGCTCCTGGCGCCGAGCCGGCCGTGGGTGGCCTGGTGGGTAGACGACGAGGTGGACCGAAGGCTGGAGATCGACGTTTGCCTGCCGCCTGAGCGCACCGTCGACGGTTGGCAGTATGTGGACCTCGAACTGGATCCCGTTCGGCATGAAGCCGACGACAGGGTCGAGATCGAAGACTGGGACGAATACCAGGAGTCAGTCGATGCGGGTTGGATGAGTGGCCCGGAGGCACACCTCGCGCATCAAACTGCCGAGGAGTTGGCCGAAGCGCTCCGTTGCCGTGGCGAACTGTGGCAGGGCCATGGATGGCGCCTGTTGGGTGTTCCTCCCTCGCACCCGTAACGTCCTCGGCATTTCCAAGAGCACGGGCGCCTGATCGGCGAGGACCGAAGCTACCTCGACGAGCGCGCAGGGCAACATCGCTGAGCGCCCATCGCCTCGCGACCGGCGGCATGAGCGGAAGCTCAGGATCCCTGCAGGGCTGCACGTCGGCGTCTTGGGGGTACCGATAGTTGGCCTACCGCCGGTGGGTCATCCTGGGTGGGTGCTGACCTTGCCACAGGCTCGCGCCCTTGCCGAAGCCGAGATCACGGCGTGTGACTACCCCGAGTCGCTCGTCATCACGGGCGATCAGGAATTCGACATCGGCTGGGCCTTCTTCTACAACACGGAGCGCTACTGCCATACTGGAGAGCTGGCCGACATGCTGGCGGGGAACTCCCCGATCCTCGTCGACCGCCGGACCGGCGAAGTCCTGGCTACCGGGACTGCACACCCCATCGAGCACTACGTCGACGCATACACGCGAGACCGCCAGCAGACCGGGCCATGATTAGCACTGAACCACCCTTCAAGATCGCGAACTCTCGCAGGCCACCTGAACGATCAGGGTCCCCACCGCATCCGGTCACCAAGAGCGACAACTTCTGCATCGACTCGATCGACGCGGAGCGGCATGATCGGGCGTTGGCTTCAGGGCTTCGACCGGCGCTCCTGCTGACAGAATCCACACGTGGCGACGTCTCTGGAAGACGAGTGGGCGAGCCTGTCGGCCGCCCAGAAGATGGTCTTGCTGCTCGCGTCCGAGGAGTCGTTCCTGTACGAGGCCTGCCAACCTTGGGTCAACCTGCCGACCGCGACAGGCGAAGAAGCCAGCCACGGCGACGGCCTCCCGCTGACCGAAGCCAAGGACGTCGTCGCCGGACTCCGCGTCAAAGGGCTGATCTCCCTCTTCTGGCCCCAGCGCAGCGATGACGCCGAGCTGGACGAGGACGAAGCCGCCCGGGTTCTCGCGAACCATGGCTCGTGGACCTCGCCGGCCGAGAGACCGGCGCCTGCGCTCTGCCTCACCCCCGCCGGCGAAAAGCTTTGGCACGGCCAGTAGGCCCTCCTCGGCTCCGCGGCGGCGGCCATCGCGGTAGACAGCGGCAAACCCTCACACCGACTACGGTCCGCGACCCTTCACGAACGGAACCGGCACCCGACGCGCGGCATGTGCGGATGTTGCTTGAGGGGCCTTCCTGTCATGGTTCGTTGCCGGCCTGCGGGCTCCCGGCTTCCTGACCTACCCCTACCGGGATCGACGTCGCAGGGCCAGACCCGCGTTAGCCTGGGAATTGCATCGCGGCTTGTCTGAGCATTCTCGCCAGCGTCGGTAGCCTACCCGCACCGAACGGTATGGATACCCATAGCTCCATCACGGCTTTGACAGGCACGTCGTGGTAGCGGGGCAGGTCGACGAGAGCTTGGTGCTCGCCCCCCTGAGTTGCCCCGTTGTTCCGGACACCTGGTTAATGGGGGTTTTCAGGCGGCTGTTGGCTCGCCGTAGTACTCGTCCAACACTTCTTGCGGGGTTCGGTACCCCAGCGTCGAGTGAAGTCTGCGACGATTATAGAACAGCTCGATGTACCGTGTCATCTCTTTCTCTGCGTACGCTCGGGTGGGATACTCCTCTCGGTTGACGAGCTCAACCTTGACGGCTCCGTTCGTGGATTCCGCTAGGCTGTTGTCGTAGCAGATCCCGGTCCGGCCGACCGACTGTCGGATTCCGAGTTCCGTCAAGGTCTTGGCGAATTCCTCGGACGTGTAGTTCGAGCCGCGGTCGCTGTGGAAGACCGCCCCGGAGGGCAGCGGGAGGTTTCGGGACGCCATGCGGATCGCGTCCTGGATCAAAGGGGTCTTGTAGTTGTCGTCCATCGCCGACCCGACGATCTTCCGTGAGTAGCGGTCGATGACCATGGCGATAGGTAGAGCCAGCCCTCCCAGGTGTGGATGTACGTGATGTCCTATGCCGACCAGCTTCTGCCCCGGCGCGGTCGCGGTGAAGTCGCGGTTGACCAGGTCCGGGATCTCGGCCCGCTTGGCGGCCTGCTTGGTGGTGCCCTTGCGGGAGCGTCGTGGCTGGCAGGAGACCAGGTCCAGCTCGCGCATCAGGTCCCGGACGACGTCCTCGTGCACGTGCTGGCCCCAACGGGCCAGCTGCTGCTGGATCCGCCGGTACCCGTACCGGCCGTCGCTGTCGGTGAACGCCTTGACGATCAAGGGGTTCAGCCGGTCGCGCCACTTGGCCGTCGCGGACGCCGGCCGGGTCAACCAATCGTGGTAACCCGACGTCGACACCGCCAACCAACGGCACATCTGCTTGATCGAATACCGTCGCGTGCCGTCGCTGTTCAGGGTTGCCTTCTCCGCGTCGATGAACTCGTACCGAGCCATCACCGGCGCTTCTTCGCGAAGTAGGCGGCTTTTTTCAGGAACTCGTTCTCAAGGGTCGCTTCGCGGTACAGCCGCTCCAGTTCCCGCAGCCGGGCACGCTCGGAGATCGTCAACGGCTCCTCTTCCGACGGGTGGGCCTTCTCGTGGGCCTTGACCCAGTTCCGGAGAGTCTCCGTACCGACACCGTTCTGCCGAGCCACCTCGGACACAGTCTTCCTGGACCGCTGCTCGAGGTACAGTTTCACCAACTCGTCCTTGAACTCCGGGGTGAAGCTCGACCGCTTTCTCGTCACGAACCCGTCTCCTTTCCGACCAGAACCGTATTGGGTCCCGAGTCCGGAGGGAACGGGGCACCTCACGCGTCACCGCCACGCCGTGCAGATACCACTCTGGGTCTCCCTGAGCCTCAATCCGGATCCGCGATGGCGGTCGATGGGGTCTGTTGAGCAGGATTTCCGTGACCGTACCGGACGGATGCGTGAGTAGAGGGCGGGCCCGCGGGCGAGGTCTGCGAGCGCTCGGTGGAGGTCGACGTGCGGGCATTTCCTTCAGGCCCGGGTGGTGGTGGCGTCGCCGCCGTGGCGTGTGGCCGTCCGAGTGCCGCGACGGCTCCCTGGCCCTGGGCGGAATCGCGGGTGGCCACGTTCGGGTGGCCACGTGCGGCGCGCCGTCCGTGAGACGGTTGGCGGCGAGGACGCTGGGGATGCGCGGGCGGAAGGAGTCAGCTTGATGAAGGTCGCGGTGTTGGGGGCGGGTGGTGGAGGGCTTGCGGTCGCTTATGAGTGGGCGAGCCAGGGACATCGGGTCTCGCTGTACGCACAACAGGCCCACGAGCACCATCTGGCGCCGGTCCACGAACGCGGCGGCATCCAGGCCGAGGGCCTGCTCGAGGGGTTCGTCACCTTGCAGACGGTCACTACCGACATCGCCGAGGCGCTGGACGGCGTGGAGGTCGTGTTCGTTGTCGGGCCCGCCTACGCCACCGAACCGTTCGGCGCCGACACTCGTGGTCACCTGCGCCCAGGGATGACCGTGGTGGTCTGCCCCAGTTCGTGCGTCGGCAGTCTGGCTTTCAAGCGCGCGGCAGGGTTGGAGCTGCATGACGAGAGCATCGTCGTGGGCGAGACCAGCACGCTGCCCTACGCCTCGCGCGCGTCGCTGCACGCCAGTGTTCAGATCTTCCACCGGTTCGACAGCGGTCTCTCGGCCGCTGCCGCTCCGCGTAGCAACACGCCTCGGCTCCTGGAGGTCCTCCGTCAGGTGTACCGCAACACCGAGGAAGCCTCGGGGATCTTCCAGACCACACTGCAGAACGGCAACCCGGTCATCCACCCGGCAGTCACGTTGCTCAACACCGCGCTCATCGAGCGTACGGGCGGCGATTTCATGTTCTACGAGGAAGGGGTCACCGAGGCGGTCGGCCGCCTCATGAAAGAGGTGGACGACGAGCGGCTGTCCATCGCTCGGGCCCTGGGAGTCGCGGTCCTGGCCGATCCCGAGATCGGAGTGCGGCAGGGCTACATGACCGAGCCCAACTACTCCACCGGTTACTCCACCGCACCGGGATTCCGCGGGATCAAGGCACAGAACGAGCTGCACCACCGCTACCTGACCGAGGACGTGGGCTACTCGATGGTGTTCCTCACCGATCTAGCCCGGCACCTGTCGGTGTCGACCCCCACCATGGACGCCGTGATCCGCATCGCCTCCGTCGTCGTCGGCGAAGACTTCGCCGCCCAGCGCGCCCGCACCATGGACAAGATGGGCCTTTCCGGGCTGACGCGCGAACAGTTAGCGGCGTTCTGACCCAGCCACCCACGGCTGTCCGAGCAGCGTCAGCCAGTTCACCCATCGGCGGGCGGAAGTCCGGCGGCGCGGTGACAGGCGTCCGATGCCCTCACCACCGGGCGCAGAGGTCCGGCCCTCCGGTCGTCCATGGGCGTGGCGGGGGCCTCGTACAAAATGCCGGCCAGGTAGTGCCCGCTCAACGAGGCACTCGGTCGTTCGGGGTGGCGACGCCTCGCTGGCGACCTGATGAGTCACACCGCGACCGCCCTGATCCCGAAGCGCGCTCGGCTCTCCGAGCGAGTCCGGTGCCCGGCGGATGACTCCAGCTCAGAAACGCTCACCGGGCGCTACTGGCGTCGTGTCTGACGCAGGCGTGAGGAGGCGCTGCTCGCGGCAATTGCGTGCGTCGTGTTGCCGAGGCTTGGAGCAACCGCTACATGGAGGCGACGCGGCGGACCGGCTGGCCGGTGACCGCTGACACGGTCTCGAAATCGCGGTCGTCACACAGGACGATCAGTCCGGAGCGTTCCGCGGTCGCCGCGATGAGCAGGTCCACCGGCCCCGCCGAACGGTGCGCGCCTCGCTCGGTCAGCCGCTGCTGTACCTCTTCGGCCCGTTCGTAGGCCCGGTCGTTCATCGGTACCCAGGTGAAGACCTCACGCAGCAACTGCTGTTTGTGCAGTCGGTCCGCAAGGGATCGCGCGGAGAAGAGGAACTCCAGCTCCACCACCGGGCACACGGCGATGACCCCCGCAGCCATGAAGTCCGACCAGGCCGCGCGATGCTCCTTCTGCAGGATCCGGAACAGCCCCGAGATGTCGATCAGAAACCGGGCCGCGCTCACCGGCGGTAGGCATCCTTGGTGCCCAGGAACTCGTCGAACTCGCCCTGATCAGCCATCTCACCCAACTGCTCCAATGCCCGCAGGCGCAGGAACCGCTGACTGACCTCGCGCAACGCCGCGTTCACGGTGTCCTTCTTGGTCGTCGTGCCCAGAACCTTCGCCGCAGCGGCCAGCGCCTCGTCGTCGATCTCGACAGGAGTCTTCCTGACGGTCACTTGATCACCTCCAGACGTCCTAGATACCCTAACATGACACCCAAGACGTCCACCAGGGTTACCCTGTCGGCGATCACCTGACCTCCTCGGAGGAGGTGCAACGACCACATCGCAAACGCACTCAATTCGGCATCTCCGGGCGTCTACGTCCGCTCAAGCTCGCGCTCGCTGACTACCGAACGCCACCGCCAAGCGCACGGGCGCCGGCTCCCGGACCAGCGTGTTTGTTGACCCGCGTCGTGGTGGCGTATGTCGACCCAAGCTGGCTGCCACCCCGAGACCGCCGTGCTGGTGCTGTCCACGTATGTGAGCAAGATCAACGGGCAGAGCGGTACGCGCGGGCTGCCAAGCGCCGTGGCACGTTGTGCGGACAGCCCACGACTCGGAGGAGTTCGAGCAGATCGCGGTGCACGGCTCCCTGTGGGTACTGCGCGCCCACCGCTTCCCGTGAGCATGCACTCTGCCCGTGATCACGGGCAGAGGGCGTCAGGGGTGCAGCCAGGCGGCGGTGTCCGGGAGGAGCACGTCGGCGGCGTCCGGGAGGGTGCTCGCCAGCAACACGCGAGCGCCGGCCGGCAGGGTGACGGGCTTCGGCGAGAGGTTCACCATGCACCGGAACGTGTCACCTCGGTCGAAGGCGAGCACCCTGTCCCCGGCGTCGATCCAGCGCAGATCGCCGTCCCCGAGCGCCGGCTCGGCCCGGCGCAGGTGCAGTGCCGTCCGGTAGAGGGTGAGCATCGAGCCCGGCCGCCCGTCCTGCGCCTCGACGGTGAGCCCGGCCCACCCGGCGGGTTGCGGCAGCCACGGCGGCGCGGTGATCCGGCCGGGGGTCGCGGGGGCGCTGAAGCCGAACGGGGGCCCCTCGCCCGACCACGGCAGTGGCACGCGGCACCCGTCCCGGCCGATCACGGTGCCGTTGCTGCGGTGGAACATGGGGTCCTGTCGGGCGGCGTCGGGCAGGTTCTCCACCTCCTCCAGGCCCAGTTCCTCCCCCTGGTAGAGGTAGACCGCTCCCGGCAGGGCCAGGCTCAGCAGCACCGCGGCCCGCGCGCGTCGACGGCCGAGCTCCAGGTCGGTGGGTGCACCGATCTGGCGGTGGTCGAGCGAGAAACCGGTGTCGCGGCGTCCGTACCGGGTGACGTGCCGGACGACGTCGTGGTTGGACAGGACCCAGGTGGACGGTGCTCCCACCGGGGCGTGCGCCGCGAGCGTCTCGTCGATCACCTTGCGCAGGTCCTGCGCCCGCCAGGGGCAGGCCAGGAAGTCGAAATTGAACGCCGCGTGCATCTCGTCGGGGCGCAGGTAGCGGGCGAAGCGCTCCGGGTCGGGCAACCACACCTCTCCGATCAGCGCCCGGTCCCCGGGGTAGGTGTCGACGAGCGCCCGCCACCCGCGGTAGATCTCGTGGACGCCGTCCCGGTCGGTGTAGGGGTTGCCGCCGCCCTGGGCGGCGGGCGCGTCCGCCGCCCGGGCGTCGGCGGCGAGCGGGTCGTCGTCCAGCTCCGGCAGCGCCGGGTCCTTGACGAGCAGGCCCGCGGAGTCGATCCGCAGTCCGTCGACCCCGCGGTCGAGCCAGAACCGCAGGACGTCGAGGAACTCGGCCCGCACGTCGCCCTCGTCCCAGTTGAAGTCGGGCTGCTCGGGCGCGAACAGGTGCAGGTACCACTCCCCCGGCCGTCCGTCGGGCTCGGTCACGCGGGTCCACGCGGGGCCGCCGAAGATGGACCGCCAGCCGTTGGGCGCCAGCTCGCCGTCGACGCCTCGGCCGGGCCGGAACCAGAACCGGCGGCGGGCCGCCGATCCGGGGCCGGCCGCGAGCGCCGCCGCGAACCAGGGGTGGGTGTGGGAGCAGTGGTTGGGCACGATGTCGACGATGATCCGCAGGCCCAGCCGGTGCGCCTGCCCGATCAGCTGTTCGGCGTCGGCGAGGGTGCCGTACACCGGGTCGATGTCGCGGTGGTCGGCGACGTCGTACCCGGCGTCGGCCATCGGCGAGGGGTACCACGGGTTGATCCACAGCGCGTCGACGCCCAGGTCGGCGAGGTAGTGCAGGCGGTGACCGAGTCCGGCGAGGTCGCCCATGCCGTCGCCGTCGCCGTCGGCGAAGCTGCGCGGGTAGACCTGGTAGATCGCCGCCGAGCGCCACCATGGGCCGCTGCGCGCGCGAGCGCCGTCGGGCCGGGTCACGTCGGGCAGGGTCACGTCGTCATCCCTTCACCGCGCCGCCGAGCCCCTGCCCGTGCAGGAAGGCCCGCTGGAAGACCAGGAACGCCGCCACCGGCAGCGCTGTGGAGATGAGCAGCGCGGCGAGGAAGACGTCCAGTTCGGTGGTGCTCTGCAGGGTGGGCAGGCGCACCGACAGTGGTTGCCGGTCCGGGTCCGGCAGGACCAGCAGGGGCCACAGGAAGTCCTTCCAGGAGGCCAGGCAGGCGAACACGGACACCACGCCGAGCACGGGCCGGGACATCGGCAGCGCGATGCTCCACAGCAGGCGGAACGGGCCGGCCCCGTCGACGCGGGCGGCCTCGAACACCTCGCCGGGCAGGTTGTCGAAGAACCGCGTCATGACCACGACGTTGAAGGCGCTGGCCCCGGCGGGCAGCCATACCGCCCAGAACGAGTTGACCAGCGAGTGGTGCAGTACGGGCGGGTCGAGGATCGTCAGGTAGAGCGGGACGAGCAGCACCACGGTCGGCACGAACAGCGTGGCGAGCACGAGCGCGTTGACGACGCGGGCGTAGCGGGGCCGCAGCACCGACAGCACGAACCCGCCGGTCGTGGCGACCAGCATCTGGCAGAGCCAGGAGCCGGCGGCGATGACGAGCGTGTTCGCGAAGTAGCGGTCGAGGTGGATCGAGGTCCAGGCCTGCGTCAGGTTGTCCCACTGCGGGCTGTTCGGCCATAGGGCCAGCGGGGTGCGCAGCACCTCCTGCGTCGTGCTGATGGAGGCCTTGACGAGCCACAGCATCGGGCCGAGCGCCCCGACGAGCAGGACGGCGAGCAGCAGCACCTGCGCCGTCGTCAGCCAGATCCGGACGGACGGGCGCCGCCAGTCCCGGGGTGAGACCAGCCCCCGGTCGGCGTTCCGGTCGGCCTTCGGGTCGGCGTTCTGGTGGCGAGGCGTCACGAGGTGCTCCAGGACCGCGTGGCACGGAAGTAGACGGCGGACAGGGCGGCCAGGACGGCGGCCAGCATCAGGCTGAGCGCCGTCGCGGCGCCGTAGTCGCCGCCGAGGCTGCCCGCGAAGGCGTAGTCGTAGATCAGCAGCAGGACCGTGAGGGTTGCGTTGTCCGGGCCTCCGCCGGTGAACAGGTACGGCTCGAGGAAGACCTGCGCCGTCCCGATGACCTGCAGGATCAGGGTGATGAACAGGACGCCGCGCAGTTGCGGCAAAGTGACGTGCCACAGCTTGCGCCACAGCCCTGCGCCGTCGACCTCGGCCGCGTCGTAGAGTTCCGGCGCGACGGCCGTCAGGGCGGCCAGGTAGATGATGACGGTGCCGCCAGCGTTGGCCCACGTGGATTCGAGGACCAGCGAGGGCATCGCCCAGTGCTGGTCCTGCAGCCACGGGAAGGGCCCGAGCCCGAGGTGCCCGGCGACGGCGTTGAGGGCCCCGGTCGGGCTCGCGTCGTAGAACACCTTCCACATCAGGACCGCGACCACGGGCGGGACGACGACCGGCAGGTAGGCCAGGGCGGCGAACAGGCCGCGGGCGCGGCGGACCTCACTCATCAGGACCGCCGCGACCAACGGCACCGGGTAGCCGAACAGCAGCGCCAGCAGGGCGAACCAGCAAGTGTTGCGGATCGCCGTAGGGAGCAGCGGGTCGGCCAGAACGGTGCGGAAGTTGTCGAGCCCGACGAACGTGGCCGGCGCCACCAGGTTCGTGTGCTGGACGCTCATCAGGGCCGAGCGCAGGACCGGCCACCAGGAGAACACCCCGAAGATGACCAGCAGGGGCAGGGCGAGGACCAGGGTGGACGCTCCCCCGGAGCGCACCCACCCCAGCGGGGTCCGGCGCGGTCCGCGCCGGACCCCGCTGACGAAGCGCTGTTTCGTGTTGAGCATCTGAGGCTCCCCGCGGCTCGTCCTCCTCGACGGTCGGCGACTCAGGGCTTGGCCAGGACCGTGGCGACCTTGGCGTCGGCGTCGGTCAGCAGCTGGTCGAGGTCCGCGTCCTTCTTGGTGAGCACGGCCTGGACCACCGAGTCGAGGACGGCGTACACGTCCTGGGTGTGGACCGCGGGCTCGGAGACCAGCGGCTGGGTGTAGACGCCGGACGTGTACGAGGTCATCTGCTTCAGCGGCACGTTGATCTGGGCCGAGATCCAGCCGTTGTAGGTGTCGAGCTGCTCCTTGGAGAACAGCGGCAGGCTCGGGACGCCGACGGGCTGCTTGGCGGCGGCCTGGGTCTGCGCGTCACGCAGCGCGGCCTGCTCGTCGGTGTACTTGGCCTCGTAGTAGAAGTCCATCCACTTGACGGCGGCGGCCTTCTGGGCCTCGGTGGCCTTGGGGCTCACCACGGCGATCGTCCCGCCGCCGAGGACGCCGGCGTCCGGGCCGGAGGCCAGCGGGATCTTGGCGAGGCCGTAGGTCGCGGGGTCGATGTGGTTCTGCTGGACGAGGCTCGTGTAGACGTCCGACCCACCGAGGTACATACCGATCTTGCCGGCGGCGAACGCCTGGTTGATGCCGCTCCA
>Ga0302321_100003036_pt1 | contig 14390 bp, 10 predicted proteins | sample Fen_T0_1_FD_202505 | JGI IMG/M metagenome (GOLD analysis project Ga0302321, IMG submission 202505) | Peat permafrost microbial communities from Stordalen Mire near Abisko, Sweden - Fen_T0_1 | ecosystem: Environmental > Terrestrial > Soil > Wetlands > Permafrost | place: Sweden: Abisko...
ACGAGGTGCCTTCGTCCGCGACGAAAATATCATTTGGCGCGATGCCAAGGGCGAGCAGTCCATCATGCCCGTGGCTGAGATCGCGCTCAAGGGCGCCCACAACGTCGAAAACGTGCTGGCCGCTGTCGGCGCCGGAATGTTGTCTGGCGTCGCGCCCTCTGACATTCGGCGCGCGGTCGTCAACTTCAAGGCCGTCGAGCATCGTCTGGAATACCTTGCCACAGTGAGCGGTGTCGCTTACTACAACGATTCCAAAGCCACCAACGTCGACGCCACCATCAAGGCACTGGAATCCTTCCCCGGACGCATTCACCTGATCCTCGGCGGCAAAGACAAGGGAAGCGACTACACCGTACTCAACCCGCTGCTCGCCGAGCGCGTCAAGCGCGTGTACACCATCGGAGCCGCGGCCCGCAAAATCGAGTCGCAGATCAAGGGCGTTCCCGTAGTCAGCTCGGGAACCATCGACAACGCGGTGCGCCAGGCCCACGACTTCGCCGCCGACGGCGACATCGTACTGTTGGCTCCGGCCTGCGCCAGCTTCGACCAATTCGTCAGCTACGAACATCGCGGACGCGTCTTCAAAGATCTCGTCCGCCAACTCGCTGCACGCCAACTCCAAAGCGCCGGAGGTGCCGCCTAATGGCGATGCGCGTCAGCGTCGACAAGTGGCTCTTCACCGTGGTCCTGCTGCTCGTGTTCATCGGGTTGGTGATGGTCTTCAGCTCTTCAGCCGTCATGGCGCAGGCACGCTTCGGCTCGTCCTACAGCTTCCTGTTACGGCAACTCGGCTGGGCCGCCGCCGGACTCGCCGCCATGGTGCTGGTCATGAACATCGACTACCAGCAATATCGGCGGTCCTCCATCGTCTTCACGTTCCTGGGATTCACCACGCTTCTACTTGTTGCCGTCTTCGCTTTTCACGACTCTCACAACACGCACCGCTGGATCAAGCTCGGCCCGCTGTCATTCCAGCCCTCAGAACTCGCCAAGCCTGCCATCATTCTTTATCTCGCATACTTCCTGGAGTCGCGCTGGCATCAGATTTCCGACTGGAAGAATGTGCTCTTGCCTGCAGCCGCGCCCAGTGTGCTGCTCGCGGCACTCATCGTCAAAGAGCCTGATCTCGGCACCGCCGTCGCTTGCATGGCCATCACCGCATCCGTACTCTACATCGCGGGCATGAAGATGCGCTATCTGATGTACGGATTTGCGGCTTCGCTCCTACCGCTCTACATCCTCATTGTGCGCGTCCCCTGGCGCTGGCATCGCATCATTGCGTTCCTCGATCCCTGGAAGGACCCGCAGGGACACGGCTTCCACATCATCCAATCCATGATCGCGGTCAGCACCGGCGGCCTCGCTGGCGCGGGACTGATGGAAGGGAAGCAGAAGCTCTTCTACTTGCCCGAACCTCACACCGACTTCATCTACGCCAATATCGCCGAAGAGCTCGGACTGTGGGGAGCTGTACTGGTGGTCGTCCTGTTCAGCATTTTCCTGTGGCGCGGCATTCGCGTGGCCATGAAGACGCAGGACCCGTTTGCCCGCTTCCTCGCCACCGGCATCACCGCCATGGTGGTGGTGCAGGCACTCATCAACATCAGCGTCGTTTTAGGCATGATGCCGACCAAGGGCATTCCGCTGCCTTTCATCTCTTACGGCGGCTCGTCCTTGTTCATCACCCTTGCCAGCGTGGGTGTGCTTCTTAACATCACCCAACAGAACAACTAGGAGAGTCCCACTGGCGGCTACACCCAACTTTGGCACACCAGCCCGAAGGGCGGAACAATCGTAGCCCGGGACGTTAGTCCCGGTTGGAGTGCGAGATGAATCCGAGCCCCTTTAGGGGCGGCAGATGGAAATGCGGACTTTAGTCCGCCGGCACCGCTATTTCTGATACAAGGCTAACCATGCGCATCATCGTCGCGGGCGGAGGCACTGGCGGCCACGTCATCCCGGCCATCGCCATCGCCCAGGAACTCAAGTCCACCTACAACGCAGAGGTCCTTTTTGTCGGAACCGCGCGCGGCATGGAGACACGCCTGGTTCCCGCCGCCGGATTTCAGCTTGAACTGGTCACCGTCGGTGCGCTCAATCGCGTCAGCCTCGCAACTCGACTCAAGACTCTCTTCGATCTCCCGCGCGCTATCGCGAAATCGGCACAGGTCATTCGCAGCTTCCATCCCGATGTCATCGTGGGCGTCGGCGGCTATGCTTCCGGCCCCGCCATGCTCGCCGGAGCGATGCTCCACGTTCCTTTGATGGCCTTCGAGCCTAACGTGGTTCCCGGCTTCGCGAATCGTCTGGTGGCACCTTTCGTGAAGGCAGCGGCAGTCCACTTCGCATCCACGCAGAAATACTTCCCCAATGCCGTCGTCACTGGCGTGCCCGTACGGCATGAGTTTTTTGGCATTCCTCCGCGAACAACGGAAGGTAGTCCCACGCTTTTGGTTTTCGGCGGCAGCCAGGGCGCGCACGCCATCAACGTCGCGGTCATGCAGGCACTCCCTGCACTCGCGAAGCAAGTGCCTGGCCTGCGCCTGATTCATCAAACCGGCCAAAACGATTACGAAGCCGCCAAGGCCGCGGCAGCCAGCGCTGGAATCTCAGCGGAAGTCTCGCCCTTCATTGATGACATGCCCGGGGCCTTCGCTCGCGTCGACCTGCTGATCTGCCGTTCCGGCGCCAGTACTGTGGCCGAGGTCGCAGCGGCAGCCAAGCCCGCCATTTTTGTTCCACTACCCACAGCGGCCGACGATCACCAGCGCCTCAATGCCCAGGCCCTGGCCGACGCCGAGGCGGCGATGCTTCTGCCGCAATCCGATCTGACACCCGACCATCTCGCACGGGCCGTGGCCTCGCTCCTCGCCGACCGCGATCACCTCGCGCGCATGGGTACCGCCGCCCGCCAATTTGCCCATCCCGACGCAGCCGCGGAAATCGCCGCCATGGCTGCCCGCATCGCTGGCGCTTCAGCCTAATCACCGTCACTCGATTTGTCATCCCGACCGCAGCCGTCCCGCCAAGCGGGACGGTGGAGTGGAGGGACCTGCATTTCGCATCCGGTTCCGGCGTGACACGAGTCAGCCGATATGCCCCACTCTGGCGTCTCATCCCTCAACCATGTAGCCTAATCATTCGCTGCCAACTGCCCACTGGCAGCTGGCTACTGATCCATGTTTGCCAAAATTCAGCGCATTCATTTCGTCGGTATTGGTGGCATCGGCATGAGCGGTATCGCCGAAGTCCTGCTCAACCTCGGCTACAAAGTCTCAGGTTCCGACCTCAAGGCGTCCCCCATCACCCAGCGTCTCGCCGACTTGGGCGCTATCACCTTTGAAGGTCACCGCGCTGAGAACCTGTTAGGCGCAGAGGTTGTCGTCACTAGTTCCGCCGTGGCTCGGGACAACCCCGAAGTTGTGGCTGCGCACGCCTCCCACATCCCCGTGATACCTCGCGCCGAAATGCTGGCCGAATTGATGCGCCTCAAATACGGCATCGCCATCGCCGGAATGCATGGCAAAACCACTACCACCTCGATGGTCGCGGCGATCCTCGCCGCCGGAGGCCTCGATCCCACCGTCGTCATCGGGGGACGCGTCGACGCCATGGGCTCCAACGCTCGCGTTGGCAAGTCCGAATTCTTCGTAGCCGAAGCCGACGAAAGCGACCGCTCCTTTCTGAAGCTGTGGCCCATCCTCGCCGTCGTCACCAACATCGACCGCGAACACATGGACTGCTATCGCGACATGGCCGACATCGAGCGCACATTCGTCGAGTTCCTCGACCACGTGCCTTTCTACGGCATGGTAGTGGCCTGCAATGACGACGATGATTTGCGCTGCATCCTCCCCGGCGTTCGCCGTCGCATCCTCACCTATGGCACTCGCGAGGGTTCTGACTTTCACATTACCGACATACATTCAGGAATCGCCGGAGAGGGGCACTTCGCCACCAGCGTCTTTCGCGTCGGCTATCAGGGCCGTGACCTCGGCGAATTCCAGTTGCATGTGCCCGGCGAACACAACGTCCGTAACTCCACTGCCGCGATTGCGGTCGGTATCGGCCTCGATATTCCAGTCGAAAAGATTCGCGAAGGGCTGGCCACCTTCAACGGAGTGGACCGCCGCTTCCAACTCAAGGGCCGCGTCAACGGCGTCACCGTGATCGATGACTACGGCCACCATCCCACTGAAATTCGCGCCACTCTCGCCGCCGCCCGCCAATGTGGATTCCGCCGCATCCACGTCATCTTCCAGCCGCACCGCTACTCCCGAACCAAGCTGCTTTTCGACGAATTCGCCGCCGCCTTCGCCGACGCCGACACCGTGACGGTGCTGGACATCTATGCCGCCAGCGAAGCTCCCATCGATGGCATTACCGGCCAACGATTCGCCGGGCGCGTCACGCGAGGTGGAACACCCGCAGCGTATTCCGCGTCTTTCGCCGAAGCCGCCGACCTCGCGGCCCAGTCGGCACGATCCGGAGACCTAATCCTCACTCTCGGCGCCGGCAACGTCGTCCAACTCGGCCCTATCGTCCTCGAAGCCCTGACCAACACAGCCAACCGCTGACCCAGTTAAGTTGCTTTTTTGCCTCTCGCCTAAGACTTCTCAGTGTCTCTGTGCCTCTGTGGCGTATTTTGTTTTCCGCTCGCCACTGCTTTGAAACTGGCAACTGGCTGCTGGCTACTGGCAACTCTTCCTACAGGTGTTTCCTTAGGCAATAGCTACACGCAATTGCCCCACCGCACCGCGGATAAAACCGGATATAGTGAGGCCAATAGCCGAGAATTTCGGCACTTTTTCTACTCCATGGCGCGGAAAAGCACGTCCACACTGCCGGATGAGGACTTCGACGCGGTCGCCGAACCGCGCGCATCTTCGCGTTCCTACGACGATTCGCCCCTGGATGCTCGCATCCTCGCCCTCGACGACGAAGAAGAGTCGCCCTTCCTCCGCGGACAGAAGCGCGTCCCTGTTCGTCGCGGAGCATTGCCTCGCAAGGCGGCCGGCCGCATCAAGCTGCTCATGGTGGCGTTGCTCGTGGTTGGCGCGCTCGGACTCGTGGCCAGCACTCTCTATCGCTACGGAACCCAGTCCTGGCGCTTCCGCGTTGACTCCAGCGATAACATCGAAGTTCTCGGCGTCCGCAACGTGACCCGCTCGCAGGTCCTCGACGCTCTCGGTGCCGACATCGATCGCAACATCTTCCACATTTCTCTCGACGACCAGAAGAAGCAGCTCGAAGGCGTTCCCTGGATCGAGTCCGCCACGGTCATGCGCTTGTTCCCGAACCGCCTCCGCGTCGAAGTCCTTGAACGCATTCCCGTCGCCTTCGTCGAAGTCAACGGACGCATCGCCCTCATCGATTCCCACGGCGTCATCATGGACATGCCCCCCGGCGCGCAAAGCTCGTTCTCGTTTCCCGTCGTCGTCGGCATGAGCGACAACGAGCCACTCTCCACCCGCGCCGCTCGCATGAAGATCTACACGCAGCTACTGCATCAGCTCGATTCTTCCGGCGCGAGCTACTCGCACGACCTCAGCGAGGTTGACGTGTCCGATCCGGACGATGTCAAGGTGATGGTCTCCGACCCCAAGGGCGCCGTGCTAGTGCACCTCGGCTCCGCGAACTATCTCGAGCGTTACCAGATTTATGTGAACCACATACAGGAGTGGCGGGCGCAGTTCACTCATGTTGATTCCGTCAGCCTGCGCTACGAAGGACAGATCATCATGAACCCCGACGCCGCTGCTGCGCGTGCCAAACAGACTATTCCAACCGGCGACACGGGCACTGTGGCCACGCCGCCAGTCGCGCCGGCTCCAGCCGTTCACGCAAAGAAATCGAAGAAGCACTAGGACACAATGGGAAGTCAGACAGAAAACCTGCTTACGGTCATCGACATTGGAAGCGCCAAGACCTGCGTCATGGTGGCTGAGGTCAATGAGTACGCCCTGCGCTACCGCGGTCATGGAATCTCCGACTCCCGCGGCATGCGCAAAGGTGTCATCGCCGATCTCGACAAAGCCGTCGACTCCATCAAGAAGGCCGTCGAAGAAGCCGAGAACGTTGCGCAAGCTCCCGTCGAACACGCCATCGTCGGCGTAGCCGGGTCGCACATTCGCGGAGTCAACAGTCACGGCGGTATCGCCCTCGGCGGACGCACTCGCGAAATCAGTCGCGACGACGTTCGCGCCGCCGTCGAGAAAGCCCGCACTATCCCGCTGCCCGAAGATCGCGAGCCGCTCCACCTCCTTCCGCAGGAGTTCATCGTTGACGGCCAGCCCGGCGTGCACGATCCCGCCGGACTGATGGGCAAGAAGGTCGAAGTCCGCGTTCACATGGTCACCGCCAGCGGAACCGCGACGCAAAACGTCGTCACCGCCGCCAACCGCGCCGGCATCCACGTCGACGACACCGTCTACGAAGCTCTCGCCTGTGCCGACTCCGTCCTGCAGACCGACGAGCGCGAACTCGGCGTCTGTCTCGCCGACATCGGTGCCGGTTCCACTGACCTCATCGTCTTCTATGAAGGCGTCGTGATTCACACCGGAGCGGTCCCCATCGGCGGAGACCACTTTACCAACGACGTCGCGGTCGGCTTTCGCACGCCCATCCCTGACGCCGAAAGCATTAAGAAAATGTTCGGTTGTTCCATGGTGACTCGCATTCCCGAAGGTAACGAGATCGAAGTCCCTTCCGTCGGAGACCGTCCCTCGCGCCTCGTTCAGCAGCGCATGCTCGGCGAAATTCTCGAGCCTCGCGCCCGCGAGTTGATGGAACTCCTCCGCGAGCATCTTCGCCAGGCGGGCGTGTACGAGCTACTCGGCGCCGGAGTGGTCTTCACCGGTGGCGGAGCGCGCATGAATTCGATCATTGACACCGCCGAAGACATGTTGCGGCGTCCGGCGCGCCTCGGGTATCCGGTTCCCATCGCCAAGCTGCCGTCGAACTTGTTGGAGCCCGAGTTCTCCACCGTCATCGGCATGATTTTGTACGGACACCGCGCTCGCCAGGCGCGTGGCAACGTTGACCGAGGATTTGGCGCCCGGCTGAAAGCTTTATTCGCCAGGCAAAACGTTTAGGTTTTGCGTCAGGACACGACTTAGTCGTGCCGCAACTGGCCGAGTTTTGAAGGGGCACGGCTTTAGCCGTGCCGTAGAGCTCAATTTTCCCCCGCGGGCTTTAGCCCGCGACCGAGGTACCCATGATCGAAGACTTCAGCCAGCAGCCCGACAACGACATTCGCATTCATTTCAACGAAGACGCCATCAACAGCGCCAAAATCAAGGTCATCGGCGTCGGCGGCGGAGGCGGCAACGCCGTCAACCGCATGATCGAGTCGCACCTCGAGGGCATCGAGTTCGTGGTCGCCAACACCGATCTTCAGGCGCTCAAGCTCTCGCGTGCTCCGGTCAAGATCCAGCTCGGCGTCAAGCTCACCAACGGACTCGGCGCGGGCGCCAACCCCGAAGTCGGACGCAAAGCCGCGCTCGAAGACGCCGACAAAATCATCGAAGCCCTGGAAGGCGCCGACATGGTCTTCGTCACCACCGGACTCGGCGGCGGCACTGGCACCGGAGCCGCGCCCATCATCGCTTCGCTCGCCAGCGAAATGGGAGCACTCACCGTCGCAGTCGTCACCAAGCCGTTCGCCTTCGAAGGCAAGCGCCGCCAGAACCAGGCCGAGCGCGGCCTGCAGGAGCTCATCGACTCGGTTGACACCACTATCGTCATCCCCAACGAGAAGCTGCTCGCCGTCGCCAAAGACGCAGGCTTCTTCGAATCGTTCCGCGTTGCCGACGACATTCTCCGCCAGGCCGTGCAGGGCATCTCAGACATCATCACCATTCCCGGCATCATCAACCGCGACTTCGCCGACGTGAAGACCATCATGGCCGGCATGGGATACGCCGTCATGGGCACCGCCACTGCTCGCGGCGAGAACCGCGCTACCGCTGCCGCGCAGGCCGCCATCGCCTCGCCGCTGCTCGAAGCCGGAGCCATCGACGGCGCTCGCGGCATTCTCATCAACATCACCGGCTCCAGTTCGCTCCGCCTCGCCGAGGTCAACGAAGCTTCTACCATCATCCAGAGCGCCGCCCACGAAGACGCCAACATCATCTTCGGCGCCGTGATGGACGAGAAGATGAAGGACGAGGTCAAGATCACCGTCATCGCCACCGGCTTCAAGGAATTCGCCCGCGGCAAAGACCACGCTCACCAAGCCACTGCTGGAATGCTGGGCACACGCGCCGGGGGTGCCCCATCCTTGTCGCGCAGCGACAGGGTGGGAGCGAACGTCTCGTTGGGTGGGGAAGATCGGGTGCCCCAGGTTCGCGCCCCGCATTTGGGCGCTAACCTGGGTGATCAGGGTGCCCCATCCTTATCGCCTTCTTCTGGCGATAGGGTGGGATTCGAGCCTCGCATCACCGAGCGTCCACTCAACACTCCTTACGTCGCCGACTCCGTTGACGACTACGAACTGGGCTCCGAGGTCGTCCGTCACGCCGAGCCGGTGGAAGAGTCGCCTTCCGCGTCGTACGCGCGCGAAGCCGAGTCAACCTACGCTTCCGTCATTAAGGGTGTGGACGCGACTCCCGAGGAACCGCCGACCATCGAGACCGTCACCAGCAGTGTGAACATTAACTACGACGCCAACGACCTCGAAATCCCGGCCTTCCTGCGTAAACGCGGCGACAGCTAGCGGTCGGATTCAAGGGTGCCGGTGTTTCTCTCCTCTGTATGATTTAGGGATGGCCTTTGTTTATTTTTATGTGTTGCACTAAGGTACAACACGGCATCACTACTAGTAAGTATACTTATAATCATGTAGATACTATGCTGTTTAGTGCTACGTATAACTACATAACTATATCACCATCTAACCGTGACACCAGATAAGTAGAGCACTTCGCTTGCAAAGATGCGGAGCCCCGAAGGCGACATGCCGGTGATCAAAGAGCGATGTTGTCAAAGAGCGAACTATTTCCCGCCAGAGCGGGAGCAGGGCCGACAGACACCAATCCCTTCGCCTCACGAAGCTTGTTTTACTGAAATGGAGTACGGCGGGAAAGGACGGAGGACACAGAGGTGTGTGATAAGGCAGTGGTTTGGAGAACTGGCCAAAACACGTGCCAGCGTGGCCTCTCGAATCCCACAATTGCCAACAGAAGGCAATTGTGGGGGCCACCAGCCCGGTTAATTCGTTGGGCTGGGGCCTGCAATTCTCAGTGAATGGGAGGGCAATCGCCCGAATAATCGTTCGCGCCGTTGTGTCCCCATCCGCCGACATCTTGAATAGGACGACCATCGACTGCGAGCATCCTATACCCGTGATTCCAGACCTCAAAGTCGACGTTCACAATAGCCTTACCGCCTTTACTAAGTTGGGCGCAAAAATTCTTGCTAGACTGAACATCAAAGCAGTGCGGATTCTCGACAAAGCGGAAGCGAGCGTATTCGTCGGGCTTTGCATAGAAACTGGGGTTGTACTCATCCTCAGCGCACTCCCAAGTCATCCGCTTCGTTACATACCGATGTCGGTCGCAAGACACCACAACGACGAGCAAGAAGCATAAAGCGGCAATGTGAGAAAGCGGCTTCATCGTGATGCAGCGACTATAGAAGAAACCCGCCGGAAGTTCGGACGGGCCACCCGCCACCCAAATGGGACTTTACCGGCCATCCGCCTATTCTTGAGATTTCGTACCCGCTGCTTTTACATATCTTTCCTGGATGTGCTGATTGGTTTCCGAGATTCGCTTCTTGACCGATGGATCTGTCGTCCTAGCACTCAAGGACGTCAAAACAAATAGCGCAGTTCGCGGTGCCCGATCCTCCACATTCCCCACCATGCTGGGGTCGCCGAATGACTCCTCGAGAATAACTAAAGAGACTTCGATATCAGCTTGGCTGAGAGAACGCCCTGCGAGAATCTTCGTAAGAACTACAGCCGCCGCGTCCCCCATAGGTCCGAGTATCTTAGAATCGTGACCCTCATAAGTTCCAGTCTCTAATATTCTTCTGATTGTTTGTTCGGGATCATTTCCGGATTGTGCACATGCGTTACCGAGTAAGCTCAAGCTCAGAACTATCGAGATGGCATATTTCAAGAATCACCTCGTTGCAGAGATATCTGGACCCCAACCCGGGCTCACAACATTGTTTGTGATGGTGCCATGCCCGAAAGTTGGCGCCGTAACTGTGAAGTATTGGGCACGCACAGGGTAAGATGCACCACCCGGCATGACCAGGTTGATGTCTTGAGTGGCATTTTCTCCTGGAGCAAGGATAGGAGTTACGGAACACGTCCCAAAGGGAACGTCATGGAACGTCCCATCAGCGGCGGTGGTTAAGCTGCTTGTTGGATATCCCGGAACTGGACCAATGTTACCTTGACCCTGCCCGCCAGTAAAGAATGTGACGGTTTCATAGGGAGTCATAGTGGCGGATCGAATAGGTTGGCCGGCTTGATCTAAGACTTGGTACTTGATATCGACCATGATTCCATAATTGAGGCTGCCCGGACAACCATTGGGTGGACCAGAGCCGTCCGGTAGCACGGTTACGCCCAACACCTTCAAACTCGTGGGCGTCTGCACAGTTACGGGCTGGTTCCCTTGCATAACCGCTTGAGGGCACCTTGGTGCAGGCTTAATTGCCTGCAGAAGGTTCAACGCGCTTCCGGTTGCGGTTCCGGCTGCGAGTGTATGCAACATTGAGTTTGGCAATGAAGCAACCGTCGGGTTGCTGCTGGTCCACAGATATGCGCTGCCCGTGAAGTCGTCGATCCATCCTCCGCATTGCTCCTGAGCCTGATAATAATCCTGGTTATAGACTGAAACGGGACCGCTATACGGGGCGGGCGCAAGCTTTGGATTGTAGTAGCCGCAGCACGTCCCGCAGCCGTAAGAGGCGTGGCCGTAGGTTTTGTCGATGGTTAGCTTGCCCTCGTATAGTAAACCGACTGCCGGATGGTCGATATCTTTCAGTTCGTAGGACCCCATCATGGTTTCTGGCGGAATGACACTGCCGTCGGAATCAGGTACCTGGTTGCGAATCAACTGGCCGACGTCGAGCAGAAGCTGCTGGCCAGGTGCCAGCAATTTCTCCAGACGATATCGACCTTGGCCGCCGTTATAGAACAGCGTCACCTGCGCCTTGGTCGCCTCGGATCCGCCGTTTCCGGTCGTAATCAGAGTGCCGTGGGTAGCGTCAACGTGCCACATGCCACCTTTAAACATACGGTTGGTACCTTCGGTGAAGGGACTCTGCAAGCCGTAGCGCTGTTTGGAATCATAACTCACGGCGACAGGCACGAGGTCGGCACTCTTGCTTGCGTATGCCAAGGTGACATTGCCCCAGTTGGCATTTGCGGGAATAGCGCCGTTGTCTTGCAAAAGGCCGAGATCGACAACGCTCACTTCATTCGACTTCAAGCTCAATGCTGGATAGTTATAGGTGCCCTCGGTACTTGGCGAGCGCCAGTGGACGGCAGCTGAGACTTGCAATTTGTTCTGTCCCGCATTCCGGAGAAACAGGCGGGGGTTCAAAACGGTATCCTTCGGGTAGGCGAGCGCGGCGTCAGGCGGCCGGAGAGCCATCATGGGAGCGCGGAGCACGTGAGCTTCGACCGATTCGTCCTTGTCGCGCTCGAATAGTTTCATGATTGCGGCGAGCCCCGTCACCTCGTCAAACACAATCTGGCTGGCGGATATGCCTTCATTGTTAGGAAAAGTGAGAGTAACGCCTCCCATCTCACCAGGAGCCGAGCCGCCTAGTACCTCGCGGATATCGATGCGGGCGGTCTGTAGCGGGCCTAAAGTCAACTTAAGTCCCTTGTTGTGGGCTGACGCGGATGTCAGACGCAACATTCCAATTACGGGCTTTCTGGATGGATTAGAAACGATTAAGAAATCAGTAGTGGTACCGGCGGGAAGCCACCAAATACCCTCGATTCCGCTGAAGTAGCCGTCGTTAGAAGCGGCGTCGTAGCCATCGAAGTGAAAATCGATAGGATGACCTTCGCGCGAAACCATGGTGGCAGCGAACACGTTCCGGTCATTGAGTCCCGAGAAGCGTACGGCGGCAGAACCGTAAGAGCCGATGCGACCTACGAGCTCGGGCGCTACCTGGGCGACTGCCTGTTGGAGGTTGATCGAGGTAACTTCTTCTGATGCGAGGACAACATCCGGTAGAGCAATCTCGCGACCTTCGGCCGTTCGAATTAACGGCGTAACCGTCAATTGTCTCTCGGCGAGGTTATTTCTTATCTCAAGCTCGGTGTTCCAACCTGGTTCAAGCGTCCAGTATGAGGTAGAGACTTCCTGCTGCGTTGGCTTCCAGTCGGCAAGTGCTACCCTCGTCCCAGGCTTGGGAAATTTGGGCTGCGGAGTTTGAGCAGCAGCTACAAAAGTGAACAGTAGTAGAAGGCTGAAGCTTCCAAAGAGGGCTGCAAGGCGACGGCTCATAGTTGCCATCCTTTAATTCGATCTAGTTTCGGGGCCCACTTAGGAGAGGCATATTGCTACTCTTTATGATGATAGTCAATAGCTCGGAAGTGGGGTAATAGTGGATAGATAGTAAATTGAAGTGGTGCTTCGACTGCGCACGCTGCGGCGCTCGCTCAGACTAATAAATTGGTTTAGTGGCTAATTACTAATGGCTGGTGATAGAAAAGCGAAGCTCCGGGTTCGTTCGGCGTAGCGAAGCGCATCAGCCCACTGCGGTTAGCTCTTGCGCATCCAAACGCTCCACGTCCCCGGCCCAGCATCTTTATTCGCGATCGGCAGGCCGGCTGCCTTGAGGGCGAGCTTGATTTGGCCGTGATGGTAGCCTTCGTGCCAAATCATGTGCTGCAGCAGGAGGACAGGGTGGTCGTAGTGGAGGTCCATGGCGCGTCCCGCTTCGATTCGTCCTTTGACGGCGTCACGCACGACTCGGGCGCTTTCGTTCAGCAATTGCGCGAGGCGGTCGCGGTCGCTTTCGTCCGACCACTCATCTTCGTCTCGGACGGGCTTAGCGAACTCGGGAGCGTCTTCGGCAACGAAGACAAGCCGCACGTAGTGGATGTGGTTGAACAGGCTGGCAACCGAAGGACTCGTGTCCGTCGCGCGGATTTGCATTCCGCCCTCCGGGACGAGGCGGAGCAGGTTGACCAGGATGGTATTGTTCCGGTCCCAGGAATCGAGCAGGGCGTTGAGCAGGCCGTGGTCGTCGGTGGTTGGCATCACTGAATGGACTGCGGCTTCTGGGCCATCAGGTCGGCGAAGCGAGGGTCAGTGCGGAGGCTGGCGAATTCGGAGTCGGTATAGACCTTGTTGATGTTCTTGTAGCCCTCTTCCATCGCCTTGCGCAGGTATTCGAGACAGTGCTGAATGTCTCCGGCCTGGGCATACATCTTGGCGACCATGAAAGAAAACGCAGCGCGGTCCTCGGGAGAAGAAGACTGGGCCATGACGCCGGTTTTCGCGACACGCTGGAAGATGTCAGCGTCGAGCTCGTGAGCGGCACGATACTGCTCGGCGGCCTTATCGTAGTCGTGTTTGCCGAAGTAGGCGGCCCCGAGGTTGTAGTGGAAGGTGGCTGAATTTGGGCGGATTACCAGCGCCTTCTCGTAATACTTGATGGCACGACCGTAACGCTTTTCAGTTTGCGCGATGAAACCGAGATTGTTCAGTCCTTCGGCGGAGTGGGGGTCAAGCTTGACGGCCTTCTCGAAAGACTTTTGAGCGTCTTTGTTGCGCTGCAGGAACAACAGGGCAATGCCTCGCTTGTTGCACAAAATTGCGCCAGGCTGCTTGGCGATAGCGGCGTCGTAGTAGTCGATGGAATCGAGATAGCGCTTCAGCGCGCGGAGTTGGTCGCCCTGGCGCTCGAGCTCTTCGACAGTTCCGGTGGTAAGGGAAACGAGCGGTGGCGGAACTGGCGCCTGCCCTGTGGCCTCTGCGGCCTGAGATTCAGGTTGCTTGGCGGGCGTCTGCTGAGTGTCGGCGAAGACGGGATACAGAAGTGAGGTGACGGCGAATGCCATGACAGCAGTCAGCCATACCCAACGAAATGCTCGTGCGAACCTGTTCGCAGCCATAGCTACGCTCCCGACCCAATGGACCCATAATAATAGACTTATTCCTTGGGCGGATTGTTCCCTGAATTCGGAGGAGAATTTTCGGTCGGGGATTTCTGGTCCTTCTCTCCACTCTTGCCGCCGAAAACCCGTCCGAAGAACCCCTTCTTTTTCTTCTGCTCGGGAGTTTCATTTGCGGGAGCCGATGCCTGCGGCTGTCCGCCTGCTGCGGTTGCCGGCTGTCCTGGGATCGGTCCATTGGTGGTCGCCGGAGGCGGAGCAACGGGCGGCGAGCCGAGCCCGAGAATCTTGG
>Ga0302321_100003037_pt1 | contig 14387 bp, 13 predicted proteins | sample Fen_T0_1_FD_202505 | JGI IMG/M metagenome (GOLD analysis project Ga0302321, IMG submission 202505) | Peat permafrost microbial communities from Stordalen Mire near Abisko, Sweden - Fen_T0_1 | ecosystem: Environmental > Terrestrial > Soil > Wetlands > Permafrost | place: Sweden: Abisko...
CGTTTTCCGGTTGCTTCTGGGCGGAATCACCGGCGTGGCACCGTTGCCTTTGATGACCTCCACAAACGCATCGGAATCATAGCCCTTGTCCGCCAGCACGAAGCCGGCGCGGAAGCCCTCAACCAACGCTTCCGCCTGGGTGTGTTCGGACGCTTGCCCCGCCGTCAACAACAGCCGCACGGGGTTGCCCAAGGCATCAACCGCCGCGTGTATCTTGGTGCTTAAACCGCCCCGCGACTTGCCCATGGCTTCATGGCCTTGGCTGTTTTTTTTGCCGCGCCGTGCTGGTGGGCCCGGACAATGCTGCCGTCCACCATCAGGTGTTCCAAGCCGGGGACATCCGACACTGACGACGACAACTGCGACCACGTGCCTTTTTTGCCCCATCGGCTATAACCACGTACACCCGGTGTCAATGGCCAAATTCCTCCGGCAAGTCCCGCCAGGGCGAACCGGTGCGCGCTATCCACAGTACGGCTTCGATAAACCGTCGGTTGTCCTTCGCCGTCACGCCGCAATCGCCCGCCTTGCCGGGCAGAAAATCCTTGATGCGTTCCCATTTTGTATCACTCAATACCGTTCTTGCCATTGCGCTTCGTGTGAAAAAATAACAAATAATACAATAACTTTAGCTCATCTCTTAAAGTAATTGAGAACGCACACTAGTAGTCAGTAAGTTTAATATTTACGGATAATAAATCGAGAGGTTGGATCTGAAGTGTTTCGACTTAGGTTTAGGAGTCTTGAATGATGGCTTAATCCTACACCAATTGTTGAGAAATAGGACGCCTGATGAAACTTTGCTGGCTACATGTATCCGACTTCCATATTCAGGGCGGAGATCATTACAACAGAGACTTGGTATTAGGTATGCTCGTTCGCTCAATCATAAAGAATGCGTGAGCAGAATGGACGCAAACCTGATCTTATTTTTGCCACCGGAGACATTGGGCAATCTGGTAAAGCAGCCGAATATGTCGCAGCAACTAAATTTTATTTGATTACGTAGAACCCGCAGCCAATTTTGAAGTCGAAGATGAGAATACAAGTCTTTGAAATCAAAGGAGGCGTGAACTGGGCAAAAACAAAGTGCAATTCCAGAAAGGCATGAGTTTGCCCGGTTTCATGAAGGCGTATGGCACTGAGGGCAATGCCAGGAAATGGTTTTCCGGTCACGTTGGCCGAAGGGGTTTCGATGCCCCGACTGTGGCCATGACAAATATTGTGAAATCCGGGCCCGCCATTGTTTCCAATGCTATCGTTGCCATCGCCAAACCTCGCTGTTTTCAGGCACTATTTACGAACAAACGAAGCTACCTTTGACGACGTGGTTTTTAGCCAGTTACTTGCTGACACAAAACAAAGACGGGATATCCGCCCTGAATTTGTCCCGGCAATTGGGTGTCTCCCTACAACACGGCCTGGAGCGTCAAGCATAAGCTGATGCAAGTCATGCTGGAACGGGGACGGAACCGACCCCTGCCAGGGCGGGTTGAACTGGACGATGCTTATTGGGGAGGGGGCAAACGGGGCGCGGCAGCGAAAACAAGACACCGTTTGTCGCCTAAAGCGCCTACTTTTGGTGCGGCCGTGGCGACCACGGAAGCGGGCCAACCGGTCTGGATGAAAATGCACAGGGTCAAAGGCTTCCGGAAAAAAGAGATCAAAAACTGGGGCCGGCAACAGCTCAACAAGGACAGCCATGTGGTCACCGACAGCTTACGGGCGTTTAAGGGCTTGGAAGACGCAGGGATTGGCCATGAGGCCATAGTGACAGGGGGCGGCCACAAAAGTATGGGGATATTGGCGTTTTGCTGGGTCAATACCGTGTTGGGCAATGTCAAGACCGCTATGCAGGGCACCTACCATGCGATTCGTCCGAAACATTTGCCGCGTTACTTGGCAGAATTTGAATATCGTTTTAATCGACGCTTTAAGTTGGAGGCGTTAGTGCCAAGATTAGTGTATGCATCAGTCTTAACACCGCCGATGCCCAGACGGTTGCTAAAATTGGCTGAAGCTTATTGGTAATCAGATAAGTAAATAAGACAGCAGGCTTTTTGATAAAAGTAAAAAATTTCTGCCTATTAAAATAAAAGTTTTTTTATCCGTATTGCATTTGGAACGATTACTATGTTAAGTAGGTCAGTATTTAGTATTCGTGAGAACCCTAGCGATCTAGGAGGCACTTTTTATTTTCAACTCTTTACAGGGGACAAGGGACTTAAAATGAACGCCGCAGTCAGTCACGTCCAGGATTTGCTCCCTTTGATTTTTTATTTTGGGGCTTGCCTATCGATTACCGCCGTTATGCTTGGTGGCGCCTATATAGTGGGCCAAAGGCACCGTCCTAAAACGGCAGCGGATGAGCCTTTTGAATCCGGTGTCGTGCCATTCGGGGATGTCCACCTACGCTTTTCCGTGCATTTTTACCTGCTCGCCATTTTCTTTGTTATTTTCGACATGGAAACTGTCTTCCTGTTTGCTTGGTCAGTTGCATTGAAAGAATCGGGTTGGTCCGGTTTTATCGAAGCCCTGATTTTTATCAGTGTTTTGGTGGCAACCCTGATTTATTTGAATGCGATCGGCGCCCTTGACTGGCGAACCCGTCGGCAACGGGCAGTCACTTCCCGTGCAGAACGATAGGTAAAATATGAATTGGACCCTGACCAAAGCGGAGAATGATGCCAGCCCAAAACCGGGACAGCAGAGTTATGAAGAAGCGTTGCGCCGGAATTTCTTGTTTGCCAAGCTGGAAGATATGGTAGCCTGGGGGCAGTCCAATTCCGTGTGGCCTTTTAATTTTGGCTTGTCTTGTTGCTATGTGGAAATGGCGACTGCATTCACCAGTCGTCATGATATTGCCCGTTTTGGTTCTGAAGTGATACGGGCTTCGCCCCGGCAAGCCGATTTAATTGTGATTTCTGGCACTGTGTTCCGCAAAATGGCACCGGTCGTCAAGCGACTTTACGAACAGTTGCTGGAACCGCGTTGGGTGATATCGATGGGTTCATGCGCCAATTCCGGTGGGATGTACGATATTTACAGCGTTGTCCAAGGGGTTGACAAGTTTTTGCCTGTCGATATCTATGTACCCGGATGCCCCCCGCGTCCAGAAGCATTGCTACAGGGGCTAATGCTTTTGCAGGACTCGATAGGCAAAGAACGGCGCCCTTTGAGCTGGATTGCTGGTGATCAAACGCTTATCAAGCCTGTAATAAAGCCTAATTACCGCGATTTTCTCACCGAAGAAAGAATGCGCACACGGCAATTGCGTGATCCCGACGAGATATCGTTCGATCAGGATAAATGAGATGAGTCGAGGAGAAAGATGATTGGACAGTAACGCTGGCATAATCAAAACTCCTTCGGATACTTCTGGCATAGCCCAGGAACTCACCGAGCGGCTAGGTATAAACAATTTTACCGTTCAGTTAACCCTTGATGGTATAACCACAATTTGGCTTAACCGCCAAAACCTCCGGGCAGTTCTTTGCTATTTAAAATCTGAAGCCTCATCCCCCTTTGTGTTGTTGTTTGACCTGACGGCCATTGACGAACGCCAGCGTATGCACCGAAATGGCCTTCCTGAGAGTATCTTTACGGTCGTTTATCATTTGCTCTCGTTTGACCGCAACGTGGATGTCCGGCTCAAAATCGCCTTGGATGAAGCCAGCTTATCCCTCCCGACTATTAGCGATATCTGGCCATCGGCCAATTGGTATGAACGCGAAGTATGGGATATGTTCGGTATCGTTTTCGAGGGACATCCTCATCTTAGGCGAATTATCATGCCGCCGACCTGGCAAGGCCATCCTTTACGCAAAGACCATTTTGCCCGCGCGACTGAAATGGAACCATTTAGTTTGCCTGACGAGCGCCAGGAAATCGAACAAGATGCTATGCGCTTCGTACCGGAAGACTGGGGCATGCGGCGCAGTAGCGAAGACAGCGATTTCATGTTCCTGAATATGGGGCCGAATCATCCAAGCGTTCATGGTGCTTTTCGTATCGCTTTGCAACTGGATGGCGAAGAAATAATTGATGCCTTGCCTGACATCGGCTATCACCATCGTGGCGCAGAAAAAATGGGCGAACGCCAATCCTGGCACACCTATATCCCTTACACGGACCGGGTGGATTATTTGGGCGGCTCCATGAACAACTTGCCTTATGTGTTGGCTGTTGAACAGTTAGCCGGTATCGTAGTCCCGGAACGGGCTCAAGTTATTCGAGTGATGATCAGCGAACTTTACCGCCTTGCCAGCCATCTGCTGTTTTATGGCACTTTCGCTCAGGACGTGGGACAAATGTCGCCTATCTTTTATATGTTCATTGATCGTGAAAAGGTATTCGATATTCTGGAATCGATTACCGGCGCCCGTATGCATTCCAGTTTTTTCCGCATCGGCGGGGTCTCCTTGGATTTACCGCACGGATGGGATAAACGAATACGTGAATTTGTTAACTATCTACCCGACCGCTTGAATCATTATGACAAGATGGTGATGCAAAATAGCACACTCAAACGCCGCACCCAGGGCATTGGCGCTTACACCACGGCAGAAGCCATAGACTGGAGCGTGACCGGCGCGGGACTGCGCGCCACCGGGCTGGCATGGGATTACCGTAAAGCAAGGCCTTACTCAGGCTACGAAAACTATGAATTTGAAATACCCACCGGAACTCACGGCGACTGTTATGACCGATGCCTGGTGCGTATAGAGGAAATGCGGCAAAGTGTCCGCATTATTACACAATGCCTGGACAATATGCCGGAAGGTCCTTATAAAGCCTATCATCCTTTGACCACACCTCCGCCGAAAGCACGAACGCTTCATGATATTGAAACCCTGATCCAGCATTTTCTTAATGTAAGCTGGGGGCCTGTGATTCCTGTCGGCGAGGCATGCGTGGCTATCGAGGCCACAAAAGGCTTGAATGCCTATTATTTGACCAGCGATGGCGGCACCATGTCCTATCGTACCCGTATCCGCACGCCGTCTTTCGCACATTTACAGATGATACCGATGATGTGCCGGGGCATGATGGTGGCCGATTTGATCGCCATTTTGGCGAGCATTGATTTTGTGATGTCCGACGTGGATCGCTGAAATGGACGAACTCATCGAAAAATCAGGTTTTGAAGGATTAAGCCCCACTGAAATCCAAGAGATTACCGCCGAGATGGGTCATTACGAAGACAAAACGGCCGCTTCGATCGAGGCGCTGAAAATAGTTCAAAAACACCGCCGTTGGGTCTCCGACCCATGCCTAGTTGCCGTGTCTGAATTACTGGGGATTTCGACCGCCCAATTGGAAGGTGTCGCGACTTTTTACAATTTGATATACCGTCAGCCCGTCGGTAAAACCGTTATTCATTATTGTAACAGTGTAACCTGCTGGATGATGGGCGCAGAACGGGTGCGCGAACAATTGTGCCGTCATTTGAATGTCAAGCTGGGAGAAATGTCTGCGGACGGCGAGTACACAGTTTTGCCCATTGTTTGCCTGGGTGCTTGCGATCATGCGCCAGTCGCTTTGGTTGGTGACCAGCTAAAGCTCGACCTCACAGATAACGCCGTTAACGAGATCCTTAAAAGGTAAGTGCAATGGATATAATGGATAAGCCGCTGACCAAAAACATTTTACCGGATCGTGCCTTTGCTACGCTTGCTGATTACGAAAGCACAGGCGGTTATCAAGGGTTGCGTCAAGCAATCACGCAATTACAGCCCAAAGAAGTGCGACAATGGGTTAAAGATGCTGGGTTGCGGGGGAGAGGAGGTGCGGGGTTTAATACCGGACTCAAATGGGGTCTTGTCCCTGAGAAAAAAACCAACGACACGAAACATTATCTGGTGGTCAACGCCGATGAAATGGAGCCAGGCACATTCAAGGACCGGTTTCTCCTGGAACGCGATCCGCATCAGCTTATTGAAGGCATTATTATTGCCGCGTATGCCATTCAAGCCAATACCGCTTACATTTTTTTGCGTGGCGAATACCATCTGGCCGCTCAAAGATTGACCCATGCTTTACAGGAAGCCCGAACTAAAAACTACTTGGGTGAACATGTCTTAAACACAGGGTTTAGCCTGGAAATCCATTTGCATACTAGTGCCGGACGCTATATTTGCGGTGAAGAGTCGGCGCTCCTCAACGCGCTTGAAGGAAAAAGGGCTACGCCCCGTGCCAAACCGCCCTTCGCCGTTGTCAGCGGACTTTGGGGTTGGCCTACTGTTGTCAATAATGTAGAGACCCTTTGTAATGTACCCCACATCTTGCAGTACGGTGTCGAATGGTACCAAAGTTTGGGACGTGGTTTGGATAAAGGGACAAAGTTGTTTGGGGTAAGCGGGCGAGTGAAATGCCCAGGGCTGTGGGAACTGCCGATGGGAACTCCCATACGGGAAATTATTGAAGAACACGCTGGAGGTATGCAGGATGGCTATAAACTGCGCGGATTTTTGCCCGGCGGTGCCTCTACTGACTTTATGCTGCCTGAACAACTGGATGTGCTCATGGATTACGATACCGTAGCCAAAGCCGGTAGCCGCATGGGTACCGGAACGATTATCGTTCTGGATGACAAAACCTGCCCTGTGCAGATGGTGTTAAATCTTGAAGAGTTCTTTGCCCAGGAATCGTGCGGATGGTGTACACCTTGCCGGGACGGTTTACCTTGGACAGTAACCTTATTGAAAGATATTATTGCCGGACACGGCCGAATGGAAGACCTTGATACTTTAGCCGGATTAACACGGATGTTGGGGCCTGGAAATACCTTTTGCGCTTTGGCTCCGGGCGCTATGGAACCCTTGCAAAGCGCACTTAAGTACTTTCGTGCAGATTTCGAACGATATATTGTTGGTCATAATGTTGTGATGGAGCCCGCTTAATGGCCAGCATCGAAATTGATGGCAATACCTATAACGTTACGGACGGAAATAATGTATTGTCGGCTTGCTTGTCTCTTGGGCTGGATCTTCCTTATTTTTGCTGGCATCCTGCAATGGGTTCAGCAGGTGCCTGCCGGCAATGCGCTATTATTCAATACAAGGATGCAGAAGATACCCGCGGGCGATTGGTAATGGCCTGTATGACACCGGTTTCCGAAAACATGCGGATTTCTCTGGCCGCCGAACAGGCTCACCAGTTCCGCAGTGACAATATTGAACTGCTGATGACCAACCATCCCCACGATTGCCCGGTATGCGAAGAAGGCGGTGAATGCCATTTACAAGATATGACCGTCATGACAGGCCATATCGTTCGCCGTTTTCGCGGCAAAAAGCGCACCCATCAAAACCAGAATCTAGGCTCTTTTATCAATCATGAAATGAACCGTTGCATTGCCTGCTACCGATGCGTACGATTTTACGACGAATATGCAGGCGGTAAGGATCTTCAGGTATTCGGTGCCCACAACAACGTTTATTTCGGACGTTTTGAAGACGGTGCATTGGAAAGCGAATTCAGCGGCAATCTTGTGGAAGTCTGTCCTACCGGCGTTTTTACCGACAAAACCTTTAGCACCCATTACGCCCGGAAGTGGGATTTACAAACTGCGCCTTCGATTTGTGTGCATTGCAGCTTGGGTTGTAATATTGCCCCGGGCGAACGATATGGGGAACTAAGACGGGTTGCTAACCGCTATAACGGTGAGGTTAATGGCTATTTTCTTTGTGACCGAGGCCGATTCGGTTACGGTTTCGTCAATAGCTTGAAGCGTATTAGGGTTCCTCGTTTGAATTTTCAAGCTATGGCATCGGCCGCAGCAGCGAAAATGCAGTTCCACGATCTATTGAAATCGGCTAAAGGAGTCATTGGCATTGGCTCGCCACGCGCCTCGCTGGAAGCCAATTTTGCTTTACGCTCGCTGGTGGGAGAGGAAAACTATTTCCTCGGTTTGGAGAACACCGAACACACCTTACTTAGCGCCATCATTAAAATTATGCGTGATGGCGGTATCCATTCCCCTTCACTAAGGGAAGTCGAACAAGCCGATGCCATATTAATCCTTGGTGAAGATGTGACCCACAGCGCTCCCAGGCTGGCGCTTTCTTTGCGGCAGGCCGTGCGTAATGCATCATTCGAATTAGCAGAAACCATGCACATCCCGAAGTGGCAGGATGCCGCTATCCGTCAGTTGCCTGGCCATGTGCGAAGCCCATTGTTTATCGCCAGCATTTGCGCCACTCGCCTTGATGATACAGCAGCAGAAACGTATAGGGGTAGCCCGGAAGATATAGCACGCTTGGGCTTTGCAATTGCCCATTGCCTTGATGGTTCGGCACCAGTCCCCGAGTCATTAAGCGAAACGGAACAAGCGCTGGTTACCACTATCGCCAATGGCCTGAAACAGGCGAATCGGCCATTAATAGTATCGGGAACCACTTGTGCGAGCCTAGTCGTCATTCAGGCAGCCTACAACGTTGCTAAGGCGCTGCCGTCAAAAGGTAGTCACCTGACATTTACCGTTCCGGAGTGTAACAGCTTAGGTGTGGCGATCATGGGCGGGAAACCTTTGCAAAAGGCCTTCGAGAGAGTCAGCAACGGTTCTGCAGATAGCGCGATTATTCTTGAGAATGATCTTTACCGCCGGGCATCGAACCGGGATGTGGACTTGTTTTTGCAAACGGCAAGTCAGGTGGTAGTCATCGACAGTTTGGAAAATAAAACGACCGAAAAGGCCGCGCTGTTGCTCTCTGCTGCGACCTTTGCCGAGTCCGAAGGCACCTTGGTAAATAATGAAGGCCGCGCCCAGCGTTATTTTCCGGTTTATCCTGCCACCGAGCCCGTACTCGGCAGTTGGCAGTGGCTGGCCAGTGTAATGGAAAATGGGCAAAGCCTGCATCACGATGCCATTACGGCGGCTTGCGCCGAATCAATTTTAGGGCTTTCCGCCATACTTCAAGCTGCACCTCGCGCAGATTACACGGTCGAAGGCAGCAAAATTCCAAGGCAGCCACACCGTTACAGCGGACGGACTGCAATGCATGCCGACATTAAAGTCAGTGAAGCTGCCCAACCAACTGATATGGAAACGCCATTCACTTTTTCCATGGAAGGCGACACTGCACAAGTCCAACCATCCTTGTTACCGGTTATTTGGATGCCTGGATGGAACTCTAATCAGGCGATCAATAAATTCCAGGAGGAGATTGGCGGTCATTTACGGGGAGGGGATTGTGGTAAACGCTTGTTTGAAGCATCCGGTACACTGCCTTGGTTTAACAATATTCCGGCTGCTTTCAAGCCCGATCCGAAATTTTGGCGAATCATCACCCTGCCGTATATTTTTGGCACAGAGGAATTGAGCCTACAATCAACGCCGGTGGCTGAACGATTGCCACACTTTTCAGTACGGTTGAACCCGCTGGATGCTGAAAAATTGCAGGTGGTTTCCGGCGACCCGATTGAAATTGCCGATCCGGCAGGGACAGCTATCCTAGAAGTTACTGTACAGATAGAAAAAACCATGCCTCAAGGCTTGCTCGGCGTAACAGCTGGACGACCTGAATTCCAGCCTATGCAATCCTGTTCCCAGGTCAAATTGAAGAAATTAATTAGGGAGAGCCCGCCATGAATCAGGGTTTGGGGGAAGCAACGGACATCTTTGGCATTTTAGTTTCCGTGATCATCATAGCGGCTATGCTGGTTTGGGTGGAGCGTCGGCTCTTGGCAGTCTGGCAGGATCGCTTAGGGCCTAATCGGGTTGGGCCTTTTGGATTAATGCAGGTGGCTGCCGATATGATTAAGATGTTTTTTAAGGAAGACTGGATACCGCCGTTTTCAGACAAGCTGGTGTTTGTACTGGCGCCAACGATAGTTTTTATTACCATGCTCACCGGTTTTGCTGTCATCCCATTTGCGCCGGGTGTTGGCATCATCGATTTCAATTTCGGACTGCTTTACTTTCTGGCGATATCTTCCTTATCGGTCTATAGTGTTGTGCTGGCAGGTTATGCTTCCAACAATAAATATTCGTTGCTGGGCGGGCTCCGTGCTGCGGCGCAAACGGTCAGCTATGAAGTGTTCATGGGCATTTCCATCATGGGTGTGGTCATGATGTCCGGTACCTTTAATTTGCGGGAAATAGTTGAAGCCCAGAGGGACGGCTGGTTTATTGTCCCGCAGTTTTTTGGGTTTCTCATTTTTCTTATCGCCATTATCGCCGAAAGCCGACGAACTCCCCTTGATATGCCTGAAGCCGAACAAGAGCTGGTGGGTGGTTTTCATACCGAATATTCGGGCATGAAATTCGGCATGTTCTTCGTTGGCGAGTATCTAGCCATTACCCTTAGCTCAGCGATCATCGTCACGCTTTTTTTTGGTGGCTGGCTTGGCCCCTGGTTACCGCCTTTAGTCTGGTTTTGTCTGAAAACCGCAATATGTATTTTGTTTTTCATCCTGATACGGGGCGCTCTTCCGCGTCCACGCTACGACCAGTTGATGAGCTTTGGCTGGAAAGTATTATTGCCAGCTGGGTTGCTAAACCTGTTGGTAACTGGCGCAGTCCTGCTGTCTATGCACAGTTAACGAATCGGAAAAGGGTAAAGCCATGTTAAGTCAACTGCGGTCATTATGGGAAGTTTTAAAACATACCTTCGTCAAACCGGATACAGTGCAATATCCGGAGCAGAAACCGGCATTATTCCCACGTTATCGTGGCCGTATCGTTTTGACCCGCGACCCTGACGGCGAAGAGCGTTGCGTGGCTTGCAACCTCTGTGCCGTAGCCTGTCCTGTCGACTGTATCGCTTTACAAAAAGCCGAAGATGAGAACGGCCGATGGTATCCCGATTTCTTCCGGATTAATTTTTCGCGCTGCATCATGTGCGGATTTTGCGAGGAAGCCTGTCCAACGCACGCCATACAACTGACTCCGGATTTTGAGATGTGCGAATATGACCGGCAAAACATGGTTTATGAAAAGCAGCACCTGTTGATAGATGGAACCGGAAAATATCACGATTACAACTTTTACCGAGTCGCAGGCATGACGATTGGAGGAAAAGACAAGGGACAGGCTGAAAACGAATTACCGCCTGTTGACGTAAAAACCTTATTGCCCTGATGGAGATTTCATTATGGTTTTGACTTTATTTTATATCAGCTCTGCCGTCGCCATTTTCGCTACGGTAATGATGATTACCCGGCTCAATGCTGTTCACGGTCTTCTGTACCTCATATTATCCCTGCTGGCAGCCGGGATCATATTTTTCTTGTTAGGCGCACATTTCGCCGCTGTGCTGGAAGTGATTATTTATGCCGGGGCTATCATGGTGCTTTTTGTTTTCGTCATCATGATGCTCAACCAGGGGCAAAAGACTATCGAACAGGAACGTGCCTGGTTACAGCCGAATATCTGGCTTGGACCGTCTCTGTTGGCGTTGATCCTTTTCGCAGAATTGATGGTAATCGTCGTACTGGGAGGTAACGCCGAAACCGGTCATACTATAAACTCGCAACAAGTAGGGATCGCCTTGTACGGGCCTTACCTCTTGGCTGTGGAACTCGCGTCGATGTTGCTGCTGGCCGGGCTAGTTGGCGCTTATCATCTTGGCAAGCCGTTAGTCAAGGTTACAAAAAACAGGGGAAACACATGAACGCAATACCCATGGAACAGGGGCTTTTGTTGTCTGTTATCCTATTTGTACTTGGCTTAATCGGGGTATTGGTTCGCCGCAACCTGATCATGATCCTGATGTCCCTTGAAGTCATGCTGAATGCCACGGGACTGGCTTTTATTGTGGCGGGATCACGTTGGGGTCAGGCGGATGGACAAATCATGTTCCTGCTGATATTGACGCTCGCTGCGGCCGAAGTAGGGGTCGGGCTTGGACTTGCGCTTCAAATTTTTCATCGTTTCCATACACTGGATGCCGATTCAGTGAATGAAATGCAAGGGTAGGGGAATACCGTGTTAGGACTGCTTGGATGGGTGCCTTTGATTCCGCTACTTGGGTTTTTAGTCCTGGTATTATCTGGTGAACGCCTTTCCAAATCGCTTATTGCCTTGATAGGAGCCGGAAGTGTTGGAATTTCGGCATTATTAGTATCCCTGATCGGTATTGTGTACCTGAATGGGAACATGCAGCCTTACCATCTTGCGCTAGGGTCATGGATAGAAATTGACAACCTGTCAGTGCCTTTCGGTTTATATCTTGATGCTTTGTCCCTGACGATGTTGTTTGTCGTGGCTGAGGTCGGCTTTTTGATCCATGTTTATTCGACAGGCTTTATGGAGTCTGATCCGGGCTATGCACGGTTTTTCGCCTATATGAACCTGTTTGTATCAGCCATGCTGGTGCTGGTATTGGCTGACAACCTGGTGCTGCTTTATCTGGGGTGGGAAGGTGTCGGGCTGGGTAGCTATTTGTTGATCGGCTTTTGGTATGAAGACCCGAAAAATGGTTACGCAGCACGAAAAGCATTTGTAATGACCCGCATCGGCGATACGGCTATGGCGTTAGGCATGTTTTTCTTGTTCACACACTTACATACCTTAGATATTCAGTCCTTAATGCTCCGGGCAACAAGCCAATGGGCACAAGGCACCATGTTACCGATTATTGCCGCAATGCTGTTACTGGGCGGTGCACTGGGAAAATCTGCACAATTACCCTTACAAACCTGGCTACCAGATGCCATGGCAGGCCCTACCCCGGTTAGTGCATTGATACATGCCGCAACAATGGTTACCGCAGGCGTATATTTGATCGCCCGTACCCATGAGCTGTTCATCCTGGCACCTCCGGTTCAATTGGCAATCGCAATCATCGGGGCTCTCACGTTGTTAATTGCAGGTTGTTCGGCTCTCGCGCAAACCGACATCAAACGCATACTGGCTTATTCAACCATAAGCCAAATTGGCTACATGTTTCTTGCTTTAGGTGTTGGCGCCTGGTCTTCGGCTATTTTTCATCTGCTAACCCATGCGTTCTTTAAAGCGTTGCTGTTCCTGGCTACCGGTGCCGTGATTTTCTGTTTTCACCATGAACATGATATTTTTAAAATGGGCGGGCTGCGCAAGGCCATGCCGGTTGCGTTCTGGAGTTTTATGATTGGCAGTGCCGCATTATCCGCACTGCCTTTTACATCCGGCTTTTATAGTAAACACGAGATTCTTCTGGCAACATTCGATGTTTCCCCCGTCCTTTGGGCTGCTGGTTGCCTGGGTGCCCTGATTACGGGTATCTACAGTTTCCGGCTGGTGTTTGTGGTTTTTTTCGGCGTCCAACCTAAGGCAGTCGAAAAGGAAATCAGTTTAAGCATGAGCATTCCCCTGCTTTTATTGGGTGCTCTTGCTTTGTTTGGCGGATTGTTACAGATTCCGCTGGACTCTGTATTCCCAACTTTAATAAACAAATCCTCTGATCACACAGCTAATTTAGTTTCCGCCATTACCATTGCGGCACCACTTATTGGGCTGACGATTGCGGTGTTTTTTTATCTTACCGGTACTTTGTCTGCCCAGCGTCTCGCGAATAACGCGTTGGCCAAACCGATAAGGCTTTTCTTTCTGAGCGGCTGGGGCATGGATGCAGTTTATGAATTTTTGTTGATCAAGCCTTTTAACGCCATCGCTAATCTTAATAAGAACGATGCAGTAGATAGTGTTTACATTGGGATAGCTTGGTTTAGCCGAGGGCTTCACCAGATGATGAGCACATCACAAACAGGGCGTATCCGTTGGTATGCTTCATCCATGGTGTTAGGCACTGTCGTCATTATCGCCATAGGCTTGCTGTCATGATCCTTCCTGCCCTAATTGCTGTTTTGTTGCTGGGCGGTTTTGCCGCCTGGTTTTCAGAATCTAAATTTTCCAATGCCCCGCGCTGGGTCGCCATCATCACCCTCGTTATTGAAGCGTTACTCGTACTTTGGCAATGTACGGTAGTTGAACAAATAAACAACTTGTCTACAGATATGCCGCAAACCTGGCTGGCAGACTTTAATCGATCCTGGATTCCGCGCTTTGGCATTGGTTTTCACCTGGCTTTAGACGGGTTAAGTCTAGTTTTGATTGCCTTGACTGTCTTGCTTGGCTTCATGGCAGTCAGCAGTTCCTGGACAGAAATTAACAAGCGTCAGGGCTTCTTTTTCTTTAATCTGTTAGCCTGTCTGGCCGGTACTGTCGGGGTATTTTTAGCGGTCGACCTGTTCTTGTTCTTTTTCTTCTGGGAATTGATGATAATCCCCATGTATTTTTTGATCAGCATATGGGGGCATGAAAACCGGACTTATGCGGCGATAAAATTCGTCATTTTTACACAAGTCAGCAGCCTTCTTATGTTGCTGGCAATCCTAGTATTGGTACTGACCAGTCACAGCCTGAGCGGTATTTATACATTTGATTATTTCAAATTACTGGGTAC
>Ga0302321_100003039_pt1 | contig 14378 bp, 6 predicted proteins | sample Fen_T0_1_FD_202505 | JGI IMG/M metagenome (GOLD analysis project Ga0302321, IMG submission 202505) | Peat permafrost microbial communities from Stordalen Mire near Abisko, Sweden - Fen_T0_1 | ecosystem: Environmental > Terrestrial > Soil > Wetlands > Permafrost | place: Sweden: Abisko...
GCCGTCCACTTCGACGATGAGCCCAACGCTCGACGCGAAGAAATCTACGATGAAGCGGCCTGCCAGCGGCACCTCAGCGCGGAATTGCACGCCGAGCTGACGCGATTTGAGAACGGACCAAAGCCGAGCCTCCGCGGCACGACTTCGAGCAGTTCGACTTCGTGCGCGTAGCGCAGCACTTTGCCGAGGCAGGCAAGGATCGATCGTCTGCTCAATCTTTCGCGGGAGGGAACTCGAATGAATGGTCGAGATCGATGGGCGCTGTTGCTCAGCGCTCGTAAACGCGCTGGCTCGGAGTCGACGCGCTTCGAGAGTCCTGGAAGATGGGCGCTCACGACCCGGCAACGCACCTCGCAGAGCGTGACGTTCCGCACAGTGCGCGGGCGTGACCTGCCGTGAAGACATTGATCCGATGAGCGCATGCTCGCGCTGAGCTGAGCCGCGCTGGGCACACGACCAACGTGATCTCCGGAAGCCAGAAAGCGAGAGATCGACAGCTGACACAGAACAGCTGCGATAAGGCGGCGGCGCCTTACCGCGGTCGATCCCTCTCCATGCAAGCTGTATCAGGGCTGCACCGCGGGCTACCCAGGCGAGTGGTGCCAGACCACCGGACAATGCACAATCGGCGGATAAGCTCGCGGGGCCCGGGTTCTGGAATTTCTTCAAGGCACACTGAGCGCGCACGATCTGGATCGCGTCCGCGTAGCCTCGTCGGTCGGATGCACGTTGCCGTCGCCGCGGATATTTGGAGCCCGGCGATTGGTCGGAGCGATTTACGGTTTCACTGGAAAGATCCGTCGAGTGAAGCCGCCAATGACATTCAGATTGTCATTGAATACCTGTTCGGCGCTCAGCCTGACAATCACTCCAATCACGCAGGCGAAGGCCAGCTTGTCGAGCAAGCCGAGGAACCTTTGAAAACGACCAGCCAGCGCGCGCGACACGCCTGCGCGGGCCCGCTGCGCAGAACTTGCCCCCCATTGGACTCGCTCCACTGCATCTCGACCCACGAGATACGCCACGATGGCCGGAAGCGCTAACAGGAACTGCCCTGTTCGAACGACGGCCAGCCAAAGATGGCTGCCACGACACCTGCCACCATGAATCGACCCAACGCCTGAACAGCGTTTGGCGCGGAGGCAGCGACTCGTGTCGACGGCGCGCGCTGATCGCGCCCGCGACGCTACCGAAGGCGATTGTCCCCACCGTCAACAATAACGCAAAGCAAGAAAACAGCGCGCCTGGCCGATCGGATCCAGTGAAGAGCGGCACCGCAAACCAACTGCCGAAAATGAAGCCAGGCGCCTTCGCCGCTGGTTTGTTTCGCTCTAAGTTTGGCAGGGCGTTGCTCCGCGCCACGCCCCGACGCGCCGAATACGGTCAGTGACGAGGCGGGGAGGATAGTAGTTTCTTTGGCGCGACACTCGCGAGTGCATCGGCGCAAAAACGCAACTTGAATGCAATTGCTCAAACCGAACCCGCGTGTGTCGTCCTGCGTTGCGCGAGCGGCAACGGCGGTGATAGCTTTCGCGACGGGACCATTCGAACTTCTGGGAGGAAGAACCATGTGGCATGCGAACGAACGTTTGTACGCGGGGATGGCTCGGCTTGGCGTCCTATTGTGGTGCGGAGCCATCGGCTGCTCAGCCCAGCGTTCCGATGCGGATTCCGCCGGCAACGAGCTGGGCGTGGCCCGCCAGAGCGTATCCGCCGCCGCGGCCGCCCCGGCCCCGATTTCTCCGCCGTTCACGCAGTGCCCCGCCGTTGGTGCTGACCCATCCTGCAAGATCCTGATCGTGATCGAAAAGGACGGAAGCTTGCGCGTCAAGAGCGATCCTACTTTGGGCCCTTACGACGGCGTTGAAGACACACTGATCGGGGTACAGAACAACTCTGACAAGACAATCTCGAAGATTCCATTGAAGTCGAGCTTGCCGATCTTCGGTTTCGACGGGGACGGACTCTGTGCGTATTTGGGTTGTAACAACGACCCGACGGGCTACGGGGGCCCGGGCGTTTCTTTCGCGAACATATCGCCGGATTTCGGCTCTGGCACCGTCCTGTTTGCCAACGGGATCGCACCCGGCGGGAGTGCCTACTTCTCGCTGGAAGAGGCAATCGAGACGCAGTGCCCAACGCAGATCCCGGTTGAGCACCTCTCTCAGTCCGATTCTAGATGGGGCGACACGTTCATTGCGAACAGTGCGACGTACTCGATCGCAGACAAGGGTTGCTACATCACATCCGCCGCAATGATCATCAACTACCACGCGAAGGTGCACGGCATCAAAACGCCGGGCAACCCCAGTGTCGACTTTCGGACCGATCCGGGAACGCTCGATCAGTGGCTCACCGACAACAACGGCTACAGTGGGCTTTCTGCCATTCCCAGCAAGATCGCGAAATACGCCCAAGATAGCGGCGTCCTGATCAACTACGATGGCCCGACGTCGAAGAGGGATGACTTCCTGTTGGACGACTACATTTGCAACAGCAATCCGGTGATGTTGCGCGTGAAGGGCGACACCCATTCCGTTGTCGTAACGGGCCAGGCGGTATCCGCCGCCGGAAAAGACACTTACTCCGTCGACGACCCGGGCTTCGGACAACCCGATCTCGACAATGCCAAGTACGGCAATACCTACCAGAACATGCGTTTGTTCTCCTATGCGGGCGCGAAGCCCACGGATGACAGCGCGCTCTATGTCTACGTCCACTCGCCCGTGCAAGCCCACCTCATCGCTGCGGACGGACATGCGGCGGGATACGATCTTGCCACGAGCTCAGTGCTGTTCGACATTCCACGGAGTGGCTACAATAGCGAGTTGAACTCGCTCGCCGACGTCGTCCCTCCCGATCAGGACGCCGTCAAGGTTCTTGAGCTTCTTCGACCGGCGACAGGCGCGTACACGCTCGAGCTGATCGGAACCGGTGCCGGCGCGTTCGCCGTCGATGTCGTGGATATGACGACCACCGGTGTCTCGACAACACAGTCGATCGTTGGCACTGCCGAGCTGGGCTTGGTGAGGGTGTACCAAGTCGCTTACTCAGCTACGTCTTCGACCACGTTACAGGTAACCGAAACCGGTCAGTACCGCTTGCCGAGCGCTGATGCGGGCCCCGATCAAACCACGGCCGTCGGACAAACCGTAAACCTGTCCGGGACGAGCAACGGCGGCGGGTCATCAGCTAGTTACACGTGGACGCAGCTCGACGGCGTGGCTGTCGCCCTGAACAACGCGAATGCCGCGGTCGCGAATTTCGTCCCGCTTCAAGCCGGCCAGTACACCTTCGGGCTCGTTGTGAGCGATGGCAGCCACAGCAGCCTTCAAGACGTAGTGGCCGTAGTCGTCAGTGACAACCGACCACCCACGGCGGACGCGGGTCCGGATCGGGTCATTGAATGCACGAGCAGCGGCGGCGCGATAGTGCCGCTCGATGGCAGCAAGAGTCAGGATCCGGACGGCGACACGCTTTCCTTCGTATGGACCGGACCGTTCGGTCAGGCGTCGGGAGCAAAGGTCAGCGCCCTATTTCCAATCGGCAGCGGCACCGCGACCATCACCGCCAATGACGGGCGGGGCGGGGTCGCGTCGGACTCGGCAATCATCACCGTGCGAGACACCACGCCACCCAAGCCGTCGGCGGACTTGGTCGCCACTTGTCGACCGGAGAAGAACGAGGGGCATTTCCGTGTCGCCGCTAGCTGTACGGATGTTTGCTCCACAGGCTCGGTGCATGCTTCGATTAACGGCATTCCGGTATCCAACGGCCAGATCGTCCAGCTGGAGGTCGAGAAGAAGACGAAGTCGCACCTGGAACACGGAACTCTTTCGATCGAAGCCCCCTCATTCACTTTGAATGTGTCCTGCGCGGATGCCGCCGGCAATACGAGTGCCGCCAAGGCGTCGCCAGCATTCGCCAAGAAGTGAGCGGCGCGAATTCGACTCGTCTGCCGAAGTGACTGGGCCCGGATCTGCTCGGTCACTTCGGCTTCATCGCTCAGCGCCATAGACGCCGAATGTACCTGGCCATATTTAGTTCGTATCCGCGCGGCAGCGGCGTATGCAACCCTCTCGCCTTTGCTGCGGTGGGTTCGACTGCTGCCGGAAACGGTTTCACATTCCGGCGAGAGCTCGCCTAGACGGCGGCGCCGCTTTGCGAGCGGAGTCGACTCTGCTCGGTTTCTGAGCAGTGCGCGGCGCACACAGCGCAAGCCAAAGCCTGAGCAATGTGATGCCGAAAGCGGCTGCCTCAGAGAGGCGACGGTCCCCATGTGATTAGGGTCGTCGGTTCATCTCATCTATGTCCCTCCAATTCCAGGCTGGTTCAACTTACTGCGCGCCGCGTTTTTCGCATTTTCGCTATTGGCCAGCGCCGCCCGACCGAAAGCGGCGCGAACGGATGACTGCGCAAAAAAAAACCTGCGTAACCGATGGTTAGCGCAATTCGGACGATTCCGAAAGTTGCCTAAGAGGCGAATGCCAAGCGCATTGACAGCTCCACAGCGCGGCCGTGTTTGGTAATGCCACCGATTGAGATGTAGTCAACGCCGGTTTCTGCGACGCTGCGGACGGTCTCGAGCGTTCAGGGAGCCGGCTGCGGCGATGTGGTTTTCCTTGATCAGCACCTGGTCGAAGAGCCCAGCGCGGCCCGTCCGAACCCGGCGCGAACGCTCTCTGCGCGACCAGTGCGCATAGGATCAGTTAGGTCAACCCGGACGTGCTTTGGATGCCTTATCCCCCCGAGCTCTACGGCTGAGCGCGCCGATTCGGCTGCCGAATGTTTCCGGCGCGTGTGCTGCTGGGGTCTCGCGGCAGGGCGCGTTCGGCTACGCAGACCCCTGAGACGATCGGCGACGACGAAAGCCCCGGATCAGCCGATGCCTCACCCCACCTAGTGGAGTAGGTCGGCGGCTCGAGCTTCGCGCACGACGCGGGAGCCCGCGCGCTTGGCGAACGCGTGACAGGCGGAAGTCGAGTTGAGATTCGGGTGCCGAGTGTTCGCGAAATGCAGCTCGTACGGGTGAGAGGTGTCTGCGGGCTCGCCCGCTACTCCCTCGAGTCGGAGCTATACCGCCGACGCCACGCTTGCAGCCAGCTGGCGCGTGGCGGCTTCGTCCAAACTCTGCTGTTAACGAATAGTTAGAGCTTCTGACTGGCCACTAGGCGCGCATGATCCGCAGCGGTCGGCGAGACCACCGCCTCGCTGTGTGAGCGACACACCTTTGCCCATCGCCTCACGATCTCCTCACGGCCCACAAAAATTGTTTACTGGGTGACGAGTTTCGGATAGTGAACTCTCAAGTAGGAAGGGTTGGTGGGTGAGATGACTCATTGGGGGAAAGATTTAGCCATGTCTGTGTTCCGCTCCGGGTTGGGCGCTGTTGTGGCTGGTCTCGTGCTCGTTTCCTGCGCTGGAAATGAGGCATCTAGCGTGGAAAAGCGGCAGTCTGCGCTGCCCCTTCCGGTAACGTTTACGTTGACCGCACCCCTCGGTGTCTCACCGCTTGCGCCGGTTTTGGAGAGCGCGACTTCCCTCGTCATTGGCGCATCAGCAAAGGTAAACCCAAGTGCGCCCGTCGTGGCGATGGGCGCGACAGGCACTACTCGAGCCGAGCCCGGCGCCGTGCTCAACGACCTCTGGAGTCGAGGCCCGACTGATTTGCGCGATCGCGTGAAGATCAACGGCTTTGTTCATGCAAAGACGCTCACGCTAGGCAACGGCGTAGTCGTGGATCCGGCGAAGATCGATCGTGCACCCGTCTTCGATCCGATTTCGACGCTCTCCTGGACGGTGACTTTCCCAGCGACGCCGCCGACCGACGACGTGATTCTGACGCCGCCGGAGAAATCATCGATTGTGCCGGGCTATTACGGCCAGGTCACGCTCAACACGCTCAACAATCAAGCGTCCGAGCTCACGCTGCAGAGCGGCACGTACTACATCGATAGCCTCACGCTGAACTCCAACACCAAGATTTGGCTGGATCAGTCGCAAGGGCCGGTTCTGATCTATGTCTCCCAAGTCGTCGCGTTCCGAGCCACTTTTGCGGCACTCGATGGCTCGGCTCCGGATCTGTTCGTCGGCTATTCCGGTAGCCCACAGCTCTTCGTCGAGGCCAATTATCGCGGCGCGCTGGTAGCCCCCAACGCGACGGTGACCATCCGCTCGGTGGCGGTTCCGCACTCCGGCTTCTTCGCCGGCAAGAGCGTGGAGCTGGATGCCAACGCGGTCGTGAACTACGCGTACCCCACTCCGATCATCGGTGCGGCAACTCCCGATGAGACAACGTGCCGGGCGATGGTGCCTTTGCGGGCCGGCTTGGTCGGAAACGCGCAGCTGCAGCAATACGCCAAGGATCTGGCGCGCTATTGCGGGCTGTGTCGTTCGACTCACGATTCGGACTCCGATGGCGTCTGGGATTGCGTGGACGACTGTCCGAACGATCCGGCCAAGACGAAGCCCGGCATCGCCGGTTGCGGCTACTCTGACGTGCCCTCCGGGCCCGACGGTATTCCGAGGGGCATCGACCAGTGCGATCAAGATCCGCGCAACATTGCTCCGGGTGATTGTGGCTGCGTCGGCCAAGCCAACAAAAAGCCGGCGAGTACGCCCTGCTTCGACCCCGTGTGTCCAGGTCAAACCAACCCCACGTGCGACGGGAACGGCATTTGCGGTACCACGAACTGCAAGGCGCAACCGGATTGCGTTCCGTTCGTATTCCAGGGGCACGCTTACCAATTTTGCGGCGCCGTCATCCCTCAGGGAACGCCTCCGGCAGTGCCGAAGAACGAGTCCGGTGCCTTCAATGCGTGCACTGCCAAGGGCCTCGTCATGGCCCGCGTAGACACCTACGAGCAGAATCAGCGCATTCAAGGCTTGCTCCGCTCTTTCAACATTGCGGAAGCCTGGCTTGGAGGCAATCAGACCGCGGTTGCGAACGCTTGGCGTTGGGCGAAGCTCAGTAACCTCTCCGGCGACCAGTTCTGGTCGGGCGGCGCGACAGGTAGCCGTGTGGGTGACCGGTTCGCGTTCTGGGCGCTCGGTCGCCCCGGAACCGGCAAGTGCCTCGCGATGCAATCGTCCGACGGGCATTGGGTCGACAAGGACTGCGCCCTCGCGCTGCCGTTCGTGTGCGAAAACCCACCCGTCCCGAATTCGACCGGGCCTGCCGGCAGCGGGGATACCGGCAGTGGTTCCGGCGACGTTCCCATCCCGAGGCTACCGGCGCCGCTCTCGGCGGCGTGCGTTTCGGAGACCGGCGGTTCATCACCGCTTCCTGGTGTCGGCCAGATGGCTCAGTTGATGGACCAGTACAACAAGGCGGACGCCGGGGTTTACACCGGCGCGGCGAGCTCGCCCCCAACCACTGCTGGCTGCCCGGCGGCCACCGGTGAGAACTGTCCGCTGAAGAACGTGCAGCCACTGCTGTGCGCCGACGGCGTTACCGAGTGCGATTGCGCGGGCGAGAACGCAAGGCGCCCTGCCAGCAAGCCGGACATCTGCGCCGAGCGCTTTGGTACGGGCTACATCTGCCTCGCAGCGAAGGTCGACCCGAATTGTAAAGCGGTCGATGCGGGCGATGCCGACTGCCCGACGAAGTCGGTCTGCGGCGTTCCGAATTGCGTGGCGACCGCGCCGAAATACCCGGGCCGTTGCAACCAAGTCGATATCTGCCCGAAAGGGACGACCGATACCTTCACCTTCAGGCAGCCGGATCCAGGGTCCGACTTCAATCCGGTAACCATCAAGCCGAGCGACGCTTTTTTCACGACTCCGCCGAGCACGGTTCAGAGCCCCCAGTACCAAGATAATCCGGATGCGGCTCACACTGGAAAGAACCACGTTTGGTGCCAGCTGAATCCGCAAGACGCGAGCAAGGTCAAGCCCGCGAACACGGATATGAACAAGCAGGGAGCGAGCGGCGGCGGCTCGCCCATCAAGGTGAGCTTCACACCTGACCTGATTTTCAAAGCGGAACCGAATCCGTTGGCGTTCGGACAGAGCAACATGCTCCTCGACGCTCAGGCCAAGATGTCGGCTCGCGTGGATCTCGCGTCCTCGGTGCTCGCACCCAGCGGTGTCGGCATCGAGGTGTTCTCCGCGGGCATCGGCATCTTTGCGGACCGCTGCCGGGTCAGTACTGCCGAAACCCAGCTCTTCGTGTTCGGGCAAAATATCTCGCTCAGTAAGTACATTCCGACCTTCGATACCGACGCACTGGCGGGCACCCAGGCTTTCGGCCGTGACTGCAGGAAAGCCGTCGGCGGCTTCATCGTTACTGCTGACCGCGTGAAGAAAGCGTTCCGCGACGCACAGCAGCTGATCAAGCAATACCAGGCGTTGAAGGACGGCAACCTGCAGTTCGACGGCAACCTTTGTCATGATCTAGGGATCGATCAGCTCGGCAGCAAGAGCTTCCCGCTCGCGGGCGTATGCCCCGACGGCGAGACGCCGGAGATGACGATCAATCGCTTCATCGATTACTTTCAGCGCGATAAGCTGGGGCAGGTCGATGGGCTTCGCGAGGCGGTGACGTTCCTGAGTACCGCCTCGACCAGCCTGCGCACGGCGCTCCTCCAAGCACTGGGTATCGATGACGGCTACGATCTTGCGATCCCGTTCATCGACTTCAAACGCTCGGAGAGCAAGACGCTGGTCAAGACTCCGTTTGCCATCGGCCCGGTGCCGATGCTGCTCGAGATCGCGGTCGTAGCCGGTTATGGCGTCAACGGCGCCTTCAACTTGAACTTGAGCTTTCCGGCTGATCTCGACCACAGCATCGGGAATCTCAGTAACCCGGATGCACCCGACCCGGCGCCGGTTGCCAAGGTCAGCGCGACCGTCGAGCCGTGGGCTTCAGCGGGGATGACCATCTTCGTGGGAGCGAATTTCGGCATCGGCAGCATCGGTATCGAAGGTGGCGTCACGCTGGCAAAGATCAGCGCTCCAATCGCCGCGGGTGTCGGTCTCGCCGTCGCCACGGTCGAAGATACCCGCGATATCCCGTCGGACATCAAGTCCGCGGCGCAATACATCGGCAAGGCACCTCAATACATCTTTGGCCCGCCCAAGGCGTTTCAGTTTTACTTGATGTTTCAGTACGGTGCGTCGATCGATCTCAACGACGTCTTGGCCGGTGAGGTCAACGGTCGCCTGACTATCGACTTCTGGCTCTTCAGTCGCACGTGGCGCAAGCGCATCGTGAAGTTCAACGGTTGGTCGCAACATTTCCCGCTGATCAATGCGAGCGGCGCTACCACCTACATTCCGATCGTCGGCTCGGGCACCGGTACTGTGACGGCTTCAGGCAACAATACCGGCATGGGTCGAGCGGAATCGCCGCTACCCTTCTTTTTCCTGCAGAAACTATACAAGCCCGTGGATGGGACCGGTGGGCCGACGGTCATCACTAGCGACTTCCCTGCCGGTGGCGCCGGTGGTGGCGGCGGCGCCAGTGGCGCAGCTGGCGCAGGCGGCGCGAGTGGCGCAGGCGGGCTGGGTGGCGCAGGGAACGCGCCCTTGGACAAGAGCCAAGTCGAGCAGTTTTCTTATGACAACCTGTGTTGCGCCAAGCAGGGTGAAAGTTGTTCACTGTCGAATCGCCCTGGTTGCTGCGAGCCTTTGAATTGCGTGGGCGCGACTGACACCACCCCTGGTACCTGCGAGCCCAAGGCCCCACCCGCGTGCGGGGTACCAAACGCCAAGTGCGGATTCGACCAAGCGCTCGGAGTGAGCATCACCTGTTGCTCTGGCGATGTCTGCCCGAAGTCTGGCTTCTGCCCGCCGCCAGTGGTCGAATGCAAAGGCTTCGGTGAGGTATGCGACCCCGACGCCGTTAAACCCTGTTGCGATGATGGTATGTCCTGTCTAGGCAACGGTGAAGCGTACGTCTGCTTCGACCAGGGAACCGTCGGCTGAGTTGCGAAGGCGGAATTGGCGATGTCTAGGTTTTCGGCCGCACTTCTCCTGGTAGCGACGCTCGGGTTTCCCGCCTGCTCGCGATCGTCCGCGATTGAAGCCTCGACTGCTGCGCCCGAATTTAGCGCGGGCGCAGCCGAGCCGGCCCCGGTCGTCGATCAGACCCAGATGCGCGGTTGGCAGCAAGGTCAGGAGTATGTCTATCGGTTTCAGACGACCAGCCAGATCGCGCTGCGTGACAAGACGCCGCTGTACGATTTCGATCTCGCCGCTCGCGCGAAGCTGCTGGCGCTCGAAGTGAGCGCGAACGCGGCCTCGTTCTACGTCGAGCTCGAGGCAGCCAAGTTCGAAAGCCGCATTCCTGGCAGTCAGGCCGAGTTCGATCGCTTGAGCACACACCTCAAGGAACCGTATTTCTTCGAACTGAAGGGCGGGTTGGTGACTTCGGCAAACGTTCCGAAGGACCTGCATCCGCTGGCCACGGCGGTGTTTCGTTCGCTCAGTGCGTCGTTACAGTTTGCGGCGTTGAACGGCGCTCCGCGGGTCTTCACGACCCGCGAATTCGATACCACCGGGCGCTACGAATCGGAGTACGCGCCGTCGGCCGATCCGCTCCTTTGGCACAAGCGGAAGCTGAGATATCTCGGGATCTTACTGGGAGAGAACGAGTCGCAGCAAGCCAAAGAAATCGCCCCCAAAATCGTCGAATCGGAGGCGGAGATTCGGCTCTCAACCGAAGGCCGGCCCGTCCGAATCACGATGCGCGACGAGCTCGAACTCGCGAGCGCCCAAGCCCCGCTCCACTCGAAGACACTCGTATCCCTGTTGGCAGAGTCGACGGCTCCCTCCACGCGGCAATTGGCAGAACTGAGGGCCTTGCGGGACCAAGCCGTCACGCTGGCGGCGAACGCCCCGTACCAGTCTGCTTCCGACCGACGAAGCCTCGACGACGCCAAGGTCGACGGCATGACCTTCGAAAAGGTGCTCGGCAGCTTCGAGCAGTTCGCGGCTCGGAAGAAGTCCAACCCGACGAGCGCGGACCTCGATGCCAAGCGTGCCGAGTTCAAGAAGCAAGCGGACGAAGAAGCTCGGCTGTTCGTCGCGCTGGGCGCCCTATTTCGGAGTCAACCCAACACGCTTCAAAAGGCTTCCACAAAGATCAAAGCGAAGTCCCCGGCAAGCGACGCGTTGATCGACGCCTTGGGCTCTGCCGGCACCGAACCAGCCCAAGACATGCTGATCGCCTTGGTGCAAGATCGAAAGAACGCGGAGCTCTTGCGGAGCAGAGCTTTGCTCAGCCTCAGCCGCACCGAGAACCCAACGCCGGCGTCCGTCCAGTGCTTGCTCACGCTGGCTCACGACGAGTCGCTTGGTACTGAAGCACTGTATGGCGTGGGCAACTACACGCGTGCGTTCGCGATGGCTGGCAAGCAACGGGCAGCGGAGACACTGGGCGCCTTCCTGATTCGTCGCCTCGACGCGGCCAAGTCGGAAATCCGGATCATCGAGGCGCTGCGAGCCTTGGCCAATTCAGGCTTCACGCCAGCCTTCCCTAAGGTGAGCCCGTACCTCAAAGATCAGCGCGAGCAAGTGCGGGTGGACGCGGTGCAAGCGCTGGCGCTCATGACGGCTCCCGAGATCGACGCGACCCTCGTCGAGCGCTTATCGTTCGACGAGGCCAAAAAGGTCCGGCTCGCCGCGCTAGAAGCAATGGGCGGGCGAGCGCCGAGCGACGCGCTGGTCAACGGCTTGCGAGAGAACGTCACGGCCGACGATCCTCACGTTCGCTACCGCGCCGTGGAACTCCTGATTCGCTGGCTTCCGAAGCGGCCTGAGCTGCGCGAGAGCGTGCAGCGCATCGCGCAAAACGACAGCGAGGACAAGATCCGCGAGCTCGCCAAGGCCGCCTTATGAGTGCCCGTCGTTACGTGATCGCCCTCGTGCTCGGACTTTCGTGCGTGGTGCTGCTGCTCGCGACCTCCAAGCGAGCGCCGAGCTCGACGATCGTAGCAAAGCCGGAGGGCTCGCAGCACGTGGCCGCGTTGGCTCCACCGGCCTCCGCCGTCATGCCTACCGTGCATCCCGGCGCGCGCTCGGACGGTAAACTAGCGCAGAGCTGTGAGCAGGTCTGTCAGGCGTCTGCCAAACTCGGCTGTCGAAAAGCTGCGGCGTGCAAGGCGAGCTGCGAGGCCATGGCGTCGACAGGCGTGTGTGAAGCACAGCTCGGGGCTTTTTTCGATTGCCTCAAGGCTCAGCCCAGCGAGCACTGGGAGTGCCTCGAAGACGGCACGGGAGCCATTCGCGAAAGCTACTGCGAGAACGAGCAGGCAAGCTTTGCCGCGTGTTTGCAGGAAAAGCAGATCTGATCCGATCACGGCGCGTTTGGCGCCCAAATGTGGGGATACCTTTCATGACGAATGCGACCGGACGATGGACAGTTAGCTTGGGCGGAATGCTCCTGTGCTTTGCGGCGGGCTGCAGCGGTGGTGCTGCTGACTCCGCGCAGACGCCGGAACCGAGCGTGCAGCTCAACGAGGTCGGGTTCATTTCCGTAACCGAGAGCGCCGACGACCCAGGCTATTGCGGTTACCGCGATCTCGGTGTCGATGCAGACGGGAATCGCGCTGTCGAGCAAGAGCGCTACTACTATGACGTAATCAATCGGCAGCTGGCCGAGAATGCGGATCTGCAGAGCGCCGCCGGGCTCTCAGCCGTTTCGACTTGCAGTGATGCGCGCCGATTCGTGAAAATCAAGAACGAGTATCGAGCCGCGAACCCCGAATCGTCCCTGATCAAGGATCAGCTGCTGGCCAATTTCCCGAGGCTGCCTGCTGAACCGCCGAAGCATGATCCCCTGGCTCCCGTGGAGAAAATTCTCAAAGGGGAGGAGACAACCGTCCCGGAGATGATCGGATTTGGCTACAGCATCAAGGGCAATTATGAACAGTGCTCTGCGGTACGCTTGTCTGGGGTGATCTTCCTCACTGCCGCGCATTGCCTTTCGCTGGCGAAACGTCCGGCATCGCTGAACGATGCGATCTCGTTGGAAACCGCTTGGGTCAAACATTGGGACCCCACGGATCCCGACCCGGGCAAGGGTGTAGATTACGAATCGGAACCAGCTCGGTGCACCCATCTGAAAAAGAAAGAGTACTGTCGGACCCTGCAAATGGACGCTCTGATTGACCCCAACTACACCGGCAATGGCGACGGCGAAAGTGACGTCGCGGTGCTGCGTGTGCGCTACGAGTTTCAGAAATACATTCGCAAGGAGGCCAACGCGGCCGAGGCCTTCGGGACGGACGTCGCGTACATCTCGACCGTCAGCCCCAAAGTCGGGGATACCATCCGTGTCGCTGGTTGGGGTCCTAATGGCGACTTCGACAAGAACAATCCTTCAGACAGCTATTTTCAGCGAGTTACTGCCCAGATTCCGATCAATGCGGTGCAGATTTTTCCAGTGGCGGAGACGAACGGAGTCTACAACGGGGGCTGGATTAGCACCACGGCACAGCTGAAGTCGCAGCTGTGTCAAGGTGACTCCGGTGGGCCATGGTTTGACCCGCTCGGCAGCGTTCAAGGCCTATCCAGCAATGTGCCAATTGCCGATCCGACGCAGACCTTCCGTCGCTGCGCGCAGATCGGCACGGACCAGTTTGCGGCGCGCGTCGACTATGAAGTCCTTGCGTTCATTCCGCAGGCGCTGGTGCGTCTGCAAAAAGGTACGGAGGCCGATCCATGCACGTGCGCATTCTTCCCGTCCGGTCAAGATCCGACCGGGAACGACCACGAGATGGATGGGGCGCACGTGCGATGCAATGTCGGCTGCGAAGATCCAGCGGCCTGGGTGCAATGAGGCGATTCGTGCGCTTTGCACGGCGCGCTCACAAGCACGAATATTTCGCCTCAGTGCGCTGAAGAAATAGGTCGCTCTCGGGCGGATTGCGGGATAGTTTTCGAAGCGTACAACCAGCTCGGTTCCACGCGATGCCTATGCAATCTTTCTTGCGCTCGAGTACGTTCACGCTTTCTGTCGGCTTGTTGCTGTCGCTCGGCGTCACGGCTGCCTGCAGTAGCTCCGATCCGAACCCGGGCTCCGGCGGTGCGAACGCAACAGGCGGCCGGACCGAAGCCGGTGGTGGCGGCGCGTTGCCTGGGGCAGGCGCACCTTCCGGCGGTGGCGGCGCGTCGCCTGGGGCAGGCGCACCTTCCGGCGGTGGCGGCGCAACGGGTGGCCGCACAGGCGGAAGCGGCGGAGGTTCGAGCGGTAGTGGTGGTTCCGGCTCGCCCAATGGCGGACACGGGCCCGGGGCGGGTGGAGCGGTGGAGCCCGGTGGCCCCTGTACCGCCAACTGTCCGATGGGCAAAGTGCACGCCTGTTACGACAATTGCCCACTCGGCGCTTGCGACGACGCTGGCTTTTTTGCCGATCCACCGTGCTCGGAGGTCTA
>Ga0302321_100003040_pt1 | contig 14378 bp, 7 predicted proteins | sample Fen_T0_1_FD_202505 | JGI IMG/M metagenome (GOLD analysis project Ga0302321, IMG submission 202505) | Peat permafrost microbial communities from Stordalen Mire near Abisko, Sweden - Fen_T0_1 | ecosystem: Environmental > Terrestrial > Soil > Wetlands > Permafrost | place: Sweden: Abisko...
CAAGGCCTCGACGACGGCGATGCCGAAATTCTCCTGATGCGAGGGAAGAATGAATGCTTCGGTGCTTTGGAAGGCTCCCCATTTGGCATCTCCGGTCAGCATGCCAGTCCAATGCACGAAGGGTGTGATTGCTTCGGTGTCGGCGATTTTTTTCAATGCTGCGAGATAGCTCTCATCGAGACAAGGGCCGGCGATTACCAGATCGGGAAAACTCGGGAGGGAGTTTTCCGACGTAGCATGCCGAACCTTGGCATAGGCGCTAAGAAGGAGATCCACGCCCTTCTTAGAATGCACGCGTCCGAGAAAAAGCCAGAACCGGCGACCGGTCGCGGAAGGGCAGCGCGCATGCCATGCCGGGGCAAAACTGTCGCCGCCATTGTCGGGCACGGATGCGCCGTAGGTGATGACTTCCTCGGCGCATTGGTAGCGCGGGAAACTCAAGCGGGCGAGCCGCCGTTCCTCTTCGCAAGTGAAGAGGACCGCGCGGGCATCGCGCAACACGCGGCGTTCGACGAGTTGCCAGTAGAGCCATTTCTTGACGTGGCGAAATGGATACGTTTTTCGCAAACCCGGATCGAGCATGCCGTGCGGAAAGACAAAATAGGGCGGGGAACCGGGGTGTTGGCAGGCGGTGTGTACGGCGCGTCCGAGATCCTGCCACAGCCCATGAACAACGACGGCGTCGTAGCGGCTGAGATTTTTATCCAGCCAGGAACGCAGCCGTGGCGAATGCGCATAGCGGTTTTTCACGGGACCGAGAGCATGTACACGTCCGACCCAGCTTTGGAGAAACCCACAGGTGGGGTCGTCGACCGTCAGAAATTCCGTTTCGTGACCGAGCGTGTCGAGAATCGGGGTGACCGCGCGCAAACCAGAGACAGGGCCCCCCGTGGCAGGATCGACTGAGGCAATGACGCGCAGGAGTTTCATGCGGTTGGTTGGTGCAGTTCTACGTGGATTTCAGGTATGAACCGAACATGGACTGGAGACGCCAACATGGACATGAGCCAATCCTGACGAAGCAGTTCGGGCAAGGCGAGATCGCTGAGAGCTTTTACCTTGGAGATTGGCTAGGCAGCGCTGATTGGAACAAGTGCGGTGTTTTCGTTTTAGTCATGATGTATTGTTACGGAATCACCAAAGCTGTTTTTGGTAGGGCGTAGCATCATCATTCGTAAGCTGGTTGGAAATCCGGCTTGTGCGAACCGGCTGGACTAGCAGGCTGTTTATTTCAGGAAGAACTGCGACTTTGACGTGAAATGAAAATCTACTTCATGGGTATTTGCGGAACTGCCATGGGCAATGCGGCGCTCCTTGCGCGCGCGGCCGGGCACGAGGTGCTGGGCGCAGACAGCGGCGTGTATCCACCAATGAGTGACGTGCTCGCGCGGGCCGGCATCACGTTGCACGAGGGTTACGATACCGCGCGTCTGCAAGCGCTCGCACCCGATCTAGTCGTTATCGGCAACGCCATGGCGCGCGGCAATCCCGAGGTCGAGTGGCTGCTCGACACGCGGGCCGTACCTTTCACTTCGTTGCCTGCTTTGCTGCATGACACGGTGCTGAAGAAGCGGCGCAACATCGTCATCTGCGGCACGCATGGCAAAACGACCACAACCTCGATGGCGGCGTTTCTCCTCCGCGAAAACGGTCGCGACCCCGGTTTTCTCATTGGCGGCGTGCCGCAAGATCCGCCGGTTGGAAATCATCTCGGCACGTTGAGCGATCCGTTTGTGATCGAGGGCGACGAGTACGACAGCGCGTTTTTCGACAAGCGCAGCAAGTTCATCCACTATGCGCCGCACATCGCGGTGTTAAACAATCTGGAGTTCGATCACGCGGATATTTTTCGCGATCTCGCGGATGTGCAGCGCACCTTCAACCACCTGACGCGCATCGTGCCGCGCAACGGTTGGATCGTGATGAATGGTGACGACGAAAACCTGCGCGCGTTCAGTGGGATTCCGTGGACGCAGGTGTTGCGCGTTGGCACGGGCGAGCACAACGATGTGCGCATCGGCAATTTTGTGGAAGAAGCCTCGGGCGCGGTTTTCACGCTGTGGTGGCAGGGCCAGCCGTGGGCGAGCGTGCATTGGGCGCAGAACGGTTTATTCAACGCTCGCAATGCGGCGATGGCGGCGACTGCGGCAGCGCTTGCCTTCAATCCCGAAAATCCCACCGCGCTCAAACTCGATGCGCTTAACCGTTTTCGTGGAGTAAAGCGTCGCCAGGAAATTCTGGTGGATACGCCCGCGCTCAAGGTCATCGAGGATTTCGGTCATCATCCGACGGCGCTGGCGGAGACGTTGCAGGCGTTTCGCGCGCGATTTAAAGACGCGGTGCTCACGGCAGTCTTCGAGCCGCGTAGCAACACGGCGCGTACGAGCACGCTGCAAAGCGGTTTCTCTCGCGCTCTGGCGCATGCTAACGAGGTTTACCTCGGTGCCGTCAACCGCTGTGAAAAACTTGCCGCAAGCGAACGGTTCGACGCCGAAGCGGTCGCCCAGCATTTGAGCACGCAGGGCAGTGAAGCGCATGCTTTCGTGACGAATGATGCTTTGCTGCAAAGCCTGAGTTTGGCGACATTGCCTCCATCGGGACGCCCGCGCGTGGTGGTCTTTTTCACCAACGGCTCGTTCGACGGCATCATTGGACGCTACGTGGCCGCGGCCAAGAAATAGGCGGCAGAATTGCTGGTCGTGGCTTTTTTCCGAGGTAGGGCGCGTTATCCTTAACGCGCCGGAGCGACACAGCCAACGAACCAACGTCTATCTTTATAATCGGCGTGAACGCGGCGGACTATGGATAATCCATCGCCTTCGAGTTTGCCCCCACCGGCGCGTTAAAGATAACGCGCCCTACCTTGAACCGTTTTTCCCATTTGGTTGGAAAATGATTTTACAGCAGCGGTGCGAGCAGGCGGCAGAGGTCTTCGATGATGTTTCCTAAGATGCGGAAACGTTTGCGGCGTTCTTTCTTTGGCTCTTGGCACGAGGTTAGCAGATCCCGAGCCCAAGCTTTCATCGCTGCGACGTCCGGGGCGGAATAGAGGAGCACGCCGATCTCGAAATTCACGAAGAGGCTGCGCAGGTCGAAGTTGGCTGAGCCCATCATGCCCATGCGTTCGTCGACGATGATCGCTTTGCTGTGCATCATGCCGGGGCCGAATTGCATCACGGTGACGCCGGCTTTGCGCAGTTCGCGCACATAGTGACGGCGTGCGTAGTCGGTGATCGGATGGTTAGAGTGGGCAGGCACGATCAGCATGACTTCGACGCCGGCGCGGGCTTTGACCATGAGCGACCGAAACAAAACCTCATCAGGAATAAAATACGGCGTGATGATCCAGATGCTGGCGTGTGCTTCCTGAACCATTGAAATGATACCTTCGTAGAGCGGGTCGCCGGTGACGTCGGGGCCGCTCACCACGACTTGCAACGAACTCGTTCCTTCCGTGCGTCGAGCTTCGGGCATGGCTTCTTGGTGCAGTTCATCGAGCGAATGTCCGCTCGCGAAGGCCCAGTCGGCGAGAAATACTTCGTTGAGCAACGCTGCGGACGGGCCGCTGATGATCGTGCCGAAGTCGCGCCAGCGTTTCCGCCACGGAGTGGGGCCGATGTATTCGCGGGCGAGATTGTGGCCGCCGATGATCGCGGTGTGCTGGTCGAAGACGGCGATTTTGCGATGATTGCGGAGGTTGGCCGTGCTGCGGAAAGAGAGCGGGATAACCGGCAGGAAGCTGGCAACTTCGCCGCCGGCGTCGCGGAGTGGTTGTACGAAACGCCGACTCGTGAAAACCGAACCAACAGCATCAACTAAAAGGCGCACTTTCACGCCTTCGCGGGCGCGGGCCGCGAGCAGGCGGACGATTTTTTTCCCCACTTCGTCGCGGCCGAGGATGAATGTTGTGATGTGGATTGAGTGTTTGGCGTCGCGGATTTGTTGCGCGAGCGTGACGTACATGTCTTCGCCGGTTGACAGAAAATGCACGCTGTTGCCGCTGGTGGGCGGGAAGGCACCGCTGGCGTTGATCGTTTGGACGGTGGGCAGGAGTTGTCCGGCGAGATCAAAGGGCGGTGTGCTGCCGTCGAGCGCGGGGGCTATGCGGGATTTGCGGGCGATGAGGCGCTTGATCTTGCGGCCGCCAAAAAGCAGATAAAGCGGCACGCCGACATAGGGGATAAGCACGATAACGAGCAGCCAGGCAAACGTGTTACCCGGCTGACGTTTTTCCGCGAGCAGTCTCGCCACCAGGAAAAACGCCAGTAGGAAGCCCCCAATCGTCAGGAGGTGAGGTAGGACCGGATGGTCTACGAGATAACGCAGGAAATCCATGCCGAGAGGCCGCATCGTGCGGATACGGATGTATTTGGCAAGCCGCGTGCAAGTTGCGTGCGCCTTTGGATTCGTCTCTCGCGACGGAAATGTGAAATTAAAGAGCCGCCTTAGAAAAAAGCCTTGATCTCACCGCCGCGACTCGCGAATTTGCGCGTTCCTTTTTGGTAGGTTACTCAAGTGGCCAACGAGGGCGGACTGTAAATCCGCCGGCTTACGCCTTCGATGGTTCGAATCCATCACCTACCACCACTTCCGCTATGCGGAAGTTTTTAAGTGCCACTTAACAACGACTTGGATAGAAAGCGTCGGAGTTTTGCTCGCAACGTTTCTACCAGCATCCGCGAGCACGTCGCCTGACCGTCACGGCTTAGTATATCGGCATCAAGATCCACAACGAGCTGGCTCACCGGACTTTTTTCATAAAAGTAACGCCACTGGTTGGTCGACTGTGCTGACCACCGATCACTTCTCCCAGCTCCATGAGTTACCCCTCAAAATCCGCACTCTACCGGGATCTTCTGCGTCGCTTGAAAGCGCAGTTTTGGCTCAAAACCCTTGGCGTTCCTGTCTTCATGGTGCTGTTTTTCTGGGGGTATATCTACATCCTAAGGCACGCGTATTTCCCGGTCACGGTCATGCCGCTGTTGGCGATCGACCGACTGATTCCTTACCAGAACAGCGCGTGGTTCCTCTACGTTTCTCTTTGGATTTATGTGCAACTGCCGATTATGCTACTCGATAATCTCTGGTCTTTGGTTCGGCACGGTGCCTGGGCGGCGGGCCTGAGTGCAATCGGGTTTGCGCTTTTTATCCTGTGGCCGACGGCAGTGCCGGCCGTGGGCGACGTTGGCGATGGCGCTCTGTTCGCTAGTATACGGAGTATTGATACGACCGGGAACTCCTGTCCGTCGCTGCACGTGGCGTTTGCGGTGTTCACGGCGCTACAGCTTGAACTGTTTTTGCGTGGTGCTGCCCAGGCTAGCTGGGCGCGTTTCCTGAATGTCTTTTGGTGCCTGGGGATTGTTTATTCAACGCTCGCGACCAAACAGCACGTCATGCTCGATGCCTATGCTGGGGCGGTGCTTGGCTTAATCGGCGCTGCAGCTCAGGCTTATTTCGAAAACAAGTATCACAAAAACGAGGCCGTGGCTGAACTCGCTCAGATCAGCCCGGCGACGCGGAAACTGTAATAGCCGAGTCCGGCGGGGTCGCGTGATTTCTGGCCGACGATCACATGGTCCATCAATTCGATGCCGACCGTTTTCGCGGCATCACGGAGTTGACGGGTGACGTTAATATCCGCGCTGCTCGGCGCGGGATCGCCACTCGGGTGATTGTGCACGCAGATGACGGTTAGCGCGCCTTCGCGAATGGCTTCGCGGAAAACTTCGCGCGGATGCACAAGGCTGCTCGATGCGGTGCCGGAAGTAATTTCGACGCGTTTGAGCAGGCGGTTTTTGCGGTTGAGACAAAGCACCCAGAATTTTTCAACCTGTAGGCCGACGGCGATTGGAGTGAAGTACGTTGCGACCAGATCGGCGCTTTCGAGCAAGGGTGCGTCACCGGCTTGTTGGCTGAGCACACGTCGGGCGATTTCCATCACGGTGACCAGTTGCAGTGCCTTCACGCGGCCGATGCCTTTCAGGCGGCGAAAATCTTTTTCGGTCCACGTGATCAGACCTGCCAGTGAACCTGCTTCCGAGATCAGCCGGGTGGAGAGTGTGATTACATCCTGGCCTTGTGTGCCGCTGCGCAGGAGCATAGCGAGGAGTTCGGTATCGCTTAGGGCGGCCGCGCCGTGTTTTTCCAGCCGCTCTTGCGGGCGCTCGCCCACGGCTAGTTCTTTTAACCGGTTCCCCTCCCGGTAAACGGGTGTCGTTGCCTCGTTCATGCAGTTCTGCTTCAGAAAGCAGGAATACGCCCAAATGCGAATCAAAACCCTGCCATCCAAATTCTTTCTCTTAATCTTTATCATTCTCTTTCTCTTTATCCAAAACCTCGCGCCAGGGGATAAAGATAAAGAGAACGAGAAAGAATAATGAGAAAGAAGCAGAGTTGGCGTGGCTGGCGGCCAATAAAAAAGGCCGGCTCTAGGGCCGGCCTTGATAAATGGGAGCTGATCGGAGGCGCTCAGTAGTGCTTCACGTAGCCGTTGCGGCGGAGACGTTCGAGCCAGTGGTCCTGGCTGACGCGGGCCATCTGCTGCACGAGGATTCGTTCGATTTCGTCACGCACGGTGTCGATTGGCTGGATGCCGGCGATACGGCGTTCTTCCACGTAGAGCAGAAACGCGCCTTCGGGCATGATGATGGGTTTGGTGACTTCGCCTTTGGTGAGTTTGAAGAGTGGGTCGCTCAACTCGGGTTTGAGGTCGGAGCGTTTTTGCCAACCCCAGTCGCCACCTTTGGAACGGCGGGTATCTGAACTGACTTCTTTGGCCAGGGCTTCGAAAGTCTCTCCAGCTTTGAGGCGAGCAAGGACGTTGTTGGCCTTGGCGGTAAGTTCGGCATCAGTCTGCCCGTCTTCGCGGCGGAACTGGATCAGGCGAAGGTGTACGCCGTCTTCCTGGAAAAACTTATCCTTGTTTTCGGCATAGTACATTTCGACTTTCACGGGGCTGACGATGCTTTGGCTCTTGCGCTGCTGTTGGCGCATGTAGCCGTAGATCATGTCTTCTTCGACTTCTCTGCGGTATTCGCGGACGGTCTTTCCGCGACCGCGCAGGTAGGCGAGGAATTTCGAGCGATCATTGTCGAACTGCGTGATCATGATCTCGGAGATCTGATTGTCGATGTAGCTGACCGGGATCTGCTTTTTGGGCTCGCCGTCTTTCTCTTTATAAAACTCTTTCACGATCAAGACACGGTCGATGAGGTTCTGCACGATATCGTCCTGCAAAGCTTCGAGGCGCTCGTTGAATTCCTTTTCGTTGGTGGAATCGCGCTGGATTTGCGGGAGCAGAGGGGTGATTTCGCGGCGAATGTCATCAACCGTGATGATTTTTTCCTCGGCCACAGCTGCGATGCCATTGGCAAAACGCAACTCGAGCTTGTCAGAAGTGCTGATCGCGGCGGGTGTTTGCGCACGAGCGGTGATCAGCAATGCGCTTGCCGTACAGACTTGTACGAGAGCTAGGAGGACGCGGGGAAACAGTCGGGAGCCGGACATCATGGAGTGGGCAGATTGATCAGAAATGAGATGATTTCACGCAAACGTAGAAGGGGCTTTGGGGCGGTCAACCTTGGAAACCGAGTGCCGACCATCACAAAGTCGTCGCGCCGATTGGTGTTTCGGAGGCACTTTAGGCGGGATGACTCTGTTTCGACGGAAAGTAGGTTCTTTTGTTCCGCTCGAATGCGGATCTCTGTAACAAGTAACAACGCACGCACTTCGTCGCCGTACTTGCCGAAGCGGTCGCGCAGGTCGGATTCGATCTCCTTGAGCGAAGCCGGCGAGTCGGCGAGGGCCATTTTGCGGTAAAAATCGATGCGTAACCGAGTCTCGCCCAAATACGTCGCCGGGATTCGAGCCTGGATCTTCGCGACCTCGACGGCGCCGCTGGCCTCGTGTTCGGCGTCGCGGAGCGCGGTATAGCCGTCGGCATAACGTCGCCGGGCTCCATCGTCGGGCGCGCCTTCGCCGACATAAACAAAGTCCAGCTTCACGCTCGCGCGGATCAAGGCAGCAGTCTTGTCACCTTTCAGGCGCGCGACGGATTGACGCAAAAGCTGACAATAGAGTTCGAAGCCCACACCGACGATGTGCCCGCTTTGTTCGGCGCCGAGCAGATTTCCTGCGCCGCGTAGTTCGAGGTCGCGCATCGCGATGCGGAAACCCGCGCCGAGCTGGTTGTGCGTGCGCAGGGCGTTGAGGCGCTGGCGCGCGATTTCCATCAAGCGCGTGTGGCGATGCAGCAACAGATACGCGTAAGCCTGATGCTTGAAGCGACCAACGCGTCCACGCAACTGGTACAGTTGCGAAAGACCGAACCGGTCCGCACCTTCAATGATGATCGTATTGCAGTTCGGAATATCCAGACCGCTCTCGATGATCGTGGTGCAAACGAGCAGGTGGTATTTTCCCGCGACGAAATCCGTCATCGTATGCTCGAGTTCGCGGTCCTCCATTTTACCATGACCAACTCCAATCGACAAATCAGGTAATAACTCGCGCAACCGCGCCGCGACGAGATCGATCGTCTGTACGCGATTGTGCAGGTAAAACACCTGGCCACCGCGGCGGATTTCGTGACGCACGGCATCGACCACGACTTTTTCGTCGTAGGTTTTGACGATGGTTTGGATCGGGTGGCGGTTGGTCGGCGCGGTCTCGATCACGCTCATATCGCGCGCACCCGTCAGCGCCATGTAGAGTGTGCGCGGGATCGGTGTGGCGCTCATCGAGAGCACGTCGACGGTGGCGCGCATGGCCTTGAAAATCTCTTTGTGTTTCACGCCGAAGCGCTGCTCCTCGTCGATTACCACGAGGCCGAGCTCCTTGAACTTCACGTCGCTTTGTAGCAACCGGTGCGTACCGACAAGGATATCGACCTGCCCGGCAGCAGTGGCGGCGAGAATGACTTTTTGCTCCGCCTTCGTGCGGAAGCGGCTGACCATCTCGACGGCGATCGGGTAGCCGGCCATGCGCTCGCGGAACGTGTTAAGGTGCTGCTGTGCGAGTACGGTTGTCGGCACGAGAATCGCGACTTGGCGGCCACCTTGCACGGCTTTGAACGCCGCTCGGATCGCGACCTCGGTTTTGCCGAAACCGACATCGCCGCAGATGAGGCGATCCATCGGGCGCGGTTTTTCGAGATCGGCCTTGGCTTCCTCGATGGCGCGGAGCTGGTCGCGCGTTTCGGTGTACGGGAACGACGCCTCAAATTCCTTCTGCCAAGTGGTGTCGGGCGGATACGCGTGGCCGGGCTGGGCTTCGCGCATGGCATGGATGCGCAATAATTCCGCCGCTAGGTCGATGGTGGCACGTTCGGCAGCTTGTCGGGCTTTTTCCCAACGACCCGAACCAATACGTCCGAGCTGCGGCCGCGTTTTGCTCAAGCCGACGTAGCGCGAAATCAAATGCGATTCCTGCAACGGCACGTGCAGTGTCACTTTGTCGTCGAATTCCAACGAGATCACTTCGCGCACGCCGCCCGCGTATTCGACCTTGGTCAAGCCGCGATAGAGCGCGATGCCGTGTTGGAGATGGACGATGAAATCGCCTTCAACCAACTCGGAGAAATCGAGCAACTGGTCGATCTGTGCGCGTTGGGCGAGGGCGCGACGATTGCCGAGCGGACGACGCTGACGCTGGCGTCCGAATAGTTCGGTTTCGGTGACGACGATCAAACCGGCGGAGCCGGTTTGGGGCGAAGGGCCAGAGGCGAGGGGCGATGCGTGGGGATTGAATGGAGGCGCGGTGCCCTCACCGCGCGTGGGGTCATCGTTGCGGGGTGGGGGCACCCCGCCCACATCGGACAGATTTCCAGTGCGACGTGTAAGGCGAAACCCCTCATTTAATGTTCCGCGCAGGAAACCTGGTTTGAGCGCTTTCAGTTTCGTATCGGCGTCGAGGATTTCTCGGGCGCGCTGTTCTTCGCCTTCCTTGGAAACGATGAAGGTGATTTCGTAGCCGTCTTTTTTCCATCTGGCGACTTGGTGTAGAAAACGTTGACGCGCCTCTTCTTCGACCTGCAACCGCTCTTGCGCGACGAGCGAATCTTCTGGGTAGTTGCGGTGGTGAACGAGACTCTCGGTGTCCCACGTCGTGTCGGTGGCGACGGTTTCGAAAAGAGCGGAGGCTTCATCGAGATCGCTTACGCCAAAGGCAGCTGCACATTTCGTGAGAAGCGGTGTGAGACCGTCTTCGCCTTCGCGGGCGAGGCTGCTGAACTCTTCGTCGAGCGAGGCCGGTTCGACAAACACGAGGTGGGTGAGCGGCGTGAGGTAATCGGCTATGCCGGTTTTTGATGGATCGAGTCGCAGGCGCGGCGTGGCAGAGATCGTGATGGAGGCGACTTTTTCGCCCGAGCGTTGCGTGACGGGATCGAAGGCGCGGATTTCCTCGATATCGTCGCCGAAGAAATCGAGCCGGTACGGCTGGTTAGCGGTGATCGGATAAACGTCGATGATTCCGCCACGGATCGCGTAGTGTCCGGGCGCCTCGCATACGACTTCGGAATCGTAGTCGAGCTCGCGCAACTTTTCGAGGAGCGCCTGAAATGGTTGGTGCTGGCCGGGCTTGAGTTCGAGTTCGCGGGTGGCGAACGCTTCGAGCGCGGGCACCGATTGCAATAGCGCGGCGGGCGTGGTGGCGACGACGAGCGTGGGCGCGTTGGTGATGGCGGCTGTTTGTGTACGCATGGCCCGCAAACGCGAGAGCACGGTCAGACGGTCGGCCGAAGCGGCAAATGCTTCACGCATGTCGCGGCTGTCGGGCATCGACTCCGGCATGACGAGCGCTTCGAGCGGACGACCCGCGCCGCTTGATTCGTGAAAGAGCGCGATGTCTTCCGCCAGCTGCTCGGCCGTTTTCAATTCCTCTGCGATCACGAGCCAGACTGGCGCGGGATGGGTGCGCACGAGTTCACCGATGACGACACCGCGAGCAGGCGGGCAGACGCCGGTGAGTTTGTGCCGCGCAAGCGCGAACGATGCAGGTGATCCTGACATGGATGAAAGGACATTAGGCAAACACGGAACGGCCCGAGCGCAATCCGTGAGCGTAGAAGGCTGGGTGTGTTCGAAGTGAGCCCATTTGCTGTCGTCGCCGTGATCGCGCCGTGGGAATTTCAATCCATCGGGTGAAATGAGCTGGTATAGAAAGCGGAACCTATATCCATTTTGGCTATGTGTTCCAGGTTCTCCTTTGGCGGGATCGCCAGATTTGGGTATGTTCTAATTAGCTTTGTCGCCTTGATGGTGGCCGGAGCCCACGCAAGCGACGCCAGCAGCTCAACGAGCTCCTCGTCCGTGGAAGCCGTAGTACCTAAAGCGGCGCAAGCGGCGATCACCAGTTATGGAAACACCTTCCGGATCGATCCCAGCTTTGCGACGATGTTTGAGTCGAATAGCGACTGGATGACGATCAGCGCGGTCGTAGCCTCGCCTGACGGAGGGTTTTTTGTTGGTGGAGACTTCTCGACAATTGGAGGTCAACTGCATCTCGGCTTGGCTAAATATAAAGCGGACGGCACGGTCGACCCGAACTTCAATCCTAACGGCGGCTTTGACGGCGCCGTCGACTGTATCTCGGTTCAGCAGGATGGGCGCATTCTCGTTGCAGGCATGTTCACTTCTTTCAACGGCACGGCCCGTGCCGGGTTCGCGCGGTTGAATGTAGACGGTACACTTGATGTCACTTTCAATCCGGCTTCGGAATTTAGTTCCCCGAGCAAAATCGTGGTGCAGGCCGATGGACGTATTCTGGTTACGCCCCGCGTGCTCAGTGGTGCTTCTTGGGATATCGCTGTAACCAGTACCGCTGTATCAGGCATCTCTGTCCTAACATCGAGCAACGCAAGCAATCTCGATAAAGGATTCGCCCGACTCAATGCGGACGGCTCGGTTGACTCCACGTTTAACCTTCCGGGTACCGGGTTTGATCTTCCCGTGAATTGCCTCGCGGTGCAAACAGACGGTCGGATTTTAGTCGGTGGTGTTTTCACGACCTTCAATGGTGTTTCGCGCAACCAGATCGCGCGATTGAATGCAGATGGTTCGCTCGACATGTCTTTTATTCCTGACTCGGGATTTGCTGCGGTTACTTCGATTGCGGTGAAGGTCGACGGGAAAATCTACGCATGCGCCTACTCTTTACCCAGCAGCGTGACCGCCAATATCGTGAGTTTGAATGCCAACGGTACAATTGATGCAACGTTCACCTCTCCTCCATCGTTCGCCTTCTCGCCCGAGACATTTGCGCTGCAACCCAATGGAAAGATTATTGTCGGCGGCGGATTCAACAACTTCGCTGATCCGGCTCCGCCCAATACGGCTCGTCTGAATGCGGACGGTTCGCTCGACCCGAGTTACACTCCATCCTCGGTCGGCTATCTCAATATTCGTTCGCTGGCTCTGCAGGCAGACGGGCGCATTGTTGTCGGCGGCCAAAACACATTTTCGAATAGTAGCTCAGCGGCCAGTTTGTTCCGACTCACTGGGACTGGTGTGCTCGACGATACACTCGCTACCGGTAATTCACGACGCCCTACCAGGCAAATCGAGGCCATACCGTTGACGGGCGGAAAATTTCTCGTTCACGGGGACTTTAAATGGGTCAATGGCACATCCTGCGGCAGCTTCGTTCGGCTAAACGCCGATGGAGCGCTCGATAGTACGTTTAACGCGGGAACAGGGTTTGATAACACGGGCTATAGGCCGGGAGGAGGTTTTATCGACCCAGTCGCATGCGTCGCATTGCAGGTCGACGGGAAATATCTCGTCGGAGGTTCCTTCACAACCTTCAACAGCACGGCGTGCAACTATCTCGTTCGTATGAATACCAATGGCACGCTGGATACCGCGTTTCGTCCAAGTTTGGAGCTTGATGGCTCGGTCGCTTCCATCGCCCTCCAAGCTGATCGGCGGATCGTTGTGGGCGGAGGCATGTCCGGTGGCATTGCACGGTTGAATACGGATGGAGTACTTGATCCAACCTTCCAGCGGAATGTGGGGTTAGCAGAGACTGGCTATTATCTATCGCTGGTAGTGTTGTCGGTGCAGATCGCACCCGCTGACGGACGGATTCTGGTGGGTGGTTCGTTTGCCTACAATAACCCTCGCAATGGAATAAATACTTTGTGTATCGCGCGTCTCAATACAGATGGCACAATCGATGCGACTTTTGATACGGGTACCGGGTTCCTATTTATCGACACCTTCACCTATGTGAAATCCCTCATATTGCAGGCAGACGGGCGCATTCTAGCGGGCGGTTATTTCTCAAGCTTCAACGGTACACCGCGCAACGTTTGGGCCCGGTTGAATGCTAATGGATCGCTCGATACTTCCTTCACTCCGAATCTAGGTACCAATGGTTATTTCTCCGCTAATTTTGATTTTACTCCTGTTGTACAAACCGATGGCCGCATGGTTGTTGGTGATAGTGCCCAGATCGGCGGTATTTTACGCCTGAATGCCGATGGCTCTGTCGACAGCGGCTTCAGCATTCATGATTACAATGGCAATGCTACATCAGCTAAGTTCACCGATGACGGACGCCTGCTGTTGTCGGGCGGAATGGCGTTCGGCGGTGGCGCGAAGCAAATCGGGCTAGTTTTGCTTAAGCCCGATGGCAGTAGCAGTTCGAGTTCATCTTCGTCAGGTAGCAGCTCAAGCAGTTCTTCGGGTGGCCTTGGCGGGCCGTCATCCTCGGGTGCCGGTGGACCTAACGATTGGTTTGTGTTTACAGCTATCGCGTTGTTGGTGCATGGCCGGAGAAGGTTTGCCCGGAACGGCGTGTCCCCAATGGCACGGGTAATATAAGGACAGTGAGCAGTTCTCCGCTACTGTGAGATTAACTCGCAGGCTCTGACTTTAGCTTCTCTAACGCGATCCGTGCTGCGGCTTCTTCGGCGGTTTTTTTGGATTTTCCACGGCCGATGCCGAGTGGTTCGGCGTTGAAGAAGATTTGGACTTCGTATTCGCGGTTGTGGTCTTCGCCGTGGGTGGCGAACACTTCGTAGCGGATCGCGTGGTTGCCGTGCTCGGGTTGCACGAGTTCTTGCAGTCGTCCTTTTGGGTTTTCCGAGGGTTGCATTTCTGTGAGGTGCGCGGCGAAGGAGCCGTAGAGGGCGAGCAGGACGCGGCGCGTGGTGGCGAGGTCGGAGTCGAGATAGATCGCGCCGACGACGGATTCGAAGGCGTCGCCTAACGCTATCGCGCGGTCGCGTCCACCGGTTTGCTCTTCGCTAACACTTAGACGTAGACAGGCAGCGATGCCGAGCTCGCGGGCGAGTTCGCAGAGGAAAGCGCCTTTCGAAAGCACGGAGCGATTTTTGCTTAACGCACCTTCGCGGTCGGCGGGATATTGTCGGTAGA
>Ga0302321_100003043_pt1 | contig 14371 bp, 8 predicted proteins | sample Fen_T0_1_FD_202505 | JGI IMG/M metagenome (GOLD analysis project Ga0302321, IMG submission 202505) | Peat permafrost microbial communities from Stordalen Mire near Abisko, Sweden - Fen_T0_1 | ecosystem: Environmental > Terrestrial > Soil > Wetlands > Permafrost | place: Sweden: Abisko...
GCTGGTCGTTCTGAAAAATAGAATGGCACTCGAGGCCGCTGATGCGCAGCTGAAAAGCTTGAGGAGCGCACCCGTCAAGTGAGTGTCGCTTGCGTGTCGACGGTGAGTTAGGAATACCGATAGACATCTGAGGGCCAGAGGCCTTGCATGTTGGTATGACACGAGAACTTCGTTTGCACCGTTTTGGTCTCTTGATTTCGTTTGTCGCTGTGGCACTCGAGGGCGTGACGCCGGTCCTTGCCGATGTGACGTCGCAAAAAATCCTGAGCGCGCCGGTCGATGTGAGTCCGGCGTTTCGCGATTTCGCTAACACGTATTTCATAGCCAACCACGTTGCAGAGTTCGATGTGACGACGGGCGTGGGAAAACTTTCGTGGCAGCGCTCGGCTTACACGTGGGGAATGGCGTTTAATAATTCGAGCGCGACCTATAATCAGGCGAAGGGCAACGAGTGGCCGCCGACGGTTTACGCGGTTGATCCGTCGCTGCCGTTTTCGTTGGAGTTTGTTTCCCCGCGTACGATTCGGCTGCGGATGGCGACAAGTGCTACGGCCCGCACGAACCAACCGGCGTCGCTCATGCTGGTGAAGGAGCCGGTGGCCGATAGTTCCTGGACGCGCACGAAGATCGACGGTGGCTGGGAATTCAAGGGGGCGGCGGGTTCGGTGATTCTGCGCGAAAATCCCTGGCGCTTGGAAATTCACGACGTGGCTGGACGCCTGCTCACCCAGACGGTGACGGAGAAGGCGGAGTTGTCGTTTTCGTTTGTGCGTCGTGCGGAGGATTATTCGCGCAGCGTGGCGGCGGTGTTTTCGCTCGCTCCGGGTGAAAAGATTTTTGGCGGTGGCGAGTCGTATACCAGCCTCGATAAGCGCGGGCAGAAACTCGTGCTGTGGTCGCACGATGTGCTCGGCGCGGAGAGTCGCGAGATGTATAAACCGATTCCGTTTTTCCTGAGCAATCGTGGATACGCCATGTTCATGCACACGTCGTCGCCGATCACCTGTGACTTCGGTGCGACGGATGCGGGGCGGAATGCGCTGACGATCGGCGATGATGAACTCGACCTGTTTATCTTTCTCGGAAATCCGAAGGAGGTGATCGGCGCGTACACGGAGCTCACGGGGCGTGCGGCGATGCCGCCGCTCTGGTCGTTCGGTCTCTGGATGAGTCGCATCACTTACAAGGCGGAGGCTGAAGTGCGCGCCGTGGCGGCGAAGTTGCGCGAGCATCGGATTCCCTGCGACGTGATTCATCTCGATACGGGCTGGTTCGAGACGGACTGGCTGTGCGATTATAAGTTTTCGACGACGCGTTTCATCGATCCGGCGAAGATGATCACGGATTTGAAGCAGGATGGGTTTCACGTATCGCTCTGGCAGTTGCCGTATTTCGTACCGCAGAACAGGCTTTTCCCGGAGATCGTGGCGCAGGGTTTGGCGATCAAAGACGCGAAAGGGAACCTGCCGACTGAGGATGCATTGCTTGATTTCTCAAATCCGGCGGCGGTGGCGTGGTACCAGAAGAATATTGCCGGTTTGTTGAAGATGGGCGTGGGCGCGATCAAGGTCGATTTCGGCGAGGCTGCGCCTGAGAACGGGTTGTATGCGTCGGGCCGAACCGGTTTCTATGAGCATAATTTATATCCATTGCGCTATCAGAAAGCCGTGGCGGAAATCACGAAGGCGACAACGGGCGAGGATATCATTTGGGCACGTGCGGGGTGGGCGGGCAGCCAACGTTATCCGCTGCATTGGAGCGGCGACGCGGCTAGCACGGACTCAGCGATGGCGGGAACGTTGCGCGCGGGTTTGTCGCTGGGCGTGTGCGGATTTTCGTTTTGGAGCCACGACATTGGTGGGTTTTTTGGCCGTCCGTCGGCGGAGCTTTATCGGAGGTGGATGGCGTTTGGTATGTTGACGTCGCACAGCCGCTGTCACGGGGCGCCGCCGCGTGAACCGTGGGAATATGGCACCGAGTTGGAGAACGATTACCGTCGCACGACGGAGCTGAAGTATCGGTTGATGCCTTACGTTTACGCGCAGGCGAAGGACAGCGCGGAACGCGGGTTGCCGATGTTGAGGGCGCTGTTTATCGAGTTTCCGGATGATCCTGGCGCGTGGTTGGTGGACGACACGTATCTTTTTGGTACTAGCATTCTGGTTGCGCCGTTGCTGGAGGCGGGCGTGAGCGCGCGGGATGTTTATTTGCCGGCGGGACGCTGGATCGATTACCAGACGGGCCGTGTTTATGACCGCGGCTGGCATCGGATTGAGGCCGGGCAGATTCCGGTGGTGATGCTGGTGCGCGATGGCACGGTGTTGCCGCAGATCGGTCTCGCGCAATCAACGGCGCAAATGGATTGGACGAAGCTGGAACTGGTCGTTTATGCGACTGAACCGGCGGCGCTCGCCAACGGGTTGGTTTGCCTGCCGAGCGACGGCCAGTTGCAGAAGCTGGAAGTTGAACGAAAGGCGACTGGCTTGATGCTGCGGAGCGACCCATTTAACGGACGTGTGCAGTGGCGTGTACGTTGACGCGATTCTGATTGCCCGCAGGGCGTAAATTCGCCGGCCTTGTGCGCATGGGTGCCAAATATTATCCAACGGTCAAGGATCAGAAAGCTAGTCTGCGCTTCCAGCAGAAGCAGAAGGCGGCTTTGCCGAAAGCAAAGAAAGACGCCCTCGTGCAACCAGCGGCCAAGCTCAAGAAGTGAGAAGCTGGCTCAGGCTTTTTTCACGAAGCAGGCTTTGAGCGCCATCGCGACGCCGTCGATCCGGCAGTCGATTTCGTGGTCGCCGTCAACGAGGCGGATTCCCTTGGCCTTGGTCCCGCCTTTGAGCACACCGGAGCCGCCGCGCAATTTTAGGTCTTTGATCAAGACCACGGTGTCGCCGTCGGCCAACACGTTGCCGTTGGCGTCTTTGACGATACGGGCTGTCTCCGGTGCTTCTTCCTTGGGCCATTCGTGACCGCAGGTGGCGCATTCCCAGTGATCGGGATGGCTGAGGACGTCTTCGAGAGTGCAGGCAGGACAGGCGGGAGGTTTCATCGGGAGTGTTTCTAGATTTGAAATGAGTTCACGAAAGTGCCCGGTTTGGGCGGGCTTGGGCAAGCGAGTAATGGCACGGTTTTGCGAGTCAGGCGGTCACGTTTTTTCAACCTTTTTTTGGTTCCAGCGCCAGGTGTCGGGTTTGGCCCATTGATCGACGGTCAAGGTGAGTTCGATCACATCGCCTTTTGCAAAGGTCGCCGCGTCGGTGCGCAAGATGCGGAAGCCCCAGTGGGGAGCGCGGCCTGGATCCAGCGGGCTGGAGCTCAAGGATAAGTCATTACCGACAAAGGCGCGGAAGTAGACGGCAAATCCATCCAGTCGCCCAGCGTTGATGACGGTGCGCGAGAGTATTATCTGGTGCGGCAGGTCGGCTTCACGGATCGTTTGTAGATCGACGGTGAGCGCGGGTACAGGTTCGCCGAGAAAATGTTCGATTACGCCGAGATCGCAGCTGGCGTGTTGGTAATATTGTGGATCTTGCGGGCGGCTTCGCTCCATGCACGAGTAGTCGTAACCATGTACGTCGAGTTCCCAGATGAAGGGGATGTGGCGATCGTCTTTTACTTTGATTGGTTCGCAGAAGAATTCGAAGAGCGATGGCACAATGCGGCCACCGGGCTTGAGTAGGCGTTCGCGCAGGTCGATCACGTTGGCGACCATCGCCTCGTCGAAGAGGAAGTCGCCCATCTGTTCGTGTAGGATGACATCAACGGGGTCGTCGGTTTTGAAGTCGCGGCTGTGTGTGGCGATGAACTCAACCCCTTTGAGCTGGTTGTGTTCGGCGAGTCGGCGGGCGTGTTTCAGAATGTCGGAGTGGTCGATGGCGTAAACTTTGCTGGCACCCTGGCGGGCGGCGAACGCGGCGAGAATCCCGGTGCCCGTGCCGAGGTCGATCACACAGTCGCCTGGCCGGACGTTGCGCGTGATCGCGGTGCGGTAGAAATTCATCCGCGGCTGATCGGCGAGCATTTTTTCCTGTTCGCTGAACTGGGCAAAATACCAGCCGTTGAATTCGCGGTAGTCGGCATCTCCGGTGCTTGATCGGTAGAACCACGCTGCGAGTCGAGGCCGAGCGCGAACCCATTTCCCACAACCAAAAAGCTCGCGCCGCAAGGCAGAGAAAAACGACGCACTGAAACGCTGACAAAATTGAGTGAACATGGATGCCGGGCCACCCGATGGCTCGAAGTCGGAACGATGTATCTGGCGCTGGGAAACGCAACTGTCGACCGCCGGTTCCGAGGGCTGTCGGTCGTGTTTTTCAAGTAGAACCGTGGGCGAGGATTGTTTTGCGGCTCGGGCCGTTCGTTGCACGATGGGCCGATGATCCGCGAGTTAATCGATGCCCTGCGAACCCGTTGTGCGCCCGGCGCCCGGACGCTTGGGCTCGCGTACGAGGCGGCGGCGATCGCGGCGCGTCATCGTCGAGTTGGCGCCAGTTGGGCGCCGCATCTCGCGGCGAGTCGTGAAACGATTTTGCGTGGAGCCGAGCGGTGTCGGAAGCGGGAGCGCGTACTCGTGATTGGTGCTGGCGCCTGTCTCGATGTGCCGGTTGGGGAACTGGCGGAGCATTTTTCTGAGGTGGTTCTGGCGGATGTCGCGGTGAGCCTGGTGGCACGGCGGTGGCAACGTCGATCGGGTGGAAAGGTGCGCGCGATCGCGTGGGATGCGACGGGGGTGTTGGCGACGTTTGCTGCCCGCCGAGCGTCGGCTACGGCGGCGGAGATTGAGCGATTGCTGGTTGAGTCTGATCCGGGCGAACCACCTGGAGGAGAGGCCGATCTTGTGGTTTCGGCGAATTGTCTTTCTCAGCTCGGGCTGATTCCGGCGGACCGGTTGGATGCAGTGGAGTCGGATGAGGACCTGTCCGTGCGATGTACGCACGCGGCAGCGCGGCGACATCTCGCGTGGCTGGCGGTGCGGCCGGGCGTGCGGGTTTTGCTGAGCGATGTGGCGCGGCTTGACGTGGCCGTTGACGGCCGTGAACTCGAGCACCGAACTATTTTTGAGAACCTAATGTTGCGAGCGCCTGATAAAACGTGGCGTTGGGATCTTGCACCGATTCCGGAGTGGAGTCGCGAATGGAACCGTGTGCATGAAGTCGGTGCGTGGATCGATGGGCCGGCCTGAGTTGCATGGGTGATGTTTGCAAAGTTTGACCTTGGTTGTTGTACGGCATCAGCATCGTTTTGCGCTGTATCCAGACTTGCTGCTTAAACGAAAATGAAACCACACATCACGCTCGCACAGACGACGACGTCCAACGGCTGCCGCATGACGCTGGAGGAACACGACGGCAGCTTCTGTATTCGCGTGAACGGGCAGCAGCTGATGCATTCGTCGGTGGCGACGTCGGAGTTGCTGCTGGGCAGTTTGGGTTGTGAGCGGCATGTGCAGAAAGCCAGTGGCACGCGCGTTTTGATCGGTGGACTGGGTTTGGGGTTTACGTTGAAGGCGGTGCTTCAGACGGTGGGCAAGAATGCGGTTATTCACGTGGCCGAGTTGTTTCCCGAAATCGTGGCGTGGAACCGAACTTTTCTGGCTGGGCTAAACGGCCAGGCGCTGGCGGACCCGCGAGTCAAGGTTTTGGAGGAAGATGTTCGTTCGAGTATTCAGCGTGGCACGAGCGCGCCGTACGACATCATCGTTCTCGATATCGACAACGGCACGACGGCGATGGTGAAGGCGGACAACAACCAGCTCTACAGCGAGCGAGGCATGCAGCAAATCGCCCGCGCGGTTAAGCCGGGTGGTCGTGCAGCGGTTTGGTCGGCCTGTCCGGACGCGGCGATTGAGAAGCGGCTTACGAAGGCGGGTTTTACGGTGCAGGCTGTTCCGGCGAAACTTCACGAACACGCCAAGCGCAGCGCCTACATGATTTACGTGGCGGATAAAGCGGAGGAGGAAGGTTCTGACTTGCCAGGTAAAAAAAACAGTTTGGCCCGATAGAATCGGTTACGTTTTCAACCATGATTGCGTTCTGTTTCGCCACGATTTTCACCAGCGCAGCGCTTCTGTTTTTAATCCAGCCCATGTTTGCGCGCATGGTACTGCCTCTCCTGGGTGGGGCGCCGGCGGTTTGGAATACGGCGATGGTTTTTTATCAGGCAACTTTGTTGCTCGGGTATGCCTATGCGCATTTTGTTTCGACGCGCCTCGGTGTGCGACGTCATGCCTTGCTGCACGGGTTGGTTCTCTTGCTACCGCTTTGTGTTTTGCCCTTCGCGATTCCGTCGGGTTGGGTGCCGCCCACACAGGGGAATCCCTCTTTTTGGCTGCTGATGTTGATGGCCTTCGTGGTGGGCCTGCCGTTTTTTGCAGTTTCAACAACGAGTCCGGTAATCCAAAAATGGTTCGCTAGTTCGGGTCATCGCCATGCAGCTGATCCCTATTTTTTGTACGCTGCGAGTAATCTTGGCAGCATGCTTGCATTGCTCGGCTATCCCGTGCTGGTGGAGCCTTCGTTTTCGCTGATACAGCAAAGCCGGGGCTGGATGTGGGGGTATTGGACTTTTGTCGCGCTGGCTTTTGGATGTATTTTATGGGTGGTTAAGCGCTCCTCGCCAGGCATTCCATCTGAAAAGGCAGCGGCGCCAGCTACGGTGGCCGGAGCGGTGCCCAAGAAGCTGGCTGCTGGACGTCGTCTGCGCTGGGTCCTGCTTTCGTTTGTTCCTTCAAGCTTGTTGCTGTGCGTCACCAACTATCTTTCCAGCGAAGTTGCGGTAATTCCGCTGCTTTGGATCATTCCATTGGCTCTGTATTTGTTGACCTTTATCTTGGTGTTTTCCAGGTGGGAATTTCTGCCACGCCGGGTGTGGTCGCGCGGGTTGCCCATGGTCTTGGTGCCGTTGACCATGGTCTTTAACCTGCAACTCGCTCAGCCTATGGGTTGGTTGATGTTATTGCACCTGGTCGCCTTCTTTATCGCGGCGATGCTTTGCCATTCGGAACTCGCGGCTGATCGACCTGATGTGGATCACCTCACGGAATTTTATCTTTGGATGTCGGTGGGCGGAGTGCTTGGTGGCATTTTTAATGCCCTGATTGCCCCGGTGATTTTTAACTCTTTGGCTGAATATCCTCTGATGCTCGTAGTGGCCTGCCTCGTTGGAAATTCTGTTCAGTTGTCGCGGGGAAAGCTGGCTGACTGGTTATGGCCGTTGCTGCTGGGTTTGTTGACTTTTGGGGCGGTGCTGGCCGCGCGTTCCGCTCGCCTGTCAGAGAGTTTTTTTGTGACTGGATTGATGTTCGGTATTCCGAGTTTGATTTGTTTTTTCTTTTCGGCGCGGCCGTTGCGATTTGCGTTGGGAATGGGCGCGCTTTTTTTAGCTGGCAGCTTTTACCAAGGGGAACGGGGACACATCCTTCATGCAGAACGAAGTTTCTTTGGCGTCCATCGTGTCACACTCGATCCTACGGGTCGGTATCATCTGCTCGCTCACGGTGCGACGGTGCATGGGGTGCAGAGTCTCGACCCTAGCCGGCGTCATGAGTCGCTGGCGTATTATCATCGCAGCGGGCCGGGTGCGGAGGTGCTCGCTCTTTACGGTCGGGATGCGCGAAAAAAGATCGGGTTGATTGGTTTGGGTGTGGGATCGCTCGCGAGTTTCGCACAACCGGGGCAATCGTGGACGTACTTTGAAATTGATCCTATCGTCCTAAAGCTGGCGCGTGATCCACGGTACTTTTCCTTTTTGAGTGATTCACCGGCGGATATGCGCGTGGTGCTTGGGGATGCACGTTTGTCTCTCGTGGCTGAGTTGGATGGGAGGTTCGATGTCTTCATTGTCGACGCATTCAGTTCCGACGCGATTCCGGTGCATTTGGTCACCCGTGAAGCGCTAGCTCTTTATTTAAAGAAACTCGCACCAGGCGGTGTCCTGGCTTTTCACATTTCAAATCTTCATCTCGATTTGGAGCCGGTATTCGCCTCGCTTGCTCGTGATGCGCAGCTTGTGGCTATGACTCGTGATGATACCGGCGTTACGGAGCCCGAGGCTGCGACGGGCAAATATCCATCGGTGTGGTTGGTTATGGCGCGTAGTTCTAGTGATTTAGGTTCGTTAAAAAAGGATTTGCGTTGGCTGACTTGTCGGGAGGTCAAGGGGCAACGGGTGTGGACGGATGATTACTCCAACTTGCTTGGTGCTTTTCGCTGGCAGTAATTCCGGTCAAGCGGGTCATCTTTGAAGCTGGCACGGCATTGTCGTTAAACTGCAGCGGCGCGTTTGCGTTTCAGTGTCGCCGCGGTCCCTTGTGTGGAAACCCGTCAAAAACCATGCAACACGCCTCACTCTTCACGCCGGTCACCTTAGGTTCAATTGCCCTCCAAAATCGTATCGTCATGGCTCCGCTCACGCGTTGTCGGGCTGATGCAGAGCACGTGCCGACGGCGATTATGGCCGAGTATTACGCGCAGCGCGCCACGGCCGGTCTGCTGATTGCCGAAGCGACGATGGCGATGGCGGGTAATTCCGCTTTTGGCGGACGTGAGCCCGGAATCTATTCCGCTGCGCAGGTTGCTGCCTGGAAAAAAGTCACGGACGCCGTTCACGCCAAGGGTGGTAAGATCGCGCTGCAAATCTGGCACGGTGGTCGCGCCTGTCATTCGCTGTTGAACAATGGTGCGCAACCGGTGGCTCCGAGTCCGTTGCGCATAACCAATGACGAGACCCATACGCCGCAGGGCAAAAAACCCTACGAAATTCCATACGAGCTTCGCGATGACGAACTACCTGGAATCGTTGCCGGTTTTCGTCATGCGGCGCAGAACGCGCTCGTGGCGGGCTTTGACGGCGTCGAAGTCCACGGTGCGAATGGCTATTTGCTCGACGAGTTTTTGCGCGATGGAAGCAACCAGCGCAAAGGTCCATACGGCGGCGCGATCGAGAATCGTGCGCGGTTGTTGCTCGAAGTGGTTGACGCGGTGATTGGCGTCTGGGGCTCGGGTCGGGTGGGCGTTCGTATTTCGCCGCTGAATAGTTATAACGACATGATCGATAGTGATCCGGTGGCGCTGACGCGTTACGTGGCGACGCAGCTCAATCAACGCGGCATTGCTTACCTGCATGTGATGCGCGGCGATTTCTTTGGCGTGCAAAAGGGCGACGTCGTCAGCCCGGCTCGCGCTGCTTTCAAAGGAGCATTGATGGGAAACATGGGTTACAGCCCGGCTGATGCGGCGCAGGCCGTGACCGATGGCACCTATGCCGCCGTCGCCTTTGGGCATCACTTCGTGAGCAATCCGGATCTTGTTGCGCGGGTACAGGCTGGCGTGACGTTGGTCGAACCGGATGCGCGAACGTTTTATACACAGGATGCGCGTGGCTATACCGATTATCCGGTGATGGCGTGAACATGATCGGGCGCGGGTGCAGGTGGATTGCCGCGCGTTTTAGCTCGTTTTGAGTGAACCGATAACTTGCGCTCCCCGGGGAGTTAGCTATCACTTTTGCAAGTCAAAGGCGTCATCTTCGGTTGATGGCTTTGTAGGCTTAATTAACCGTGATACTCCTTCTCGTAGATGCCCGTCGGCTTCTTGGACGGTTTAACAACAAAAACCTTCGGCGGGCGATTGCGTTGTTGGGCCTTTTGTTTAGTTTTGGTGCTTCGTTGGCGGCACAATCTTCGGTCGCGAGGATACCGCATGTACTGGTGCTCAATTCCTATCATCCCGGTTACAGCTGGAGTGATGGTGAGTTGCAGGGAGTGCTCCGGGCGTTGATGCTCGAATTTCCGGGTTTGATTCCGCGGGTCGAGTTTCTCGACGAGAAACGTCAGCCGACAGCCGACCAACTAGACGCCTTGTTGGAGTTTATTCTGCGCAAATATCGGGATACGCACTTTGATTTGATCATCACGCTTGATGACGCAGCGTTGAATTTTGCACTCGCACATAGGGAAAGGTTCGGGGCGGAGATCCCGATCGTGTTTGGAGGTGTTAATGATTATCGGCCGGAAAAATTTACTGGCATCACTCGCCTTACCGGTGTGGCTGAGGCTTTCGATTTTATCGGAAACCTTGAGCTGATCCAGCGGCTTCGGCCTGACGTCAAAACCGTCCATCTCATTTGCGACACCGCAGATTCCAGCACGCAGACGATGGCTGCATTTCAGCGTATCGCGCCCAGGTTCAAGGGACAGTTTCATATCGAGCCGCTTGTCGGCTGGACGGCGGAGGAGCTAATTCGCCGTGTGGCAGCGCTGCCGCCGAATGATGCAGCTTTGGTTATTGGCAATGCGCGGGATGCGGCCGGTCGGATCATTTCGGAGGATACAGGGTTTCTTAATGAACTCGAGGCCCGGAGCGCCGTACCGATTTTGATGGTCTCGCAGCCTGCTTTGCTGGTGGCCTATGGATATGGTTGGGACCATGCGCTCTGGTTCGGAATCGGTGGCCGGATGCTGGCCAGTGACCGCCATGGCGAAGCGGTGGGTGCGATCGCCAGTCGTGTATTGCGAGGTGAGGATGCCGATCGAATTCCGGTGCTGACGACAAGTCCGACCCGGCTGGCTTTTGATTACCAGCAACTCATGCGACATAAGATCGATCTGCGGCTTCTGCCGCCGGAGGCCGAACTATTCAATCGCCCTCAATCTTTTTATGAGCTTTATTGGGGGCGCATTTTCGCTGCAGTGGGTGTCATCGTGCTGCTCGCTGGCACCGTCGTCGTGCTGTTGGTGAACAACGTGCGCCGTCATCGCGCCGAGTCCGCGCTGCGCCGTAGCAACGAACGTTTCGAACTTATCGCCAGCGCTACGCATGATAGTGTATGGGATTTGGATATGGCCAGCGGCGTGCTGGAGGGCAATGACGCCTTCTTGAAGCTGCTCAAGCTGCCGCTTGATGCGAAGTCGGACCTTAATGCGCTCTTGCAGTTGGTTCATCCGGAGGATCGTGGTGCGGTGAAAAAGTTTCTGGTTGGGCCGTCGCCTTCGCTCACCACTGTGTCTCGGGAAATTCGTCTGGTGGTGGCCGATGGTTCTGTGCAGTTTGCCCTATTGCGGCTGCATTTCCGGCGCGACACGACTGGCAGGATCACGCAGGTGCTTGGTTCAATGTTGGACATGACCATGCTCAAGCAGGCTGAAAACCAGCTTCAACTTTTGATGACTGCAGTTGACCAGGCCACGGAGTTGATTGCCTTGCTTGGTTCTGGTGGGTTGATCGACTACGTCAATCCGGCGCTGGCAAAGGCGTTGCATTGGGCGCCTGGGTTGGTGCCTGAGTACTGTCGGGAGCTGTGGCGCGATGATCGTGGCGCACCGCTTGCTTTTGAGGTTATTGCCGGGCTCGCGACGGAAGAAGGGCGTTGGCAGCAGCGTATCGCGTTTACAAATCCAGACCGGACCATCAGCCAGTTGCAGGTTACGGTGACGCCCATCCGTTCCAGTCCGGGCCAGCCTCCGCGTTTTCTTCTGATTGGTCAGGATGTGACGCAGGAAGCGAGACTTGAGGAACAGATCCGGATGGCGCAAAAAATGGACGCCATCGGAACGCTCGCGAGCGGCATAGCCCACGATTTCAATAATATTTTAACCGCGATCACCATCAGCACCGAACTCGCCATTACCGATTTACCTCCGGCCCATCCGGCAGTCGAGATCATCGGTGACGTGCGCACGGCAGCCGGAAGGGCGGCGCAACTGGTTCGTCAGATTCTGACCTTCTCGCGTCGCAACGAACCCCGGCGCGAAGTGCTTTGTATTACTCCGGTGATTGATGAGACGCTGCGGTTTTTGCAGGCCACGGTTTCTCCGGCGATTCTGTTGCGCCACACCGTCGTCGCCTCGCCGTCGATCGAGGCTGACCCGAACCAGCTCTACCAGGTTATTCTCAATCTTTGCACGAATGCGGTGCAGGCCATCGGGCAACGCGCCGGCTTGATCGAGGTGATTGAGGAGTCGGTGGAGGTGGGGCCCGATCATATCTCGGCCGATCCCGATTTGCGGCCTGGGCATTATCTGCTGCTTTCGGTGCGCGACGATGGCAGCGGGATGGCGCCGGAGGTGGCGTGCCGTATTTTCGAACCTTTTTTTACCACCAAAGAGCCGGGCCAGGGGACAGGGCTTGGGCTCGCCGTTGTCCACGGCATTCTGAAAAAACACCATGCGGCGATCACCGTTTACAGCACTCTTGGGCATGGCACCGTGTTTCGGTTATATTTCCCGGTCGTCGTAACGGCTTTCGCGGCCCCGGCACAAAGCACGCCCGGCTCGTTGCCTCGAGGAAAGGGCCAACGCCTCGTTTTGGTTGATGATGAGGAGTCGATCACGCGGGTTGCGTCGCGGTTGTTGCGGCAGCTTGGTTATGATGTCACCGAGTTTAAGCAGCCCGAGGAGGCGCTAGCGCATCTTCGGCGTGAAGGGGCTGACCTGTTGATCACTGATTTTGCCATGCCGGTGCTCAATGGTTTGGTGCTCATCGCGAAAGTGCGCGAGTTTGCGCCGAAGTTGCCGGTGATTTTGATTTCGGGGTATCTGGCCTCTGCGGACCGAATCGAAGCTGAATCACATACCCTCTGCCAGATCGTGGACAAGCCGCTGACCATCGCGACGCTCAGTCAGGCGGTGGGCCGGGCGTTTTTGAAAACATGAGGGCTTGTTTGGGGTAACGTGGGCGCGCGGAAAGTTGTTCGGTGTGGGGACAAAAAAATAGACGGCCGTAATGGCCGTCTATTGGGAGGAGAGATGTCAGGTTGTCGTCGTGCTGATCAGGCGTAGGTCTGATACACGGGTTCGAACATTTTCGAGCGTACGTCGGCGGCGATGTCGGCGGGGCGCGGACGCTTGGTTAGGTTTTCTTTCCAAGCGAGTTCCGCGACGGCGACGGCGATTTTGACCGAGACTTCGCGAATGCGGCTGAGCGACGGGTAAACGCGACCAACTGCGATGTCTTCGGGGCGCACTTCGGCGGCGAGCGTCTGTGCGGCGATCAGGAACATGCTGTCGGTGACGGTGCGCGCCTGGCTAACCATTACACCCAGACCAACCGCAGGGAAAATGTAGACGTTGTTGCCCTGGCCGGTCTGGTATTTTTTGCCTTCAAACTCGACGGCGGGGAATGGGCTGCCGCTCGCAAAGAGACAGCGTCCATCGGTCCACTTGTAAGCTTCTTCGGCGGTGCATTCCGATTTCGAGGTCGGATTGGAGAGCGAGAAGATGATCGGTTGTTTAACCTGAGCCGCGAAAGTGCGGATAACTTTTTCGTCGAAGGCGCGGCCTTGGCCGGAGACGCCGATGATGGCGGTGGGCTTGATGGCGACGACGGCCTCGGCGAAATCTTTGATCTGTGCGTGATCGTGGGCGTAGGGCTCTTTGTGCGAGGGGAGTTTGTCGCCGCGGCCTTTTGTCAGCAGACCCTTCGAATCGACGAACCAGCAGCGTTTGCGTGCGTCGGCTTCACTCAGGCCTTCCTGCATGGCGGCGGCGGTGAAGAGGTCGGCGATGCCGGTGCCCGCTTCGCCTGCGCCGAGGAAGAGGATTTTTTGTTCCGAGAGCTTGTTTCCGGTGATGCGTGTGGCGGAGATGAGGCCGGCGAGCGCGACGGAAGCGGTGCCCTGAATATCGTCGTTGAAGCAGCAAACTTTGTCGCGGTAAGTGCGGAGCAGCTGGAAGGCGTTGTGGTTGCCGAAATCTTCGAACTGCAACAAACAGCCAGGGAAGACGTCCTGCACGGCTTGGACGAACTCAGCCATAAACTCTTCGTAGGCTGGGCCACGAACGCGTTTGCGCGGGGCGCCGATGTAGAGCGGATCTTGGAGGAGTTTTTCGTTGTCGGTGCCGACGTCGATGGTAATGGGCAGGCAGTAGTAAGGGTGTACGCCCGCGCAGGCGGAGTAGAGGGCGAGTTTGCCGATGGGGATGCCCATGCCGAGGGCACCGAGATCACCGAGGCCGAGAATGCGTTCGCCGTCGGTGACAACGATCAGGCGGGCGTGCTGGGGCCAGTGGCGGAGGACTTCGTGGACGTTGCCTTTATCTTCGATCGAGAGAAACAGGCCACGCGGCCGGCGGTAAATGCTGCCATATTCGAGACAGGCCTGGCCGACTGTCGGTGTGTAAATGATCGGCATGACCTCTTCGAGATAGTCGGTAAGGACGCGGTAGAAGAGGGTCTCGTTGCGTTGCTGGAGACCGGACAGGAAAATGTATTTATCGAGTGGATCGTTCTTGCGGCGGAGGTTGCCGAGGGCGCGTTTGACCTGCTCTTCCATCGGGAAAATGCGCGGGGGCAAGAGGCCGCGCAGACCGAGGGCGTCGCGCTCAGAGTTGGTGAACGCGGTGCCTTTGTTGAGCAGCGAGTTATTGATCAAT
>Ga0302321_100003046_pt1 | contig 14366 bp, 11 predicted proteins | sample Fen_T0_1_FD_202505 | JGI IMG/M metagenome (GOLD analysis project Ga0302321, IMG submission 202505) | Peat permafrost microbial communities from Stordalen Mire near Abisko, Sweden - Fen_T0_1 | ecosystem: Environmental > Terrestrial > Soil > Wetlands > Permafrost | place: Sweden: Abisko...
ACCTATCAGTACCGTTTCTCGCGGTGGCACGTAGGGGCGCAGTGCTTGATCTTCAGGCTTGGGAGGCTTCGGCGGGGTTCCTTCGGGGATCGCCGACGGCGGCGCTTTCGTCAATGCCGAGGCATCACTGTTTTCCTTCGGCTCGGCTTCGTCAGCCTTCTCGTCGCCGGAGCCCTCGCTTGCGGCGCTCTTCGAAGGCGAAGCGCCCGCCTTCGAATCCGTCACCGCCGCTTTGGCCGTTGGCTTCGAACCCGTTGCTGCCGCTTTCGTCGTCGGCTTCGAACCCGTTGCCGGTGCGGCGGAAGCGAGCAACGGCAGCAAACCACTGCAAAGCAAACACCCGGTTGCCAATGCCGTTAGCGCAAAACGACGAGTGCCAGCGATGCCGAGCCCTGTTTGCATGTTAACCTCTGAGCCCTAACCCCAATTGCTTTTGAACCGCCTCGACCACTTTCACCTGACGCTCGTCGACCTCTGCGTCCGTGAGCGTGCGCGCGGCGTCCGGTGCCACTTTCGCTTTGGGATCTCGATACGTCAATCGGAAGGCAATGGCGCGGCTCTCGCGCGCAACCCCTTCGCCTTCGAACAGGTCGAAGGGTTCGACCGACTCGCACAGGTCACCTGCCGCGCCGGCCATGGTGCTTACGATCTGCCCTGCAGGTACGGCCTTGGGTACTTCGAACGAGACGTCACGCACGATAGCGGGCACGCGAATCAAGGGCTTATAGCGCGGTGACTGCCGTTCGATGCTTTCAACCGCAGCCAGATCCAGTTCCACGAGCTGCGCGCCGTCACCCAAGTCGAGCGCCTCGATGACATCGGGGTGCAGCGGACCAAACCAACCCACCCGCTCGCCTTGCACGAGAACATCGCAAGCGCCCCGGGGGTGCAGGTGTTTCGTATGGGGTTGGTTCGGCACTTGGACAACCGTGACGGGCCTGCGAAGGTAACGCTCGAGCAGTTCCACGGCGAGCCCCTTGGCGTCGAAAACATCTATGGGTTCGGGCTTCTTCAGCCAAGACGCGCGCGGCCCGGCAATGATGGCCGCGTAACGCGGCACCTCGATGGGCAAATCACCATTGTCTTCATCGGCCCGGAACCGCTCTCGTTTCGCGGTTGCACTGCGCTCCGTGCTCGACGGCAGGAAAATGCTGCCAACCGCGAACAACCTCACGCTCGGCTCGCCATGCCTGCGCGCTCGTGCGAACGCCTCGAGCAGGCCCGGCACGAGACTCGTGCGCATCACGTTGCGCTCTTCGGTGAGCGGATTCTCCAGGTGAACCACAGGCGCCGGCGCGTGCACCAGCGCGAGTGCCTTTTCCGACGTGAACCCGTAGAGAAGCGCTTCACTCAAGCCGAGATTGACGGAAATCTCCGTGAGGGCTTGCTCGAGCTTGCCCGCGTTGCGCTTCGGTTGCTCCACTTTCGGCGGTATGCGCGTCGGGATCTTGTCGAGGCCGTGAATGCGAGCCACCTCTTCGATGAGGTCGACCTCGCGACTGACATCCGGGCGGTGCGAGGGGACTTCCACTTCTACACTCGCGCCGCCGCGACCGAGCACCTTGAACGCGAGCCGCTCGAGAATGGCAACCGCCGTATCGGGGGCAACCGAGATCCCAAGCAGGGCATCGAGCCGCGCAAAACGTAACGTCGCGTGGGCGCGGCTCAAGTTACTCGCCGTCTTTATGGCGAGGCCCCGAGCCCGTTTGGCGCCCGCGAGTTTGCCGAGCAGGCTCAGAGAATGCTCGAGTACTTGCTCGACTTGACCCCAATCCACCCCGCGCTCGAAGCGGTGGCTCGATTCGGTGTGAAGGCCCTGGCGGCGCGAGGTGCGACGCACGCCCCGGGGCGAAAAGTAAGCGCACTCGAGCAGTACGCGCGTGGTCGATTCGGCGATCTCACTGTGAAGGCCACCCATGACACCCGCAAGCGCGGTCGGGCCCTCTGCATCGGCAATCATGAGATCGTCGGCGGTGAGCTTTCGTTCCACGCCGTCGAGCGTAAAGAATTTCTCCCCCTCTTCGGCGCGCCGCACGACGATTTTTTGCCCGCGGAGCTTCTCGTAGTCGAAGGCGTGCATGGGTTGCCCGAAGAGCAACAGAATCCAGTTCGTGATATCGACGACGTTCGAAATGGGGCGAATACCGAGGCGCTGCAGCCGCCAGCGCATGAAGTCTGGTGACGGGCCAATCTTCACGTCGAGGGCCGCCGCGGCGCCGTAAATGGGGCAGCGCTCGCCGTCTTGGATGTCGAGCGTGACCAGGTCGCCAATCGACTTTTCCGCGACGGGCAAAACAAAATCAGGATCGGCGACTTTGAACGGCACCCCGAAAAGGGCTGCCAAATCCCGAGCGACACCCACATGCGAGAGCGCATCGGGACGGTTCGGCGTGATATCGAGTTCGAAGACGACGTCGTCGAGTTCGGGCAAAGCTTCGATAACGGGTGTGCCCGGCTTGCAGAAACCCGGCGCAAGCACGGTGATGCCGTCGGATTTATCCGTGACGCCGAGTTCCGCTTCGCTGCAGAGCATGCCTTCACTCTTGATGCCGCCAATGTCGCGAGCACCCAGGGGTTGATCCATGCCTGGCAAACGCGTGCCGATTGGCGCGAGCAGCACCATGCCGCCCGGCTCGGGAACGTTCGGCGCGCCGCACACGACCTGCTGCAACGTACCGCCGCCGCGATCGACGGTGACGAGGCGCAGCTGATCGCGCTTCGGGTGTTTGTTGATTTCGCGAACCTCGACCACCTGCATCGGGGCGAGCGCGCTCGCAAAGTCATGCACCGCATCCACGGCGAGGCCAATCGAGGTGAGCTTCTCACTCACGAGCTTCGAGTCTTTGGGAATTTCGGGTAACAGTTCGCGCAGCCAGCGCAGGGATACACGCATGAGACCGCGCTTTTAGCACGGATCGGGCCCCCGGGGCCGGCCGAAGAGTTGACGGCAATTGGCGTCGCATTCGCGAGCTTTCCAGGGGGCGTTTACTCCGGGTGGGCCGCGCACGTGAGTCTGAGCGATCACGGTCAACGTGCTAGTAGCCGGCGGGTATGAGACACCCGGCGCCTAAAAGCTCCACCGACATGCCACTTGCGCGCAAGCCCGAGGGTGACTCGAATACGGCTCGCCCTGTGACCGGCGCAAAACTCGAGCTCGGCGAAGTTGGCTTTTTGCAGGTGACACAATTGGTCCCCTTCGGAGCTTTCGTCGACTGGGGTTTGCCGAAGGAACTTCTGGTGCCCTTTGCGGAGCAGCTTTGCGAGTTGCAGGAAGGTCAACGCTACGCAATTGGCGTCATCACCGACGATCAGGGTCGATTCACTGGCACTCAACGCATTGCCGGGATGTTACGTGAGCCACCCCCGTTCAAAGTGGATGACTGGGTTGAAGGGGAGGCTTGGCGTCGTGAGTCCAAGCTCGGCGTGTTCGTCATTGTGCAGAAGAAGTACCTCGGGCTGCTACCCGACAGCGAGCCTCACGAGTTGTCGCGCGGTACGGCAGCGCGATTTCGCGTGAGCCAGGTTCTCGTGGACGGCAAGATTCAGCTCTCCTTGAGACGCAAAGTCTTCGAAGAATTGGAAGACGACGCACAGCGGGTGCTCTCGCGCTTGAAACGGGCCTACCTGCGCGTCAGTGACGCGACCCACCCGGACGTCATTCGCACCGAGTTTGGCCTCAGTAAAAAAGCTTACAAGCGCGCTATCGGGCGCTTGCTTAAACAGGGCCTGATCCACCTCGACGACGAAGGTTACGTTGTGCTCTAGCGGAGCCACGTGAAGGCATACGGGTTCCAGCGCAAAGGGTGGGCTAGTACGACTCACCGAAGCTCTCATGGCGTGACGGCCCGTGGCTGTGCGTGCCGTCATGCCAGAAGAATGCACTTAGGGGCAACCTCTCGCCTCGTAGGCACCCTCGACGCAACGATCTTTGGCGCGGCAGTCTGGAATGGCCAGGCACTGCAGCACCTGTTGAGCAACGGCATTGTTCAGAAGGTGCGCTGAGGCGCACTTGTCGGCAACCTTGTCCGGACACACGGCGACAGCTGCCGAGCACGCCATTGCCAGTTGCTGCGTATGCAGTGTGGGCTGGAGCTGTTGGCGCGAAAGGCCTACGCAGTAGTCGACGATGTTCCTAGAAACATTGCAAAGACTACGCTGGATGCAGTTTGACAGCATCGACATGGCTTCAGGGCGGCTCACTCCCGTTAGACAACGCTCGTCATGCTCGCAACCCGCGGCTGAACTCCCCTCCGAAGGGCACGCTCTTTCGCGATACTGCAAGGCGGAGCAAAGGCCCATAGCCGCGCCGGGTGGGCTGTACTGAGGAGAGGGCTGCGCAGGCGGCGCGTAGGAAGGGGGCGCCGGTTGGGGGTAAGCGTTAGGCGCAGGATTCTGAGCATACGGGGCGGGCGGTTGCTGGTAACCATAAGAGCCAGGCGGCTGATTCACGTACGGCGGCGGGGGTTGACTGTTGGGCGCTCGTTTAGAGGGCCCAGACGAGATAGTGCAGCCGCCAATGAACAGGATCGCGAAAGCAGATAGGCCCACTTGAGTACGATGATATGGCATTCGTTCAACTCGATAAATCATGCATGAGCGCGCCAAGTTGCGGGCCGTTGAGTTGCTCCACCTCTTCGCGAATTTCATCGGCAAGTTTCATGCTCGAGTCCACTTGTTCGACGACTTCACCTAAGTAGGAGGTGAATTCACCTGCGGTAAAGCCCGCCGCGCCAATGCGGCTCTGGATGATCTTGAAGAAATCAGGAATCATATCCAGCTGTGCTACGATGCGCTGATCACTTTCTTCCCATCGACGCAGAAGCTTCATGTGTTCTTTGAGGAGGGCCACGTGTGAACTGCGCTGCTTGGCCGCCGCAGGATGCAATTCGATGTTTTGTTCGAGGCCATCGATGCGCTCCTGCAACTTCGTGATCCGTTCATTGAAGCTCAGCATCCGCATTTTGGAGGACAGGTCGTCAGGGTAACGCCACGTTGATACCACTGCAGGCCCATCGGGTTCGACGAAGAGACGCTTGAATTTGCCCATGAAGCCCTGGGCAAGCATGGCGGGGGCTTCCACGGGAATGGGAAACGTCTCGTTGAGCAGGTGCAAGTAGACCGTCCGAGACTGCACGAGCCTCAAGTACACGTCGAGCATGGTATTGACCTGCACGACTACGTCGCGCTCCATGTCCTTCGTGAAATCATCGCGTTTTTCGACCATCGCGCTGATCGAGTCCCGAAGGTCTGACAACACTTGGTAGATCTGCATGTAGTTTGGCAGTTGCCCAGACTGGATCCAAAATGCAAACGGCATCTGCTCAAGTGAGCTGCGGACCAGCTCGCGTACGCGGTCGCGCTCAGCTTCCGCCCGAGCAATCAGTTGTTGTTGCTCCTCGCGTTGGATACGGCCGATGTAGCGCCCCGAAGTAATGGAGTGCAATAGCCACGCTGCAGAACCAACTCCCCAAACGATGCTGGGTAACGGGTTGAGCATGGCAACGCTCATCAGAACCGAGCTGGCTCCAGAGATGAGATTTCCGGGTGATGCCGCGGCAAACAGGGCACTGCGCCCAAGAAGCGTCGACGCTTTCATCAAGCCTCGCTAGAGAGTGGCGAAACGTGCGCGAACCTCGCGAACGCAGTCGGAAAATGGCTTTGTGAGTGTGAGGTCCGGTTGCCAAGCGAGATCGCGTTCAATAAGGTCATAGTGCTCCTGGATACGCGCCCCGGGAACCGGCTTGCCCTGGATGTCACGATCACGCCCCATTAGCCAAAGCGTGTCGGAGACGGACACTGCTGCCGCGATGTCGTGTGTAACGACTACAATCGTGCACAGTTCATCGAGGGCAGCGACCTCTGTAATCAGGCGTGACACGTTGTCGACCATGATCGGGTCGAGGCCGGAAAATGGCTCATCCATCAGCAGAAAGTGATCCGAGCAAATCAATTGCTGCGCAATTGATACGCGTTGGCGTTGCCCACCCGAGAGTTGCCGGGGGTAGTGGCGCGTTTGCTCTTCGAGCTGAAATCTCTTGAGGTAGGACATGGCCCGATCGGTGGCTTCGCTCGACGACAGTCCGGTATTTTTACCCGCAAGCACCAGATTCCCAAGCACAGTGCGATGCTCGAACAGCGGGTAACTCTGAGCAACCACGCCGATCAGCCCCCGTACAACGGGCTGCTGTTCGACACCGACCAACACCTGCCCTTTGCTCGGCTCTTGAAGCCCGGCCAGCACTCTGAGAAGTTGCGTCTTGCCAATTCCCGAAGGCCCGAGAAACCCGACCACCTGACCCTGGTTCATGCCAGGCCGCACGATGTTTCGCACGGTGGCATTGACGTCACGCAGAATGACAGCCGGCCCGTATTCGACCCAAACGTCCTTAATCGTCAGCAGGACTTCCTTTAGCGCGTACTCGTGCTTCGACATAACCTTATCTTGACCTAGGCATCAACGTGCGAATCTCAATTCTACGTAGGGGCACGCAAGGCGCTTGAATGCCCCAATCAGGTAATCTTGGAAAAGGCCGACCACGAGGATGGCAATTTGGATAGCAAAGACGCTATCCAAATGGAAATGCTTATTCTGGTTGAGCAACATTGCTCCAACGCCGCCTTCGGACCGGGCCAGCCCCTCGACGACCGTTAGCATCATCCAACCAATGGCAGCGTTCTGACGTAACACTTCCAGTGCCTGATCGGCAGTTCCCAGTACGACCACTTCCCACACGACGCCCCATTCGGACATGCGTAACGTTCGGGCGTAGTCCAGCTTTTCCGCTGGAATGTCCGCCACGACCGCACACATGGACGTGACGAAGAACACCGTCATGCCGAACACGAGCAGCCCGAGTTTGAGTTGATGGCCACCCGAGACCAAGAGGGTAAACAGGAACGTCAGCCCAGTTAGCCCCAGGAACCTCAACTTGGACACGAACGCCCCAATCGGTCGGAATACCGGCACCACAGTTAGGTACGACAGTATGAGTGAGATGAGCGTGGCGTACCCAATTGCTTTAATGTTGAGCAGAAAGCTCGTCAGCAGTTCTCGACTGAGCCCTTCCTGCATCCACAACGTCCGAAATGCCTTCATGACGCCGAGTGGCGTCGGAATGACCTCGAGCGGCGACATCGTCCAGAAACTCAGCGCCGCCACGGTCCAGATGACGGCGATGATTCGCAGCGATGTCGCGGACACGGCCCGATTGGGCGAAAACGATCGGAGAACTTGTGTCTTCATAAGGGGGATCGGCGCTCAATGAGCCGATTTCGGCAAGAGTGATTACAATAGTCGAGCGACGGCGCCTTTAGGTACCCAGGGCGATTTCGACTCGTCGATTCTGGGCGCGGCCTTCGGGGGTGGTGTTGGGCTGCAGTGGGATGGTATCGCCGTGCTTGAACACGCGAATGCGCCCTTGCGGGAAATTGGACGGCGCCTTTTTTTCGAGCCAAGTTTTGACAGCAAAGGCTCGGGCTTCGGAGAGATCCATATTCGCCTTGCTGTCTCCGACGTTGTCGGTGTGCCCGTGGATTTCGACGATAGTACTGCCCGCAACGACGAGATCCGACTGTAGCTTTGCGAGTTCGGAATTGGCGTCAGGCGTAAATGTTGCTTTACCCGTGTCGAAATTGAGGCGCCAAGCCTTCTGGCTGATCTTCTCCTTCATGGGAGCCTCGTTGAACGAAGGGGCTTCGGCTGCCATAGCTGGTTTTGCCGCCTGGCTCAGGTGCGCAAGAAACGAGGTGTCGAGGATGTCACCCACGGGCGGATAGCTCGGGACGAGCGAACGGTACTGCTGCACGACGATGTCACCGAACACCGTGTACGTGGCAGCAAACGCGTTGGCCGAACCTTGGGCGAGGCCAAAGAGGTGCAGGTTATCGTTCAAGTTGTTGACCTTGGAACCACCCAGTTCCACCTGCAGGCCCTGTTTATCAGTCTCCAGCGTGCCCCGGTAATACTTGAGCCAGTAGGCTGCGTCCTGCTCACCGTAGACTTTGGCGCTTACCGCTGCCGCGCGCTCGAGGGCAGGCTGGCTCTGGCGAACTGCATCGCCCCCCTCGAAGATAGCTTCGAGCATTCCTTCAACGGTTTTCTCGTTGGCGTGGTTCCACTTTTTGATGCCGATAATCGCGTTCGGCATCTGAGCGCTATATTCCTTCGTAGAGGCGATGGAAACCAGACCGCCCTTGCGCTGAGCCACCGTGACGTCACCGGGTGTCCACGTAACTACGCCATTGACGCAGATGTGCTTCTTCTCACCGGTCTTTCTTCCATTTTGCACAACTGGGCGATCTTCACAGTAGTTGGCAATGTACTTTTGTGAAGCGTCCGTATAGCTGTCGGCGGCAACCCAGTTCAAACAATTCGGGTCGTAGCTTTTCTCGTCCGGGTTATTACAGAGCTCGTTGTCGCCGGCCCACTTCATGGCGATGTTCCAGTCGCCGTCCCGGAGAACGCCGGCAATGACGCTTCCGCGAGCCGCCTGCGGGTTCTTCTTCCACTCTGGCAAGCCCATGAGTTTGTCTTCACCGCGTGAGTAACCGGCTGAGCCCACCACTTGCGCCGCGTATTCCGGCCCTATTGCCTTGAGAGTGCCGCTGATGCCGGCAAGAAATGACGCTGCCCCGTCGCCCATGATGGCAACGTAGTGCGCACCGCTGGTCGGTTGCTCGGCGCCCCCTTTGAGTTCTTTGGCAAGCTTGATGAGTTCGGCTTGCATCTGCGAGACGTCATCTTGCCGAATCAGCTTCAGGTTCACGCCGTGCTTGCACATTAAGCTTCCCGTTGCCGCTTGGGGACCCCCGTTGGCAAACATCCAACCCATTTGGGCGTTCCACGCCCAGAGCAGCACGCGCACTTCTGGAAGGTTGGTGCAGCCCGGTTCAGTACCGGAAAGCTCGATCGCACCCGTTTGCCCGCTCGCCTTTTCATCAACCACCGACGGAAGTTCGGCTTTCTTCGGCACGACCGACTGTTGATTGTCTTTGGATTCAGGAAACAGGCTTGGCCCCCAACGCCAAGTGCTAACGCCAACGATGCCCAGCCCGAGCACGGTTAGAACGATTTTGGACAGCGGCGTGAGCCGGTAACTCGGAGTTCGATTTTCCATGATGAATTAGCCCTGCTGATTAACTGCGGCGAACCGGCAGTTGTTCCAGAAACTGGTTGAGAGTGCTCAGGCGACCGACTTCGGTTCCCACGCATTGGTTGAACGCTTCCATTGTGCCAAGGTCAGCCGCGTCGGCCTGCTGCGTTTGCAGTTCACATTGATTCAGGTCTTCGGTGAGTGCCGCAATCTGTGCGTTGAGTTGTTGGAGCCGAGCGCGAGCCTGCTCACGCTTCTCGTCCAGCGTTCGGGCACGCGTGGCTTTGGAAGCGGCGAAAGTTGCCTTGTTTTGCTGAACTGCATTCTGCAGCGTCGAGTAGCGCCGACCCAGCGCAGCCTTGATTACAACAACGTCTGCGCGAATGCCTTTGATCATCGAAGTCATTGCAGTAAGCAAAGTGGCATCGGCTAGCGTCTTGCTCATCTCACCGAAGGCCGTCAAGATTGCATCGACACTTGGCTCATCCCCTTGGCAGATACTCGCATAGATGGCTTCGAAGTCAGCCGGTGCAGCGGGCTCAGCTGCCATAGCCGGCGCACGTTGCGGAGGCATAACGGGCTGCGACTGCCTGCGTGGAGCCGGCGGCGGGGTATGAACGGGTTCGTTTGCAAGAGGCTCCTCGTCAGGTTCGCTTTCGCGCGGTGAGTCGCCTTGCTCCTCGACGAAAAGGCCGAGGAGCTTACTGCCCAAACTGCTTTCTTTGTCTTTCATCAGACCAATCCCCGTGCTCGAACCGAGCTCCTCAAGTTATCGAATGGCCTACCCAGGTTGGCGTCCAATTTGCCGGAAGATAACAGAAAACGGCGCCGCGGGACCACTTGGATGGCACGCCCTGGGACAGCGACGCTAGAAAAGCCACTCCAGTTAGTCATTTCCTGGCTCGCTGAGTTTTCGACCGACCCCGAAAGTACCCGCGCTTGCTTAACGAAACCGGGCCGAATTCACGGATATTCCGCCAATCGGACTTCGGACTAACCGTTCAAGCTCCCGATCGCTTTCAGCCAACCAACCAACTTCACTTGAGCAAATCATGATGACGGATTTGCTTGCGGAACCCGCGCGGCCCTAGCGAGCCGTTACCTATTAGCCCTTGGTGTTCCGCGAGCCGCCCGCACTTTGGGGCATGACGGCACGTGCACGTTAGTTGGAGTCCATTGCGCGCCGGGTACACCGTGCTGCCCGGGCGCGCTCGATGTTGCGGCGCCAACCGCTGCCAGTATAGTGCGGCGAACATTCCATGGCTCCGGACGGCGCATCCCCACAATCCCTGAATTCACGGTGGGTGTCCGTCATCGACTGGGTACTGTTTGGGCTCGGAATGTTCATCGTCATTTTCATCCCCAAAACGATTGCGGGTGACGCGCGATTGCGATTCGAGGCGCTCGAGATATTCATGAGAACGGGGCAGCTGGTGAGCCCCAAGTACTCGATGGTGGGGCCCCTCCTTTCGGCGCCGCTTTATGCGCTTGGCCAAGCCTTCGCGGCCCCCAAGCTCGTGACCTCATATTTCAACACGGTTCTGTTCGTGTGGCTGCTTGCATTCGCGTGGCGAGAGTTTCGCGTCGAGCTCCAAGTGCGTACCCGGCGAACGCTGTTAATTTTGCTCGTGTTCGCTTCGATGTTCTTGCACCACGCCCAACGTTATTACGGTGAGGTTTTTACGACCGTCCTGGTTACCCTGGGCGTGTTTTGGATTTCGCGTGGCTCTGCGAAACGAGGCTGGGCTGCCATCATTTTGGGTGCCGTCAACACGCCCGCATGCTTGCTCGCCGTTGCGGGCATTGCGCTCTGCCATGCGCGAAAGTCACGCTCAGTCTGGCCACTGCTGGGCCCTCTCATTGCCTTTGCGTGTATGCGGCTCGAGTCATTTTGCGTGCGCGGGCAGCTCTTCGATACGGGGTACAATTACGACGCAGGGTTTCGCAATGCGCTCCCCTATGCGGGCCTGCCGAATTTCAGTTACCCGTTCTTTTTCGGCCTGCTATCGATTCTTTTTTCGTTCGGCAAGGGCCTGGTTTTCTTTGTGCCTGGCCTGTTCCTTCCACTACCGAAGTTCGCTCCCGCAAGGTTCCGCTGGGTGCACGCGACCCTCATGGTCTACGTGGTTGGCCTGGTCTTGACTTACGCCAAATGGTGGTCGTGGTACGGGGGCTGGTTTTGGGGCCCACGCTTTTTTCTGGTTGCCTCAATTCCCGCGAGCCTTTCTCTTGCGATCCATGTGGCCCATTGGAGGGAGCTGGCACCCACGCGCCGCGCACTGGCGTGCGGCGCCTTGCTGCTGTCGTTCTGGGTGGGCGCCAACGGGCTAGCGTTTCAAGGTTTGGGGCTAGAGCTATGCACGGCCAATCACTTTGCTCTCGCTGAGTACTGCTACTACGTTCCAGAGATGAGTGTGCTCTGGCACCCGTTCGTAGATGGTGCCGCGTCGATCCCCGAGAAGCTTCGCCCCGTGTCGTTTGTTGCCGTCGGCTTGTGGGCAATTGCTGCAATTTGGGTGGGGCGCGAACTTCTGCTCGATCTTGCGGGTCGCTCGCTACGCTATGGTCTGCGCTGGCGCGAGTGGTGGTAAAGCCAGAGTTGGGGGTGCAGCTGCGCGCCGCTCGGAGTTGAGATTAGTGGCTCTTATCGCTCGATACGGGTGTAAGTAGCGTTCGAGCAAGCATGGCAGCGACAACGAGTCCCGCCACGGTGGCGGCCCACCAAAACCACTGAGGCGTGGGCTTCGTCGGTGCGTGCGTGCTTTGAACCGGGCCCAAAGTGGCAGGCAAAGCGGGGCTCTTGAGAATGGTTTCGGCCATCAGCGCCACGTCGTAGCGAGGTGCACTCGCATTCGAGTTGTCCCAAATCACGGCTAGATTCTCACCCGGGGTAAATGCAAAATCTACCCGACGAAGCGCCGATTGCGTCAAAACATCAGCGATGGTGAGCCCGGCATTGTCGCCCTCGTCAATGGTGATCGTAACTTCGGGATTGCGTGGACGATCGAGGGAAAGCCAAAACGGCCCAGGTGGGTCACCTTGCACGCGCTTCCAAGTCAACTGCGACAGAGTCCGCCGCCCGATTTCACCCCGAGCGTCAGTAATACCTTCGCTAACCTGGACCGACCGCTCGAAGAACTCGGGCGCGCTTGCGAGTAGGCCAATGGCTTCAATCGGCGAATCCGTCGCGAGATTCTCGATCACGACCTCGGTTTGCCCGGGCTTCGCGGTCACATGGAATTGGGCTTTCGCCGTGGTGTGTCGGGCTTCGGATTCGACCACGTACGGCACCTGAGCGCCGTCCGCATCCACGATGCGTAACGACGCCAAATGCTCGCAAAGCCCGGAGGGTAAATCGAGGTAAGCGAGCCTGCCCTCGGCCGGAAGCCGAACCGCCTGGCGCGTCTCCCAATCATCGACGTTCACGGCTTGTCCGCGCCGTGGAAAAACGGGTGAATCGCCGAGCCCCGGCTCTTCTCGAATGGGCCCAAGTGACGCTTTCGACCAAGTTGAGGGCCGCGCCGACGCGAGCGCGGTAACGAGGTCATATTTCGGCGCGTCAGCTGCCGATGACCCGTACGCGATCTCCAGACGTTCGTTCGTGGGCGCGAAGAAAAGCAACGCGCGCGGCCGCACACGGGCCTGCAAGCTTCTGATTTTGATTGGAGCTGCGGCACGTTCGACTTCGAGCTCGAGCCGCCGACCTACGACTTCGTTCGCCTGCACTTGCAAAGCATCTTCGCCACCCGGAGCTCGCCGAATCACGCCTTCGCTGACGAGCCGCCGTGATAGCTCACCGCGGAATAGGAACGTTTCATAGATACGCACACTGCGAACGAACACCGGAGTGCCCGTGTCAATCTCAAGTGCGTTGAGCATCAGGTTCCCCTCGGGCAACTCGAGCGCGTAAGTATCGACCGCCGCATCACTACTCGCTACGGCCGAGAATTTGATTACGACCCTATCCGGGCTCGATTCAACAGCCTTCTGGTGCAACACGGCCGAGAGCGGATGCACCGGCGCACTCAGGCGATCATCCAGCGAAACGCGAATGTAACGCTTGTCATTCGGCGCAAAGCGGAGCGCCAAGTGCTGCCCTTGCTCAGTCGAGAATAGAGAACCTTGGGCGATCCGCGCGAAGTTTATCCGATCATCCGAGCTTTCGAGCACCACGGGCTTGAGGTAGGGCGGCCCTTCGGTGAAGTTCAGCTCGATGCCGCTACAAAGGCTGGGGCGCGCTCCCCGGTCGAGTAGCGCACGGGTTTCTTTCCCGGTCACCGACTCTACGTTCGTAAACGCGAGCGTTGTCTCGGCCTGGGTAAGATTCTCCTCCAAAACATAGGGAACTTCCGTAGTGCCGGAGAACACGCGTAAATCGCCGAGTTGAGGGCGAGCCTTATCGAGGACTTCTCCAGGAAGTACCAAGCGGACCCAGCCCGGTGCCGTCAGCGTCACCGGCCGATGAAAGTGATACGCGCCATCAGCTGCCGCCGAGAGCGACCAGGAGCAAATCAGAAGGGCGCTGCCGAGCGCGAAACTGGAGCTGCGAGTCATAATTTCTCTCCAGGGAGAATGAACCGTTGCACCAAATACGATACGGCCAGGAGCGCCACGGCAAGCCCCACAACCGAGCCCACCCGGTAAAGAGCGCCGAGTTGCCAGAGGTCATGCAGGAAAACCTTGCCCACGGTTAGGCACAAGAATAGCAGCGCTCCGAGCCGAAGGCCGCCGATGCGCCTGATAATACCGAGAACCATCAGCGCCAACGCGAAACAACCCCACGCAAGTGAGTAGGCCATGTCTTCGGCGAGCCCGCCTCCGGACATTCGAAAGACCACCATTTTGCCGGTTGAGAAATAGTCGGCCACTTCGATATTGACGAGCACGAAGCAGACCACGACCGCAGCCCAATTGAGGAGCATTCCGAGCTTGTATTGCGCCGCAGCCCGGTTGGCCGCCAGTAGCTTTGCCGCCAAAAGGAACGACAATGCCACCAAAGCAAATGTATAAAGATAGTAATTGAGGATGGGCACGCCCGAGCGCGCCTCATAATGCCAGACCGACGAGTTGAGAAGCAGCCGGACCAGCGCCGTTGCAGCGAGCGCCGCAATGGCGGCAACTAGCCCGTCGTGAGCCACGCGACGACGTAGCCACGCGAGTGCGGCAACTTCGAAGCCGAAGGCTACCGTAAGCCATTGCTTCTCCAGCAAAATGGGCAGCGCGGCGGTCAGGAATGCGAGACACAGGGCGCCGTGAAGTGCCAGCAACGCCGTG
>Ga0302321_100003047_pt1 | contig 14365 bp, 11 predicted proteins | sample Fen_T0_1_FD_202505 | JGI IMG/M metagenome (GOLD analysis project Ga0302321, IMG submission 202505) | Peat permafrost microbial communities from Stordalen Mire near Abisko, Sweden - Fen_T0_1 | ecosystem: Environmental > Terrestrial > Soil > Wetlands > Permafrost | place: Sweden: Abisko...
CGATGCCGAACGGTTGGTCGCGCGTGCGCAGGCCAACCTGGCGCGATGGATTGGCCCGGCGGCAAAGCAACCGCTTGATACCCCACCGGCCTTCGATCAATTGGCACACCGCCACCAGGAACTGACCGGCAATCTTGAATCGCACCCGCATCTCGCCATGTTCGCCCCCCTGCAGGCAATGGCCGACAACGACGTGAAGCAGGCCGAAGCCGCCAGGCATCCCGACTGGAGCCTCGAAGTGGGCTACCAGCAGCGAGGGCCCGAGTTTTCCAACATGTTGTCGGTCAGCATACGCATCGACTTGCCGATCTTCCAAAGCCGCCGCCAGGACCCTGCCATCGCCGGCAAGATCGCACTTGCCGAGCAAGTGCGGGCGCAGGCCGAGGACGCCAAGCGGGTGCACACGGCGGAAATCGAGAACCTGCTCGCCGATTGGGAATCCGCCAAGTCGCGATTGCAGCGCTACGCCAGCGATCTTCTGCCGCTGGCCATGGACCGTACCCAGGCCACGCTGGCTGCCTACAGCGGCGGCAAGCTCGACCTCGGACCGGTGCTCGATGCGCGCAAAGGTGAAATCGAAACGCGCATGAACCAACTGCAGGCGGAGGCCGACCTGGCACGTGGCTGGGCGTCCTTGAATGCCCTGCTTCCCGACACGAAGGAATCGAAATGAACAGAACCGCGCTCATCGCGACTACCGCACTGATTGCAATTGCCGTCGGGCTCGGCGGCGGTTTTTGGTTGGCCACCCAACGCTCCAGCACGGCTGCACCCGCGCCAGTTGCATCCGGAACGCCGGCTGCGGACAACAAGAAGCCGCTCTATTACTACGACCCCATGTACCCGCAGCAGAAATTCGACAAGCCCGGCAAGTCGCCGTTCATGGATATGATGCTGGTACCGGTCTATCGCGATGATGGCGCGGACGGTGGCTCGGTGCGCATCAATGCGCGCACCACGCAAAATCTCGGCGTGCGCATCGGCGAAGTCACCGAAGGCACCCTCGCCAATGGCCGGCTGTTGGTCGGCGCAGTGGCGTTCGATGAGCGTGCGGTGGCGGTGGTGCAGGCACGCGTCAACGGCTACGTCGAAAAGCTGTTCGTTCGCGCCCCGCTCGATACGGTCAGAATTGGCCAGCCGCTGGCGGAAATCCTCGCCCCCGATTGGGTGGCCGCACAGGAAGAATTCCTCGCCTTGAAGAGGAGTCCGCAGGCCAATGAGGCGCTGCGCCAGGCGGCACGCCAGCGCCTGGTCCTGCTCGGCATGGCGGAAAGCACCGTGGCGGCCATCGAAGCCGACGGCAGGGTACGGCCGCGCATTACGTTGCTGGCGCCGATGTCCGGCGTGGTCGGTGAACTCCCCGCCCGCGAAGGCATGGCTGTAGCGCCAGGCGCGATGCTGTTTCGCATCAACGGGCTCTCGACGGTGTGGATCAATGCCGACGTACCGGAAGCGCAGGCCGGCTCCCTCACCGTTGGCAGCGCGGTGGAAGCGAGCGTTCCGGCCTATGCCGGCGAAGTTTTCAAGGGCCGGGTCGGCGCGTTGCTTCCGGACGTGAATGCCGGCACGCGTACGCTCAAGGCACGAATCGAAATCGCCAACCCCAACGGGCGTTTGGCGCCCGGCATGTTCGCCAGCATCGCGGTGACGGGAGCGCACACTGCCAATGTGTTGCTGGTACCGTCCGAGGCGGTCATCCAGACTGGTAAACGCAATGTGGTGATCGTCGCCACCAAGGGCGGTGACGGGTCCCAGCAATTCACGCCGACCGACGTGGAGATCGGCAGCGAAGCCGCCGGCATGACCGAAATACGCCACGGCCTCGACAAGGGAACAAAGGTGGTGCTGTCCGGGCAATTCATGATCGACTCCGAAGCCAGCCTCAAGACCACCAGTGGTCGCATGGGCAATGCTTCCGCACCCGCAGAAACGCGGCACAAGGGTGAAGGCGTCGTCGAAAAGATCGGCAAGACCAGCGTAACCCTTTCCCACGGCCCGATCGCCAGCCTGCAAATGGGCGCCATGACGATGGACTACCTGGTACCCAAGACCGGCCTGCCGGCAAGGATCAAGGTCGGCGACAAGGTTGCATTCGACGTCCTGACGACACCGCAAGGCGAATTCGCGCTGGGTCACATCGAGGCGCTTGCGGCGGCGAAATCGGCGCCGCCTGCCGGGGTCAGGAAATGATTGCCAACCTTATCCGCTGGTCGATCGGCAACCGTTTTCTGGTGCTATTGGCAACGGTGATCGTCGCGGCCTGGGGAATATGGTCGGTTGGCAAGGCGCCGCTCGATGCCTTGCCCGATCTTTCCGACGTGCAAGTCATCATCCGCACCAGCTACCCCGGACAGGCGCCGCAAATCGTCGAGAACCAGATCACCTATCCGCTCACTACCACGATGCTATCGGTGCCCGGCGTAAAAGCGGTTCGCGGCTTCTCCTTCTTTGGCGATTCCTTTGTGTATGTGCTGTTCGATGACGGCACCGATCTCTATTGGGCGCGCTCGCGCGTGCTTGAATACCTGAGCCAGGTGCAAGCACGATTGCCGCAAAATGCCAAGCCTTCGCTGGGACCCGATGCCACCGGCGTAGGCTGGATCTACGAATACGCGCTGGTTGATCGCAGCGGCAAACACGACCTCTCCGAATTGCGTGCGCTGCAGGACTGGTTCTTGAAGTACGAACTGAAGACCCTGCCCAACGTGGCAGAAGTGGCGACCATCGGCGGCATGGTGCGGCAGTACCAGGTGGTGCTCGACCCGAACCGCCTGCGCGCCTACAACATTTCGCACGCCAAGGTGATCGCCGCCATCCAGAACGCCAACCAGGAGTCCGGCGGGTCGGTACTGGAATTGGGCGAAGCCGAATACATGGTGCGCTCCGGCGGTTACCTGAAAACGCTCGACGACTTTCGCGCCATACCCATTTTCACCTCCGATGCCGGCGTGCCGGTATTGTTGAAAGACGTCGCACGCATCCAGCTGGGGCCGGAAATGCGCCGCGGCATCGCCGAGCTGAACGGCGAAGGCGAAGTCGCCGGTGGGGTCATCGTCATGCGCACCGGCAAGAATGCGCTCGACACCATTGCCGCCGTAAAAGCCAAGCTGGAAACCCTGAAGCCGGGACTGCCAGCCGGTGTGGAAATCGTGCCGACCTACGATCGTTCCGATCTCATCAAGCGCGCGGTCGACAACCTGCGAAACAAGTTGATCGAGGAATTCATCGTGGTCGCGCTGGTGTGCTTTGTATTCCTGTTCCACCTGCGCTCGGCCCTGGTTGCCATCGTTTCGTTGCCGCTCGGCGTACTGGCTGCATTCATTGTCATGCAGTACCAGGGCGTTAACGCCAACATCATGTCGCTCGGTGGTATCGCCATTGCCATCGGCGCCATGGTCGATGCGGCAGTAGTGATGATCGAAAACGCGCACAAGCACATCGAGGCCTGGCATCACCGGCATCCTGGCGATATGCTGTCGGGCGAAGCGCAATGGACGGTGATTGCGGAGGCAGCTGCCGAAGTCGGCCCGGCGCTTTTTTTCTGCCTGCTGATTATCACGCTCTCGTTCATCCCCGTATTCACCTTGGAAGCGCAGGAAGGCCGGCTGTTTTCTCCGCTGGCCTTCACCAAGAGTTACGCAATGGCCGCTGCCGCCGGACTGTCCGTCACATTGGTACCGGTGCTGATGGGCTACCTGATTCGCGGCAAGATTCCGGACGAACAGCAGAACCCGCTCAGCCGCTTCCTGATCCTGGTGTACCGGCCGCTACTGGACAAAGTGCTGGCAGCGCCCAAAATTACCTTGGCCATCGCAGTGGCGATCTTGCTCGTGACGGTGTACCCATATTCCCACATCGGCGGAGAATTCCTGCCGCCGCTCGACGAAGGCGACTTGCTTTACATGCCCTCCACCCTGCCCGGCTTGTCTGCGGGCAAGGCCGGCGAAATCCTGCAACAGACCAACAAGCTCATCATGCAGGTGCCGGAAGTGGCGCGCGTGTTTGGCAAGGTCGGTCGCGCCGAAACGGCTACCGACCCCGCGCCGATGGAGATGATCGAAACCACCATCCAGTTCAAGCCGCAGAACCAGTGGCGGCCGGGCATGACGCCAGAGAAGTTGGTAGAGGAACTCGATCGCACGGTGAAACTCCCCGGTCTCGCCAATCTGTGGATTCCGCCGATCCGCAACCGCATCGACATGTTGGCGACCGGCATCAAGAGTCCCGTCGGTGTGAAGGTCTCGGGTGCTGACCTCGCTGAAATCGACCGCATTGCGGGCGACGTCGAGCGCGTCGTCAAGGATGTACCCGGAGTAACCTCGGCGCTGGCCGAGCGCCTCACCGGCGGACGCTATATCGACGTCAACATCAATCGCCTGGCAGCGGCGCGTTACGGCATGAACGTATCCGATGTGCAAGGCGTGGTGAGCGCTGCCATCGGCGGCGACAACATCGGCGAAACCATCGAGGGTCGCCAGCGCTTCCCGATCAATGTCCGCTACCCTCGCGAGATTCGCGATTCCGTTGAAAACCTGCGCAACCTGCCGATTGTCACCGAGCGCGGCGCGCAGATCACGCTTTCAACCATCGCCGACATCAGGATCAGCGATGGCCCGCCGATGCTGAAAAGCGAAAACTCGCGTCTGTCGGGCTGGGTCTATATCGACATCCGTGGACGCGACCTGCAATCGGTGGTGCAGGACATGCAGGCGGCAGTGGCGAAGGACGTGAAACTGACCGCCGGCTATTCGATCGCCTGGTCGGGCCAATTCGAATACCTGGAGCGTGCCACGGCCAAACTCAAGGTGGTGGTGCCGTTCACCATGCTGATCATTTTCGTGCTGTTGTACCTCACATTCAAGCGCTTCGACGAGGCGCTCCTGATCATGGCGACCCTGCCGTTCGCGCTGGTGGGCGGCTTCTGGCTCATGTACGTACTCGGCTACGCGATGTCGGTGGCCAGTGCGGTCGGTTTCATCGCACTCGCCGGTGTGGCGGCCGAATTCGGCGTCATCATGCTGCTGTATCTGAAACACGCCTGGGAGAAGCAGGAAGCGTCCGGAAAGGCCGGAACAGCGGATCTTCTGGATGCCATTCGCATTGGCGCGGTACTGCGGGTACGGCCTAAGGCCATGACGGTCGCCGTGATCCTGGCCGGCCTGTTCCCGATCATGCTGGGGGGCGGGACCGGCTCGGAAGTGATGCAGCGCATCGCGGCGCCAATGGTCGGGGGAATGATCACGGCGCCGCTACTCTCGATGCTGGTGATTCCGGCCGCCTATTTGCTGTTGCGCCGCCGCAGGCCCGGTTGAAGTCCCGCCCGGCGTACCCATCTACGATCTATCATCATGAATGCAACCGCAATTCCCGCCGATGCCGTAGGCTCAATGCCGGTCACGCTCGATTTTGACATCGACGGCATGACTTGCGCTGCGTGTGCGGCGCGTATTGAGAAGGTGCTGAACCGGCTGCCCGGGGCATCCGCCAGTGTGAATTTTGCGACCGAGACTGCGCGGGTCAAGGGAGACGCAGGCGTCACCCCGGCGGTAGTGATCGCGGCGGTGGAGCGCGCCGGCTATCACGCCTCACCAAAGCAGGCCGACCACGCCGAGATCGCCGCCAAACGTGAAGCCGCCTTCCGGCACGAAGTCCGGCAATTCTCGTTCGCGGTCGTACTGACCTTGCCGCTACTCGCGGAAATGGGCGCCATGGTGTCCGGCACGCACGAATTCCTGCCACGCACCTGGCAATGGCTGCTGGCTACCCCCGTGCAGTTCTGGATCGGCTGGCGCTTTTATGTCGGCGCCTACCACGCCCTGCGCGGAGGCGGCGCCAACATGGACGTGCTGGTGGCGCTGGGCACGACCATGGCGTGGCTGCTGTCCACCGTCGTCACCTTCAGCGGGCGCCAAGACTTGCACGTCTATTTCGAGGCCAGTGCTGTTGTCATCACGCTGGTGTTGCTCGGCAAACTCCTGGAAGCACAGGCAAAACGACGCACCTCCGGTGCCATCGAAGCCTTGATGGAACTGCAACCCCGCAGTGCCCGAATCGAACGCGATGGCGCCATCGTCGAAGTGGCCATCGACCAGTTGAAAGCCGGCGACATCGTCATCGTCCGCAACGGTGAATCGATTCCGGTCGACGGCGACGTGATCGAAGGCCGCGCCGCCGTCGATGAAAGCATGCTGACCGGGGAGAGCATGCCCGTCGGCAAGCGGGCCGGCGCCCGGGTATTCGCCGCCACCCGTAACCGTGACGGCATGCTGAAGGTGCGAGCCACCGACGTGGGCGCCCGGACGCAGCTCGCGGAAATCGCCAGGCTGACCGCCGAAGCGCAGGGCTCGAAGGCGCCGATCCAGCGCCTCGCGGATCGCATCTCCGGCATCTTTGTTCCGGTGGTGCTGGCAATCGCCTTGGTGACCTTTGCACTGACTTGGTGGCTGCAGGCCGATTTTGCCGCGGCACTGATCCATGCAGTCGCCGTGTTGGTGATCGCCTGTCCCTGCGCGCTGGGACTCGCCACACCGACGGCGGTGATGGTCGGCATCGGCCGTGGCGCCACTCATGGCCTGCTGTTTCGCAATGCGGAAGCTTTGGAGAATGCCGAAAAGATGAACGTGCTGGTGGTGGACAAGACCGGCACACTGACCGAAGGCATGCCCGCCGTCACCGATGTACAACCCGCTGCGACCATCGCCGCCAGTGAATTGCTGGGCCTTGCCGCCGGGCTCGAACAAGGCAGCGAGCACCCGCTGGCGCGCGCGGTCATTACTCACGCCGGGAACCTCGGCATCGCGCCCGCTGTCGTCACCTCATTTCAATCGATCGCAGGCGTAGGTGTGCAGGGCGAAAACCTGGGCGTTGTGATTCGATTGGGTGTGCCGTCCTGGATCGGCACATTCGCGGCTATCGATGCGGCGGCAGTGGCGACTTTATCCGCACAAGGGAAGACTGTGATCGCGGTGGCGCGAGCAACGAAATTACTGGGGCTGATCGCCATCGCGGACCGGCTGCGTTCGACCTCGCGCGAAGCCGTGCAGCGCCTGACCCGTCAAGGCATAGAGGTCATCATGCTGACCGGCGATAACCACGGTACGGCAGCGGCCATCGCGCAGGCGGCCGGCATAGTACGCTTTCGCGCCGATGTGAAGCCGCAGGACAAGGCCGTCCAGGTGGCCGCGCTGAAAGCAGCGGGCAAGCACGTCGGCATGATCGGCGATGGCGTCAACGACGCGCCCGCACTCGCCGCCGCCGACCTCAGTTTCGCCATGGGCGCCGGCAGCGATGTCGCCATCGAAGCGGCCGGAGTCACCGTGATGGCCAATGACCTCAACGCCGTGGTCGACGCCATCGAACTATCGCGTGCCACCATCCGCAAGATCCGCCAGAATTTGTTCTTCGCATTCATTTACAACGTGCTCGGCATCCCGCTGGCAGCACTTGGTCTGTTGAGCCCGGTCATCGCCGGCGGTGCAATGGCGTTGAGCTCGGTTTCGGTGGTGAGCAATTCGCTGCTGTTGAAGCGCTGGCGGTCCTCCCGCAATACCTCCACCTCTGCAAAGGAATAACCATGGAAACACTCACCCTCAAAGTCGGCGGCATGACTTGCGGCGGCTGCGTAAACAGCGTTACTAACGTGCTGCGCGCCCTGCCCGGCGTAGAAAAGGCGGAAGTAGATCTCGACAAAGCGGCGGCGACAGTCACCTTCGATGCTGCCAAGCTGACCCGTGCCAACATGGTCGATGCGGTCGAAAGCGCGGGCTACGACGCCGAGTAGTTCGCCCTGCAACCTGGCACGGGCCGTATTCCAGGTATTCCAGGTGAGAATTCCGGTGCTGCTGATATGCTGCCGTCATGACCCCCTCCCAAGCCCGCAAAATCGCCCTTTCCATGCCCGAGGCTGAGGAGCACGCGCACATGGGCCACCCCGACTTCCGCGTACGTAACAAGATCTTCGCAACCTTGTGGCCGGATGAAAAACGCGCGGTGGTGAAGTTATCGCTTGCCGACCAGGCAGCGCTACTGCAAATGCATCCGCAAGTCTTTTCCTTGAATGCCTGGTCGCATCAGGGCGCCACCAACGTCCATTTGCCGCTTGCCGATGTCGCCCTGTTTCGAAAGCTCATCGAGGACTCCTGGCGTCGCGTCGCACCCAAAAAACTGGTCGCGGCCTACGACGAGTCCGAGCCGAAAGGTTGACGCGGGACAAGCGCTGAATTGCTACCCACCGGCCGCCAGCCGGTAAAATGTACGCTTTCGCCGCACCAAACTCCCTTGTCCGCCCTGCTCACCTACGCCATCCTCGGCGTCGCCACCGTCGTTACTTCCTTCATCTCCGGCATCCTCGGCATGGCCGGTGGTTTGATCCTGATGGGGGTGCTGCTGGCATTCATGCCGGTACCGGCCGCGATGATGTTGCACGGCGTGACACAGATGGCGGCCAACGGCTGGCGCGCGTGGTTGTGGCGGCGCGACGTCAATTGGCGGGTGTTTCGCGGCACCAGCTACGGCGCCATGCTGGTACTGGTGCTGTTCAGTTTTGTGCAACTGTCCGTCACCAAACCGATCGCCTACCTTTTGCTGGGCGCGACACCTTTCGTCAACCTGTTGCTGCCGAAGGATTCCAAGCTCAACGTCGATAGCCGCGGCCACTCCTTTGCCTGCGGACTGGTGTGCACCGCCATCTCGCTACTGGCGGGAGTTTCCGGTCCACTGCTCGATCTTTTTTATATCCACTCGCACATGGACCGCAAGGGTGTCGTCGCCACCAAGGCGATCACCCAATCGTTCGGCCACGTCCTGAAGATCATTTACTTCAGCGTGCTGCTCACCACCGCGCGCGGCCAGATCGAATGGTGGCTGGCGATTGCCGCCATCGTGCTGGCAATCACCGGCACCACGCTGTCGCGCAAGGTGCTCGACCGGATGAGCGATGCCTCGTTTCGCAAATGGACGCGCGGCACCGTCATGGTCGCGGGCGGTTTCTATCTCGTCAGCGGAGTGTGGCTGCTGTTGGCGAAATAAAAAAATGCCCGATCCCTTTGGGGGACCGGGCAAACCGCTCTCGGAGGAGAATTGACAACAGGTTGCCCTGCCATCAACTCTTACTTAGCAGTTATCGTGCCAACAACCTTTTTGCCGAAATCGGCAGCAATTCGAATGCAAAGGCGTCCCGATTTCACCTCTTCTGCACCAATCTCGCGCGGCAAAAAACTGCACTGCGCCGAAATGGGGCTACGCTGGCGAGAAGCCTACTTTTGCCAGTCCTTGCGGTATTTGCCTGGAATCGACCGGTAAAAATCCAGCACCCGAGACAAGTCGGCGTCGCTGTCGCCGCTCGGCGTGATCATGGGCCCGAACCCGACCACCTTTCTGCGAAAATCGAAATAAGCCAACACGATCGGCACTCCGGCGCCGTCGGCGATGTGGATGAACCCTGACTTGAAGCCCTTGTCGAGCTGGCGCGTGCCTTCCGGCGCGAGGGCAAACACCATGCGATCGGTCTGGCTGAAAGAGCGCACCACTTCGCCGACCAATCCATGCGACGCCGACCGGTCGACGGGTATTCCGCCGATCGAACGCATCCAGCGGCCGAACATGCCCCTGAACAATGTGTGCTTGCCGATGAACTTGATCTGGATATCGAGGGCCCACAGCGCCATAACGCCTACCACGAAGTCCCAGTTGCTGGTGTGCGGCGCCACCGATACCACCACTTTCGGCACATCGGGCAAGGCGCCTTCGAAGCCCCAGCCGGAAACGCGCATCATTGCGCGACCAAGTGCGCGGGTAACGGGGCTATTGCGGCGCAGGTACCCAGCCGGCACCACCAGTGCTGCGCCCAACGTTATCGCTTCTTGACAGCCAGCAGGGCGTCTTTCAGCGTGTCCTCGCTCAGCGCGTTGACCGAAGAGGCCAGCGTCTCGGCGAGCGGTACTGCCGAAACCGGCAGGCGCGCGATATTCACTTTCTCGATCAGCTTGGCTGCGGCGCCCGCCACGCGCAGCAGGGCTTCGCGGTCGGCCATCATCAGTTCGATTTCGCTACGCAACATCTGTACGGCGGGGTGTTCTTTAGGGGTAGGCATGTTCTTTCCAGAAAAGCTATGCAGAAACAGTGTGGGAACCGGTGCGGCTATTCTAGCTGGTCTTGGCGAGCGGCAAGTTGACCAGCAAGTTTTGCGGTTTTAACTTCAGGACGTTTTCGGCGTTGAAGGCGAGTCCCAGGTACACCGGCTTGCCGGCGATGTCGGAGCGCATCGCGCCCGCATCGGCAAAATTGAGGCGGAACAAGGAAATGAGCCGCGCACGCCGCTCGGCTTCCACTTCCGTGCCGGTATACAGGTCGTTGAGAATCGCGGTCGATTCGAGATCGAGGCCGATGTGCCAGCGCCAGGCGGCATCGTCCACGGCCGACAACGGTTCGATCGTGACTTCGCAACCAAAAAAATGTCGCACCCACCTGGCCAGCAGGCGCGCCAGCGCGATTTCACCGGCGCGGCCGTGGGTCAGGTCGAGAAGATAGGTAAAGCGATCCTCGCGCAGCCAATAAAGCTGCGCATTTTCATGCGACATGACATCCATATTGACTGCGGCGAGTTGCGTCCCTTGCTGCGCAATCAGGCGGCCGACACTGCCGAAGCCGCCGGTCTCGGCAAACATCCGGATTGTTTCTGCGTCCGCCGCCAGCACCTGCCCGCCTTCGGTAGAAACGCGCTGGCGGCGGAAGAACATTTCACCGGCGCGGATTTCGTACACATCCTCACAGCCCTCCAACAGGCCGCGCACGATGGCATGAGCCAACAGGTCCACAAACAAGGGGGGGATGGAGATGTTGCCCGCACGAAACAGGCCGAGGTAGTAGCGCTCCAAGGTCACCGCGTTGACAAGTCCCTGCCGAAACGCCAGGAAATGGCGGTAATTGTCGCGTGCGTCGGCGTCTTCGATGGCGGCCAGATCCGCCTCCGTTACCTCACGCAGCGGGTCCGTCATCAACGCCGCATGCAGCGCTTGCTCGCGGTCGCCGGACTCGGCAATCGGCGCCAATTCAGGCCGCTGCAACAGCAGCGCCAGCCACTCCGGCGTGACTCGCAACCAGCCGTGATCGTTGCGACGAAGCAGCCGAAAGCCGCTCGCGTGCCAGAAGTCCTGCATGAACTCTCCGGCCGGCTAGACGCCGGCCAGCGACTGGATGGTTTCGGTCAGTCTTTGCACCGAAACCGGCTTCACCAACATGGCAGCTGCGCCTGCATCCATCGCCTGTTTATGGACATTCTTGTCGTCCATGGAAGAAATGACGATGATCTTTTTCGCCGCGTTCGGCGACATGCGTTTTACGTTCTGGATGAAATTGATGCCGTTCAGGCGAGGCATGCGGATATCGCAGATGACGAGGTCGAAATTGCGGTCCCGGCAGGCCGACAACGCGGCCATGCCGTCACCGGCCAGCGTAACGCCATAACCCATGCGCGTCAGGCACATTTCAAAATAGGTCTGTTGAACGGTGTCGTCATCGACCACCAGCGCTTGTGGTGCTGTGCCCGGGCCGGAAACTGGGTCATTCATCGTTTTCCACGATCAAATAATTACCGTCACTGCTTTACGCAGTCGACAAAGTATTCGAGTTTACCCTTGTCCGACTCCTCGACCAATCCGTGAATGTCGGTTTCAAAACCGGGGAAAGCACTATTGAACTCCCGGGCAAATCGAAGGTACTGGACGATGGTCTTGTTAAAGCGCTCGCCGGGGATCAGCAACGGTATTCCGGGCGGATATGGCGTCACCAGCGCGCTGGTGATGCGGCCTTCCAGCTGCTCGATCGGCACCCGGTCGATTTCGCGGTGCGCCATCTTGGCGAAAGCCTCGGCCGGCTTCATGGCGGGCTGCATGTCGGAGAGATACATTTCCGTGGTGAGGCGCGCCACGTCGTTGGCCTTGTACATATCGTGAATCTGGTGACATAAATCCTTTAGCCCGACGCGCTCGTACTGAGTCTGCGTAGCCGCAAATTCGGGCAGGATTTTCCACATCGGTTGATTGCGATCGTAATCGTCCTTGAATTGCTGCAAAGCGGTCAGCAATGTATTCCAGCGGCCCTTGGTGATGCCGATGGTGAACATGATGAAGAACGAATAGAGACCGGTCTTTTCGACGATCACGCCGTGCTCGGCCAGATACTTGGTGACAATGGAGGCAGGAATGCCGGTCTTGGCGAACTTGCCGGACACGTCCAGGCCGGGGGTGATGATAGTTGACTTGATCGGGTCGAGCAGATTGAAGTCGGGTTCCAGATTGCCGAAGCCATGCCACTTCTCATTGGCTTTCAGCATCCAGTCGTCGCGGTCGCCGATTCCCTCGTCGGCCAGCTTGTCCGGACCCCAGACCTTGAACCACCAGTCCTTGCCCCATTCGTCGTCCACCTTGCGCATGGCGCGGCGGAAATCCAGCGCTTCCACGATCGACTCTTCCACCAGCGCGGTGCCGCCGGGCGGCTCCATCATCGCCGCGGCCACGTCGCAGGAGGCGATGATGGCGTACTGCGGCGAGGTCGAGGTGTGCATCAAATACGCCTCGTTGAACGAATGCTTGTCGAGCTTTCGCGTCTGCGAATCCTGCACGATGATCTGCGAGGCTTGGGAAATACCGGCCAGCAGCTTGTGTGTCGAGTGGGTGGCGAACACCATGGCATGCTTGGAGCGCGGCCGGTCCTTGCCGATGGCGTGCATGTTCTTGTAGAAATCGTGGAAGGTCGCGTGCGGCAGCCAGGCTTCGTCGAAATGCAGGGTGTCAATGTTGTTGCCGATCGTTTCCTTCAGCGTTTCCACGTTGTACAGCACGCCATCGTAGGTCGATTGCGTAATGGTAAGAATGCGCGGTTTGGCCTTCTTGTCCTTGATAAAGGGATTGGCTTCGATCTTCCTGCGAATGGTCTCGGGTTTGAATTCGTCCAGCGGGATCGGGCCGATGATGCCGAGGTGATTGCGCGTCGGCGTCAGGAACACGGGAATGGCGCCGGTCATGATGATGGAATGCAGGATCGACACGTGGCAATTGCGGTCCACCACCACGACGTCGTCCGGCGCCACCGTCGAATGCCACACCATCTTGTTCGAAGTCGACGTGCCGTTGGTGACGAAAAAACAGTGGTCGGCGTTGAAGATACGTGCCGCGTTGCGCTCCGAGGCCGCCACCGGACCGGTATGGTCGAGCAACTGGCCCAATTCTTCCACCGCATTGCAAACGTCGGCGCGCAGCATATTCTCGCCAAAAAACTGGTGAAACATCTGACCGATCGGAGACTTCAGGAAGGCGACGCCGCCCGAATGGCCGGGGCAGTGCCAGGAATACGAGCCGTCCTGGGCGTAATGGGTTAATGCCCGGAAAAACGGCGGCGCCAGACCATCCAGGTAGGACTTGGACTCGCGGATGATATGGCGCGCCACGAACTCGGGCGTATCCTCGAACATGTGGATGAAGCCGTGCAGCTCGCGCAGGATGCTGTTCGGAATATGCCGCGAGGTCTTGGTCTCACCATACAGGTAGATCGGGATATCGGCGTTGCGAAAGCGGATTTCCTCGATGAACTTGCGCACGTTCAACACGGCGGGATCCAGTTCCGGACCCGGCGTGAATTCTTCGTCATCGATCGACAGGATGAAGGCCGAAGCACGGCTTTGCTGCTGGGCGAACTGCGACAGGTCGCCGTAGCTGGTCACCCCCAGAACCTCCATACCCTCGGACTCGATGGCCGACGCCAGCGCACGGATACCCAAACCGGAAGCATTTTCGGAGCGGAAGTCCTCGTCGATGATGACGATGGGAAAGCGGAATTTCATCGGCCTAAGTCCTGTTGGTACGCATGGGGCGGCGGGAGGAGCGGATTATACGGCAGACGCAGGGGCCGGGTATGTACGGGCGGCAAGCCCTGCCAAAATTGACCGTACCGGCCTTGGCATGAGAAAATGCCCGCCGATTCGGATAGTTAGCTCAGCGGTAGAGCACTGCCTTCACACGGCAGGGGTCACTGGTTCGATCCCAGTACTGTCCACCAGGATTTTTCAGGTGCCCCCGTCGCGGGGCGTCTTCATTTCGGCGCCCCGGCAAAAGCCGGCAGGCAACCCCGTCCCAACACCTTGGGACACGAATCGGGTACAGTAATCCTTCACCGTCGGTGCGATGAATTTTGGGCCACAATCGTGCTCAAATTGGTCGCCGGTCTGGGACGAAAATTGCACCAAAACGGTGAACAGGACTTAGTACACGCTTGGAGTCTGTCCAGCACGGCACTCATGGGGAATAAAATGCCGGGATTCAGGTGTTTTGCCAAGCTGATTTGCGTCAATTGGTCAAATGGAAAAATGGCC
>Ga0302321_100003048_pt1 | contig 14357 bp, 12 predicted proteins | sample Fen_T0_1_FD_202505 | JGI IMG/M metagenome (GOLD analysis project Ga0302321, IMG submission 202505) | Peat permafrost microbial communities from Stordalen Mire near Abisko, Sweden - Fen_T0_1 | ecosystem: Environmental > Terrestrial > Soil > Wetlands > Permafrost | place: Sweden: Abisko...
AGCGACGCATCGGTGAAGGCGGAATGGGACAAGCGTTCCTCGCGCTGCGCCAAGCGCCCGAGGGTATTTCGCCCGTCGTGATCAAGATGGTGCGGCCGACCGTCGAGTCGGGCGCACAAAATTCGGCTGGAATTTTGGTGCAGAAGGAGGCCGTCGCGCTCGGTCGCCTGAACGAGCGCATTCCCCCCTGTCCCTTCGTCGTGCGCCTCGTCGACACGGGCAGCACGCACCTGAGTGGCCCCGCTCGCCCGCCCACTCCGTGGCTCGCCGTGGAGTACGTGCATGGCGGCGTCGAGGGCACGACCCTGGAAGATCGCGTGCAGGGCTCGATCGAACGCACCGGCGTCGCCTTCGACTCGGCGCGGGCCGCGCACGCGCTAAAATGCCTCGCTTCGGGCCTGAACGCAATTCACGGTGTTGGCGTGGTGCACCGAGATCTCACGCCCGGCAACATCCTGTGTTGCGGCTTCGGCGAGGCGGAGATTTTGAAGATCTCCGATTTTGGCATTGCGCGCCCGCAAGGCTTGGCCGCGACTTTCGGCGGGATTCCGGTCGGCACGTTGGGCTACGCCGCGCCCGAGCAATGCCTGCCGGACTCGACGGGAACCGGCACATTTACGGATATTTTCGCGCTGGCCTGCGTGCTGTACTTCACGTTGACCGGGGAAACGCTGTTTGATTCGGACACCCTGCTCAAGAACATGTTGGCGGTTCGTGACTCGAAGCGTCGTTCCCTGTTGGACGGTCAGGCGCTGGTACCCGAACTTCGTCAGCGCGCCGATGCCTGCCGCGCGATTGACGCAGCGATCGCACGGGCCACCTCGCTGGATCCTAGCCAGCGACCGCAAGAGGCGCTGGAGTTCGCGGCAAGCGTGGTGCCGTGGCTGACCGAGACCCCCACACCACCCAAGCCGAGCCGGCGCTTGATCAACAGCTTGATCAATCTCTCGCCGCCGGGAGATTTGACACGCTGGGAGTGGACGGTTCGTCACCCGGGCGGCGAGCGCATCATCCGAAGCGCCGCGTGGGACGTAGACGGACACTGCCTGGCCTTCACCACCGATGGCCCGGCCTTCTGGAATGGACAAGCCTGGGTTTCGGCACCAGAAATTTCTCGCAACCTACCGTCAGGGATGGGCTTTGCCCGACGCATCGAGGCCGGTGGTTGGTTGATTGGCGGCGCGGGCGGTCAGCTCGTAGTCTACGCGAGTGACGGCGTGCGCGAGGTGGTGCGTGCGCCGCACACCGACGTCACTTTCACGCATGCCAGCGGCCGCTTCGATGATTTGTTGACCGCCGTGGGACAACGCCCAGGTGAGCCGCCTTCGCTCTGGGCCATGGCTGCCCGACGCTGGATGAAGCCGATCCCGCTCGAGGGAGTCGCCTACGTGGCGGGGCTCTTGCGACTCGACGACTCGCGTTGGGTGATGTGTGGTCGACTGGCCCAAGGCAATGGCTTTGCGGCCATCTATTCGCCGATGCAGTGGGAGGTCAACTATCTGCAAGTGCCCCACACGCGCGCGTTCGTGGCCGGAGCATCGGAGGCGGACCGCGGCCTCGGGCTGATCGTCGGCAGTCAAGGTATCGCGCTCCGCGTCGAGGGGCAGAGCGCGGTGGTTTCCGTCGCCGACAGCAGCCCCGACCTGACCGCCGCCGCGATGGACGTCCTGGATCGCGAGTGGGTCGCGAGCCTCGGGCGGCTGTGGGTGCGCGATCCCGCGCGGAGCACCGCTTGGCGCAGCGTTTGGATGGATCCCAATTGGCAGGCGCCATTCGTGAGCATCATCGCAGATGCCGGTATGCTCGTGGCCATGAGCGCGGACGGCGGGATCTTGGAGGGGCGCGCGAGCTGGCGTCCTTCCGGCAGCCTGGCTTGATTTCGCTCAAAACGCGACGTCTAGGTTGGCGTTGCCGACCCCGACTTGTTGACTGTAGTGCCCACTCGCATCCGGTGAGCGGCTCGGCGACGGGTAGTCGGCGAGGCGTCCTTTCACGTCGCGGGGTACGAAGACGAAGTGCGTGTACGAGAGCGCCGCGTGCACTCGCTTGCTGAGCGCGAAGCGCCCGCCGAGCGCGAACGAAGCGCCCGCCCAATCCGGCAACCCCGGCTCCAGGGTGCTGTCGGGCACGGCGCTCGAATCGTAGCCAATGCCCGCAAAGAACTCGAAATTTGCGCGGGGCCAAACGCTCGCGCCAACGCGAACCCCGACGCTATCCCGGAAGTCGCGCGGCACGTTCTGCAAGACTTGCGCGCCGCTCCGTTCCCCACCACCGGAAGTCAGCTCGCAGGCGGCGCCGCTGACCACCGCGCATTGGTTCTTGAACGCCGAAAAACGCGTATAGTCGCCGAACGCGCGCAACTCCAAGTTGGCGCGCGGGCGATAGCGCATGCCCCAACGCACGACGTCCGGTAGATCGTAAAGCACGTCCACGTTTGCGCTACTCGGGCCGCCAATGTCGTTTTCGAGCGAGCCATGTAGCCGCATACCACCGCTCACGTTGGGCCGCGATTTGTACGACAAGCCCAGCCAAAGGACGTCCGGGGTGACTTCGTACATGGCGCCGATGGCGAAGCCGAACGCGTAGCCGCTGACGTCGAGCAGAGAACGGCCCTCGTGGGTCACGTCGTTGCCTCCGCTGCTCCAAGCGCGCACGTCGTCGATCCAGGAACGGATCACGCTGCCACTCACGCCGAGGCTGAGCCCCGTCCCCGCGATGCGGAGCGCGCCGCCCAGAGAGAATTCACTGCTGACGAACTGCCCCTCGATCGACTGAAAGCGAGTCACACCGTCGACGACGCCCGGGTAACGCGAATTCGCAAACGCAGGCCGCGTGTTCCAGCTGACCATACCGCCAAAGGGCGTGAAGAAGCCTGCCCCGAGACTAAAATTCCCGATCTCGAGCGAAGCGGCCAAGACCGGGTTGAAGAGGGGGTTGACGAGCACGGCACGCCCCACGTTGGCGCCGGCAGCTTCGGGTGGATCCGGCGCATCCGTCGACGCGCGCTGCCGGTCATAGCTCACTCGACGGATGGCCAGACTCACGTCGGCAAATAGATGTAGGCCCTCCGCCTGGGTCAGGGCGGCGGGATTGAAGAACAGCGCGGTCGGATTGGACGTAGTCGGGTGCCCGTGCTCACCCGAGAAGCGCGCCACCGAAAAACCGCTAGCGTGCGCAGACTTCGCGGCAAACGCGCACGACAAGCCGAAGCCAAAGAGGGACAGGACGCGCCGCATGCGAACTCAGCACGCTACCCAACTCGCTCGAACAATTCACGCACGAACTGGATGGTATCCGCGTCGCTCGCTGGTTTGTCTTCCCGATAGCGCTTCACGCGGGCAAAGCGCAGCGCCAAACCGCCGGGATAAGTCGAGCTCTTTTGCAGCCCGTCGAAGGCGATTTCGACCACCAGCTCGGGGCGGACTTTCACCACCCAATCGCTGCGCTCCGTAGAGAGCCTTTGGAACTTTTCCGTTTGCCACTGGAGCATCGCATCCGTGAGCCCCTTGAACGTCTTGCCCAGCATCACGAAGCCGCCCGTCGCCGGATCGCGGGCGCCGAGGTGAAGGTTGCTGAGCAGTCCCTTGCGGCGGCCGCTGCCCCATTCGGCCGCCAGCACGACCAAGTCGAGCGTGGGCGCGGGTTTGACTTTGATCCAACCCGCACCGCGTCGGCCCGCGTCATAGCTCAAGGCCAGGCTCTTGACGACTACGCCTTCGTTACCCGAAGCCAACGCGCTGTTTAGCGCAGCTTCTGCTTCGCTCGCCTCGACGACCGCCAGGCGAGTTACGCGCGCCTCTGCCGGCACGGCAGCGCACAGGGCTTGCCAACGCGCGCTGTTCGGCAGGGGGGCGAGCACTTGACCGTCCGCGAACAGGCAATCGAAGAAGAATGCTCGCAGCGGCAAGTCTGCGCGCGCGGCGTCCACATCGAGCTTGCGACCCACGCGTTGCATCGTCACCTGGAACGGCTGCGGACGGCCGTCAGCGCGGAGCGCGATTACTTCGCCATCGAGCACCAGGGATCGCGCGCTGAACGAACGCCCGAGTTCGACGATCTCGGGTAACGCTTCGGTCAGCTGATTGCCATACCTGGAGTAGATCTCCACGCGATCCCCATCTCGGTGCAGTTGAATTCGCGCGCCGTCCAGCTTGTACTCGACGGCAGCGGGGGCCGTACGCTCGAATGCTTCCGCCGCGTCCTTCGCAGATTGCGCGAGCATTGGCCGGAGCGGGCGAAACAGACGGATAGTGAACGAGGAAAGCTCCGCTTCCCCGCCGCGAAATGCACTCACCGCAACTTCTGCAGCGTCACCCGCGAAGAGCATGGCCTTGCGCACGGATTCGGTGGACACGCCCGCCGCTTGCGCCAGCGCGTCGAGCACGATGCTCTCGAGCGCGCCCTGACGCAGCTCACCCAAGATCAAACGCACGACGAATTCGCGCTCTTCGGCGCTCAGACGCGCGAACAGCGCGGACAACAAATGTTCGCGTTCGCTAGCCACGCCCTTCCCCGACAAATCTTGCAAAGCCTGAAACACGGCATCTAGCTCGAGCACGCTCACCGAGGGGGATTCGGGTTCGGGTTCGGCGCGCACCCGCTGGAACGAACGCGGCCCCAAACCGAGCCGCCCTTGACGCAATTCGCCACACAAGAAACCGACGCCAGCCGGCAACTCAGTCGCGTCGAGCTGCTGCAAAACCCGAGCGAAACGGGCTATTTTCCGGAGCCGCGAGCGCGTTGCCGCGACTTCTCGCGAGGCAGCCACGATGTCGGTTAGCATGAGCATGGCGATGACTCTTCCTAGTGACAGAAGCCACCACTGGCTAGGCCCGCTGGCTCTCGCATGGTTCGCGAGTCAGCTCGCGGGCTGCGCCGATGCGCGCGCACGCTTCGAAGAATTCCAGAACCGCTTTCAAAACAACGATGCTGGTTCGCCGAAACAAGATAGTGGCATTTTGGACGAAACCTACGACGGGGGTCCATGCGACCCGCCTGCTCCCGGCACGGTGAGCGGCCCGGCGCTCCTAGCGATCGACACCAGCTTGGCCGCCGGCCACCCAATCCTGTTTTTGGGCAACATCGATACCCCCGAGCAAGACCAGACGACCGCCGTGCATTTCAGCTACCGCGCGCTCGATTCGGAGGACCGCAAGACGCGAGTCGGTGACGAGCTCGAAGTAGGGCCCTTTCCCTTGCACGAAGGCGAGCTCGTGGCGCTGGTGCCCGAGTTGGAGCTCCCCGGCGACGCGAACCCCGTACTACACGGCGCGTCGATCACCTCGGAGATGACCCTCACGGGGCACATCTGCGGCGTCAGCAGCTTTTATTGCGGTACACTGCAAGGCCAAAGCACCGGTTTGCTCAGCGGTCCGTTCAGCGGGACTTTCGGCATCTCGCTGCTCGACGGCCCGGACGCGGTGCCGGTGCGTCCGCGCTTCGGTTGCGGGTCAGAGGACTTCGCCGAGCCACTTCCGAACTAGCTCACCGTATCAGTCCTTTCGAAAAAAGACGACGATCAAAGACCAGGATTGCACGGGCCACGGTTGCCTTGCCGAGGGAGCGCAGCCCTCGAGTCACGTGGTCCACGAGCCGCAGCGCGGGGGCCTCCACGAAGTGGAAGGAGAGCAAGGAGAGCACGACCAGCATACCGCCACAGGCGGCGATCACGCACCAGTACCAGGCAGTGGGCAGCGTCGCAGCGCGCTGATAGCCCACGACGAAACGGAAGCAGACGTAAAGGACGATTCCCTGTAGCAGGTAGATGCCGTAGGACAGATCACCAAGCCGTCGGGAGAGCGGATGACTCAATGCACCGAACAGCGTGCTGCCGGAAGCAATCGCGACGAACGCGAGCGTGACCAGCCCCAGCACACAGAACTCTTCCGCAGTGGGAAATTCCGTCGCTTGTAGATAGGCCACCGGGAAATGCGCCACGGTGAATACCAAGGATGCAAGCACGAAGGCGCTGCCAAGGCGGGTACGCGCTAGCTTCCGCAGTTTCGGCTGCTCTGCACACAAGGCGGCGAACATGCCAGAACCGAAGCCGAACAACACTATCGTCGTACGGAACGGCGAATTGAGCACGAATGCGGACACCGCGATGGCGCTGAGAATGACGTAGCGCCTCGGGGATACCGCCGCGCCAATCAGCGGTAACGCGAGATAGAACAACCACTCGTAGCGAAGCGTCCAGGTCACGCCCGCGGTGATGATCCAGGTAGGGCCGAAGCCGTTGAGCGGCGGGCTGTCGAAAGCGCAGAACGACAACCAATGCAGGGCGTCTCGAGCCAACTTCGACGGTTGCTCTTGCAACACGAAGTGCGTCTCGAAACCCACGATGACAACGACCGCCGCCACGGCGACCCAGTACAGCGGGGTCAGTCTCAAGACTCTCGATACGAAGAGTCGTAACCAGTCGACCGGCGCGCTCTGATTCGCGCGTATCTTCGAAAAGAAGAGGAAACCGGTGATCATGAAGAACAGCAGCACGCTGCTCTGCCCAAAGTGAGCAAAGAGATGCGAGTCCGGCACGGGCCACGAGTTCGTTTTCACGTACGCGTACCAAAACGCGGAGTGGTGAAGAAATACGAAGAAGGCCAAGTAGCCGCGCAAACCATCGATCGTGCTCACGCGCTCTGGGCGCCGCGACACTGCGTTGCCGGTCAAGAGCCTCAGCACCAAGAGTGCGAAGACCAGACAAAGCACCGCATACGCGGGATTGAAGGGATTCGCCGCGAGGGAACCGATGTCAGGCACCGGAACACACGCACAAAGGAGCCATGATTCTTCGTCCTATCGCTGATCTGGAAGTCGCAGTGCGTGGCGCAGGTTGGGCCACATTTGCCCAACCGAGGCCGCGCCGTCATGATTCGTTCGCACGCATGGCGCAGCAGCACGATCCATGCCGGTCCGCGAAGCAATCGGTGCCCCTTCTGGCGGCCGCGGATCCGCGTGTTACTCCTGGGACGTCTAAACGTACGCGGCGAGCGCCCGCTCGATCGCCCCGAGGTAGCCGCTCCCGAACAAGTTCAGGTGCACCAGGAGCGGGTACAATTGGCACAAGAGAACGCGCTCGGGATGCCCGGTCGAGAGCGGGAATACCTCGGCGTAAGCCGAAAACACTCGCTCACTGAAACCGCCAAAGAGCCGCATCATGGAAAGGTCCATTTCGCGGTGGCCGCCGTACACGGCGGGGTCGATCAAACACGGCGCGCCGTGCTCATCCACCAGCAAGTTACCGCTCCACAGATCGCCGTGCAGGCGCGCGGGCGCCTCTGGTTCGCCGACGAGTTCGGGCAGTCTCGAGAACAACCGTTCGAAGCTGCGTTGTAGCGCTGGCGGAACGTGCCCGGCCGCCTCCGCTGAGCGGAGTTGCGGCTCGAGCCGCTCGGCGCGATAGAACTCGGCCCAGCCCGAGTGAGCGCGGTTTTCTTGCGGGAGCCGCCCGATGAAGTTGGGCACATCGAAGCCAAAGCCCGGCGCGCCGAAGCGATGTAGATTCGCGAGCCCGCGACCGAGCCGCTCGTCGAAACCGCGCGCCGGCCTGACCGGTCGAATGAACTCGAGCAGGAGGAAAGGCTGCCCCTGGTCATCAGCGGGTGACACGGCCAGCACCTCCGGGATGCGCAGTGAGCGAGCTTCGCGCAGAAATTCCAGCCCTCTTGCTTCCGCGGTGAACATCGCGCGCGGAGCGCCCGCGTGGGTCTTCAGGAAGACTTGCCGTTGATCGGACAAGCGGAGCTCGAACGCTTCGTTGATGTCGCCGCCGCTCAGCCGTGTGAGCGAGCGCACCGGCTGGCCGAGCGTCGACTCGATACTAGCCCGCAGCGCTTGTGTGATCACGGCTGTCGCTCGCGATGGATCTCCTTCAGCAAGCCCTGGCACGCCGTCCGGCAGAGCTCCAGCACGTGGTCGAAACCCGCATCGTCACCATAGTAAGGATCGGGAACCGGCGCGTCTTTGGGCGCCCCGGGGTCGAAGGATCGCAGCAGTCTGACTTTGCCTTCGGCCTCGGCGTTCGGGGCAAGGCGCTTCAATTGGCTCAGGTTCGAAAAGTCCATGGCGATCACGTGGTCGAACCGCGAAAAATCGACGGTCGAGAACTGCCGAGCCGCGCCGTCGATCACGATGCCCGCGCGTTTGCCCGCGGCACGCGCACGCGGGTCCGGAGGATCGCCTGTGTGGTAGCCGGCCGTGCCCGCGCTCTCTATTTCGAAATCGGCCAGAAGCCCGGCTTCGGCTACCAGGTGGCGGAACACGCCTTCTGCCGTTGGCGAGCGGCAAATGTTCCCCAAACACACGAAACAAACCCGAACCGGGTCTCCCGTCCGCTTCACTGGTGCATTCCTTTGAGCAAACGGAAGATCGCGTAACCGAAGGCGTAACACGAGCCGATTAGCAGCAGCAGGACCAGCGTCGGACGGCCCTTGAGGGTGCGTCGCTCAGTCGTGGGTTCGGGCTCGGTCATGTTGCACGAAGTGTATGCCAAATGGCGAAAGTGCAATTAAAAGCCGCCAAACAGAGCATCTTTGCCCGTTCTTCCAGCCAGGATACACTGGCGGACTCGATCCCATGCTCCAACCCGGCCAGATTATCCAAAACAAGTACCGCATCGTCCGCTTGATCGGGCAGGGGGGTATGGGCGAGGTGTACGAGGGAGAGAACGTCTCGATCCACCGGCGAGTCGCGATCAAGGTGCTGCTCGGAGAAGCCGCCATGAACGCCGATATCGTTCAACGCTTCGAGCGCGAGGCGCAGGCTGCGGGGCGCATCGGTAACGATCACATCTTGGAAGTGCTCGACTTGGGCGCATTGCCGACCGGCGATCGCTTCATGGTCATGGAGTTCTTGGACGGAGAGCCACTGAACGGGCGGATCGAGCGCTTGCGACAAATGACCGCTGAACAAGCGACGCCGCTCGTGCTTCAAGCGCTCGCCGGTCTTGCAGCGGCTCACCAGGCCGGCATCATCCACCGGGACTTGAAGCCCGAAAACTTGTTCGTGCTCAAGCAAAAGGCCGGCGTCCAGGACTACGTCAAGATCATCGATTTCGGCATTTCGAAGTTCAGCCAGCTGAGCAACGAGGGCATGAAGATGACCAAGACCGGCTCGGTCATGGGCACGCCCTACTACATGTCGCCGGAGCAGGCCAACGGCAGCCGAGAGGCCGACGCCCGTAGTGATCTGTACGCCATGGGCGTCATCCTTTACGAGTGCGTAACGGGAGCCGTGCCTTTCGACGGCAAGACGTTCAACGAGTTACTGTTCAAAATCGTGCTCTCGGACGCGCCGTCGCCTCGGCAATTGGCGCCGAGCCTGGATCCTGCGTTCGAAGCCATCATCAGCAAAGCGATGGCGCGCGACGTCGCGCAGCGCTATCAAACCTGTGAGGAATTTGCGCAGGCGCTGCGCGCCTTCCAAGTAGGTCAGGGCTTGCCATCGGCCGACGTCAGCGGCTCCGTAGCGGCGCTCGTCGCAACCACACCGGCAGTTTCACAGCCCGCAGTGCACGCGGGGCTTTCGACGGGCGCCAATTGGTCGAACACCGGGATGCACATCCCGAAGCGCAGCAACGCGCCCCTGGTCGCGGCGTTGCTCGGGGGCGCGCTGTTGGTTTTGGGTGGCGGAGCATTTGCCGCGTTCAAGGTGCTGCATGGTTCGTCAGCGACCGCCGCAGCGAGCGCCGGTCCGAGCGCCGAAGCCCAGATCAAAGTAGCGCCGGACACGCCTTCGGTTCCTGGGCCGGCGGACGTCTCATCAGCTCCACGCACCGCCGAAACAGTGGTCGCTGTCACGCCGACCGCGTCTGCGCCGACGACTTCCGCACCGAATGCGGGTAAGCCGACCGAACCGACCGCGGCGCTCAAACCGGCGGCGATTCAACGCCAGGGTTTGGTCGCACACGGGCACGCGCAACCGCAGGTCGCGGCGCCCGTCGTCGCGGCGCCCGTCGTCGCGGCGCCCGTCGTCGCAGAGCCCGTCGTCACGGCGCCACCGCCTGCCCCCCCACCCGCGAAGAGAAAGAGCACGAGCAACACCACCGACTTCGGCTACTGAGAGAGCACGCTGCAGCGCTTCGAGACCGCACGAGCGGCGTCGAGTAGAAGAGGGAAGATGGCGAACCTTTCTGGAAAAACGCTGCTCATCACTGGCGCTAGCCGCGGTATCGGTCGGGCCATTGCCCTGCGTGCCGCGCGAGACGGCGCCAATATCGCGGTGCTCGGCAAGACCGACCTGCCCAATCCCAAGCTTTCGGGCACGGTCCACGACACCGTGCGCGAGATCGAACTGGCCGGAGGAAGCGGGCTGGCCTGCGTTTGCGACGTACGCTTCGAAGATCAAGTCAACGCTGCCGTGGCCAGCACGCTGGCGAAGTTCGGCGGCATCGACGTGTTGATCAACAACGCGAGTGCGATCCAACTCACCAGTACGTTGGCCACCGACATGAAGCGTTTCGACTTGATGCATCAAGTCAACACGCGCGGGACTTTTCTGTGCTCGAAGGCTTGCATCCCGGCGCTAGAACGCGGCTCGAACCCGCACATCCTGATGCTCTCGCCGCCGCTGAATCTCGAAGCACGCTGGTTCGCCCCCCACCTCGCGTACACGATAGCCAAATACGGCATGAGCTTGTGCGTGCTCGGACTCGCGGAGGAACTGCGGCCGAAGGGTATCGCCGTCAATGCCCTCTGGCCGCGCACGGTGATCGCCACGGCCGCCGTGCAGAACCTGCTCGGAGGCAACCCAGCCATGGCGCGCGCGCGCAGCCCGGAGATCGTGGCGGACGCGGCTCACGCCATTCTGACCCGCCCGAGCCGCGAATTTACGGGGAATTTCGCCTTGGATGAGGACGTTCTGCGAGACGCTGGCGTGACCGATCTTTCCGGCTACTCTGCCGTCCCCGCCGACCAGCTGCTGCCCGACCTGTTCCTGTGAACTGGAGCGTGCGCTGGCAGGCCAGCGAAAGAAGTACATGCCCCCGGCGTTCGTTCCTGAAATGTATGCGATCGATTTCGGCACCAGCAACTCTTTGCTGGCCGCCGCCAACCGCAACGAGGTGTGTGCACCCATCCCCCTCGATGAACGCGCGCTAGACCCGAGCGTGTTTCGCAGTATTCTGTTCTACTCCGATGACGCAGCATGGTCGTTCGGCGCTGGCGCTTTGGCTGATTACGTCGCGCAAGGCATGCGTGGGCGCTTCATTCGTTCGATCAAGCGCTTTCTACCCGTGGCCAGCTTCTCGGACACACGCATCGGTTCGCGCAAGGTCTTGCTCGCCGAGCTGGTGGGCTTGTTCTTACGCGAGATGAGGACACGCGCGAACGCTCATTTTGGCTGCGACGTCCGGCGCGTGGTCATCGGTCGGCCCGCGCGCTTCAGCGACGACGACCAAGCGGACGCCCTGGCCGAAGCCCGACTGCGCAGCGCCGCGGAATTTGCAGGCTTCGAGGACATCCATTTCTGTCCCGAGCCACTGGCCGCTGCCTACGATTTCGGCGCGACCAAGCCGGGTGCCAACACCTTTCTGGTGGCTGATTTCGGCGGCGGGACTTCGGACTACACGGTCGCGCGCCTGGACCCGAAGCGAGCTGACGCGCTCGAGGTGTTGGCGATCGGCGGCGTCGCTCAGGCGGGCGACGCTTTCGACGGCGCCTTGATGCGTCACGGAATCGCCGAACACTTCGGCGCGCGCGTGCGCTATCAGGTGCCGTTCGGCTCCAATTGGCTGGAGATGCCATCACCGCTGATGGAGCGTCTCTGTTCACCCGCCGACATCTGTTGGCTGGCGCGGCGCGACGTACTGGACTTCTTGCGCGGCGTGCGCGCCGGTTCCTCCAGCGATGCCGACAAGCGGCACGTAGACCAGCTCTTGTGCTTGATCGAAGACAGCCTCGGGTTTCAGATTTTCGAGACCATCGAGCAGCAGAAGCGCGACCTCTCCAGCCACGAATCTGCGACGTTTCGCTTCGAATACCCCGGGATCGACATCAGTGAGAACATGACTCGGGCCCGCTTCGAGAGCGCAAGCGAGCGCGTATCGAGCAGCATCCTCGAGCGGCTCGATCGAACGTTGGAGCGTGCCGGAATCACGCCGAAGGACATCGATCGCGTCTGTTCCACGGGCGGCACGGCCAAGGTCCCGATCATCAAACAGGGTCTGGAAGCACGCTTCGGGGCGGACAAACTGCAGGCACTTTCCAGCTTCCACGCCGTGATCCAGGGACTGGCCGAGCGAGCGCGGATCCTACTCAATCAGTAAACTCCCGGGCGGCCTCACTCGATCAGGAGCAGGCCGCGTGGCTTACTGCTGCTCGAATCCGGTGAGCTCACGGCCTGATACAGGCGCTCGCTGGAAACCAACCAGGGCCCGAACTTCGGGTTCACGTCGAGCACGAAGACCAGATCGCGATCTTCCAAGTAACCGGCTATCGGCGAGTGATGACCGACGCCCTTGCCGAACAAGAGCCCGCGTTGGAAATTCACCAGGTACCGACGATCCTTGTCGTTGGCGTGATGCATGTGCATGCGAAACTCGCCCAAGGACAGGCCGGTGAGGACCGTCACCGTGCGCCGCGACTTCGCGCGGACGACGGTCGCCAAGTCGTCGAGCGTGAGCCCGCCGAAGCAGAAATCCCAGGGACACTTGCCGGTACCTTCGAGAACGGCGCGCGTAGTCACCGGCCCCTCACCGAGCGAGCGAAAGGCGTTGGCGACGCTGGTCGGACCGCAAACCGAGCCGTTTGGCTCAAAATCCAGCTCGTGCAGGTAGGTGGCGGCCACCGGCAAAGTCCAGGCGCGCTCGAGCAACGCCGGATCCTGGTACTCCCGCACGCTTGCGATCGAGACGACGTCGAAGTGCGGCGGGAAATAGTGGATTCGAATGAAAAGAGCGGCGAGCGACGCGAGCACCAGCAGCACGAGCGCAAACAGCGTCTTCAGTAGCCGGCGGCGGAGCGCGGAATGCATCTAGACCTCAGTACTCGATCGCGACCACTTCCAGGTCGATTTCGCCGACCGGTCGCAGCACGGTCACCACATCGCCAACCTTGCGCTTCATCAGCGCTTTGCCCAATGGCGATTGAAAGCTGATCTTTCCCTGCGAGGGGTTCGCTTCGTCCGGGCCGACGATCAAATAGCTGGTTCGCTTCTGGTTCTCGTCGGAGACTTCGACGCGCGCCCCGAAGCGGACTTCCAGGTGCGCACCCTCCTCTTGCTTGACGACCACGGCGTCGTCGAGGCGTTTGCTGAGGAAGCGAATGCGTCGGTCGATCTCGCGGAGCTTCTTTTTGCCGTAAGTGTACTCGGCGTTCTCGGAGCGATCGCCTTGAGCGGCGGCGTCCGCGACTTCCTGGACCACGCGGGGGCGGTCCACGCTGGCGAGCTGGTTGAGCTCGGCGGCAAGCTTTTTTGCCCCTTCGGGCGTTAGATAGGTGGGCATCGGGCTCGCTCTGCTGACCCTCGTAAAGCTCAGTTGGCTCGCGCTGGCAAGAGATCGTAGCGTAGCGGCGTGAGCGGGAAACGTTGGCTCTTGGTCTCGGCGATCTTTGGCGCGCTGGTATTGGGCGGCGCCACGATCGGCCTGCTCGTCCTATTACCCCGCTACGTGGAGAGCAAGGTGCTTTCCAGCGCGGAGGCGCAGGGCGTGACCCTCGAGCCCGAGAGCATCTCGTTCGGATGGGGTTGGGTTCAGCTCACTCAGGTGAAAGTGAACTTAGACAAAGTGCGCACCGTCGAGATGCAGGTTGGGCGCATCGACGTCGCGCTCGACGGTCTCACCCCGCTCTCGATCGACTTGACGAACGTCGACGGGTTGGTCATTGGTTCGATTACCAACGTTGGGCTCGAGCTCAGCGAGTGGACGAAGACACACCCGGGCGCCTACTCGCTACCGCTCAGCGCCAAGAACGTGCACGTGCGCTTCGTGGAACCCGCCGGCACGCCGCCCTGGCTGGAGGTGTCGGGTGGTGAGCTGACGCGCACCAAGAGCGGTGGCGTGTTCGCGGCCCAGCACACCAAGTTCATGGGGGTGGATTTGGGCACCGTCGGCGCCGGCTTCGCGCGCCAAGCGTCTTCCATCGCCCTCGGTTTCGGCGAGGCGGACTTGAGCCGTGCTCCCTTTCGGGTCGAAGTCTCGCCGAACGGCGCCACGCCGACCGCGCACTTCGTGTTGGCACCCACCCCGGCAGAGCGGCTGGCAAAGCCCCTCGGTCTGGGCCTGTCCGTGACTGGCGTGGTGGTCAGCTCCGAGACCACGATCGCCTTCGCCAGCGGAGCCGCAGAAGGCAGCATCAGCGGTGTCAGCAGCGTCACGCTCAAGGGCTACGTGCCGCCGCACCCCTTCGAGCTCGACGGCT